>Ga0194060_10001144_pt1 | contig 19086 bp, 9 predicted proteins | sample SepL225m_MetaG_FD_163427 | JGI IMG/M metagenome (GOLD analysis project Ga0194060, IMG submission 163427) | Anoxic zone freshwater microbial communities from boreal shield lake in IISD Experimental Lakes Area, Ontario, Canada - Sep2016-L222-5m | ecosystem: Environmental > Aquatic > Freshwater >...
TTCGACGCCTCGCCCGCAGACTCGACGCGTGTGGAGCCAGCGGGCACGACATCCTGAAAGCGCGTTTACGTCGCCGTCTCTCGATTCGGTCCGGCACGAGCCTCGGGAGCGGGACGGACTCGATTCTGAATGAATTATCAGAGACGGATTCTAACAGAGAATCAGTGTCTGGCCGGGTACCTGATCGTCAGTAAACACAAACGTCGTCTGTGAGTGAGTGTCACACGTGTGCGCGGACTGGTGTGGTCGACAATATCATCGGCGTCGACAGCGCCCAACTCCGGGCGTACTCCGCGCGGTAAACAGTTCAGCTGGTGCGCGACTGGCTCGCGCGCCAGTCCGTCGCGGCGTACACGAATGCGCCGCTCCTCGTGCGCGAGGGCGAGCAGTTGCCCGGGTTCGGCGTGCTGCTGGCGGATGGCTCGACCGCATCGGGTTGCTGGATCTTCGCCGGAGTGGAGGCCGGGCCTTCAGACCCGGCGATCACCTCACGACGCGTTGCGTCCGGCCAGATAGTCGGCCTTCAGTTCGGCGACGATGTCGGCCACCGATTGAACCCTCGTAGTAGCCCGCACACCCTGCCCGGCCGACCAGATGTCGCGCCAGGCCTTGGCCTCACCCCCGAGGCTGTTGCGGTGGTCGAACGGTTTCTCGGAGCCAACGCTCAAGGTTTCGGGGTCGAGTCCGGCGTTGACGATGCTCGGCTTCAAGTAGTTGGCGGGCACGCCCGTGAAATGTGCGCTCAGCATGACGTCCTCCTCCGTGCTGTCCACCACCATCTGCTTGTACGCGTCGGTGGCCCGACTTTCCTGGGCCGCGATGAATCGGGTTCCCAGATACGCGAAATCGGCGCCGAGGACCTCGGCGGCCCGCACGCCACGTCCACTGACAATGCCTCCGCCGAGCACGATCGGGCCGCTGAAGAAATCGCGAACCGCCGGGACGAACGCGAACGGCGTCACCGCGCCGGCGTGGCCACCCGCGCCAGTGGCCACCACGACCAGTCCGTCGACCCCAGCCTGTGCGGCCTTCTTCGCGTAGAACACCGAATTGACGTCGGCAAAGACGAGACCGCCGTAGGCGTGCACCGCGTGGACGGCGGCGGCGGGAGTGCCAAGCGCCGTGATCACGATCTCGGGTTTGAACTGCAGCACCATCTTCAGGTCGTCTTCGGCGCGAGGATTGCTCCGGTGCACGATCAGATTCGCGGCCCACGGAGCCGGCCGGCCGCCTGCGGCTTCGAAGGCGTCGAGTTCCCCGGCGATGCGCACGAGCCACCGTTCGAGTTCCTCGAGTGGGCGCGCGTTGAGCGTGGGGAAAGATCCCACCACGCCCGCTTTGCACGCGGCGACGACCAACTCGGGTCCCGAGACGAGAAACATGGGCGCCGCAATTACCGGCACGGCAAGGCGGGCTTTGAGGGCGGCGACTCGCGAGGCGACGCTGCGGGAATCCGGATTAGTGGCCATAGTGTTGACGCAAGTGGTTCTTCTGCGCTGTTGTCTGCGCGCTCACCGGCAGCGACTCCACGAAGATGACGCGCTTCGGCACGTTGAAGGCGGCAATCGACCGGGAGCACCGCGGCCGAAAAGTCCTGTGCGGAGGCTGGGGCATGGTGGCCATCAATTATGAAGGCGGAGCGCGGGGTGTCAAGCCCGCGTCGCGCCATTGATCATGTGACCGGGGGGATCATCGTCGCGCCAGAAATCGGGTGACCCACCGACCAGGAGGGAGAAGGTGGGAGGAACCAATGTGACCCCAACAGCCCGACAGCAGTATGTGCAACAAATGCGTGATCGCGATGCCGTCGCCGGCCGCAAGGTGCGCAGCGCCCATTTGACATCCAGGCTCGAACCGCACAGCATCACGCGTGGTGCTGTCTGGTGCGTGGATTCGAGGATGTCTCGTGGCGTCGTGCCTCGCGGCGACGACCGCCGCTGGCATCGGCGCGCGCGACGACGGCCCGGGGCCGGTGGCCGACCACCATATGCACCTGCAAAGCAGTCGGATGGTCGCAGTTCTGGTACGGCTGAAAGAGACATTCGCGGAGCGTGTCGAGCCTGGGGACCGGGCGCAGTTGGGCGGGGCGGAGGCCGTGGCGGCGCTCGACGCGGCCGGCGCGCGAAAAGGGGTCGTGGTCTCGGGGGCCTACCTCATCGGGTCGCCGGATATCCGCCTCGACGACGAGCTGGATCAGGTGCGGCAGGAGAACGACTGGACCGCGTCGCAGGCGGCGCTGTTTCCGTCGCGGCTGGTCGGGTTCTGCAGTGTGAACCCGCTGAAGCCCTATGCGGAAGCCGAGGTGGCGCGCTGCGCGGCCGTCGGTTTGCGCGGATTGAAGCTGCACTTTACCAATTCGGCGGTCGACGTGTTGAAGGCGCCCGATCTGGAACGGCTGGTGGCGGTGATGGCGAAGGCGAACGGGCTGGGGCTGCCAATGCTGGTGCACATGCGATCGCGCGCCGACATGTACGGATCGACGCAGGCTCGCGTGTTTGTCGAGCGGGTGCTGCCCGCGGTGCCCGACGTCCCCGTCGTCATCGCCCATATGGCTGGATGGGGCGGCTACGACCGTGCCACCGATGCGGCGCTCGGGGCGTGTATCGACGCGTGCCGGGCAGCGCCGCGGTCCTGTCAGCACCTGTGGTTCGAACTGTCGATGTCGGTGCTGCCGGCCACCGCGCGCACCGCGCCTGCAGGAACCTCGCTCCGGGATCTGGCCAACGCGCAGGCGAAGTTTCCCGAAGCCAATCAGCGACTCGCGTCGCACATCCTGGCGTTGGGGGCCGGCCGCGTCCTGTTCGGCAGCGACTGGCCCGGGATGTCGCCGCGGGATGGATTCGACGCGGTTCGACGCATGCTGCCGATCGGGCCGGACCGGCTTCGGACCATCGCGGGCAACGAGGCGCCCTACATGAAGTGATCCCGCCGAACCAACGTCGGATCTATCGCCAGACCGCCTGCGCCACAACCCGGCCACACCAGACTGCACCCAGCGCGAGCACGAGGTGACCGGCCACGTTCAACCCGGCGGCCACCGGCTGGCCGTCGCGCATCAAATTGACCGTCTCGTTTCCGAACGCCGAGAACGTCGTGTAGCCGCCCAGCACGCCAACCACGGCAAACGTGCGGGCGGCGGGCCCAAACACGGCGTGCGTCTCGATCGCCTGGGAGAGGCAGCCGATGACAAAGCACCCAGTGATGTTGACGGCCATGGTGCCGTACGGAAACGCGGACGCGGGAAAGGCCGACTGGACGAACCCGCCAATCAGATAGCGAAGCGCGGATCCGACAAAGCCGCCCGCGCCCGCCCACAGCGCCTTTGTGAGGTCGGTCATGTCGCGTGTCTCCGTGGATGTGGGAGGCCGCCGCCCAGGTCAACGCGCATCCGGCAGAACTCCTCTCACCGTCCTCTGGGTGTAGCGCGGTGCGCGTTCGCCAATGCCCTCGGCGATCATCAACGAGAAGATCCGCTCCGACTCCGAGAGGATCAGGCGCGAACCATCCCGCGAGAGTCCCAGCGACTCGGTAATCCAATCCGGGTCGAAGCCCGCGAACTCCCGCCGCGTCGACGAGGTATCCTTCCCGAACACGAAGTCCTGCACGAAGACGCCGTCGAGCCCCTGGGTGTTCTGTCCCGTGAATACGACGCGACTCCCGTCGCGGATCCATCGGGAACGGCCCGGAAACACCGACGTCTTCCGCTTGGGATCGGGAAGCACGGACAGGATCGTATCGACGCCGTCTTCCAACCGCGCCACGTGCAGCACGGCGTGGGACCGTACCGTGATCAGATAGGTGGCATAGAGCCCGTCGGGTGAGACTTCGGGCAACTGGACTTCCCCGGCGACGACCAATTGCGCTTGGCTGCCGTCTGGATGGATCTTCCAAAGCCCGGGATGCCTGCGGTTCGCCGAGGAGTAGACGATCCACCGGCCGTCGCGCGTCTGCGTGGGATTCTGCGCATCCTCGCCGTCGTGCGTCACCTGGCGGGCGCCAGAGCCGTCGGGGTTGGACGCCCAGACTTCGAGGTGTCCGCTTCGATTCGAACTCCACAGCAGCGTGCCGCCATCCGGAGAAAACGCCGGATCCCAGTCGTCGGCCGGGTCGTCGGTGAGGCTTCGCACGCTGCCGGTTCGGGTCGAGACCGACCAGAGGTCGAGGTTGCCCGATCGGTTGGAGGAGAAGACGACCCATTCGCCGTCGGGAGACACGATGGGTTGCCGGTCCGCGATCGTGCCGTGAGTGAGCCAACGCGGGGGCGTGCGGCCATCCAGCGCGTATTCCCGGAGATTCTGACGGCCGCTCATCGCGTCGAACACCACGCGCCGGTCCGGAAGCAGGTCGAGCGTGGTGCCGCTGCTGCCCACCCAAAACAGCGAGCGCTGGCGACGCGTCTTGATGTTCTCGACGAATGCTCGAGCCGAACTCGCGGCGGTGCCCCCGCCCGTGACGGATTCCGCCTGCAGAAACACGATGTCGTCTGCCGACGCCCACGCGGCGCAGGACAGCATGCCGGTATTGTCGGGGCGAAGTTCCTGGATCGCGCCATCCGGAACCTGCACCAGGAACAGCTTGCGAAACGTGCCGGACGAGATGATCGGAGGCGTGTTGAGAATGATGTGCTTGCCATCCGGGCTCCATCTCGGGAAGCCGACCAGATCCGCGTCGAAGCGGGCGAGCGGGCGCTCGCTGCCGCCCGCCGCATCAATCATGAACAGCGTCGATTTCAACGCGTTCGGCTCGCCGCCGAGCCGGACGAAGGCGATCTGCTTTCCGTCCGGGGACCAGTCTCCCTGCTCGGCATGATCGACGACTTTGTGGGGATCGTTGCCAAGGAGGTTGACGCGGTGCAACGACGTGACGCCGTCCTGCGAATGGATGAACAGGATGGACGTGCCGTCGGGTGAGAAGCGAGGAAAATCGTCAGGGCCGGACGTGAGCGCCATCTCGCCGCCGCCCTTCAGCTGCTTGAGCCATATGCGCGGCTGTCCATCTCTGTCCGATGTGAAGGCGAGGGTCTTCCCGTCGGGACTGACCGCGGGAGAGAAGTCGTGGCCGCTGTACGTCACCAGGCGGATCGCGACGGAGGGCGCGGGTTCGGCGTTCGGTCGCACGTACCACACCAGACCGCAGGCCAGCGCCATCACACCGAGTCCCGCAGCCCACCACATCCACGACGGGCGTCGGGTGTTCGGTCGTGCGTTGGGTGCGCTGCCAGCCTGCTCAGGCACGTCGAGCGCGGATTCGAGGGCGAACGCCACGTCGTGTGCGCCTTCGAATCGCAGCGCGGGGGCCTTCTCGAAGCAGTGGCCAATGATGCGTCCCACGGCAGTCGGGATGCGCGGATGGATCGACGAGGAGGGGAGCGGATCATCGTTGAGAATGGCGGACATCGTGTCGGCGGCGGTCTGCCGAACAAATGCCGGTCGGCCCGTCATCATCTCGAACAGCACCGCGCCGAAACTGAAGAGATCGGTTCGCGCGTCGACGGGTTCCCCGCGCAGCTGCTCCGGGCTCATATACCCGAGCGTGCCGAGCACGGTGCCGTGCTGGGTGTCGGCAGTCGGTCCGATGGTGCTGGCGGACTCGCTCATCGACGAAGGGCCCGACATCCGTTTGGCGAGGCCGAAGTCGAGAATCTTGAGTCGCCCGTCCTGAGTGATCCAGAGGTTGTCCGGCTTGAGATCCCGATGGACGACTCCTTTTGAATGGGCCGCGGCGAGGCCCTGCGCCATCTGGATGGCGAGTTCCATGGCTTTTCGATACGGGATCGGTCCCGCGTCGAGCCGTGCGCGCAGCGATTCACCTTCGAGCAGTTCCATCACGACGTACCGCGTGCCTTCGTGTGCCGCGACGTCGTGGATGCCGAGAATGTTGGGATGGTTCAACGCCGCTACGGCTTTGGCCTCACGTTCGAACCGTGCGAGCGCGTCTGCGTTGGATGCGAGGTGTTCCGGCAACACCTTGATGGCGACGAAGCGATCCAATCGAGGGTCTCTGGCCTTGTAGACCTCACCCATCCCGCCTGCGCCAATCGGCGTGAGGATGTCGTACGGGCCGAGGCGTGTTCCGGACGTGAGGGTCATCTCACCACCGCGGTCCACACCCGCAGCGGGACCCAACTCCCGCGGTGGCGCGTTCGAAGGCATTCGGGCTGGCGCTTCATGGAACCTCCTGCGATTGTACGCCATCGTCGCGTCGGCGAATACCGGCGCCACTGACCGCCGCGACAGTCCTTCCGCCCCAGACTCGCGCGAGAGGATCCGGACGCCGCACACTGCGGGTAGAATGTGCCGTATGGTGTCATCCAATCCGGTCAGTGCCCATCGGCCCGGTCTCAACGTGCTGCTGCGGGCGTTCGAATTCGCCGCCGATAAACACCGTGATAAGCGCCGCAAGGGCATTGGCGCGTTGCCGTACATCAATCACCTGATAGAAGTGACCTCCACGCTGGCGAACGTCGGGGGCGTGGACGACACGATCGTCTTGATGGCGGCGGTGCTGCACGACACGGTCGAAGACACCAAGACGACTCCCGAGGAGATCGAGGCGGCCTTCGGGCGTGAGGTCCGATCGATCGTGCTCGAGGTGACCGACGACAAGAGCCTGCCCAAGGCGGAGCGGAAACGACTCCAGGTCGAGCATGCGCCTCATCTCTCGGCCGAGGCCAGGATGATCAAACTCGCCGACAAGATTGCCAACGTGAGGGAAGTGAGCGACGGCCCACCGCCCGACTGGCCGCTGGCGCGTCGGCAGGAATACGCGGACTGGGCCGAGCAGGTCGTGGCCGGCTGCCGCGGCGTCAATCCCGCCTTGGAGGCGCGATTCGACGAGACGTTGAGGCGAGCGCGCCAGATCGCGGCGCGAGAGGGATAACGGCCTCTGAGCCCGGCGGACATTTTCGCTTGCGCTACACGCCGGTTTCGCGGCCAAATGATTCATGCCAGATTGGATCGTTGCGCTGATTCTGGGAATCGTCGAGGGCATCACCGAATTCATTCCGGTCTCGTCGACCGGCCATCTCCTGGTGGCTGAACGGTTCCTGCGCGTCGAAAAATCCGACCTCTTCAACATTGTCATTCAGTGCGGCGCGGTGATTGCCGTGCTGCCGCTGTTTCCCGAGCGGCTTCACAAATTCATGTTCGAGTGGCGCGAGCGCGCCACCCGGGCGTACCTGCTGAAACTGGCAGTGGCCTTCGGCCTCACCGGCGCCGTTGGCTTTGTGCTCGACAAGAACGGTTTCAAACTGGCCGACAATCCATTCCCGATCGCCGTCGCACTGCTGGTGGGGGGAGTGGCGTTTCTTGCCGCTGAGCGGATGGTGCGCCAAAAGACTCTCGGCACCGAGATCACCTGGGCCATCGTCGTCGCCGTGGCGGTGGGACAGTTGCTGGCCGGCACGTGCCCGGGCACGTCGCGATCCGGTGCCACGATTGTGTTCTGTCTGCTGCTGGGCCTGAGCCGGCCGGCGGCGACGGAGTTCTCCTTCCTGGTCGGCATTCCCACGATGCTCGCGGCAGGTGGGTGGAAGATCCTCAAGACGATCCGGCATCCAGACGCGTTGGCCCCGAAGGAAGACTGGGGCATGGTCCTGCTCGCGACGGTGGTGGCGGCTGCCGTGTCGTTTGTCGCCGTCAAGTGGCTGCTGCGCTACGTCCAGACGCACACCTTCAACGCATTCGGCTTCTACCGCATCGTGCTGGCCGCGGCGATCTTCCTGTTCGTCACGTAACTGGCAGATCCTCCGGACCGTCAACCGTCAACCGTCAACCGTCAACCGTCAACCGTCGTGCGGCGCGCCGGCTTGAACCCCAGGTGTGTGCCAGCCTCGGGCCGTGGCGAGGCTGGCGATGTGGCCGGCTGGCCCACGCGTCCGGAACGCGCCGACATCTCACTGCGCCGAGCCCGCGCCGGTACGCAGTGCGATCGGGCTATACTTCGACCGTATGCTGAAATGTCTTACCCGAGTCGCTCCCCTCGTGACACTGCCGCTGCTGGTGATCGCGTGCTCTGCACCCGGGAGTGGCGCCGGCGAGGCCGTCGGCGGTGGTCGCGCCGGACGATCGGCCGGACGGGGTGGCGGGTCCGGCCCGGTGCCGGTGGTCACCGCGCGAGTGGTGCAGAAGGCCGTGCCGGTCGCCCTCGCGGTGATCGGAAGCGCCGAAGCGATCTCGAGCGTGCAAATCCGCGCGCAGGTGACCGGTCAGTTGAGCGCGGTGCGCTTTGCCGAAGGCCAGGAGGTCGTCGCAGGTCAACCGCTGTTCAGCCTCGATTCGAGGCCGTTGGCGGCGGCCCTTCGGCAGGCTGAAGCCGTCCTCGCCCGCGATACCGCCACGCTGCAGAATCTGCAGGCCCAGCAGACACGAGCCGAAACCCTTTTCAACCGTGGCCTGATTCCGCGCGACCAGTTCGACAGCCAGCGATCCAGCTCCGCATCGCTGACGGCGACGGTGGCGGCCGATGCGGCCGCCGTCGAGAGCGCCAGGCTCAACGTCCAGTATGCCGACATCAGATCCCCGATCAGCGGCCGAACCGGGGCGCTGGCCGCGCACCTCGGCGATCTGGTGCGAGCCAACGACACGATTCCGCTCGTCATCATCAACCAGCTGTCTCCCATCTACGTGACCTTCTCGGTTCCGGGCCGCTACTTGACGGACATTCGCCGCTACCAGGCGCAGAAACCGCTGTCGGTTGTGGCGCGTGAAACCGCGGAGCCGGCGTCGAGCGCGGCACCCTCCGGAACGATAGGGGCGGCACCGGCACCCTCGACCCCCGGTGGGCGGTCGGCTGTGGCGCGGCCCGACGGGCAGACGCCGATCGTCACCGGGGTCCTCAGCTTCATCGACAACACCGTGGATTCGACGACGGGAACGATTCGATTGAAGGGGACCTTCCCGAACGCGGATCGTCGGTTGTGGCCGGGCGCCTTCGTGCAGGTGACGCTCCAGTTAACGGTGGATGCCGACGCGCTGGTTGTGCCGGCCACCGCGGTGCAAGCCTCACAGGACGGCACGTTTGTCTACGTGGTGAAAGCCGACCGGACGGTCGAGTTGCGCGTGATCAAGGTCGAGCGGCAATTGGACGATCAGATTGTCGTCGCCGAAGGGGTCGCGGCGGGCGAAGTGGTGGTGACCGATGGCCAGCTTCGGCTGACATCCGGCGCGACGGTGTCGGAACGGGACGAGGCGGGCGGACCCGGCGCGGCGGGCGGCCGCGCTGGCGCGAAGCCGGCTGCCGACAGCGGCGGTCCGGCAGGCGCGAAACCGGCACCCGACAAGGTGGGCCGGGCAGGCGCGCGGTAGGTCGAGGCCCCTATGAATGTCGCCGAACCGTTCATCCGTCGTCCCGTCGCCACCACACTGCTGGTGGCCACGATTCTGATCTTTGGCGTCATGGGCTACCGGCTGCTGCCGGTCAACGACCTGCCGACGGTCGACTTTCCCACCATTCAGGTCAATGCGAACCTGCCTGGCGCCAGTCCTGAGACCATGGCGGCCTCGGTGGCCACGCCGCTCGAAAAGCAGTTCTCGACGATTGCCGGCGTCAGCTCGATCAGCTCCAGCAACTCGCAGGGCAGCACGAGCATCACACTGCAGTTCGATTTGAGCCGCTCGATCGACGCAGCCGCCCAGGACGTGCAATCCATGATTGCCCGGGCTCAGCGGCAGCTGCCGCCGGGCATGCCGTCGCCCCCGTCGTTCCAGAAGGTCAACCCGGCCGATTCGCCCGTGTTGTTCCTGACGCTCAGTTCGTCCACGCTGCCGCTCTCGCAGCTCGATCGGTACGCGCAGAACCTGCTGGCGCAGCGCTTGTCGATGATCACCGGCGTGGCGCAGGTCAACGTGTTCGGCTCGCAGAAATTCGCCGTGCGTGTCGACGTCGATCCGCACCAGCTGGCATCCCGGCAAATCGGCATCGACCAGGTGGCCCAGGCCATCGCGTCGGCCAACGTGAACCGGCCGACCGGGACGCTGTACGGCCCCGATCGCAACTACGTGATCCAGGCGTCGGGGCAACTGCTCAAGGCCAGCGGCTACGGCTCGATTGCGGTGGCGTACCGGAACGGGAGCCCGGTCCGGTTGAGCGAGGTGGCCAACGTCTACGACGGCGTCGAGAACGAACGCAACGCCGGGTGGTACAACGGGGCCCGGACGATCTATCTGGCCATCCAGCGGCAGCCCGGCACCAACACCGTGGAAGTGGTGGATCGGATCAAGCTGCTGCTGCCGCAGCTCGAGCAGCAACTGCCGGCCTCGGTGCAGTTGCGCGTCCGGAGCGATCGGTCGGTGCCCATTCGGGAGTCGGTCGACGACGTCAAGTTCACGCTGCTGCTCACCGTGTGCCTCGTCGTGCTCGTGATCTTCCTGTTCCTGCGCAATGTGTCGGCGACCATCATCCCGAGCCTCGCGCTGCCGTTTTCCATCGTCGGCACGTTCGCCGTGATGTACGTGCTCGATTACAGCCTCGACAACCTGTCGCTGATGGCGCTGACGCTGTCGGTGGGGTTCGTGGTCGACGATGCCATCGTGATGCTGGAGAACATCGTCCGTCACATGGAGATGGGCAAGCCGCGCCTGCAGGCCGCGCTCGACGGATCGAAGGAAATTGCCTTCACGATCATCTCGATGACGCTCTCGCTGGCCGCGGTGTTCATTCCCGTGCTCTTCATGGGCGGCGTGGTGGGCCGGCTGATGCACGAGTTCGCGGTGACCATCGGTGCGGCGATTCTGGTGTCAGGGCTCGTGTCGCTCACGCTGACGCCGATGCTCTGCAGCCGGTTTCTCAAGGCGCCCCATGCCATTCGCCACGGACGCTTCTACAACGCGATGGAGCGAATGTTCGATCTGTGGCTGCAGGGCTACTCCTGGTCGCTGCGACAGACCATCCGGTTCAAGGCGACGACGATGATGGTGTCGGGGCTGGTGCTCGCCGGCACGGTGTACCTGTTCACCATCATTCCGATGGGATTTATTCCGAGCGTGGACACCGGCCAGTTGAGCGGCCAGGTCGAGACCGCGCAGGGCCTGGGGTTCGACGCCACCGTCGGGCGCTTCAAGGACATCATGACCGTGCTCGCCAACGACCCGAACGTCGCCGGCTACACGGCGAACGTGTCGGGATCTGGCGGCGGCCGGCTCAACGTGGATCTGAAGCCGCGGGAACAGCGGACGCTCGACGCCGACCGCGTGATCGAGGCCCTGCGCCCGAAGTTCGCCCGGATCCCGGGCGTCAGGGTGTTTCTCACCAACCCGCCGGCGATTCGCATCGGCGGCATGGCGACGCGCAGCCAGTATCAGTACGCGCTGCAGGACCCCGATACCGACGAACTGTACCGGGCGGCGCCGAAGCTGGAAGCGGCGCTTCGTGCGATCGACGGGGTCGAGGACGTCACCTCCGACCTGCAGATCCGCAATCCGCAGATCACCGTTGGCCTCGATCGCGATCGGATCACGGCACTCGGCTTGACGGTGGACCAGGTCGAACTGGCGCTGATGTCGGCGTATGGATCGCGGCAGGTGTCGCAGATCTTTGCCCCCGACGACCAGTACCAGGTGATCCTGCAGGTCGACCCGCGCTACCAGCGCGACCCGGCGGCGCTATCCATGCTGTACGTGCAGACCAGCGCGGGCAAACTCGTGCCACTGTCGACCATCGTCACCACGCGCCAGACCGTCGGGCCGCTGTCGGTCAACCACACCGGTCAATTGCCGTCGGTGACACTGTCGTTCAACCTCAGGACCGGCGTCGCGCTGGGCGACGCGGTGGCACGGGTGCAGGCGGTGGCGCGCGACACCCTGCCGGCCACGGTGGTGGGCAGCTTCCAGGGCACGGCGCAGGCGTTCCAGGATTCGATGACCGGGCTCGGCTGGGTGTTGGCCCTCGCCATTTTCGTCATCTATGTCGTGCTGGGCGTGCTCTATGAAAGCTTCATCCACCCCCTCACGATCCTCTCAGGGCTGCCGTCGGCGGGCTTCGGCGCATTGCTCACCCTGCTGCTGTTCGGTCACGATCTGAACATCTACGCGTTTGTCGGCGTCATCATGCTGGTCGGACTGGTGAAGAAGAACGGCATCATCATGATCGACTTCGCCATCGAAGCGCGGCGCGCCGGGACGCTCAGCGCCTCGGAGGCGATCTACGAAGCATGCCGGGTGCGGTTCCGGCCGATCATGATGACGACGATGGCGGCGCTGATGGGGACGTTGCCCATCGCGCTCGGGTGGGGCGCCGGCTCAGAAGCGCGTCGGCCCTTGGGTCGGGCGGTGGTCGGAGGCCTGATCGTCTCGCAGACGCTGACGCTGTATGTGACGCCGATCTTCTACATCTACATGGAGCGGTTCCAGGAGTGGATGGCGCGCCGCAAGCAGGCCAGCCCGATCGCGCCCGGCGCCGACACCCCGTTGATGAGCACCTCCAGCGAGTGACGATCGGTCGCGTCGCGCGTTCGCCGGCGCCGCGCTGACGTCGCAAGCGTTCCCCCTACTCCTGCCTCGCCTGCTTCGGCGGTGACGCCCCACGCGAGTCGTGTGGGCGGCTCCCGCCCGGCGCCATCCGGCGTTGTCGCGACATTTCATCCGCTCACACGATTTGCCGATTAATGATGCATCGGACCTCCGTGGGAGGGCCGATGGCACTCATTCAGGCCCATTCCTTGAGAACTCAGGAGCGCGATATGTCAGCCCCAGCTTGGTCCGGAAAGTCTTTGACGTCTCTGATCGCGGCCAGCCTGTTTCTGTCGCTGACCGTGTCGCTCGGTTCGTCGACATCCACGGGACAGCCCGGGGCCTCGGCGCCGGCGCTGTTCAAGGCTGCCGTGGCGTCGGCCGCGGACGGCAGGCCCGGGGCGGCTTCGTCCGGCGCGACGGGTTCGTCGGCCACGACGGACGCAACCCGCCGCCGGGACGACACGACGGTGATGCGTTCGCGACGTGTCACCATCAACGCCGGGGCCCTGCGCCCGGCCACCTCGGCCGACCAGCGACTCGGGGCGCCGGAGTTCCTGACGCTCAACCTGTTCGACGACGTTTCGTACAGAGCCGTGTTCGACCATGCCGACTCCGGCGGCGGCGGGACCGCGTGGGTGGGTCGCATCGAAGGCCAGCCACTCAGCACGGCGACGTTGACGCTGGTGGACGGCGTGCTGGCCGGAAGCATCGTGATGCCGGGCGCGGTCTATGCCATCCGGTACGCCGGTGCCGGCCTGCACGAGGTCGCCCAGATCGACCAGACCAAGTTCCTTCCGGAGTTGCAGCCGATTCCCGCGCCGGACGTGCCCAACGCGGCGGGCCGCGTCGCCGTGGAGGCGGATGCCGCCGTGATGGCAGATGCCGGGGCGACCATCGACGTGCTCGTGCTCTACACGCCGGCAGCCGAGGCCGCGGCGGGAGGGGCCAGTGCCATGGCGGCCCGCGTCAACCTCGGCATCAGCGAGACCAACACGTCGTACGCCAACAGCGCCGTCACCCAGCGGCTCCGCCTGGTGCGCAGCCAGCAGGTGGCGTACACCGAGAACAACGACCTCGCGCTGGATTTGACGGCCGTCACGACCGCCGATGCGTCGAGCGCGCTTGGCAGCACCGCCGCGTCACTGCGCGAGGCGTACGGCGCCGACATGACCGTGCTCATCACGTCCCCCGCCAATCCGAATGCGTGCGGCGTGGCGTGGCTCATGACATCGGTGTCGTCGGCGTTCGCCCCCTACGCCTTCAGCGTGGTCGAGCAATCCTGCGTCAGCCCCAACGTGACGTTTGCGCACGAACTGGGCCACAACATGGGAGCGCGGCACGACTGGTACATGGACAACGGCAAGACGCCATCATCGTACGCCCACGGGTACGTCGACACGACCAACCGGTTCCGCACCGTGATGGCCTACAGCGATGCGTGCACGGCACAAAGCGTCGAGTGCACGCGGCTTCTGTACTGGTCGAATCCGGCCGTCGTGTCCCCCGCCGGTCAGGGCAGCGCGGCGATGGGCGTGGCCGGCGGGACCAAGTCGAACTGTCCGACGCGCGACGCCACCAACATGGCGTGTGATGCCGACGACCATCGGACACTGAACGACACGGCCGCCGTCGTCGCGAACTTCCACGCGACGTCGTCAGCCGCCCTTCCGGCCGTCACCGCCGATCCGTCGAACCAGACTGTGGTTGCGGGAGGCACGGCCACGTTTACCGCCGCCGCCACGGGAAGTCCGACGCCGACGGTGCAGTGGCAGGTGAGCACCGACAGCGGAACGACGTGGACCGCGGTCAGCGGTGCGACGACCACGACGTACGCCTTCACCGCGATCGCGGCCGATCACCTGAAGCAGTTCCGGGCCGTGTTCGCCAATAGTCATGGAACCGCGACCAGCAACGGCGCGACGCTGACGGTGCAAGGCGCGCCGGTGGTCACCGTGAATCCGGCGTCTCAGGCCGTCGCGACTGGCGCGACCGTGTCGTTCGGCGCCGCGGCCAGCGGCACACCTGCGCCGACGGTGCAGTGGCAATCCAGCGTGGACGGCGGCGTCGTGTGGACCAGCCTCGCTGGTGCGACGGCGACCACGTACGGCTTTGTCGCAGCCGCGGCCGACCACCTCAGGCAGTTTCGCGCCGTGTTTACCAACAGCCAGGGAACCGTCTCGACCAGCGCGGCGACGTTGACGCTGCTGCGAGCGCCGCTGGTCACCATTCAGCCATCGAACCGCACCGCGACGGCGGGCAGCGCGGCGTCCTTTACCGCGCTCGGCAACGGCGTGCCGGCCCCGACGGTGCAGTGGCAGGTCAGCACCAGCAATGGCGCGTCGTGGGCGAATATTGCCGGAGCGACCTTTGCGACCTATCGCCTCGCGACCACCGCGACCACCGACAGCCTGAAGCAGTTCCGGGCGGTGTTTACCAACGGTGTTGGAACAGCCACGTCTCGCGCGGTGATGCTGACCGTGCAGGCGGCCCCCGCGTCGTATCTTCGAAGCGCGCAATTGCCAGAAGGCGGCCGCATCCGTGCCCTGGCCGTCGATCCGGACCAGCCGCAGATTCTCTACGCGGCGACCTGGGCGGGCGGGGTGTTCAGAAGCGCGGACGCCGGACTCAACTGGACGCCGGTGTTGCAACACAAGGGCAAGTTCGACGTCGAAGCCCTGGCCATCGATCCGCAGAACTCCAGCGTCGTCTATGTCGGCACGACGGCGGGGCTTTACAAGAGTACCGACCGCGGAACCAACTGGTCTTTGTACGCAACCGGTTTGAACATTCTCGCTCTGGCCGTGGACGCGCAGAACTCCCAGATCCTCTATGCGGGCACCAACGGGGACGGCGCGTACAAGAGCACCGACGGCGGCGTCACCTGGATGCCTCTCGGTTCGGGCCAGATTCCCACGTTCGTGCCGGCCGTTGCCGTCAACCCGCGCAGCCCGGGTACGGTGTTGTTGGGTACCGACAGCGGCCTGTTCGCGAGCGCGAATGCCGGCTTGAGTTTCAGCAAGACCGAGGGTTTGGTCCGGGCATTTGCGTTCGACCCGCAGGATCAGTCGGTGATCTACGCGGTCGGAAGCGGCGTCTACAGGAGCGCCGACAACGGCGGCAGCTGGACGCACGTCGCCGCCGAGATTGCTGACGGCCTCTACGGTCTGGCCATCGTCGTCGATCCCGCCACCCCGACCACTGTGTACTTGGGCGGCTACACGGGGCTGTTCAGGAGCAGCAACAGCGGGGCAACGTGGAGCCGTGTCGACGTGTCGCAGTCGTGGACGATTCGCGCGCTGGCCGTGGCGTCAACCACTCCGGCCGCGATCTACGCGGGAACCAACGGGGGCGGCGTTCTCAAGAGTACCGATGGCGCGGCGACGTGGACACCCGCCAATGGCGGCATGGCGGCGAGCGGGATCGTCAGCGTCATCGTGGATCCGAGAGATCCGCGGACGGTTCTGGCTGCGTCCGGGTCGTCGTTGTTCTGCGGGGCGGAGTTGTGGGGAGCCGGCGGCGGCGGCGTGTTCAGGAGTACCGACGGCGGGATCAATTGGAGCCGCACGGTCTCGGGGCTGGCCAAGACCGGTGTGAGCGTGCTGGCCGCAGACCCGTCGGCGCCAGACGTGATTTACGCGGGAATCAACGACGTCGGCCAGGCCGGCGTGTTCAAGAGCGCTGATGGTGGTCTCAGTTGGAGCGCGGTGACCTCGGGCCTTCCGCACTATGGCGTCGTGGCGTTGGCGGTGGATCCGAGCGCGCCGAGCACCGTCTACGCAGGCACCTACGGCGGCGGCGCGTTCAAGACGGTTGACGGCGGCGCGAACTGGACCGCGGCGAACTCCGGGCTGACCAATCTGTCGGTGTTCGCGCTTGCCATCGACCCGGTGATCACGACGACGATCTACGCCGGAACCGAAGGCAACGGCGTGTTCAAGAGCGTCGATGGCGGCGGGACCTGGACCGCGACCGGTACGGGCCCGGGCACCATCCTGAGCGTGGCTATCGATCCACGAGCTCACGGCGTGGTCTTTGCCGCCGGCTGGGTCGGGGGCGTCTTCAAGTCCCTCGACGGTGGAACGACGTGGACCGCGGCGAGTGGTGGGCCGCAGTCGGCGACAGGCGTCGCTGTGGACCCGGCCGATTCGTCCGTGGTGTACGCGACGTCGTACGACGACGGGCTGTTCAGGAGCGGCGACGGCGGCGCCACGTGGACCGGCGTGCAGACAGACCATGCGCCGATGACGGCCACGTCGATCGGCCTGCCGGCGTCGGGATCCGGCTGGCTGTACGTGGGCACGGAAAACGCCGGCGTGTTCGCCACGGCCGGAAGCGGGGCGCAGTCGCCGGCCTTCATCACGTATCCGACGAGCCAAACGGTGGCGACCGGGACGACGGTCATCCTGACGGCAGCGGCGATGGGCACACCCACGGCGACAGTGCAGTGGCAGGGCCGGGCCGGCGCCAGTGGCACGTGGAGCAACCTGACGGCCTCTTCGCGGTACAGCGGTGTGGCGACCGGAACGCTGACCGTGTCGAGCCCACCGGCGACGCTGACCGGCTGGCAGTTCCGCTGCGTCGCGACCAACTCCGCCGGAAGCCTGGCGTCACGCGCGGCAACGCTGACCGTCTCGAGGGCCACGCCAACGGTGACGTGGGCCAATCCGGCGTCGGTCGTCTTTGGCACCGCTCTGTCGGCGACACAGTTGAATGCGACGGCCAGCGTGCCGGGCGCGTTTGCGTACGCGCCGGCTGCGGGGACGATCCTGAATCCAGGGGTGGGACACACGCTGTCGGTCACGTTTACGCCGACCGACACGGCCAACTACACGACGGCCACGGCGACAGCGGCGTTGAGTGTCACCGCGTTTGTGGGACCCGACGGCGGTGGCCCGGCAACCGGATCGGTCAGTGGAACGACCCTGACGTATAGCGGCGCGACGTATGCCATCGTGAACGGCAAAGTGACGTTCCCGGATTGTTCGATGTATATCGTGCTCGGCAGCGGGATGCTCATCAATGCCGGCTCGGCGCCGGGGTGCACGCAGGTTGTCGGGTCGACCAGCTCCAGTTCGGGGTCGAGCAGCGGGTCGAGTTCGGGCAGCACGTCGAGTTCCGGGTCAAGCAGCAGTGGCGGAAGCACGTCGAGTTCAGGGTCGAGCAGCAGCGGCGGAAGCACGTCGAGTAGCGGGAGCAGCAGCGGATCCAGTTCGGGAAGCAGCTCCAGTTCGAGTTCAAGCTCCGGCAGCGGCAGCGTGGCGTTTAGCGGCCCGGGCAGTGGCGGTCCCTCGACCGGGTCGGTAAGCGGCGGCGCGCTCACCTACAACGGCGCGACGTATGCGATCGTCGACGGCAAGGTAACGTTCCCGGATTGCTCGATGTATATCGCGCTGGGCAACGGGATGCTGCTGAACGCGGGACCGGCGCCAGGGTGTACGCCGGCCGGGTCGGGCAGTTCCAGCTCGGGGTCGAGCAGCGGGTCGAGTTCGGGCAGCACGTCGAGTTCAGGGTCGAGCAGCGGCGGCGGAAGCACGTCGAGCAGCGGGAGCAGCGGCAGCTCCAGTTCGAGTTCAAGCTCCGGCACCGGAAGCGTGGCGTTTAGCGGCCCGGGGACGGGCGGTCCATCGACCGGGTCGGTGAGCGGCGGTAGGCTCACCTACAACGGCGCGACGTACGCGATCGTCGACGGCAAGGTGACGTTCCCGGATTGCTCGATGTATATCGCGCTGGGCAACGGGATGCTGCTGAATGCGGGACCGGCGCCAGGGTGTACGCCGGCCGGGTCGGGCAGTTCCAGTTCGGGATCGAGCAGCAGCGGCGGAAGCACGTCGAGCAGCGGGAGCAGCAGCGGCTCGAGTTCCGGAAGCAGTTCCAGTTCGGGAAGCAGTTCCAGTTCGGGATCGAGCAGCGGGTCGAGTTCAAGCTCCGGCAGCGGAGGCGTGGCGTTTAGCGGCCCGGGGACGGGCGGTCCCTCGACCGGGTCGGTGAGCGGCGGCACGCTCACCTACAACGGCGCGACGTATGCGATCGTCGACGGCAAGGTGACGTTCCCGGATTGCTCGATGTATATCGCGCTGGGCAACGGGATGCTGCTGAACGCGGGACCGGCGCCAGGGTGCACGCCGGCCGGGTCGGGCAGTTCCAGTTCGGGGTCGAGCAGCGGGTCGAGTTCGGGCAGCACGTCGAGTAGCGGGAGCAGCAGCGGCTCGAGTTCCGGAAGCAGTTCGGGTGCCGGCAGCGGAGGTGGGAGCGGATTCGCCGGACCAGGCACCGGCGGACCGGCAACCGGCGCCGTCAGCGGCACCACGCTCACCTACAACGGGACGGCGTATCCGATCGTCAACGGGAAGGTGACGTTCCCCGACTGCACGACCTACATCGCGCTCAATAGCGGCTTCCTGATCCCGGCTGGCGTCGCGTCAGGTTGCACGCCGTCAGACCCGCTCGGCGTGACGCGGTAAGTGCCGATGTGTGGCGGGCGCCGCCGGGTGAGATGAGATCGAGACGCCCGTCACGTCTTTGCCGCGGGACACGGAAATGGTCGCGCGGCCCGACTGAAACGCTGCCCATACCCGCGCCCGGGTGTGTTTCCGTGGCCGGGTCACCACCCTGGGTGGAATTCGCGGGGGCACGGCCA
>Ga0194060_10001145_pt1 | contig 19084 bp, 12 predicted proteins | sample SepL225m_MetaG_FD_163427 | JGI IMG/M metagenome (GOLD analysis project Ga0194060, IMG submission 163427) | Anoxic zone freshwater microbial communities from boreal shield lake in IISD Experimental Lakes Area, Ontario, Canada - Sep2016-L222-5m | ecosystem: Environmental > Aquatic > Freshwater >...
AACCCGCCGCCGCCGCGTCTGGGCAGCCGAAGGCCGCTGAGGCATCGGCGAGCCCGGCGCCTCAGAACGCCGACTCCGGGTACTCGCTTCGTCTCCTGCCCTTTGTCCCGGCCATCATCAGCCAGGTCGGTAGCCCGAATAGACCGGGCGCCATGGAACTGCTCGGCCCGCCCGACACGGCGCCCTGGCGGCCCTGGGCCGAAATGCACCCTGCCGTCGCCGCCGCCGCCGGCGTGATGGAGGGTTCGAACGTCATCATCACGTCGCAGCACGGCGAGGTGAGCGTGGCGGCGCGGATCGTTCCGGATATGCCTCGCGACACCGTGGCGGTCGCGTGCGTTCCCGCGCTGGGGAACCAAGGACGATTCGTGCAGCTCGTCAGTCAGGATGCACGGCGATTGCTGGGCCCGCAGGGTACTGCCACACCCGGCGCGGTGCGCGTGAGCCGGGAGTAGGGTGAACCTTTGGCACGCTGGGGCTTAGTCGTCGATCTCGACCGGTGCACAGGATGCCAGGCGTGTGTGATCGCCTGCAAGCACGAGAACAACGTTCCGTATTCAACGCCAACCAGTGTTGATTCGGATCACCTCAGGACGTGGATTCGCCTCGTCGGCGTGAAGGCGTCTCCCGGACGGGCGTCGACTCCCCTGCCGTTGGGCTGCCAGCACTGCGAAGGCGCGCCCTGCACGAACGCCTGCCCGACGAGCGCCACGTATCAGACGCCCGAGGGCATCGTCGCCCAGATCTACCCGCGCTGCATCGGCTGCCGCTACTGCATGAACGCGTGCCCGTATGGCGTGAGGGTCTTCAACTGGACCAGGCCTGAGTGGCCCGAGTCGATGCTTCCGATGGCGAACCCCCACGTGTCGAAGCGGCCGAAGGGCGTTGTCGAGAAGTGCACGTTCTGCCATCACCGGCTGATTCAGGCAAACGAGCGCGCGCGCGCCGAGGGTCGCAAACTCATGCCGGGCGACTACGTGCCGGCGTGCGTGCAGACCTGCCCCTCCGGTGCGATGGCCTTCGGCGACCTCTCTGATCCGCGGAGCGACATCGCGGCACTCGCCGCCAGCCCTCGTGCGTTCCGCCTGAAGGAAGAACTGGGCACACGCCCCAAGGTCATTTATCTGCGGCAGCGCGAGTAGACGCGCCGCCGCCGAAACGGGACCGGTGGGACGGTCGCTAGAGAGTCTGCGGCGCGCCGCAGACCGCCAGAGGTCAGACACATGAGCAACGGGTACGGGCACTACGAGAACACGTCGATATCAGGACGCGCGGGCTTCTGGGTGTGGATCGGGCTGCTCAGCCTGCCCGTGCTCTGGGCGGTGTACTGGGGCGCGCTGTCGCTGTTCTCCGCCGACGATTTCTCGGCGCTCGGCAACCGGACTCCGTGGGGGCTCTACATCTCCGGATACGCGTTTCTCGTCGTCAGCTGCAGTATCGGCGCGTGTTTGATCGGCTCCCTGGGAAGCGTGTTCCAGATCGAACGCTTCGTCATCCTCGAGAAGCGGGCCGTCTTCCTGGCCGTGACATCGCTGATCACGGGCATGTCGTTGATGCTCGTGGAGCTGGGCCAGCCCATCAACATGATTCGGGGGTACATCGACACACCCAACCCCGCGTCTCCGATTTTCGGCATGGGTGTCATCTACACGATGGACCTCGCGCTGATCACGGCCGAGTTCATCCTCCTGATGACCAACAACCTCCTCATCGCGCGGCGGATCGGCATCCTCGCGTTGTTCACGGCGATCTCGGCCGGCAGCACGGTCGGATCGGTGTTTGGCCTGCCGGCGACCAAGCCCTACTGGAACGGGCCCTACCTGCCCATCGACTTCATCCTGTGCGCGTGGATCACCGGGTTCGCGATGATGCTCATCGTGGCGTATACCTCCGCGCAGCGCGATACCGTCCATCGGGAACAACTCCTGGGGTTGGTCGACAGCATGGGGAAATGGCTCGCGATCTTCCTCGCCGTCGATGTGTTCTTCGTGTTGTGGACGATCTCGACCGGCTTGTACGGCGGGGGCGGCGGCGGAGACAAGTATCTCGCCACCATGGCCCTGGTCACCGGACCGCTGAAGTTCACGTTCTGGGGAGGCGAGGTCATCGTCGGCCTCTTCCTGCCCCTGGCGCTGCTGCTCCTCCCGGGCTGGAAGAAGGCAGGCACGCCCTGCGTCGCGGCCATCATGGTCGTGATCGGCATGCTGGCGAACAAGGTCAACATGCTGCTGGCGCCGCAGACGATTCCCGTGCCTCTCTTCGGCCGCGAAGCCTACAGGCTCGTCGTTCCGTCCATGGTCGAAATGAGCATCGTGGGGGGCGCTATTGCCTTCGTGGTGCTCGCGTACAGCCTGGTCGATCGCTTCGAGTTGTTGACGCACGAAGCCTAGGGCCCGGTTCGGCGACCTTCCCGGGGCTCGGCTCAGTGCGCGGCCCGCGCTCACCTGCCCGCCCTCCCCGCCGCGCTCGCTGATCGAGTCGGCTTCGACGTCGATCTATCATTGAGTGGATGCGGCGACTGACGCGATCGCTCAAGGCAGGCACCGGCGACCCCGCCGCGTCCCGTGCGAGCCGCCGAATGACCCGACGGTGTGGCATCCTGATGGCGTGCTGCGCGGTCGTGGCGATCACCCACCCGGCTGTCGCGGGTCAGACGCCGGCAACCGGCCGGGCTCCCCGTTCCTCGACGACATCACGCAAGGTCGACCGAACGCCCTTCTCCCTCGTCCCGACCCGCTCCATCTGGACGCTCCCGCTCAACAACGCTCTGGCCGCACCGCCGGCCTGCGACCAGACACGCGTGTTCTTTCCGATCGACGGCGACCGCCTCGTCGCGTACGAACTGCTCACCGGCAAACAGTTGTGGAATGTGCCGGGGAGGACCGCGTACGCCCCGGCCACCGGAGAAGGGCTCGTCTTCCTCGCGGAATCCGACAGCGTGACGGCGTTGCGCGCGACGAACGGCGCGGTCGTCTGGCGACTGCCGCTCTCCGACCAACTCGCCGTGCGTCCGGTCTGGGACAATGGGTGGCTGGTCCTCTCGACGGCGAGCGGGGCCACGCTCGCCTTCCGCGCGTCCGACGGGCATCTCATCTGGCGGCACGAAGCGGGCGTAGCCGCCGCAGCCGCACCCGCGCTCGCCGCCGACCGTGTCTATGTGCCCACCGCCGACGGACGCATTCTCGCCTTGCGCGTGGACACCGGCGCGCGTCTGTGGGAGCGCAAGCTTGGCGGCGTTCCGGGCGACATGCTCGCCCTCGAGGACCGCGTCTACGTCGGGTCCAAGGACGATTTCCTCTACTGCCTGATGGCCACCGATGGTCGCGTGGACTGGCGCTGGCGGACCGGTGGCGACATCATCGGCGTGCCGGCCTTCGACGAGCGGCGCGTGTTCTTCGTGTCGTTCGACAACGTGCTGCGCGCGCTCGACCGCACCAGCGGTGCGCAGTTGTGGCTCCGCACGCTTCCGCTCCGCCCGACCTGGGGCGTCGTGAAGGCGGGCGGCTCAATCGTGGTGGCAGGACAATCGGCGAACGCGAAGGCCTTCAATCTCGCGGACGGTCAACCGGCGGGCGACCTCCCCGCGGGCGCCGAGGTGACGGCGACGCCCTGCGCCTTCGCGCATCCGGAGACCGGGCTGCCGGTCGTGCTGTTGGTCACGCGCGACATCGCGAAAGGTGCGGGGGCCGTCCTCGTCACCCGTAACCTGGAACCGCCGCTGGCGCCGGTGTCGCCGCTACCCAACGCGGCGACCCTGCCACTGACGCTGGCTCGCCGACCGTAGGCCCGACCCCTGACTCCCGGTGACGGCGCGTCCGCGAAGGCAGGTATGCACGCGGCCAACGCGGGCACCCCGCGCTGTGCCCCTCTTGACGTCGGCGTGTCACGAACTCATAGAGCGCCGCACGAGTGAAGCACACGCCCTGACTCAACGAGTGCTCAGGGCCGGGGACAACCCCTCACGGCGTGTGCCTGATAGAGCGCGAGGTACGCGCCGAGCGCCGTCAGGCCCAGGAATTCGAAAACGAGCCCTCGGACCAGGAACGCCGCGATCTGGAGGGGGAACACGGCCAGGCCGACGAGTGGCACGAAGGCGATCAGGCCGAGGCCGGACCACGCGAGAGCCGAGGCCAGCGTCGCCGCCACGACCAGCCCGAGCACGACGACCGCGACACCTGCCAGTTCCCGATACTCGGCTCGAACGAAACGCGCGGCGGCGCGGCAGCCTTCCATCAGGCCCACACCATCGACCGCCATCGCGATTTGCAACAGCAGATACAACAGATTGACGAGGGTGATCCACACCACGAGACCGGCCGTGGCGAAAGCCGCAATGAAGGTCCATCCGATCACGAGCGCGCGCCCCTCGGCCGCGCGATAGCCATAGACGACAAACGCCAGGTAGCCCGCGACCGACAGTCCATACACGACCACGAGCACTGACCCAAGCGTGAGGTAGGGCCTGGCGAGACGCGCGCAGCCTGACGAAAACCGAGCGAGCGAGAACTGGCCCGCGCGGCGCAAGCCGTTGAACGTGATCGGCTCGTGCTCGATCGGTCCCGCTCGCTGACCGGCAGCCACCAGCACGTCGACAACGCCTCCCTTGACGATGAACATGAGGGCGGATGCCCCGAGGAGCGCCAGGCCGAACGCCGTGACGAACGCCCCAAGGGCGACCGGTTCCGACAGGAGGGCGCTCACGATCGTCGTGAACACCTCGCGGACGCCGCCCCGCAGCAGATGCGCGATGTCCGCGCCCAGCAGCACGGCCAGAAGGATCGCGGCGCCGACTAGCGGCACCGCCAGGAGCATCTGCAGCATCATCTCGGACACGAACTGGATCGCGATCGTCGGCCAGTTGGCGGCCGCGAGCAGCGCGCCACGCTTCAGGAGGTACTTCAGGGCCAATCGATTTCACTATAGCACCCGTGTATCCTTGACTTACGGTGAGTCCATTCCTGCGCGTCGTCGGCGCCGGCGTCCTGACTGCGGCCGTGGTCGGTGCTGCCGGCCTCGGCGTGGAGCGCGCGCGGTTCGGCCTCACCGACGAGGCCGCGCTGGCGCGGGTCAGCGGCGAACTACAGCACCGGTTCGACGAGAGCGCCGACACCCTCGGCGCGATTGCGGCGCGCGTGGCCGCGGCAGGCGCGGTCATTCGCGCGGCTCCGCGCGATCAGACGGCGCAGCGCTCGCTGTTCGACGTGGTGGAGGCCGCGCTTCCCGACAGGAAGTCCGGGCGCACGGGTATCACGGTCTACGACCCGGCCGGCGCGCCGCTCGCCTGGGCCGGCCGCGTGTCGGACGTACCGGGTGCACGCATCGGCGGCCAGCCTTCTCTGTTTGTGGCGCAGGGGGCGCTCGGCCTGCGACTCGTCCGTATCGAGCCCGTCGTCGAGGCCGACCGGCCGGCCGCCCAGCGCCCGGCCACCATTGTTGTCGAGCAGTTGTTCGACTCTCCCTCGCCGGCACCTGGCCCGGGCGACGTGTTCACGCTCCAAGCGCCCCTGGTCCGCGCCACGCTTCGCGCGCGGACGGCTGGGTCAGCACCCGGCCAGGCGTCGTTCACGTTTCCCCTCTCGGTGCACGGCAGGGCGCCATTCATCGACGCGACTGTGGCGCCGTCCGACCTGTCGGCCGCCAGGGCCGGGTGGAAGCTCGTCACGCGCGCGACGACGCTCGGCGTGCTCGGCATCACCTTGCTCCTCTGCGCGGGTCTGCTGATGGACCGGCGCCGCCGGTCCGCGTCGCGCGCGGCGTTTGTCGAGCGAACCACCGCGATCGCGGGCGCGCTCGGCGGAGCGACCGTGCTCGTCACGCTGTCGGTGTGGCCGCTCGTCGAAGGCACGTCGGCCGCCTGGCCCGCGGGTTTGCTCCTCACGGGCCTGGGCAGCGGCGCCTTCGCCTGGCTGGCGCTCGACCTGGTCGAGCGCCGCCGCTCCAGCCGCCCGCGACGGCGCCTCCTGATGGCGCGCGGTCGCTGGGACGACCGCGCGCGCGTGGTCGGCATCCGCGTCAGCGCCGGTGCGGCAGCGACGGCGCTGCTGGCCGTGTACCAACGCGGCCTTCAGGAAGTGGTCGCGCATACCTCCCTCGACGTGCTCAACTTCTCGTTGCACCCGGCGGGCGTCTCCCGCCTGGCCACAGCGTTCGCGCTGGTCCTGCTGCACGCAGCCATCGTGTGGCTGGCTGCTGGCGTCCTGCGTGCCGGAGCGGTGTTCGGGCGCGCGAGCGCGGCCGGCCGCGGCTACGCCGCCGCGGGGACTGCCGCCGGGGTCGTGGCCGTCGCCGCGATGGTCTGGCAACTCGCGCCGTCCGTGCCCGCCACCGCCCTCCTCGTGTCGGTCGGCGCGGCGCTGTCCTGCGCCCGCGCGCTCGGCCGTGTCGGCGTCCGCGTCCGGCGAGCCTCGCAGACCGCGCGATTCGCCGTGTTGTTCCTGGCGCTGGCCGGGCCGGCGGTTGCGATGTATCCCTCGATCTTCGCGCACGCCGGCGCGGCCAAGGAGCGGCTCGTCGCCGACACGTACGGACCTCAGGCCGCAAGCCAGCGGGAGGACATCCAGCAGCACCTCCAGGAAGCGGTCGACCAGATCGACGCCCTGCCGTCGCTCGCGCCCTTCGTGCAGGCCTCCAACCTCTCCACGCCCACGACGGACCGTGCGTTCGTGGTGTGGTCACGCACCGTCCTCTCGACGTACCGTCTGACGTCGGCGCTCGAGCTGTACCGCGCAGACGCCAGCCTCGTCTCGCGCTTCTCCAACCTCCCCGAGTACGCGCCAGCGTCATACCGCGCCACGGGCTGCGCGTGGGAACAGGTGTTCGACGAGGTGTCGCCGTTCGGGTCAAGCGAACGCCACGTGCTGCGCACCGGGCGTGGGATTTGCGAACGCGGACGCGTCGTCGGCAGCGTCATGGTCCGCGTGATGCTCGACTACCGCGCGCTGCCGTTCATCTCCTCGCAGAGTCCGTACCTGGAGTCGGTGCGGCCCAATCGGCAGGCGCCGCAGGAAGGCGTCTCTGGACGCGACGTCGAGTTCGCCGCCTATGGATGGAGCCGCGCGCCGATCTTCGAATCCGGCACCCGCGTCTGGACGCTGCCCGACGACGTGTTCGGGCGGCTGGTGGAATCACGCGAACCGTTCTGGGAGACGATTAGCCGCGACGGCCAGCGGTTCCGGGTCAGGTTCCTGAGCGACCGCGGCGGCATCTATGCCATCGGCTACCCTGCCATCACCTGGTTCGGGCACATCACGAATCTCGCCGAGTTGATGTTGCTCGCCGGGGTCCTCTACGCGGCGCTCATCGTGGTGGCCGCGGCGTTCAGCGCGCTGACCATGCACTCGGCGGCCAGCGGCCGCTCGCTGCTCCGTGATTTCAGGTCGAGCTTTTATCACAAGCTGTTTCTCGCCTTCGTCGCCGTCGCGGTCGTGCCCGTCGTGATTCTCGCGCTGGCGACGCGCACGTACTTTGCGGCGCGCCTCAGGGCCGGAGCCGAGGACGCCGCTGCGCGAACGGTGACCACCGCGCAGCGGCTTGTCGAGGATTACGCGACGCTGCAGTCCCGGGGGGCCGGCCCGCTCGGGGCGATCGACGATCAGACCATGGTGCTGGTGCGGCGTGCGATCGACGAGGACGTCAACCTGTTCGATCGCGCGCGCCTCCAGGCCACCAGCGCCCGCGATCTCTTCGCGTCGGGGCTCATCTCGGACCGCACGCCAGGCGACGTCTACAGGATGATTCTCCTGGATCGAGCGCCGACCTACGTCGGCGACGAGGACGTCGGCGGGTCACGGTACCGCCTCGCGGCGGCGCCGGTACGGGTGGGTGCCGGAGAGGGCGTCGTCACCGTGCCGCTTGCGAACCGGACCCAGGAGATCGACGAACAGATCGACGAGCTGGATCGGCGGGTACTCTCCGCGGCGATGCTGTTCAGCCTGATGGGCGCGGCCCTCGGGTACTGGATGGCCGAGCGCGTCGCCGATCCGCTGAGCCGGCTGGCGCGGGCGACGCGGCGCATTGCGCACGGCGATCTGGACGCCCGGACCGCCGCCACCTCGTCGGACGAACTGGGGCGGCTCGTCGAGGACTTCAACCTGATGGCCGCGGACCTGAAGCGTCAGCGGACCGAACTCGAGCGCACGCAGCGCCTGGAGGCCTGGGCCGACATGGCCCGCCAGGTCGCGCACGACATCAAGAATCCGCTGACGCCCATTCAGCTGTCGGCTGAGCATGTCCGCCGCGTCAACATCGATCGCGGACGACCGCTTTCCCCCGTCCTCGACGACTGCGTGCAGGCCATCCTCGGGCAGGTCCGGTTGCTCCGGCAGATTTCGACGGAGTTCTCGAGTTTTGCGTCGTCACCGACGCCACATCCGGAGCCGACCGCCGTACCGGCGCTCGTCGAGGAAGTCGTGCAGCCGTATCGAACCGGTCTTGCCGGCCGCATCGAGATCATCGTCAGTGCGGCCGACGGTCTGCCGGCCATCAGCCTGGACCGCACGCTGTTCGCGCGCGCGCTCACCAACGTGATCGAAAACGCGCTCCACGCCATGCCCGGAAACGGAACACTGACAGTGACCAGCACGCAGACGCTCACCGACGGCTGTCCGGCGCTGGCCGTGGAGGTGGCTGACACGGGCATCGGCATGGATCGAGAGGCGCTCGAGAAAGTATTTGAGCCGTACTTCTCCACCAAGGCCGCGGGAACCGGTCTCGGGTTGACAATCGCGAAGCGAAACGTCGAGTTGAACGGAGGCACGGTTGCGGTGCGCAGCGAGCGCGGTGTCGGCACCGCCGTCACGATGACGCTGCCAATCGGACCAGCAGCGGGAGGCTAGACGGGCTGTCGGTACGATATACTCCGGGTTCCCGCCGACCACCACGCCGGGGCGTGGCTCGCGGCAGTGCAGATACATTCATGGCGCCCACCAAGACTCCAGTCGACTCTCTTCGCACCCTTCCCACCGATGAAATCCGCCAGGTCATGTGGCGGATGGCCGACCTCTACGGACACCAGATTCTCGTGCAGTCGGCTCGAGCCGTGGCGCGCGGGCCGGTCGCGCGACTCGTCGCCGCCGGCGCGCGGCACACGCACGACTGGACACCGGAGAAGGCCGCCCTCCTGCAGGCGTACGACGACGCCGGCCTGACCGCCGCCTATCTGTCGCCCGAACAAGGTGGCTTCCTCGAGGGGCCGAAGAATCTCGCGCTGGCGCTCGTGGCCTTCGAACTGGCCTGGGTGGACGCAGGCGCGGCCACCTGCAGCCTCGCCGGTCATCTCGCGCTCGCGCCGATTCACGAGCGCGGCACACGCGAGCAGGCCGATCACTACATGTCGTCGACTCGGCCCGTGCAGCCCGGCGAGGACCGCCAGACGGCGCGCGGCGCGTTCTGCCTGACCGAGCCCATTCCGTACGTCGGCGTCGAAACCGGCATCCTCGGAGGGAAGGTTCGCGTCGCGGATTGGCCCGAGGGCGGCGAGCCGATGCTCCAGGTCGACAAGCGCGGCCGCTTCATCACGAACATGGGGTTTGCGACCTTCGTCACCGCAGCCGTCGATTCCGCGGACGAGCGGATCAAGGGCAGCTGCATGATCGTGCTCGAGGTGACCGACCCGGGGCTCTTCGATCGCGGCACGCCGACGCGCAAGCTCGTGCACCAGCTGTCATCGACGAGCGACCCGGTCTTCAGCCTGACCGTGCCGGCCAGCCGCATCGTCGGCGGGTATTCGGTCGAGAACGGCGTGATCGTCCCGAAGCACTCCCACGGCGCCGTCATCGAGGCCGTGTTCCGCCGAACCCGGGTCGGTGTCGGCCTGATGACCGCGGCGAAGCTGCTATCGGCCGTCGAGCCGATCCTGCGCTATCAGCGCACGCGCTTCCGCGGGGGGGCGACGATCACGCCGGGTTCGCCACGATACGAATCGGGCCTGCAGCAGCGCGAGGATGCCGTGCATCGCCTCGTGGACATCTGGGCGACCGGGGAGGCCAGCGCCTCGCTCGGCTTCTTGACCGCGCGTCTGTTTGACCAGCTCGACCCGATCGAAAAGCGCAAGGACGCGATCTTCGCGGAACAGGGCATCGAGGGACCGCGCGCGGAACGTCGCGCGATGTCCCGGATTGCCGAGGACGCGCAGGAGTACCTGACGCTGGCGGCGCTGCCGGCAAAACGGCGCGACGCCGAGCGCTTCGCCGCGCTCGAGTCGAACGAACTGGTGCACTACGCACTGCTCGATTCGATCGCCAGCGTGGTGTGCCCGGCGGTCAAGCTGTGGAACACCGGGCAGGGGTCCGCGATGATGCGCGAGGCCGTCAGCCTCATGGGCGGCTACGGGATCACCGAGGACTGCCCCGGGTTCATCGGCTACAAGTGGATGGACTCCCAGCTCGAGACCACCTACGAGGGCCCGGAATCCGTGCAGCGGCGCCAGCTGTCGGTGACGATGACCAGCGAGGTGTTCCTGGCGCAGTTCCGCCTGTGGATCGGCGAGATGCGATCGATCGCCGGCCGCCGCCCGAACACCGGCGCGTGCACGGTGGCCAGCGCGATGCAGCTCTGGCTGTGGACGCTCACCCACCTGCAGCAAGCCAAGGACGCGAACGGCGCGCTCCTCTACCAGGGCAACCGCCAGGGTGTCACGTTCCCGATGGCCGACGCGTTGTGCTGGCTGCTGGCCGTGCGCGCCCAGATTCTCGACGTGCTCGAGCTGGAAGCCCGTGGCGCCGAGAACCCGGCGATTGCCGAGGCGGTGCCTGGCTACGTCCGGTTCCTGACCGACCTGTGCCACGTGCAGTCCGCCCGCGCCTCGGGCGAGGCGGGACGAATCTGCGCGGAACTCGTGATGGGCTACCTGCAGCATCCCTCATGGGAGGATCCGGGCGCACCGGGCTGCATCGGGTGCGACGAGGCCGACGAACTCGACAGCGCGATCCCGGGTTTTGGCTACGGCGCTCGTATCTACATGGATGTGGTCGACGCCGACGGCTCGCACGCACCGAAGGCTGGTCCCTGCGTGACGTTCGCCGGCCTCGAGACCTTCCGCGCCCTCCGCGCGCGACTGGACGGATGCCTGACCGGCTCGCGCCTGGCGAAAGACCGCGCGGCCGAGGCGCTGACGAACGTGATGATTCCGGAGGCACCCGATTACCCAGCCTGACCTCGCCGCGCCGGACGGACGCGCGGAGATGGACGTGGACGTGGTGTGCGTGGGTTTCGGCCCCGCCACCGGCGGTTTTCTGACCACGCTCGGCCGCGCGCTCACGAACGAGGACGGCACGCCGCGTCTCGAGAGTCGCGTGGCCCCCGGCCTCCCGCTGCAGGTGCTGTGCTTCGAGCGCGCCGACGACGTCGGTGTCGGCGTGTCGGGCGTGGTGACGCGCGCGCGTGGCATTCGCGCGTCGTTCCCCGGATTCGACCCGGCCGACATCCCGCTCGCCACCCGAGTGGCGGACGAATCGCTGGTCTACCTGCTCGATCCGATCGGCGCAAGCCGGCGGTCGCGCGCCGTTCGATTCGTGGACGGATTGCTGGCGGCGTCGGGTGGCCTCGTGGTCGACCGCCACGCGGTCCGGCTGCCCCTCGTGCCGAGTTTCCTCAATAAGCACGACGGCTTCGTCTTCTCCCTCGGCCAGTTCAGCCAGTGGGTCAGCGCCCAGGTCATGGCCAGCGGTGCGGCGCAGGTGTGGCCCGCGTCGCCGGTCGCCGGCCCTCTGTTCGATGGCGACCGCGTCACGGGCATCCGCCTCGTGGACCAGGGGCTGAAACCGGGCGGCGAACCGGACGCCGGGTTCGTGCCGGGGATGGATGTTCGCGCCGCCCTGACGGTGGTTGGCGACGGTCCAGTCGGTGCCGTGGGCCGAGCGCTCGACGCGAAGTTCGGCTTGCCCGAGGGCCACGTCCGGGACGAATGGGCGCTCGGCATGAAGATGGTCGTGGACCTTCGCGACGAGGTGGAGCTGAAGCCGGGCTCGGTGATTCACACGTTCGGGTTTCCGGAGCCGGAGATCTTCGGCTTCCTGTACGTGCTCGCCCCGCGCACCGTGTCGTTCGGTATCTTCGTGCCATCCTGGTTCCGCAGCCCCGTCCGCACGGCGTACCGGTACCTGCAGCACTGGATGAGGCACCCGTATCTCTGGCGCTGGCTCGAGGGCGGCACGCTGCGGTCGTGGGGCGCGAAGTCGCTGCAGGAATCCGGCCGGCGCGGTGAGCCGCACCTGACGGGCGACGGCTACGCGCGAATCGGCGAGGGCTCCGGCAGCACGAACGCGCTCACCGGTTCCGGGGTCGACGAGGCGTGGACGACGGGTGTGCTGCTGGCGGAAGCGGTGATCGAGCTGGCCGGTGCGGGCGAGGCGTTCACGCGCGCGAACCTCGATCGGACCTACGTCGCTCGGCGGCGCGCGAGCTGGGTCGAGCAGGAACTGCGGGTCGCCGAGGGCGCGCGCGATGGATTCGAACGCGGCCTGCTGCGGGGGCTGATCGGCATGGGCATCGCCGGCCTCACCGGCGGCGATCTGAGGCTGCCTGGACGGCGACACGTGGCGCCGCTGCCGTCGCTCGACGAGTACTTCGCCGGGCGAATTCCTCCCGACGAGATCGCCCGACTCCGCGAACGGGCCATCGCGGATGGCAGCGCGGTGCACGACGCCTTCATGGATCGGTGCGGATGGCCCGGGATCCCGCACGACGGTCGCCTGCTCATCACACACCAGGACGCCCTGCTCATGGGAGGCAAGGTGCAGGCGCCGGCCGGCTACGCCGACCACGTGCGCTTTGCGCACCCGACCGTGTGCGGCGTGTGCCAGACCCACCTCTGCGTGGACATGTGCTCCGGCCAGGCGATCACCGGCGTGCCAGGCGGCGGCGTGTCGTTCGATCGCGAGAAGTGCGTGCACTGCGGCGCCTGCCTCTGGAACTGCGAGGCACCTGCCGACGGCGTGAGCGGCGGAGCGAACGTCGAGTTCCGCGCCGGAGCAGGTGGCCTGCACTCGGTTGAGAACTGAGACCCTCTCAATGAATAATGGCTACCGCCCGTGCGTGCTGACCGGCCGCGAGAGTTTCTGAGGACACCAGCCCGGCGACGCGCGTTTTCTGACCGGCCCTGACCGGGAGACCCTATCCGTTATGGCTTACCACATCGTTGTCTGTGCCGGCATCGTGCCGGACCCGCTCCAGTCGCTTGAACCGGTCATGGGCCCCGGCGGCCCCGGCCTCAAGAACGAATCCATGCTGCCGGCCGTGCTCGATCCATGGGCCGGCCACGCGCTGTTCGAGGCCGCTCACCTCGCGAAGGCGCACGCGGGCAGCCGCGTGTGGCTCGCCAGCCTCGCGCCGAAGGCGAAGCTGCAGCAGGTCATGATGACCGTCGCCCAGAAGGTGCCGTTCGAGTTGGTGGCCGTTGACGGCCCCGCGAGCGGCTTTACCGACGCCGGCGGCGCGGCCTCGGCCCTCGCGGAGGCTGTCGCGGCCATTCCTGGCCTGGACCGGTCGCAGTTGCTCCTGTTCGGCGGATGGGAATCGGCGTCTCGCGCAGCCGGCGCGACGCTGCAGATGATGGGTGAACGGCTCGGGATCGCGGATCAGTTCCAGGGCGTCGATGCCCTCACGGTGCAGGCCGACGGCACGTTCGAGATCCTCGAACGCATCGAGGGTGGCCGTCATCAGATCTCGACCTGCGTCGGTCCGCCCGCCGTGCTCGGCTGGGCCACCGGCCACCTGCACGAGCCGGCGAATAACCCGCAGCTCGGCATGGCCAATATGCGCACGCTCATGCCGGCGTTGCAGAAAGCCAGGCCGGCGGCTGTCGCGATGGGAGGCACATTCTCTGGCGCGGCCGTGCCTGCCCAGCGGCGCGATACGCGCGTCGTGAAAGATATGTCCCCTGACGCCATCGCGCAGGAGATCGTGGAGTGGATTCGGCAATGAGTGTGCTCATCCTGGCCCATGTGGAATCTGATGGGTCGCTGGCCCGTCCCGCGCTCGAGGCGCTGACCGCCGGCGCCGGCCTCGCGAAGAGTCTCGGCGTGCCGTTGTCGGTCGGCCTGGTCGGCGCTGACCCGGCGGCTGCGGCCGCCATCGCCGGTGGCTGCGGAGCGACCCGAGTCGTTGCTGTCACCGGGGCGGCGTTCACCCAGCCGCGCTACGCGACTGACGCCGCGGCGGCTGAGGCCCTCTGCCGCGCGGCGGGCGCGCAGTTGGTCGTGGCTGCCGGCACGTCGCGCTGGATGCGCGTGCTCGCCGGCGTGGCGCAGCGGATCGGCGGGCCCATCGACACCCACGTCACGCGCATCGTCGCCGAGGGCGGCGTCGTCTCGGTGGCGCGCTGGTACTACCGCCAGCGGATCGAGGGCACCACCTCCCGGTCGGAACGGCCGTGGATGCTGGTCGTGGACCCCGGCACGCACGAGGCGTGTGAGGCCGCGCCCGCAGCCGTCACGGTCGAGACGCTGGACGTGAACGTGCCCGACGTGCGCACGGCCGTCACCGGCGTGCGCGCACCCGCGGCCGGTGAGCAGACGATTCGCCCCGACGCGTCGCTGCTTCTGGTGGCGGGCGCTGGGTGGACCAAGAAGCAGCCCGACGGCGAGACGCACGTGCCGGAGGCCGCGGCGCTGATCCTGGGGTGCATCCGCGCCACCCAGGCATCCCTCGGCGGCAGTAAGTCCCTCGTCGATCTGAGCGGCGAGGGCCAGGCCGTGCTGCCGTTCATGACGCACCTCAATCAGATCGGCCAGACCGGATCGAGCCCGCGCCATCGAAAGGGCCTCGCCACGTGCTGCCACGGCGAGGAACCGCACGTGGTCGGATGGCGCTTCATCACCGAGCGGCGCGCGATCAATCTGAATCCCAACTGTGGCTGGGCTCAGGGCAAGACCGACGTGCTGTACGTCGCCGATGCGTTCCAGGTGATGCGGAAGGTCAACGACCTGCTGCGATAGACGCTCCCTCCGCGCTGCATCGGCGGGCGTCCGTGGGAGTAACGGAGGCAGACGCGTCTGTTATGTTACGAACGTTCGTCTCCTCGATCGTCGAGCGCGCCCTCTCGATCCCGATCTTCTTCAAGGTTCTGGGCATTGGCGCCGTGGTTGCGGTGCTGTTCGGGAGCCTGACGCTCGTCCAGACGCAGGCCGGCGCGTCGCAGTTCCTGTATCGCCTCCTCGAGCAAGGGAGTCTGTCGACCGCGCACATGGTGGTCGACACGATGGAAGCGCACGGCGGGACCGCCGACATCGCCGGCATCATGGAGCACCTCCGCGACGTCAGGCTCGAGCTTCCCGAAGTCCGCTACATCGTGGTGCTGGACCGCGAGGAAGGGATCCTTGGCTCGACGCCCGCAGGGAACATCCCGCCCGGCCTGCAGCGTGATTTCCCTCCGCCGAATCGGTTCGAGTGCGCCCTTCGTACGGTCTCCGGCCATGAGGGCCGGCTCGTCGAGGTTCGCTGTCCGGTGGCCGGCATCGGATCCGTGCAGTTGGGCTTTGCCGATGCCATGGTCGTACAGCGGCTTGCGGCGCTTCGAGGCACAATCCTGCGCGCGCTCGCCTGGTGCCTGGTGTTGGGCGCGGTGCTGGCGCTGTTCCTCACGCATCTGCTGACGCGCCCCATTCATCAACTGGTCGAGTCTGCGAGGCGGATTCGAGACGGCGAGTTCGATGCCAGAGCGAAGGTCTTTTCCAATGACGAGGTCGGCCGGTTGGCGGTCGCGTTCAACCAGATGGCCGAGGGCCTGGGGCAGTATCGGCTGGAGGTGCAGGCGAAGGAGAAGGCGCGGCTCTCCTTGATTGAGAGCGTCGTCCAGGCGCAGGAAAACGAACGCAAGAGCATCTCCCGCGAACTGCACGACCACCTGGGCCAGTCGCTCCTGGCGCTGCTGCTGCAGGTTCAGTCTGGCCACGCCACCACCGGACCGGCCGACTCCCACACGCAGTCCATCGAGCAGTCGATCCGCGGCCTCATTGACGAGGTACGCCGGCTCGCGGGAGGCATGCGGCCGTCCATCCTCGATGACTACGGGCTCGATTCAGCACTCGCCCGTCATGCCGAGGAAGTGGCCCGGCTGTCCGGCCTCAAGGTGGGATACCAGTGCACCTGCCCGCCGGGAATGGGCCGGCTCCCGCTCGCCGTCGAGGTGCCCCTCTTCCGCGTCGCGCAGGAGGCGCTCGCCAACGTCGTGTGGCACGCCCACGCGACTCACGCCAGCGTGATACTCCTGCGGCATCCTCATGACGTGACGCTGCTCGTCGAGGATGACGGGGCGGGCTTCGACCCTGCCGCCGTTCGGGAACACAGTGACCGGTGCCTCGGTCTGGTCGGCATGCAGGAGCGGGCGGCCCTCCTCGGCGGCGACTTCCTGGTCCAGTCGGTCCCTGGACAAGGCACGACGATTCGCGTACGGGTACCCCTGAGTGAGGACGCTGATGCCGATACGAATCCTGATCGCGGATGACCACGCCGTGTTTCGGAGCGGCCTGAGATCTCTTCTCGAGAAGGAGGCTGACCTCGAGATTGTCGGAGAGACCGGCAACGGCTTCGAGACGATCCGCGCCGTCGCCGAGAAGGACATCGACGTGCTGCTCCTCGACATCTCGATGCCCGGATTGTCGGGAGCCAAGGTGGCCGAGACCGTCCTCCAGGCCGAACGTCATCCCGCCATCGTCGTGCTGACGATGCACGAGGATGAGTATTACCTGCAGGAGTTCTTCAGGCTGGGCGTGCTGGCCTATGTGCTCAAGCAGTCAACGGCCACCGACGTCGTGCAGGCCATTCGCGCCGCCAGCAGGGGTGACGAATACATCGACCCGGCCCTGGCGGGGCTGTTCATCTCCTCGTTCGTCGGCCGGCGCCAGCGCCGGAAGCAGAAGACCGGCCGGCTTGACCTGCTGACGCCGCGCGAGCAGGAAGTGCTCGGTCTCCTGGCCCAGGGCCATACCAACGGCGAGATCGGCCGGAAGCTGTCGATCTCTGAACGAACCGTCGAGACACACCGGACGAACATCCTGGCCAAACTCGAGCTCGCCAGTCGCGCCGACCTTGTTCGCTTCGCGATTGACAACGGCGTTCTGAAGCTCGGCTGACAGGCTTCCGGCACACCCGTCGCCTCTCCGTGTTTTCTACGGACCCGCACGCCCTCAAACCCTGACTTTCAACGGATTCGGCGATCTCGTCCATCTTGCCAGAATCACTGGGTTTGCATGATGTTCGGACGTGGCGTCCTTCCGTGTCCGACTCCTGCAGGCGACCACACACTCGCACTACTTAAGACGCCGCGCCGCCGCTGACGGTTGGCGATCGGACGTCACGGGAGAAACGATTGATGACTGTAAGCAGTCGGAAACGCGGACGAGCGCGAGGATTGGCGCCGGGGTTCCTCCTGATCGGTCTGATCATCGCGTGGGCGATGGCGCTTCCCTCTCCAGCCTTTGCTGGTCAGGGGGCGGCTGGCGCAGCCAAGGCGCTGAAGCCAGGCTACGTTGGTATGGCGGCCTGTAACAGGGAAGGCTGCCACACGAAGGAAAAGGGCTCTTACCTCACGACGGCGCACGGTGGAAAGCTGAACGACTCCGCGCCGGCCGCCGTAGACGACTGCGAATCCTGCCATGGTCCGGGGGAGGCCCACATGGCCAACCCGAGCCAGAAGGGCAAGACCAACAACCTCAAGAAGATGTCGCCGAGCGCCGCGAGCGACATCTGCTTGACCTGCCACACGAAGATCAATCAGCCGCTGTGGGCGGGAAGCCAGCACGATTCGCGCAGCGTCGGTTGCATCGGCTGCCACAGCAGCCACTCGCCGAAGGGCGACAAGCAGCTCAAGTTTGCGTCCCAGCTCGAGGTGTGCGGCGCCTGCCATCGCACAATCGTCAACAAGCAGAACCGCTTCAACCATATGCCTGTGCGCGAGGGCAAGCTCGAGTGCTCGTCCTGCCACAACCCGCACGGCTCGAACAACGTCAAGTTGCTCAAGGTCGGTACGACGGTCAATGAAGCCTGCACGGGCTGCCACGCCGAGAAGCGCGGTCCAGTGATCTGGGAACACCCGCCGGTGCTCGAGAATTGCGCGACCTGCCACGACCCGCACGGGACGAACAACGACCGCATGCTCGTCGCCAAGGTCCCCTTCCTCTGCCAGCGCTGCCATGTGACGTCGCGGCATCCTCCAACGATCTACGACGGCTTCGTCAACCGGACGTCGTCGAGCGCCAACAAGAACTTCGGCCGTGGCTGCGCCGTGTGCCATCAGATGGTCCACGGGTCGAACGCACCCACCGGCAAAGCTTTCCTGCGATAAAGAAGGAGGATGCAAATGCGCAATAGACTGACGATTGCTACTGCAGCGCTCTTGCTGGCCTCCGCAACCGTTGCGATGGCACAGACAGAGCAGAAACCCACTCCCGCGCCGGCCACGGCCGCTGCGGCACCGTCCCTCGGGACGATCGACTTCGGGTTCCGCGGCAGCTCGACCACGGGCGACCGGGCCCGCTACGAGCGATTCCGCGACCTGCGGACCGGCGCCAACATCAACCTGAACATGGGGAAGGTGACCGACCGCTACCGGTACGATGTCAAAGGCACGAACATCGGCTACCTCGACCAGAACCTGGCCGCCAACTTCGTCAACAAGCGCATGAAGCTCAACGCGTTCTTCGACCAGACGCCGTTGAACTACGGGCTTGACGGCATGACGAAGACGCCGTGGACCGAGGGCGCCAACAACGTGTGGAGCCTGTCCGACGCAGCTCGTGGGGCGGTCCAGAACAAGACCGCCGTGGGCGTGCTCTGCGCCCCCGGCCTCGCGGCCGGCGCGACCTGCACGGCGCCGACGGCGAGCACGGCCCTGTCGCAGGTGTCGATCTACCGCGGCCTGGCTCAGAACTTCGACATCAAGTCACGACGTGACGTCATGGGCGTCGGCCTGCTCTTCGCAGCCACGAAGGAGATGGATGTGGACGTCTCCTTCAAGACCACCAAGCGGAGTGGCTACCAGCCCTTCGGCATGTCCTTCGCCTTCAACAACGCCAACGAGCTGCCGCGAAAGCTCGATGACCGGAACAACGAGTTCGGCGTCGGCCTGAAGTGGGGCACCGACCAGAGC
>Ga0194060_10001146_pt1 | contig 19080 bp, 12 predicted proteins | sample SepL225m_MetaG_FD_163427 | JGI IMG/M metagenome (GOLD analysis project Ga0194060, IMG submission 163427) | Anoxic zone freshwater microbial communities from boreal shield lake in IISD Experimental Lakes Area, Ontario, Canada - Sep2016-L222-5m | ecosystem: Environmental > Aquatic > Freshwater >...
GGTGAGACTGGCCCGCAGTTGGAGGTAGCGACTGTCGGCGGGGAAGGTTAAGACATTGGCGGTCGCGAAGGCAGGAGCATCCGCCTGCGAACGGGCATCGCCGCTATCGAGAGACTGCCACGCGCCCCAGCCATCATCGGGATTGCCCTCGGTCGGTGGCGGGGTCGCCCGTGTGCGCAACTCCAGCCGCAGGCTCGTACCCGCGATCTGCTCCGCGTTCCAGACCGCCCCCGCCGCGTTGAAGGGAAAGGTCGTGGCGAAAGGCAGCGACAAGAAAGCCCCGGCGATCTGATCCTCCGCAAGGCGAACCTCACCCCCGGCGTTATTTGTGATCAACAGACCGCTAGAGGCACCGGCTTCCCATTGGGCAACATCGCTCAACGTCCAGGAGTCTACCTGTGCCTGTGGTGCCTGCTGGGCACGGGCGGGCAGGGCGACGGAGAGCAGGACGACGACGAACACGAAGGCGAGAGCGTGTGGAAGAACGGCACTTCGGCTCATGGGCTTCCTTACTTCTCAGGCTTCACAGCCCCGTTGAAGGCTCCACGGTAGGAATTTGACGAATCGTAGAGCATCCAGCCATCCACCTGATCGAATGCATCCGTGGCATCAATCTGGGCGCGCACCTGAACAGGGCCATACTTCACAACCTTATAGGCCCAGGGGTCGGTATGATCCTGAAGCCAGGGACGCAGGCGAGCGTACTGACCCTGGATCTGCTCAACTCCGGCGGCGTTAGCAGCCTTGAGGACGGCGGCAGGCTCATCCACCGGCGAGGCAATATCGAAGGCACCGGGCCACCAGAGCGAGGGATAGACCATCGGAGCGATGTAGTCGGCGTAGGCACCCATGCGCTTAATATCTTGGGCGATGGTCATTGAGGGGCCGAGAACCACGCGCCCGAAGACATCAACCGACATATACGCCCCCGCGCCGTTGACTGCACGATGGGCCTGCTGCATAAAGCCGGTCAGCACATCGTACATGTAATCCGGCTTCGTCACCGGGTCAATCGGTTCGGAAAACTGGAGCGTGTCGCGAAAGCTGGCCTTATCGCCGTACCAGTCAGGGAAGCGGATGTAGTCGTAATTAATCTCGTCAAAGCCCATCAGAGCCGCCTCAACACCCAACTGGATATTGTAGTCCCAGATATTGCGGTTGGTCGGATCAAGATAGACATAGCGAATGCCGGGGCCAGGGAAGTCGGCGTACACCTCGCCGGTACCCTTTTTGTGAACCGTCCAATCAGGTCGGGCATCAGCCAGAACGTTATCGTGCGAGAAGAGCTGGATGCGGCCGATCGTATAGATTCCCTTGGCCTTGAGCTTCTGCACCAGAGCCTTCATATCAATGTAGTCTTTGGAGAGATTAAGTTCCTTGACCAGAGGCACCTGCGAGTCGTAGTAAACCATACCCAGATCATCACGCAGATCGCTTTTCAGGTCAACAACAAGTGCATTCAGCTCGGTGGTATCAATCAGATCAATGTATTCCTGAAGCGCCTTCGACGAACTCGCCACTGCGGCAGTGACATAGAGCGCCTTCGTGGTGAAGCGTTTGAGGGCGATCTCACTCGGCAGATTGCCGGGCTTAATCTCAATCACCTGCTTGGTGTAGCCGGGTGAGAGAACATGGAGGTAGCCCTGCTCGGGGATGCCCTTGAGGGTAAAACTACCGTCGCTGCTGCCGCGCACCTGGACATAGGCCACATCGGTGCCGGGGAGTGTCGCTGTCGCAATCAGGGTTGCATTGGCAATCGGCTTGGCCGTATCCTTATCAACCAGCCGACCGCGCAGGGTATCGGGGCGCAGCACCGAGTCGAGGCTCGTGGTACGACCGATCTCCTCCGAAAGTGGGGCGTAGCCATCAGCACTGATCTCGACGGTCTTTTCACCCTCAGCAATATCCTTCAGCTTATAGCGGCCATCGGTTCCGGTAGTAGCTTGTACCGTACCCACCTTCACCGCAGCGCCGGGAACCGGCTGACCACTGAAACGGTCGGTTACCTGACCACCGAGTACATTCGGGCGCAGGGCGAGATCGTGGCTCATGATGCGGCGCAGATCCTGCTTGAGCGGCGCGTAGTCTGGGGCACTCACATCAAGGATAAACTGCTCAGGCACACCCGTGAAGCTGTAGCTCCCATCGGCGGCACTGCTGGTGCGCAGGGTATTGCTCACATTTACCGTAATTGCCAGGCTCGCCCCAGACAAAGGCTTGCCAGAGAGCGTATCATTCACCACGCCGCGCAGGACGTTAGGGCGCAGGGCCGTGTCAAGGGTAACTGTCAGCACGTTGCTCTGGACGATCTGTGGCTGAGCCTGAAGAGGTAAAGTCACCGACTCATAGTCCGGTGCAGTGATAGCCAGGGTGTCCGTCTTGCTCCAGTACGGTGCCGTAAAGACACCGTTCGCATTGGTGGTCAATGTTGTCCCACCAACCCGCACACTGGCCGTGCTGATCGGCTCACCCGTGTAGGCGTCTTTTACCGTACCAATGAGGACAGGATTATGGGTCGCACAGGCGGACAGGATAGCGGTGAGCAGCAGTATCAGAAAGGCGGCACGAGGCCGTCGGAGAGAGAACGGGGGCAGATCCACGCAGTTCAGTCGGAGCATAGACCCTTTCCTCGGGAGATCTTGTGCGTACCAGTAGCAGATTCATCGGGCATGATAAAATTTTTACAGCATGTTGTCAAGCCATTTGGTTTTTCCATTACATGTGAAGACCATGTGTCAGGAGATTCATGTCCGACGGCAAACGTATCATCCACTTCATATAGCAATCCTCTTGGGGTTATTGCGTGGAGTTGAGGCTTTAGCCGGATAAGGCCGCCTAAAGGCTTGACTCCTTTTCACAACTAGTTGCGGGATTGCTATAGCGCACTGTTATGCCAAAAAACAGGAGATGGCGAGTAGTATAGCATATGCCGCAACGGGAGGCATGGCGTGGTATGATGCGTGCTGCGCCCCATAGGCATCATACCCACCGAGGATCTCATGACCGACCGACCCGATGTTATGGTGGAGGCTCTCCGCACCGCCGCTGCTACCGTCATGCTGATTGACAGCGTTGAGATGAGCCAGCGCGGGAGCCTGGTGGCACCCCGGTTCGTTGGTCGGCTGCGGGTGGAGGCACAGGTTGCTCACGACGCGGTAGAACCACGCTTCCGGGCGCTGGGTTACACGGCGCTGCTTCAGGAGCAACGCGATAGCATAGCCTTAGAAGCGATGCCGGGGGTATTCAACCCCGCCCCCTCGCGGCTCTGGGTGGCCCTGCTGCTCTTTGGACTCACGGTCGCCTCGACCATCGCCGTAGGCGGGCAAGATCAGGCAGGATTCAACCTGGGCTACGGTCTGGCCTACAGCGCGGCCCTGCTCAGCATCCTGCTAGCCCACGAACTCGGCCACTACGTTGTGGCCCGGCGAGCCGGTGTCGCAGTAAGCTACCCCTTCTTCATCCCGCTGCCGCCACAAATCGGTATCCTGGGCACGATGGGGGCCTTTATCTCAATCAAGGAGCCGGTGCCGAACCGGCGCACCCTGCTGGCTATCGCCATCGCTGGCCCCCTCGCCGGGTTGGCGGTGACGGTGCCGGTTCTGCTGATTGGCCTGAGCCTCTCCACGGTCCATAGCGTCGCCGAGATGCGCCAGGCGATGCCCGACCAAGCCTATTTTACCGAGGGCAACTCGTTACTCTATGCCGCCGCCAAGCTGCTGATTTTTGGGAAGTTCCTGCCCGGCAGCGGCCAGGATGTCTTCCTGCACCCGGTTGCGATGGCTGGCTGGGCGGGGCTGCTCGTCACCGGGCTGAATCTGATCCCGGCGGGGCAACTCGACGGCGGGCATATCTTCTTCGCCCTGTTCGGACCACGCGCCGCGCAGGCCGCCAGTATGATCATCGCCGCGTTGCTGCTGGCGATGGGTTTTGTCTGGAGCGGCTGGTTCATCTGGGCGATACTCGTGGCCATGCTTGGCCGCGCCCGTGCGCCTCTGCGCAACGAGGTGACGCCGCTCCAGGGGCCGTGGCGAATCCTGGCCGTAGTCGGCATGATCGTCTTCGTCTTGGTGTTCACTCCGGTGCCGATCACGATTGGGATGCCCTGAGGGGATTTTGGATTTTGGATTTTGGATTTTGGATTTTGGATTTTGGATTTTGGATTTTGGATTTTGGATTTTGGATTTTGGATTTTGGATTTTGGATTTTGGATTGCGATCCGCAATCTAAAATCTAAAATCTAAAATCTAAAAAAGGATTCCTCATATGCGGCTGGTTACGTACCTCGATAGCGCCGTCGCACGGGTTGGCGCGGTTCATAACCATACAGTCATTGACCTGAGCGACATCGCTCCGGATATGCTGACTCTGATCGCGGCAGGCCCGGCGGCACTGGAGGCGGCTCGCAGCCGCGTAGCGAAGGCAGATGGCGGCAGACCCCTGGATGGGGTGACGCTGCTGGCCCCTATCCCGCAGCCGCGCCAAAACATTATCTGCCTGGGGATGAACTATGCCGCGCACGCCATCGAGTCGCTGCGAGCCAAGGGGTTGCCCGAGGTGCTACCCGCCTACCCGGTCTTCTTCAGCAAGTCGTCGAGCGCGATCAACCATCCTGGCGCGGTCATCCCGCTGATGCCTGAGCTATCATCGCAGCGCGACTGGGAGGCCGAGTTGGCCTTTGTGATCGGGCGCGGCGGGCGCAACGTCTCCCGCGAGGACGCCCTGGGCACGATCTTCGGCTACACAATCATTAATGACGTGTCGGCACGCGACCTCCAGGCCCGGCACCAGCAGTTCTTCTTCAGCAAAAGCCTGGAGGGTGCCGCGCCCATGGGGCCGTGGATCGTCACTGCTGATGAGATTCCCGATCCTCACGCCCTTGGCCTGCGGCTGCGCCTAAACGGTGAGACGATGCAAGACTCGTACACGGGAGACATGATCTTCGACATCCCGACGATCATCGCCACGCTCACGCGGGGCATGCGCCTCTCGCCGGGCGACATTATTGCCACCGGCACACCTTCGGGTGTGGGCATGGGCAAAACGCCGCAGCGCTGGCTGGCATCGGGCGATATACTAGAGGCTGAGATTGACGGGATCGGGGTGTTGCGCAACCCAGTAATGTAGAGACGCCCCGGCGGGGCGTCTCTAGCGACGGGCGTCCTTGAGAGCGTAGGCAATACCGGCCTGGAGAGTAGCCAGAGTCTTGATCCCGCTGAGATCAAGACCAAGACCAACCAGCGTCTGAGCAACTTCAGGGCGAATACCGGTAATAATCACCTGAGCGCCGAGAAGATTGACCGCCTGAGCAGCGAGCAGGAGCGCGTTGGCCACCTGGGTATCAACCACCTGTACGCCGGTAATATCGAGGATCGCCGATTTAGCGCGGCTCGCAGCCACACCCTCAAGCAAGGTCTCAATCACCAGTTGGGCGCGGTTGCTATCAATCGTGCCAATCAGGGGCATAGCCACCACGCCATCGCCGATGGGAATAATCGGCGTACTCAGCTCGCGGAGGGCGACCTGCTGGGCGACGATCACCTGCTCCTGTAGCTCCACGCGATCATGATCGACGCGCAGTTCCTCGGTGATGTCCTCAGTCTGTGAGAGCCAACCGGTCACAGTTCCGTCGGCATTGTAGAGGACAGCGTTGTACCATTGGCAGGTAATCAGCCGCCCGCTCTTGGTGATATTCTCGTTGCGGCTATTGGTAGCGGTTCCGCTCAAAAGAGCGCCAACCACATGATCCACCTGCTCACGAGCCAGGTTCGGCACCAGCAGCTCGATCACATTCTTGCCGAGCGCCTCCTCGGTACTCCAGCCAAAGATTTGCTCGGCGGCGCGGTTCCAGCGGTTGATAATCCCACGGGTATCTGCCTCGATATTGGCGAGGGGCGAAGTTGTAAAACTCTGCTCCATACGATACAGGGCCGCACGCAACTCCTCTGCCTGCGCATCAGCACGACGCTGGATTTTCTGAAAATGCCAGTTTGCCTCGACCTCACGGGCGGCCCCGATCAGATCGCTAAGGCGATCCATCAGCGTCACTCCCGCGTCAGGGCGAGCCACAATCTGGGGGCGTAGCAGGTGCAGCACCGACCGGCGGACGAAAGAGAAGATCTGCTGTGTATCGGCGAAGGGCCGGTCGGGAGAGAGTAGGTCGGATTCGAGGATCGCCTGTAGCGGGGCGATACTCTGCTGATCAAGGGCGGCAACCAGCGCATCAACGAGGGCGCGCTCTACACGGCTACGCTGCTCGGCGGAGAGCAGGGCGAAGCTCATGCTGCTACGGACGATCTCGGCGTCAATCATCACCACCAGTTCGTCTCGTCGTCTGGCTAGCTCCTGCTGAAAAAACGTGATGTCGTTGGTTGATGGGGTTGTCACCGTGGTACCTCTCGCGAGTATGGTATAGCGGGGGCTTAGGGGCGGGCGGCGGCCCGCTCCTGAAGACTCTCCACCGTCCAGACATCGTCGCGCAGAGCGCGGATGGCCTGTACGGCGGCGGCCGCGCCCGAGAGCGTGGTCAGGCTGGGGATGCCGTAGTGGATGGCGGCGCGGCGGATGGCGACTTCGTCAAAGAAACTGGCCTTGCCCAAGGGCGTGTTGACGATCAGGGTGATCTGCCCATTCTTCACGTAGTCTACCGCATTGGGACGACCCTCGTTCACCTTGTAGATTGACGTAATGGCGAGGCCAGCGGCGCGCAGGAAGGCAGCCGTGCCGCCGGTGGCCAGCAGGGTAAAGCCGAGATCCGCCAGGTCGCGGGCAATGGGGACGAGGTTGTCCTTGTCGCGGTCGTTGACGCTGAGGAAGGCATTGCCGCTCAGGGGCAGGTGCTGGCCGCAGCCTAGCAGTGCCTTGGCGAACGCCTCGCCGAAACTGGCTCCGCTGCCCATCGCCTCGCCGGTAGACTTCATCTCCGGCCCGAGCAGAGTGTCTACGCCCTGGAAGCGTGCCCAGGGCAGCACCACCTCTTTGACGTGGAATGTACCTGCCTGCTCGATGTGCAGATTGTAGGATGCCGATTGCTGATTGCCCTCAATGCTGAGCTGCAATCTGCCCTCTGCAATCTGCAATTCTGCCCCGGCCACCGCCTTGACAGCGATCTGCGCCCAAGGCACGCCGGTAGCCTTGGCGACGAAGGGGATGGTGCGCGAGGCCCGTGGGTTCACCTCCAGCACGTAGACGATGCCGTCTTTCATGGCGTACTGAACATTCATTAGGCCGATGACGCCCAACTCGCGGGCCATATGCTCGGTGTGGCGGCGCATCGTTTCCACATGCTCGGGGGCCACCATGTAGGTTGGGATGACGCAGGCGCTGTCGCCGCTATGCACGCCTGCCAGTTCAATCTGCTCCATAATCCCGGCGATGGCGACGGTTTTGCCATCGCTCACGGCGTCCACGTCCATCTCAAACGCATCCTCAAGGAAGCGGTCAATCAGGATGGGGTGTTCGGGCGAGGCGTCCACGGCCTCACGCATGTAGCGTTCCAGGCTGGTTTCGTCGTAAACGATGGCCATCGCCCGACCGCCCAGCACGTAAGAGGGGCGCACCACCACCGGGTAGCCGATCAGCTCGGCGGCGGCGCGGGCCTCGGGCCAGGAGGTGGCGCTGCCGTGGGCCGGTGCGGGGATGCCGAGTCGATCCAGCAGGGCACCGAAGCGGTCGCGGTCTTCGGCGAGGTCAATGGCCTCAGGCGGGGTGCCCCAGATCGGGACGCCAGCCGCTTCTAAGGCGCGGGCCAGCTTGAGCGGAGTCTGTCCGCCAAATTGCACCAATACACCGTCTGGCCGTTCCACATCTACGACGTTCAGCACGTCTTCGAGAGTTAGCGGCTCGAAGTAGAGCCGGTCGGCGGTATCGTAGTCGGTCGAGACGGTTTCAGGGTTACAGTTAACCATGATCGTCTCAAAACCCATGTCGCGCAGGCCGAAGACAGCGTGGCAACAGCAGTAGTCAAACTCGATACCCTGGCCGATACGGTTGGGGCCGCTGCCGAGAATTAGCACCTTCTTGCGGTCGGTGGGATCAGCCTCGCTCTCGCTCTCGTAGCTAGAGTAGAGGTAGGGCGTAAAGGCCGGAAACTCGGCGGCGCAGGTATCTACGCGATGGAAGGTAGGCAGAATGTTCAGTGCCTTGCGCCGCGCCCGCACCGTCAGCTCCGGCCCCCACGAAGGGCCGAGAGCGGGCACCCGCAGCAGGTGAGCCAACTGGGGGTCGGAGAAACCCATACGCTTGGCCTGACGCAGCAGGTCGGCGGGGATGGTTCCCAGGCTAAAGGCACGCAGACGGCCCTCCAGGTGCAGGATCTTCTCAAACTGATTAAGGAACCAGGGGTCAATATTGGTCAGGGCCGCCACCTGATCCACCATCATGCCGCTCTGGAGAGCGTAGCGGATGTAGAAAAATCGTTCGGGGTGAGGCGTAATCAGCCGTTCGCGCAGCCGCTCGGGGTTGATCTGCTCTTTACCATCGGCCCCCCACCCCATGCGGCCCTGCTCCAGCGAGCGCCACGCCTTCTGGAACGCTTCGGCGAAGGTGCGGCCAATCGCCATCACCTCACCAACCGACTTCATCTGGGTGGTCAAGGTCTGGTCGGCCAGCGGGAACTTCTCAAACGTCCAGCGCGGGATCTTCACCACGACATAGTCGAGAGTCGGCTCGAAGGAGGCCGGGGTTTCGCGGGTAATATCGTTAGGCAGTTCATCGAGAGTATAGCCAACCGCCAGTTTGGCGGCGATCTTGGCGATGGGAAAGCCGGTCGCCTTAGAGGCCAGGGCTGACGAGCGACTGACTCGCGGATTCATCTCGATGACATAGATGCGGCCATCGGTGGGGCTAACGGCGAACTGGACATTCGAGCCGCCGGTTTCCACACCCACAGCGCGCAGCACCGCCAGGGACTGATCGCGCATCTGCTGATACTCGCGGTCGGTGAGAGTCATCGCCGGGGCAACCGTCACCGAGTCGCCGGTATGCACGCCCATCGGGTCAATGTTCTCAATCGAGCAGATGATCACGCCGTTATCTAAACGGTCGCGCATCACCTCCATCTCAAACTCTTTCCAGCCCAGGACGCTCTCCTCAACCAGCACTTGCGTGACAGGCGAGGCATCCAGGCCGCGCTCGACAATCTCCCTAAACTCCTCCAGGTTGTAGGCGATGCCGCCGCCAGCGCCGCCGAGGGTGAAGGAGGGCCGGATGATCGCCGGGAATCCGGTATTGACCACCACCGCCAGAGCTTCCTCAATCGTGTGGGCCGTGCCGCTCTTGGCAACCTCCAGGCCGATCTCGATCATCTTCTCTTTAAAGAGTTGGCGATCCTCGGCCACGCGCACCGCCTCAATAGATGCGCCAATCAGCTCGACGTTGTAGGTCGCGAGGACACCCGCCTCGTGCAGATCAACCGCCAAATTGAGGGCCGTCTGCCCGCCGACCGTCGGCAGCAGGGCGTCGGGGCGCTCCTTGGCGATGATCCGCTCCAGACTTGGCACGGTGAGCGGCTCAATATAGGTCGCATCAGCCAGACTCGGATCGGTCATAATCGTCGCCGGGTTCGAGTTAACCAAAACGACGCGATAGCCCTCTTCACGCAGGGATTTGCACGCCTGCGCGCCAGAATAATCGAACTCGCATGCCTGACCGATGACAATCGGGCCAGAGCCGAGGATAAGAATCGTATGGAGATCAGTGCGCCTGGGCATCGTAGCAATCGCTCCTCGTTGGGGCAGGCCGCGCCCACCGCCGTGTATGAGACATCGGCGGCGATTATAACATGGTGACGCGAACGCCGTGCGTTCGCGTCACCATGTGGGGAGTGCGGGCATCCCGCCCGCACTTCCCAGCGCCATGCGCTGTGACCAAAGACGTATTCGTACTTACGGCGTGATCGGCGCGTCAGGTGTGATCTGATAGGAGTTGATGATATTGTTGGTCTTCTCCTTGAGATCCTTGAACTGATTCTGCGGCACGAGGGTAGAGAGGAGCGAGATCTTATTGCCGCGCTGCTCGATGAAGGTATTGCCGAGGAGCGGGGCCTCTGTGCCGTTATCGGCAGTGGCGGTGTAGGTCCAGACGATCAGCACACTCTCGTCGGCTTGGGTCTTCGGGTCGTCCGTGGAGAAGTCGGGTTCACTGCCGAACGTGTTCTTCAGATACTTCTGGAGTAAGTTGGTCAGATCCTTCGCCGTATTGGTCTTCGTAGTCTCATAAAGATCGACGATCATCGCACCGTTGCGGGTCGGGTCGGTCCAGATCAGGATGAGTTCGTCGGCCTTACTGTTGTCCTGAAGCGTCCAGTTCTGAGGGACATCAATCTGAAAGACACCGGAAGCGTGCGCGTAGGTTTCCAGGGTGCCAATATCAACCGCTTTGAGTTGGTCGCCAGCGGTGCTGGTGGCGGTATCGTTACTCAGGACAACGGCGGTGGGCTTGATGGTAGGCTTAATGGTAGGCTTGACCGTGGGTTCGACCGTGGCCTCCGGTTCACGGGTAGGTCGGGGGGTTCGTGTGGGAGCCTCGGTGGGTGGGATGGGAGTTGCGGTGGGTGCGGCAGCCTGACGACTGCCACATGCGGCCAGCGATAGGAGCAGGGCCGCCGAGAGTGGAGCAGCAACACGACGAAAAGTGCGGAGCATAGTCCCTCCTCAGTTTGTTGCGGTAAAGCAGCCCGTCCTCCAAATGTCGGGTGCCACGCAATACGTCAATAGTAACACTTTACACGCTACTTCTAGGCCCAATACAGCGCAGTCTCGGGATATCGATCAGTGTATAATGCGCCTCGGCGTCGCCCCTTTTGTTCGCCGAGGGCCTGTGAAGATATCCGCTGTACGAACCGCTCGCACTTGGCAGACCCACACCTTCGCCCTTGGCTGCTACACTCTCCTCACCTTGGCCGTAACCTATCCAATGCCGACGCAGCTCGGCGAGCGGATCATCGCTAATCAGCCGGGTCGAATGGATGGCTACCTTGGCATCTGGAATGTCTGGTGGGCCGCCCGTGCGATCTCCACTGCCCGCGACCCGTTCTTCTCGCCGCTGCTCTTCTATCCCCAGGGTCTCGACCTCTTCTGGCAGACACTCAGCCTGCCCCAGGGCCTCCTGGCTCTGCCTATCACCCTCACCTTTGGCCCCCTGCCCGCCTATAACCTGCTCGTCCTCGCCAGCTTTATCCTCGGCGGCTACTTCACCTTTCTCTTCACACGCGATGTGCTTGCGACCAACAGCCAACAGGATGTGCAGGGAATCGAGAGAGGCATCGGGCATCGGGCGTCGGGCATCGTTCATCAGAACGACCTCGCTGCCCTTATCGCTGGCGCAGTTTACGCCTTTTCGCCCTTCCATATGCAGAAGGTACTTGACGCGCAGCTTGAGGTAGCATCGATCCAGTGGCTCCCCCTCTTTGCCTGGGCGCTCCTCGCCCTGCTCCGCCACCGCCGCTGGCCTTATGCCCTCCTTACGAGCGCCCTCCTGCTCTGTGTTGGCCTTGGCACCTGGTACTATGGCCTTTTCGCCCTGATCTACACCGGCCTCGCGGCTGGCCTATGGGCGATCCAGCCGACACAGGGGGAGAGCGGAAGCGGGAAGGATGAGGGACTACGGTTGCCTGGCTCATCTTTCACCCTTCATCCCGCATCCCTGCTCTGGGGACTCTCCCCCATCTTGATCTGGCTCGTGCTGATGGCCCCGCGCCTCGTGAGCCTGGCCCAAACCGGCGATATCCTCCTTGGCGATGCCCGCGTTGAGCAGAAGGATTCGGTGGCTGACCTGATCTCGTTCTGGTTGCCGAACCCGAACCACCCCCTCTGGGGCACCACTATCACCCGCTTTTATGAGTCGCTTTATCCTGACGGCATCCTCTGGAATGTCTCGCTCGGACTCGTCGGCACCTGCCTCGCCACCCTGGGCCTCGCCTGGGCCTGGCGCTGGGCCTGGCGCTGGGCCGTCCTCGGCCTCACCGCCGCCATTCTCGCCACAGGGTCGCGCCTCGCGGTCTTCGGTGTTGATACCGGCATCCCGATGCCTTATGCCCTCATCCGCGACCTGCCCGGTATCCGCTCTAGCCATCGCCCCAACCACATGGTGCTGATCACGATCCTGATCTGCGCCCTGCTCTCTGGCGTGGCAGTTCGCCGTATGCTTGTCTCCCGCCGCCATCCCAGACTGCTTGTCGCTGTCCTACTGCTCACCATCGTTATCGTAGATGGCTGGGCCGTCATCCCGCCCCTCTATAGCCGCCCAGTACCCGCGCCCTACCTGAGCATGCCCGTCCCCGACGGTGCGCTGTTGCCCGTACCCCTCCACCTGAACTTCTCCAATAGCGAAAATCTTTGGTATCAGACGTTCCATCGCTGGCCGATCATCGGTGGATTCATTGGCCGGGAGCCGCCCTACCCCCTCGGACGCTATGCTCCTGGGGTGAAGGAACTCCGCCTTGGCAGCTATGTGGCCGATGATATCCTCACGCCTGGCTGGCCCGCCCTCGCCCGCGAGACCCTCGCCGCCTACGATGTCCGCTATGTGATGTTCCATAAACTAGCCATGAAGTCCACCGTACCGCCGATGAGCGTATTAGTCGCTCACATGGGCCTGCGCGCAACGTATAACGATGATCTGATCACGGTCTATCCGGTGCCTCGTCCCGCCACCCCGCGCCCCCTGGCCTACCTTGGCGATGGCTGGGGCGATATTGAGCGCCAAGACGACCGCCGCTGGCGATGGATGGGCGCATCTGCACACATATATCTGCTCAACCCCACGGGAGCGGCCCGCTCGGTGACGCTGAGGATAGACGCCGAGTCGTTTCAGCATGATCGTCCCCTGACGATGCGCCTTGATGATGGTATGTCCTTTTCAATGACAATAACCAGAGGGAGAATACAACGCAGCCTGCACCTGATCCTGCCGCCCGGCGAGCATGTGCTATACCTGGACGCTCCCGCTGATAGCCCGCCCGATCATCCCGACCGCATGATCAGCCTGTCGGTGCTTGGAATTAGCATCAAGTGAGGCCATTTGCGTCTGCACGGCATGCCTGATGCCGCGCAGGCGGTCTTCGTTCCTAAGAGTTCGCCCATTTACGGGCCGAGCGCGTGACCGTACTCTTACCCTGATCCCCCGTCGCCTCGCCCGTGACAAGTGGCGGGAGTCGTGGTATCATACCTGTCGGCGTGCATAGGTTGCACGCCACTCCTTTAGCCTTGATCCTTAGCACTCTCATACCGTGAGTGCTAAAGCGACCAATGAGCGCAGCGGGTTGGCCTTGGGCCGCAGTTCTGGCACACGATGCCGGGGCGGCGGGACAACCGTCGCGAAGCTTGTCAGGACGTCCTGCTATGGCGGCGACCCTCACTGAGCGGCGACTGTTCATCCTCAAAATTGTGGTTCAGGAGTTCGTCGAGACGGCTACGCCGGTCGCCTCGGAGATGCTTGTGCGCAAGTACGGCCTGGGGTTTTCCTCGGCAACGGTGCGCAACGAACTGGCCATCCTTGAGGATCTTGGTTACCTGACGCACCTGCATACGTCGGCGGGGCGCGTGCCGACCGATGCCGGCTACCGCTTTTTTGTCGAGAATCTGATGGAGCGCACCTCGCTCTCGCTGGACGAGCAGCGCATGATCCGCCACCAGTTCTATCAGGTGCGCGGTGAACTCGATCAGTGGATCCAGCTCGCGGGCGCGGTGCTTGCCCGCACCGCCCAGAACGCATCCCTGGTTACGCCGCCCCGCGCTGAACACCTGCGCTTTAAGAACCTGGAGTTGATCAGTATCCACGAGACGATGGTGCTTGCGGTGCTGGTCTTTCACGGCGGCATTGTGAAGCAGCAGACGTTCTCGCCCGATACGGCCCGCAGTCCGGAGGATCTGCGCCGTGGCGCCGGTCGGATCAGCGACCAGTTTGCGGATCTGACGGTGAGCCAGGTTGAGAATCTGGTCGCCCACGACGCCCAGCAGCCCACCCCGCTCTTTGGCGATTTTGATCGTACGGTGATTGATTTAGTGACCCACGCGATGCTGACGTTTGAGGAGCAGGCCCGTGAGCAGATTCACTCCGATGGTCTGCTGGAGATGCTTAGTCAGCCGGAGTTTATCCCTTCTCTGACCCGCGACGATGCCGAGCGTGCGGTCGAGCGCCTGCGCCGCGCTCTGGAGATTCTCAAGAATGGACGTGGCCTTGGCCCGCTGATCCCGCAGGCTCTGGCCAGCGAGGGGGTTCAGGTGATCATTGGTGGCGAGCATAGCGAGGATGAGATGCGTGAGTATAGCGTCGTCCTGGCTCGCTATGGGGTCGGCGGGACGGTGACGGGAGTCCTTGGTGTGATCGGCCCCACACGCATGGCCTACCCGCGCTCGATCTCGACAGTGCGCTACATCTCGTCGCTGATGAGCAACCTGCTCGGCGATCTCTATGCGGGCGAGACCCGCCCGCCCTTTGAGGGTGGCCTGTAGTATAGACAGAGATGCGGTCACGGAAGACACCCTGGAGCGGCCCCGCCGCTCCATCGGTATGTTATATATCACGAGGGGAGCAGTATGAGTGAGGAGCAGATGACGACCGAGCCGGAGACACATAGCCCATCCGCCGGCGATGTGGTGGAGGGCAGCGTTGAGACGATCCCCGACCCCACGACGGAACTGGAGACTCGCTTGGCCCAGGCTGAGGCCCAGGCCGCTGAGTATAAGGACCAGTGGTTGCGCGCCACCGCCGACTATAAGAATTTTAAGCGCCGTGCTGATATTGAGCGGGGCGAACTGATCCGCAGCGCCGGTGCTGGCCTGTTGCTGAAGATCCTTCCGGTGGTGGACGACTTCGACCGTGCCATCGCCAATATCCCCCCCGAGGTCGCAGAGTCGCCCTGGTGGGGCGGCACTCAGTTGATCGCTCAGAAGCTGCGCACGCTGCTGGAGAGTGAGGGCGTGAAGGCAATCGAGACCCTTGGCCAAGACTTTGACCCGAACATTCATGAGGCGGTTCTCTATGAGGACGCCGAGGGCCAGGATGGCAAGGTGATCGCAGAGCTTCAGCGCGGCTATCGGCTCCGCGAGCGCATACTCCGCCCGGCAATGGTGAAGGTGGGAAGAGGGTAGTAGGGGCGCAGTAGGGGATTTGCCCCTGCTACGCCTCAACGAAAGAATCGATAGATAGACATATGCCTAAAGTTATTGGTATCGATCTTGGTACAACCAACTCTGTGGTCGCGGTGGTTGAGGGTGGCGAGGTAGTGGTCATCCCTAACGCAGAGGGTGCCCGTCTGACGCCGTCGGTCGTGGCGATGAATAAGTCCGGCGAGCGTATGGTTGGCCAAGTCGCCCGCCGTCAGGCGGTCACCAACCCAGAAAATACGATCTCCTCGGTTAAGCGTTTTATTGGCCGCAAGTTTGCCGATGTCACCGTGCAGCGCGACCGCGAGTTGGTGCCCTATAAGCTCGTTGGTGCGACAAACGGCGATGTGCGGGTGATGATGGGCGACCGCGACTACGCCCCGCCCGAGGTCTCGGCGATGATCCTCCAAAAGCTCAAAGCCGATGCGGAGGCGTATCTGGGTGAGCCGGTGACGCAGGCGGTGATCACGGTGCCAGCCTATTTTAACGATAGCCAGCGCCAGGCCACCAAGGACGCCGGTAAGATCGCGGGGCTGGAGGTGTTGCGTATCGTCAACGAGCCGACCGCCAGCGCCTTGGCCTATGGCCTTGATAAGAAGGGCAAAGACGAACTGGTGGTGGTCTACGACCTTGGCGGCGGCACCTTCGATGTATCAGTGCTGGAACTGAGCGAGGGCGTGGTGGAAGTGAAGTCCACCAGCGGCGATACGCATCTCGGCGGCGATGACTTTGACCAGCGCATCATCGAGTGGCTCGGCGGCGAGTTTCAGAAGGAACACGGCATTGATCTGCGCTCCGACCGCATGGCCCTCCAGCGACTCAAAGAGGCTGCGGAAAAAGCCAAAATGGAACTCTCGACGGTGATGCAGACCGAGCTTAATCTGCCTTTCATCACCGCCGATTCCAGCGGCCCGAAGCATCTGAGCTACGTCTTGACGAGAGCCAAGCTGGATCAACTTACCGGCGACCTGATCGAGCGGTGTATGGGGCCAGTGCGCCAGGCGCTCAAGGACGCCGATGTGAAGCCCAGCCAGATTGATGAGGTTATCCTAGTGGGTGGCCAGACGCGCATGCCCGCCGTGCAGGAGGCCGTGCGCAAGTTCTTCGGCAAAGAGCCGAACCGCACCGTCAACCCCGACGAGGTAGTGGCTATAGGTGCCGCTGTGCAGGCCGGTGTGCTTGGCGGCGAGGTTAAGGATGTGCTGTTGCTCGATGTCACTCCCCTGACATTAGGCATTGAGACTCTGGGCGGCGTAATGACTCCGCTGATCGAGCGCAACACCACCATCCCCACCCGCAAGAGCCAAGTCTTCTCGACCGCCAGCGACCACCAAAGCAGCGTGGAGATTCACGTCCTCCAGGGCGAACGCGCCGAGGCGCGCTTCAACAAGAGCCTGGGCAAGTTTGAGTTGGCCGGCATTCCGTTTATGCCCCGTGGTATGCCCCAGATCGAGGTGACGTTCGATATTGATGCGAACGGAATCGTGAACGTGACCGCTACGGATAAGGCCACCGAAAAGGAGCAGCGTATTACGATCACCGCCTCGTCGGGACTCAGCGAAGCGGAGATTGATCAGATGGTGCGAGACGCTGAGTTGCACGCGGAGGAGGATCAGCAGCGGCGTGAACAGATCCACGTGCGTAACGGTGCCGATAGCATGATCTACGCCGCCGAGAAGGCTCTGCGCGAGACCGGTGAAAAGCTCGATGGCCTGGTTCGTACTCAGGTTGAGGATGCGATCACCGCCCTGCGCGGTGCCCTTTCGAGTGATGATGTTGAGGAGATCCGCAACCGTACTGCCGAGCTCTCTGTGGTGATGCAGAAGGCGGGCCAGTCCATTCAGAACACCGCCGACAGCCAGCCTGACGATGTGGTGGACGGCGAGTATAAGGCGGAGTAGATTATGACAACGGGCGCGAAGCGTGACTACTACGAGGTACTCGGAGTGAGCCGGGGGGCATCACCAGATGAGATCAAGAAGGCATACCGTCGCCTGGCTCGCCAGTACCACCCCGATGTGAATAGAGAGGACAGCGCCGAGTCCAAGTTCAAGGAGATCAACGAGGCGTACGAGGTGCTGTCCGATGAGCAGAAGCGGGCGATGTACGACCGCTTCGGCCACAGTGCGCCCGGCGGCGGCAGCGCGGGGTACGACCCGTTCGGCGGTGGGGATGCCTTCAGCACGATCTTCGACGCCTTCTTTGGCGGGGCTGGCGGCGGTGGTCAGCGCACTCAGCGCGGACCCCAGCGCGGTGCCGACCTGCGTTACAACCTGCGTCTGTCGTTTGAGGAGGCGGTCTTCGGCTGCGAGAAGGAGATCGAGTTCCGCCGCCTTGAGGGGTGCCCAAGCTGCAAGGGCAGCGGTGCCGAACCCGGTACCGATCCGGTGCGCTGTCCCAAGTGCGGTGGCAGCGGCGAGGTGCGCCAGCGCGCCCCCCTCTTCAACATGGTGACGGTGACTATCTGCGACTCCTGCGGGGGCAGCGGCACGGTGATCCCCATCCCCTGCCGCGAGTGTCGTGGCGAGGGCCGGGTACGCCAGAACCACCGCCTAATCGTGAAGGTGCCCGCCGGTGTGGATAGCAACCAGCAGATTCGCATCAGCGGCGAGGGCGAGTCTGGCCCCAGGGGCGGCACCTTCGGCAATCTCTACGTCGCCCTTGATGTACAGCAGCACGCGATCTTCCTGCGCGACGGCAACGATATTATTCTGGAACTGAAGCTGAATGTGGCCCAAGCCGCCCTCGGCGAAGATCTGGAGGTGTCTACCCTCGACGGCACCGAGAAGCTGCGCATCCCGCCCGGTACACAGACCGGACAGACCTTTAAGCTGAGGAGCAAGGGCGTGCCTTTTCTGCGTCAGAACGGTCGTGGCGACCAGATCGTCATCATCCGGGTGATGGTACCCGCAAAGCTGAACGACCAACAGCGTAGACTCTTCACGGAGCTTGCGCACACCTTTGATCAGAGGATCAAAGCTCTCGTGATGAAGGTTTCTTGGGCCGGATCAAAGACGCCCTAGGGCTGTAAGAAGCAGGAAGCAGGAGGCAGGTGGCGGGAGGCAGGCGGGGGACACATTCCCCCTGCCTTCTGCCGCCTGCCTCCTTGATACATGAGGCTTTATGAGCGAACTGTTATACGGTCGCAACGCTGTGCGTGAGACTATCCTGGCGGGTCGCCGCACCATGCATCGCCTAGTGGTCTCCAATGGCGTCCAGGAAACCGGCGTGATCGCCGAGATCGTCAAGCAGGCCGAACTGGCTGGCATGACCATTCAGCGCGTCGAGCGCCAGATTCTTGATAAGCAGATGCGCGACGCGAACCACCAGGGCGTGATGCTGGAAACGGGCGAATATCCCTACGTCGAGCTGGACGAGTGTTTGGCACTGGCTGCCGAGCGTGGTGAGCCGCCCCTGCTGCTGCTGCTCGACCACCTGCAAGATCCGCAGAACATCGGTACGCTGCTGCGTACCGCCGAGGTGGTGGGTGTCCACGGCGTGGCCCTGCCCGGTCGCCGTGCCGCCGAGATCACCCCGGCGGTGGTCAACGCCTCTAGCGGAGCCACCGAACACCTGAAAATCGTGTTGGTGGGCAACCTCTCCCAGACAATCGCCACCCTTCAGAAACAAGGCGTATGGGTGGTTGGTCTGGAGGATGATGAGCAGGCCCAGGATCTCGATGTCGCTGACCTTAATCTGCCTTTGGCCCTAGTCGTCGGTGCCGAGGGGCCGGGCCTCTCCCGCCTCGTGCGTGAGCGCTGCGATTTCTTGGTGCGCCTGCCAATGGCCGGACAGATCGCCTCGCTCAACGCCTCGGTGGCCGGTAGCATCGCCCTGTATAACGCTTGGCGGCAGCGCGGGAAGCAGTGAGCAGGAGGCAGTGAGCAGGAGGCAGGAGGCAGGAGGCAGGAGGCAGGAGGCAGGTGGCAGTGAGCAGGAGGCAGGAGGCAGGTGGCAGGTGGCAGGTGGCAGGATT
>Ga0194060_10001147_pt1 | contig 19079 bp, 14 predicted proteins | sample SepL225m_MetaG_FD_163427 | JGI IMG/M metagenome (GOLD analysis project Ga0194060, IMG submission 163427) | Anoxic zone freshwater microbial communities from boreal shield lake in IISD Experimental Lakes Area, Ontario, Canada - Sep2016-L222-5m | ecosystem: Environmental > Aquatic > Freshwater >...
GACTGGTCGAGGATATCGTGCAGGCGGACCTCGCGGAAGGCCGGGCGTGGGGAGCCGGCGAAGTTGCGCATTCGGCTGACCAGGGCGTCAATGCGGCTCATTTCGCGGCGGACGATTTCGACGAGTTCGGCGTCCTGATGTTTCTCGAGGAGCAGATCAACGAAGGTCTTGCCGGCGACGAGCGCATTCTTGATTTCATGGGCTATGCCGGCAGCGAGAGTGCCGATGCTGGCCAGGCGATCCAGTTGCTGGATGTGCTGCTCGATTTGCTGGACGGGGGTCAGGTCGTTCAGGACGAGCACCACGCCGGAATTCTTCCGGCCTGGCTGCAAGGGGATAGCACTGGCGTGGAGTGTGGCGGGGCCACGTTCGCCTGTCGTGAGCTGGACTTGTCGATCACCGGGCGATTTGCCCAAGGACAATGCCTGGCGAGCCATGGTCCGCAGCACTGCGGGCATGGCAGCGAGCGACGGCAGGGCCGCTTGATCCGGGGTCAATCCGAGGAGGTCTCTTGCCCGGCTATTCAGCGACGCAACCTTCTTCTTACCGTCAATGAGAATCACCCCCGCGGCCAGGCCATCATGCAACATGTCGGCGAAGCTCAAGTTCTCAGTAGCGTGTGTGATCCTGGGTGGTCGGGCGATCGGCGCGCTGTTGTTTTGAGCCTGGGGACGGCTTCTGACGAGCCCTTCAGGCGAGCGTCGACCGTTGCTCTTATTACCAGCCATAACAGGTGTGCGTTGCCACGGAATACCCAAGGCTAGTTGCTTTGCGCAGGCACGACAACAAGAAAGCGGGTAACGGAGTAATCAGGGGCGCATTCGCGAGTTCCGGGTACGGAGTCCCGGCTTTAGCCGGTCTGGCGCGCCACCGCCCTGCCCGTTGGCTTGCCAATCCTGGCCCTCGCCGGCTAAAGCCGGGACTCCGTACCAACAACTCGCGAATGCGCCCAGTAATCAGGTCTATTGGGAGCTGCTAGAAGCCATCTCATGAATATTACAGTTTAGTTCTTGGTTCTTGGCTGTTTTCGGAGGAATGGGGGGGGACAGTGTCCCCTACCGCCCGCTCATACCGCCGTAGCCCCGGCACTGCCCCACCGTAGTCTCGCCGTAGCACCTCTGATCGGCGATCAGAGGTGCTACGGTGAGACTACGGTGGGGCGACGGGGTGGCCCGCGGGACGGTCGGGTGCGGCATGGGGGAATAGGGGCCAGAGCCGGGGCACCGCCGGTCGCGTGATCCTTCAGGCAAGCTCAGTAACCCTCCCATCGAAAAGAGTAATGCACCGGGCTTAAATATCTAAGTGGTTGGAAATAAATGACTTGTGCTCAAATCTCCGCGAAAATGTGCCCTCCTGAGGGATCGATGGTCGTTATGAACTCTTGAGCCTAAGGCGGCCCCGTCGGATGACCCCCCATGCGGAACCAATTCCACTGGGAACAGCGAAGATCGCATGTGGGTCGTACAAGTCTCTGGGGCTGCTGCATTTGTGCAGAGATTTACGAATTCTGCTGCGGCAGTGCAAAGACGCGCACAGTAAGGAGCTGACAAGAAGGCGGATCGAAAGAAGCGGTGCTCCGCGTATCAGGCGCTCTCGGACTACGGCCAGGACCAGGCGAAAGGAAAACGTAACCTGTAAAACCGCTGCGGACCGGAAGTCCGGACAAAGATCGATTGCGTCACACCGGTGCTGGTGAAATTGGTCAGGTTGAGCGTCCAGTTCCCATAAAAAAGGTTCGTCCTCCCGTCAACGTAACCGCCAAGGCCACTCGGATAGTTTACCACGTCCAAGCGGTTGCTGCCGTTCAGCGATATGACCTTGCTGATTGTGACAGGCGAGACCAGTTGCTGAACAGTATCGGCCATGATCTCATGGGCCTTCGCGGTCGGATCCCACGGATCCCACCACATCCAATTATTGCGCGAGCCATTCCAGGTGTTGTAACCGTCCTGGGTTGCATAAATCCCACCGGTAGCGTTGATCAAGCCGTAGTTACCCGGGTTGTCCACCATGTCATCCAACAGGGCAAACATGTCTGGCATATAAATCTTAAGGCCGGGTAGCGACGCCATTGCCTGATTCAAGAGGGTGGCAAAACTAGTGTTGAAGGCGGATATCCTTGGGGAAATGAAGCCCTTATGGTTGGCAGAGATGTTGGCATACTGCGGAATCTCGGTGAGATCCACTGCGTTCGGCATAATCAAGGTGCGAGCGCCTTTGAGATAGAGATTAGTGATGGCTTGGCCATGATTGGCCAGGGAACTATTGGTGGCAATATTCCAAGTGGTCTGGTTTAGCGTAGTGGGGAAGTTCGTGAGCATGTAGTTGGCAAAATCAGCGTCGTTGACCCATACCACAAAGAGCGAGTTACTCGCATCTGTCGGGAAGAACCCGCCGAGTTCCGTCAGCAGGTCGGCGCTGCCATTACCGAAGTAGGACAAGTTCTTGTGCGCGTCGTAGGTCAGTCCTTGTCGCTTCGCCAGCACCTCGACCCAAACCCGGCCATTGGAATACGTGTTGGTGTAGTAATTTGGGAACCAATCCACATTGTCTGTTGTGGTGCAAACTCCGTCACCAAAAACATAGAATGAGCTGAAAGCGGCTCTTGCTGGAAGAGCCGCCAGCCCGGACAGCAAAACAAACACGATCAATCGAACCAAACTCATCACAGCTTCAGTTTGCTTCCTGCTGGGCGAGAGTAAAGACGGAATCGAGAGCGCAGGGGGGTGCATGCACTAGCGCTTGGCAGAGATTTGGCCTCCGTCCTGGCAAGATGCTAGCGGACGTCGGCGCATAAACCGGCAGGAAACATGCTTGCTTAAAAGCACGGCTCATGCCTATTTGGGACGTTGATCTGATGAATTACTAATGATGCACAGTCGTCCTGTATCCGGCGTTCTGGCGGTATTGTTTGCCTTTGTTTCGGCCTTGAGTGTTTCAGCCAATGGGTTTTCGCTTGGCGGTCAGGATGCCTTCGCGACCGCGCGGGGCGGAGCGTTTGTCGCCACCGCGGATAATGCGTCGGCCGTTTACTACAACCCGGCGGGCATCACCCAGCTTGAAGGCATTAGCTTCCGCGGCGGCCTCTACGGGCTGTATTATGACCCCACCTATACCCCCCCGCCTCCAAGGAACACCAATACGTTTCACGTCAAAAACCAGTGGGCCGCTGCGCCGCAGTTATTCTCCACGTACACTCCAAAGGATTGGCCGTTGAGCTTTGGGTTGGGAGTTTATTCACCCTACGGCGGGAAAATGGACTGGGGCCAAGATACCGGTTTTCGCAGCGTCGCCACCAGCGGATCGCTGACGTATGGGACGATCAATCCCGTGGTGGCGCTGAAGCTGGCGCCCGGTCTCTCAATTGCTGGCGGGGCGATGGTGAACTATGTGGACATGGAAACGGAACAGGGCCTCAGCGCCTCCGAAATGCCAACCAACTACTTCCGCTTCAAGGGGAAGGGTTGGAGCGTGGGTTACAATGTGGGTTTGCGCTGGCAGCCGATCGAGAAGGTTTCGCTGGGCGCGACGTTCCGCAGTTCGGCTACGGTTGGTTTGGACGGCCACACCGAATTCGAGCAATATCCACTTCGCAGGCTTGGGCTTTACCCGGCCACGAACCGGGTCGCACACCAGGACTTTGAGTTCCCTTGGAGTGCGGCAGCCGGGATTTCGTACCGGCCCACTCCAAAGTGGAACTTGGAGTTTGACGCGCAGTACACTGATTGGAGCAGCTTCGGAACCAACAATCTCTACCAGCAGAACCCGCCCACCCGTTCCGGCATGAAGACAAATACTCCGGTGATACTAGATTGGCAGGGGAGTTGGATCTACTCGTTTGGCGTGACGCACTATTTTGACGACGGCTGGCGCGTGAGCGCCGGCTACGCGTTTGACCAGAACTCGGTTCCCGACGCCCATTACAGCCCGCTCGCAGCGGACCTGGACCGGCATTTCATCAGCGCCGGGGTCGGGTTTAGAGGTAAGCGCTTCGACTTCGACGTGGCGTACCAGTTTGGATACGGCCCGGCGCATACGGTGACCGGCAGCAAGCCATCATCTACAATCACACAGGTTACCGGACAGAGAGCCGACGGCACGTATGATTTCATCAGTCACGCCGTGATGTTGACGGTAGGCATGCACTTCTGACTTTGCGGGTCGCATTTTGATACAAGCGGGCCGTGCTGTCCCGGCCATTCCTCGCCTTGCAGGGCGGGTTCGGGCGACTCCATTGCCTTGGCTGTGGACAGTCTGTATTGCCCTGAGGCGCACGCAGCGGGCTTGTGGGAATCTTCACAAAAAGCGCCACGGAGCCTGCCTTTTGGCACCGGGAACGCTTCAAGAGCGGGATACAGTGAGCATTCGCATTGCATTGCAGCTGCGTGGTTTATGGGAAAGGTCCGCCAGAACCTGCTTCTTGGCGGAGGCGAGGCATCTATTCCTAGTGGCAACGCAGGGCACATGAATATGAGCCGCGCCAACGTTGTTACAGCGACGGCGGACTTGGCCTCGGGAAACTCGAGGGCCGAATGGCTGGTGGGTCGCCATGCTCACCCCGCGCGAAGAGCAAAGGTGAGGATCATCGAAGGCGAAGGCGCCAAGAGGCTGGGTCGCGAGGAGAAATGGGAGTTGCTTTCCCCGTTCCTCACGCAGCACGGCCGCGAGGGTATCTCGTATGCCACGTTGCAGGCGGGGATGGAATACTTTATCGGCGAAGCCGGCTACATCGCTTACACCAGCGTTCAGCATCCGTTGTTCGCGCGCCAGGCGAAGCGCATCGCCTTTTCCGATCCGATCTGTGCGCCCGAGGACCTGCCGACACTGCTCCGCAGTTTCCTGGCCCGGGACGGGCGCGCGGCTTTCTGCGTCATTTCCGAGGAGTGCGCCGAAGTGCTGCGGCCCATGGGTTTCAAGGTCAACTGCATTGGATACGAGCCGCAGTTGCCCATTCAGAGCTATAATACTCAGGGAAATTGGAAGGAACTGGACTTGATCAAGCGCGCCCGAAACGAAGCCAGGCGCGAAGGCATAACGATTCGGGAAGAAAACGGAGAGAGCTTGACCTTTCAGGAGCAGGAGCTGAAGGCGCTCTCTGCCAAATGGGTCAGCTCAAAGAAGATCAATGATCGCGAAATCTGGCTCTACGCGCGGCGGCCGATCTTTGGTCACGAAGAAGATGTCCGCAAGTTTGTGGCGTATGACCCCGAGGGCAGAATAGCCGGATTTGTATTCTACGATCCTATGTACCGGGACGGAAAGGTGTTCGGCTATTCCGCGAACATTGTGCGGTGCGACGAGCGACGATATGGCCGGCTGGCCACGGCCGTGCACATGGTGGCTGCAGAGAAGTTCAAGGCGGAGGGCAAGGAATGTTTAAACCTGTTGTTGGCGCCCTTTGCGAACCTGGAGGACGGCAACTTCAATGACGATTGGGGCGCCAAGTTGTTTTTCAAGCTGAGCGCGCGCTTCGGCAATCAGCTCTACAACTTCAAAGGTTTGTCGTTCCATAAATCCAAGTACCGCGGGGTGGTGCGGCCGCTCTATTATGCCTCGAACAGCTTCCTGCCGAGCGCCGATATTTACCTGGCCTTTGCCTCGGCTGGCTTGGCGGATGGCTGCCTGGCAACTTTCGGAAAGTTCTTGCGAGGCATGCTGCCTGCCGGCAGAAACGGGAAAGCCCACCCCGGCCGGGCCACGAGCAGCGCCGGCGAACACCGGCTGCCGGGCTTGGGCCAAGGCCTGAGCGCTTCATGAGACAACGGCTACATTGTCGAGTCAGCCTCTTTTCGAGCCAGGTGGGAGTCTGGTCCTACGATGGATTGATTCCCCAATGCGATTGGGATACGCTCGGCTTGCCCATCGGGTGGTTGGAATCCGGGGCCGGGGCTGCTGCGCCGCGTCTTCCTGGTGGTCGATGACGAAATGGCGCAGTCTGGCGGGCCGGCGCGTTTAGCGGAGTGGGACGGGAGCGGTGGCAGGTCGAATAAACTTAAACAAACATTATGGATAATGGCGCGGTCAAAGACAACCTGGTCCTTTGCCAGAGCAGCCAGGGTGTCGACATCCGCGCCAGCCTGTTGCGGCTGACACGCTATCTCGCAGTCCTGGAGATCTACAATCCGAGCCTTGTTTTGCAGGCATCCGAGGTGCTTGGGGACTTCAAGATTATCATCAATGAGCGCACGATCTATGCCGGGCGTGCGGTCGTGACCAGTTTGGTCAACACCGGCACGGTGATTGTTTGTGAAGCCAAGCTCGAGGAAACCGGCTTCCTGCTCGCCTCGTTTTCTCCCGGCACTGACTCAGCCTCGCTGCACGAGGGCTTCGAAGATTTTCTGCGCCATTGGCAAAAGCTGTACCGGGTGCTGCCCGAGTTCAAAGTCGCGGTGGCTGACATGCAGACGTTCCTGGCCGATCTTCGTCTTTGGCTGGAACAGGTGGAGCTGGAAATCCGCTCCGCGCCTTCCGGCAACCGGCTGGAAATGGAACAGCGCGCGGTGCGTGAGATTGGAAGCCAGATGGTCCCGGCGTTCGACGCGATGCACGAACGACTGGAGCGCGTTTCGGAAGGCCTGGAGGCGGAAGTGCGGCCGGTCCATCAGAATTTTTCCAAGCGGCAGTTGCATTCGCTGGTCATGTGCTCGCCTTTCGCCTACCGGACTTACCACAAACCGCTGGGTTATGCGGGCGATTATGAAATGGTGAACATGATCTTGCGTGACCCGTATGAAGGCGCCTCGCTTTTTGCCAAAGTGGTAAATCTCTGGTTTCTGAGCCAGTGGCCAGCCCGAGCGCACCGGAATCGCATTAAACATTTGAAGGGATTCCTGATTGAGGAATGCCGCCGCGGGGCGAGGCGCGGCCGGCCTATTCGCGTGTTGAACCTGGGATGCGGCCCAGCCGGCGAAGTCCAGGAGTTTCTGGCCGAAGACGGGCTCTGCGATCACGCGCAATTCACGCTCCTGGATTTCAACGAGGAAACCATCCGGCATACGAGCGGTGTGTTGGAGGAACTCAAGCGACGATACCACCGGAAGACGCTTATCCAGGTTCAGAAAAAGTCCGTGCAGCATGTGCTCAAGGAGGGCGCCAAACCGTTCGTGGATGGGCCGGACGGGAGATATGATGTTATTTATTGCGCCGGCTTGTTCGATTATCTTCCAGACCGAACATGCCTGCAATTGATGAATATATTCTACGATTGGCTGGCGCCTGGCGGGCTGCTGGCGGCGACGAACGTGGAGGATTGCAAACCGTTTCGGCACATGCTGGAGTTCGTCCTGGACTGGCACTTGATCTATCGCGACGTAAAGAGAAGCGGGACCTTGCTGCCCCAGCGAGCTCGGGCCGAGGACACGCGCATCGTGAAGGACCCCACGGAAGTGAACGTCTTCATTGAGGTGAGGAAACCTGAGCATGGCTAGCGGAACACCCAATAGCCCCGAATTACTGGCGGCGTATGACGAGCAGGATTGCCGGGAGACCGTCAGCAACTTCAAGGTCGCCTGCATCATCGGCATGATCCTGATGCCGGCTGGCGTCATTCTGGACTATGCTGTTTACCCGGAGGCTGCTTACCCAGGTCTGGCGCTTCAATTCCTCAGATTGCGGTTCCTGAGTTCCGTTCTCATTGGCGTTTTCCTGACCGTGTTGCTCACACCTTTGGGACGCAAGTATTACCGGTTCCTGGGAATCAGCCTGTTCATGCTGCCGGCCTCCTTCATTGCCTACATGATCAACGCCAGTGAGGGCGCGGCGTCTCCCTACTATGCTGGCCTCAACCTGGTCCTGCTGGTGTTGGCTTTTGTGTTGCACTGGACCTTCCGCGAAAGCCTCTCTGCGGCTCTGCTCGTCCTTGGGCTTTACCTGGCCGCAGTTTGGTTCCACCGCGGCTCTGTTAGGCCGGAAGATCAGGGCATCTTCGTCAACAATATTTACTTTCTGGTGCTGACTGGGATCATCGTGGCTACCGGCAGCTATTTCCACAGCAAGTCACGCTTCGGCGAATTCAGGTCTAGCTATTTGTTGGCGGAGAACCAAAAAGCACTGGCGGAAAGCAACCAGAAGCTGCTGGAACTCGACCAGATTAAGAGCCGGTTCTTCGCGAACATCAGCCACGAGTTGCGCACGCCGCTAACACTGCTGCTGGCGCCGTTGGAATCGCTCCTCCAGCGCTACAAGCTGGATCCGGAGACCAAAGACCTCCTCCTTACCATGCATTCCAATGGGATGCGGTTGCTGAAACTGATTAATGACCTGCTGGATTTGGTCCGCCTTGAGTCGGGCCGGATGGAGGTCAAACGCGAGGCGTTGGAAGTGGCGGAGTTCGTCAATGGCCTGGCCAGCTCGGCGCGCCAGTTCGCCGAGGACAAGCGACTGCGGCTGGTGCCCTACGTTGACCCGGACCTGGGCACGGTGCTGGCGGACCGAGACAAACTGGAGAAGGTTGTATTGAACCTGGTTATGAACGCGCTGAAGTTCACGCCCGCCGGCGGTCGGGTGGAATTACGCGCGGAGAAACGAGGGGAAGAGATGACCCTGTCGGTGGCGGACACCGGGATGGGAATCTCGGAGAAGAACCTCCCGTACGTGTTCGATCGCTTCTGGCAAGCAGACGGCTCTTCCAAGCGCAAGTACCAGGGAGTCGGCATCGGACTGGCGCTGGTGAAAGAGCTGGTGGAGATCCATGGCGGCAAAGTGGCTGTTCAAAGCCAGGAAGGCAAAGGCACCACCTTTACGGTGACGTTGCCGTATCAAAAGGCTGAGCCCAGTCAGACGCCCAAGCCTGAAGCGGTGCCGGACACGGCGCCGGCCACTGCTGGCAGTGGCGGCACCGTTACCTCCGAAGAATGGCTGGCCAATCTGTACCGGCGGGCCGAACTGTTCCCTGCGCTTACAGCCTTGCAGGAGTCGCTACGGCCGGTGGAAACCGGGGGTAACGGCAGCCTGCCGACGATCCTGGTGGCGGACGATGAGCCCGACATGCTGCGCTTTTTGAAGTCCCAGTTGAGTCCGCATTACCGGGTGCTGGAAGCCGTGGACGGCCAGCAGGCGATTGAAAAAGCCAGCCAATTCTTGCCGGACGTTATCCTGCTGGACATGATGATGCCGGAGAAAGATGGGCTGCAGGCTTGCCGGGAAATCCGCGAGCATACCCCCACACAGAGCATTCCCATCATCCTCCTCACGGCGCGAGCCGATGAAGAGACCAAGCTGGGGGCATTATCCGCTGGCGCGAGCGACTTCCTGACGAAGCCTTTTTCCACCACCGAACTCCATGTGCGGATCAGGAACCTGGTGGAGTTAAACCAGTACCAGCGCAAGGTTTCGAAGCAGAACCTGGCGCTGGAGTCCACGATCGAACAGCTCAAGGAGGTCGAGACATTGCTGGAGCAGAAGGATAAGATGGCTTCGCTCGGCGTCATGAGCGCGGGCATCATTCATGAGATCAACAACCCGCTGAACTACGCTACGATCGGACTGCACACGCTGCGCAACAAAGGCAAGCACCTCGCGGCCGAGCAACAGGAGGAATACCAGGACATTCTGAAAGACGTGGAAGAGGGGATCAAGCGAGTGACAACCATCGTTTCCGACCTGAGGATGTTCACGCATCCTGACACGGAAAGCCGCGACCAGGTGGAGCTGCCGGAAGTCGTCGAATCGGCGCTGCGCTTCCTGAGCAGCGAATGGAAAGACAAGGTGCGGATCGAGCAGCACCTCGCCGAGCATCAAACCGTCTGGGCAAACAAGAACAAGCTGATTCAGGTAATGGTTAACCTGCTCCAGAATTCGCTCGACGCGCTCAAGGGCAAGTCCTTTGAGAACGAACCGCCGACGATCTGGATCGAGGGCCGCCTCGAACGGGGTAAGAGCCTCCTGATCGTCCGTGACAACGGCCCTGGCATTGGCGCAGAGGATCGGAAGAAGATTTTCGATCCCTTTTTCACGACTAAAGATGTCGGCGAGGGCATGGGGCTGGGTCTGGCGATCTGCCACCGCATCGTGAAGGACTGCGAGGGCCTGATTTCGGTGGACAGCGAGCCGGGCAAGTTTTGTGAGTTTACCCTGGAGTTTCCGGCGAAAGGGCAACAGTAAGTGCAGCGATAAGAAAACGTATTATGCAAAGTTTTTACGACTACAAAAGGTTCGCAGTCCTCTACGTGGATGACGAAGAGAAGTCCTTGAAGTATTTCACCCGGGCTTTTCAGGATCAGTTTCGCATTCTAACCGCCACCAACGCCCAGGACGGGCTCAAACTGCTGGAAGAGCACAAAGACGACATCGGCCTGTTGATGACCGACCAGCGGATGCCGGGCGAAAAAGGGGTCTGGCTGCTGGAAAAGGCGCGGCAGCTCCGCCCGCGCATCATCCGCATCCTGGCCACCGCTTATACGGATATAGACGCGGCCATTGCCGCGGTCAACACGGGCGCCATCTACAAATACGTGAGCAAACCCTGGGACACGCCCCAACTGGAGAATACGCTCAAGCGAGGCCTGGAATTCTTCATGGTTCAGCGCGAACGCGACCAATTGCTGAAGGAGAAGATGTCGGTGCTGCACAACATGATGATCGCTGACCGGATCGTCAGCCTAGGCTTGCTGGCCGCCGGCCTGAGCCACCACATTCGCAACTCGCTGGTTGCCGTGAAGACCTTTTTGGACCTTGCCCCGGCGAAATTGGAAGAAGAGAAAATAGACCTGGAAAGCTTGCGCAATCCGGATTTCTGGAAGGAGTATTACCAAAATGTCCAAGGGCAGATTGGGAAGATCAACAATATGCTCAAAGACCTCTGGACGGCGTCGGAGAAGCCCGCGTTTGCATTCGGGGACCAGGTCCGCCTGCACGAGGTCGTTGCGGCGGAAATTGCGCGGCTTAAGGACGGGCTTGCTGCCCAGAAGATCGAGGTCCAAAACCAAATCCCGCCTCCCTTCCGGCGCTGAACGTGGACCGGCCGAAGTTTTGCCGGCTCTTTGAGCTGCTGCTCAAGGATGAAATCGCCAGCCTGCCGCCAGGCAGCCGGGTAACCCTCTCGGCCACGCTGCTCAACGGCCGTCCTGAGGAGAAACAGGAAATTCAGGTCGAGATCAGCGACAATGGCCCCGGGTTGCCCAAGGAGGCTTTGCGGCTGGTCTTCGACCCGTTCGTGCTCCGCAGCGACAGCCCGATGGAATACGGCATTCACCTTATGGCCTGCTATTTTATCGTTCATCATCACGGGGGCCGGATCGATGCCAGGAGTGAGCCAGGGCAAGGAACGACTTTCACCTTGCGACTGCCCGTCAACCCCGACCAGGTGCTTCCACTCCAGGACGAACATGATTTTCTGCAGAAGGTCCTATTGAGCGAAACGCTCTGGGAGAAGCTAATTACTTCGGAGTAACTGGTTCCGAAGGCCGAGTGAGCGGTTGGGGACTCCGGCTTTCCTAGCCTGACCAATTAGAGGTCCGAACCAAGCCCCCTTGCGAAGGGCGGGCCGGGCTTAGCCTCATCCCCGTAGAGTGGCTTTCCCATTCGGCCTTCGGTGTTAGAACTTCACTCCCGACACGGTCGCTTGCTGAAAACGTCCGCCCCCCCCGGAGAATCCCCGGGCGGGGTACGTATCTCTACTCGGGCCAGAATCAGTACTCCACCATATTGTCTCTGCCTCCCGGAAATGTTAATACTATTGGCCAAGATCAAGATTATCAGACGGCGGACATATGAATGGCTTGGCAAGAACGGCGGCAGTTGGCGATGGTGTTTTCCGGCAAACCCGCAATCGAAAGATTGCCACACGGGAAGGAATGCTTCTTAATGCCCTTGTGGATTTGCCGTGCTCGCATTCCAGCCATCGAACTCTCCCATCGTTAGCGGGGGGGGGTGGCCATGAAGACTTTATTGGTGTTGGGCGAACATCCGGCTTTGGCCGAAGCGATCCGGGCGGGAATCAATCCCGAGCGCTACCGCGTCATCGCTCGCACCGGCCTGGAGGACGCGGAGCCTCTGCTGGAGCACGGTCTGGCTGAGGCCTGCATCGTTGATGTTGAACTGACCAGCGTCCGCGAGATTTGGTTCCTGGAGAAGCTGCGCAGCAAAGCGCCCCGGTGCCCGATTATTTTTTATGCCGGGGCCAAACAGTCGGAGTGGGAAGAAGAAGCCTATCTGCAAGGCGTGACCCACGTGCTGACCAAGCCGGTGCGCGGGCGCTTGCTCATGGCCCTGCTGGACCGGCTTTGGACGGCGCCCGCAGGCCCCCGCCCGCCCCAGCCGGCCCTGCTACCGCTGCCGCCAGAAACCGTGAACTCCGCCGAGATGGGAACGGCCCACGCCGCGGCCCAGACGTTGGGTGTTCTGCGCGATTTCTCGGGTATTCTGACTCACTCGCTCAACGCCGAAGGGATACTCAGGCAGTTCCTGCTGCTGCTGCGCGAGATTCTCAGCATCAACCGCGCGGCCATCTTCCTGCGGCAACCGTCTGCCACCTTCGGCAATGCACCCGCGCTGGCGGAAAGCCGCCGGTTGCGCGCGGCATGCTCCATCGGCTTATCGCCCGGCTTGCTGCAGAATTTCGAGCTGTCTTTCGAGGCGGGGATTGGCGGGCACCTCTTTCGCCTCGGCCGCATCCTGCGGCGTTCCGGCGAAGAAGCCCGCGCGGACATCGAGACCCAGAAGGAGTTCGAGTTGCTCGGCGCCCAGGTGGCCGTGCCCATCCTGGACCGGGAGACTGTTTTGGGGGTGGCCGTCTTTGACCGGCGCATCACCGGCGAGCCGCTGGTGAATGCGGAGCTGGAGCTGATTTTTCACCTGCTGGAGCAGTTGGGGCTGGCCATCAAGAATATCTGGCTCCATGACCAGTTGGCCGGCAACCACGAAATGCTGACCGACATCCTGCGCGAACTTAGCAGCGCGTGCGTCGTAGTCAGCCGTGACCTGGCCATCCTCCACGCAAACAAGACAGCCCGCAAATACTTCAGCCGGGGCGAGCGGCGTGGCGGCGACTTGGAATTCAGCGATCTGCCCCAGCCCCTGGGCGCCAAAGTCTATCAGGTCCTCAAGACCGGGGCCGCGATTCCCAGTTTCAAGTACGAGCCGGAGGATTCGCCGGGAACAGTCTATAACATCAACATCGTCCCTTTCCAAAGGCAGCAAGCCGGCCTGCCGGGTTCCGCGCTGCTGATGGCCGAAGACCTTACGCAGAGCGAGCAACTGCGCCGCCTGGAAATCGAGGCTGCTAACCTGCGCTTGGTCAAAACTATGGCCGAGCGCCTCACCCAGGAAATAGGCACCGTCATGGTCCCGCTTTCCATCTACCAGCAATTGCTCGCCGAGAAGCTTACCAAGGTGCCCGTGGACCCGGAATTCCTGAGGGTCATGGAGCGCGACTGGGCGGACGACAATAGGCGCATCTCCCGTTTGGTCAACCAAACGCGATACCTCACTACCGATTCCTTCATCTCATCCGAAACCTTTCCCGTGGCCCGGTTGCTGGAGGAAGCCTATCAGGAGGCCTGCAAATTCCCCTACGCCAAGACCGCCAAACCCACCTTCGATACCGCGAGCAAAGAAATGCTTGTTAAGGGCAACCGCGCAGCGCTCAAAGTTGCTTTTGCTGAGGTGATGCACAACGCTCTCCAAGACGCGAACCAGGCCGACCCAAAGGTCGGTATTCAACTGCAGGTCGAATCCAGCGGCAACGGCCTGCAATGGCTGCGGATCGACGTGGAAGACAACGGCGCCGGATTTACGCCCGAGGCCATGCAGAAAGCTTTCGAGTCGTTCTTCACGACCCGCACCGTCGGCGTGGGCCTTGGCCTGACCGTAGCCCACAAGATCATTGAGATCCATCGCGGCAAGGTGGAAATCGTTGCGCCCAAGTCCGGTCAGGGCGGCGTGGTGCGGATCTCACTTCCCCTGGACGCCTCCTGAACGGCGCAAGCCTCAGGGCTGAGGGCTGCTGAGTTCACCCAGCCACCGATCCCCCCATTCTTTCCTCTTGTAGGGCGCCCAGGTTCCAATATGATAAGGTCTCAGTGACGATGGCTTTGACTAGTCCCCCAGACGCAGTCGCCAGGCTGGAGCAGCCGAACGGGGCTCCCCGGCGCAAAGGCACATTGCTGATTGTCGATGACGACGACGGGGCGCGCCAAGCAGTACGCGTCATCTTCAAAGACGACTACGAAATCCTCATGGCCGCAGACGGCGCCTCGGCGGTCGAATTAGCCCAGAAGGGCCACATTGACGTCGCGGTGCTGGATATCCGGATGAAGGGCATGTCCGGCATCGAGGTATTGGAGCGATTGAAGTATGTGAACCCTGCGATCGAGGCGGTGATGATGACCGCCTATGAAACGACGGACACCATGCGCCAGGCGCTGCGGTTGCGTGCTTGCGATTACATCAACAAGCCGTTCGACGTTTCCACCATGCGCGCTGCCGTGGCCACCGCTATGCAACGGCGCACTCTGGGGAACGAGATCCACTCGGAAGCGGAGAAGTTCGAGCAACTGCTGGCCGAACTGCACAGCCAGAAGATCGAAGAGCAGATGGCGACCACGCGGGGCGAAATCTACGCCAGCATTATTCATGACATCAACGGGCCGCTGACGGTCATCTCCGGCTTCGTTCAGCTCATGAACCAGCGCGTCGGCAATGCCACCGCGCTCGAGGTGGAGGACCTGGAGTTCGTCAAGGACCGGTTGAGGACCATCACCCGCCAGGTCACCAACTGCATCGAGATCTCCCGTCGCTACCTCAGCTTCCTGCGCCGGCAAACCGACCACGCGCCGCGCGTGGGCGTTAACCAACTGCTCGCGGATCTTGGCCATTTGGTCCGCGTGCACGCCAGCATGCAGAACAACCAGCTCACTGTTCGCCCATTACCCGAGGACATCGGCGTGCGCATGAATGGCACCGATGTTATCCAGGTCCTGCTCAACCTGACGGTGAACTCCCTCCAGTGCACGTCGCGGGCGCATGCGGTTGATATCGAAGGCCGCATCCTGCCCCAGGCCCTTGATTTGACCGCGTTCAAAGACACTCCGGAGGACCGCCTGCTGAATGTCGAAAGCTTTGACAACACCGCACCGCTTTTGATGCTCTCCGTCCGCGACGACGGCCCGGGAATTCCGCCGGAGACATTGCCGAAAATCTTCCAGGCCTACTTTACGACCAAAGACGCACGGCAGGGGACCGGCTTGGGATTGAATATCGTCCAGCGCCTCATCAAGGAGGCCAAGGGCGTGCTACATGTCCACACGAAGGTGGGCGAGGGAACGCGCTTCACAGTTTACCTCCCGGCGGAGCCGCTCGCTATCGCATAGCTCCTGCTCCTGGCGGGTTGGAAGTCCGGAACCAAAATTCTTCGGCTTGCGGCTGATTCTGCCTTTCGGCGACGCCTCCATACGGTAATCTTTCGCCGATGGTTGACCGCAGTTGCACTGCCATAACCTACCGCTACGAATGCTGGCGCGCGCTTTCGGCCGGTGTTATCGAGGCGGCGGGCACGATCTTTCTGCTTTTGATCGCGGTGCGCTACTACCACGCCGGGCCACTGGCCAAAGCCCTGGATTCTACTTTAGGTGGACGCTCGCCGAGAGCCGCTCGTACAACTTTCTGGATAAGGTTCGCGAGGCTGGCAGCAGCCAGGAGGAGCGTTCGGCAATCTCGAATGATTCTACTTCCGGCCAGCCCGAAACCACTAGTTTGATGCGCCGCCCATATACGAACAGGCCCCGCCACCCGATGTTCTGTGACCGCACCAGTTGAATGTCCTCCCAGGGGACCGACAATTTGACCGAGTCGCCCTGAAAACAGAGTTCGTTCCCTCCAAAGGTGAGGAACCCGATGTCATCCGCATCTTCCAGGAGCGCCCGGAGGCCGGACCTGAGTCTGGGCGATACGGTCAGTTGAACGACAAAGCCGTCCCCGTTCCGGCCGGCGCCAGGATTTAGCGAGCGGACCAGCCGGGTGACGTGCGCATTTCCAAGCCCGAACGGCAGGAAGAAAGCCATGACCGCAAGTGCCAGCAATGGAACCAACACGGTAAGAACGCCCAATTTGATGACGCTGACCGCGATGATCGCCAAGAAGATCGGCGTGATCATCAGCACGCCATAGGCGTTTACCACCGCGACCGCGACCGCGGTGAACAGCCTGGGCGGGGTGATTTCGAATTCGGCTGAGTCTGAAGGCATCGGCTTTAGCTCCGGCTATTAGTAAGGTGTAACCCACCGTTGGACGCCAAACGTGAATTCAAGAATGATTCCGTTCACGTTGGCGGGATCGACCGCGTCGGGCTTGGCCGGCATATTTGCCGCCGCGCAGGGCGACTTGCCCGCGCACGTTGAAAATCTCACCATTCTTGACCAGCCAGACATGCATGCTCTTTAAACCCGGCCCGCGGGATTTGACAGCAAAAAGTGGAGAGAATATGAAATGTTGCCTTAGACTGGCGCTTTGCTATCCTTGCGCTTCAGCGACAAAGCAACGCTATGACTACCCCAATTCCGCAGAACGAAAAGAAGCGGCTCAAAGTCCTGTGGCAATACGAAGTGCTCGACACGGTCCCGGAGGAGGTCTTCGACGATCTGGCTGAGCTGGCGGCGCGCATCTGTGAAGCGCCGATTGCGCTGATCTCACTGGTGGACGAGAAACGCCAGTGGTTCAAATCCAAGTTCGGCACTGATGTCGCCGAGACCTCGCGGGGCATCTCGTTTTGCACCTACGCCATCGCGCAGCCCGGCTTGTTCATTGTTTCGGACGCAACCCTGGACGAGCGGTTTGCGGATAACCCCCTCGTAACTTCCGAACCGAAGATCCGTTTCTACGCCGGGGCACCGCTCGTCACGCCTGACGGCTATGCCCTGGGGACGTTGTGTGTGATTGACAAAGTCCCGCGCGAGTTGCGCCTGGAGCAAAAGCTGGCACTGAGGATTCTGGCCCACCACGTCGTCTCCCAGCTCGAGTTGCGCCGCCGCTCGCGGGAATTAGGCGCCGTCCGTGACGAAACCGCGCGTTTGAAGGGCGAGTTGGAAAAGGCGCGCGCCGAATTGATCGCCGCCCGCCGCGACCCGGCGCACCGCAAAGCCAAGCCGCCGGCGGCTCCGCGCCACAAAGCGAAGAAGAGGGTTAAGTAACCTGGTGTCGGAGCGGCGGGGTGGCATCGAGGGGAGTCGAGCCCCCTGACGTTGTCATGGCCAACGAGGGGATGCGTCGCGCTGGCACTGGTGATCATGAGGCGGACCGGGCGGTCCCGCATACCGGGCAGTCAAGCCGGCGCGTGGTCTTGACTTGCCGAAAGGACATCGTGCGCAGGTCACACGACAGCATCCTGTTCCGCAGCGGCTCGCCCAGCCGCGTCAGCAGTTTGATCACCTCCATTGCGCCCAGACATCCCACCATGCCCGCGACCGCTCCGAACACCGGAAACTGTCGCCGCCAGTTGGCGGGTGGATCAGGGCACAGGCACGTCAGACATGGCGTCTGGCCGGGGACAATGGTCGTAACCTGTGCCTCCAGCTCATACACCGCGCATTCCACCATCGGCTTTCCCTGACGGACCGCCTCGCGATTCATCAAGAAGCGTTCCTCAAAGAGCGGCGCGCAATCCGCCACGATGTCGGCTTGCCTGACCAACCCCGCGACATTGGCCTCGGATACATTTTCACCCAGGGCCACAACGTCCAGGCGTGGATTCAGCGCGCGCAGCCGCTGGGCAGCGCACTCCACACGCGGACGGCCCAGCCAGTCGTGCGTCATGAGAATTTGCCGGTTGAGATCGCTCGGCTTGAGGTGGCCGGCGTGCGCCAGGATGAGCCGCCCCACGCCCGCCGCGGCCAACTCGAGGGCGACCGCGCCGCCTACGCCCCCACAGCGCGAGATGAGCACCGACGAGCCCTTGAGCCGCCGCTGGCCTTCTTCGCCGAAACCGGCGACCCACATCTGCCATTCATAGACTTGGCGCTCGAAGTCGGTGAGCGGTTGGGCCTGGGCCGATCCGGCTTCCGCTTGCTCGTTCCACGGCTCACTCACGGCAACGCGCGGGTTTTCGATTTGTTGCTGGAGCAGCGACGCCGGGTGAGGGCACCCGGCCTACAAGGCACTCCACTCTTCCCTTTCGCAGGCATTTCACGTTTCACGTTTCACTTCTTGTCTCCCTCCCGGCACTCCACCCTTCCATTTCGCAGGAGGAAGATTCTGTCGGCCAGTTGCTCCGCCTCGGCAAGGTTGTGGGTTACGTGCAGGATGGTGACGCTGGTGCTCTGCTGCACGTGTTCCAGCAACTCGTACATCGAGTGCCGGGTCTCGTCGTCCAGCCCGCTCAAAGGTTCATCCAGGCAGAGGACTCCGGGCCGAGCCGCGAGGGCGCGGCCCAATGCGACGCGTTGCGCCTCGCCGCCGCTCAGACCCGGCGGCCTGCGATTCAGCAAGTGCTCGATCCCCAGTAGCCGGGACAGCTCGGCCACGCTCTGCTGGATCACCTGCCCGCTCGCCTTCTGAATCGTCAGCGCAAACGCCAGGTGTTCGCGCACGGTCATGGTCTGAAACAGCGCGCGATCCTGGGGCACGTAGCCGATGCCGCGCTCGGCGGGTTTGAGCCGGGTGACGTCCCGCCCGTTGAGCCGAATCGTGCCGCTGGCCACTGCCTTGAGACCGCAGAGGGCCTCGAGCAGCGTAGTCTTGCCCGAGCCCGTCCGGCCCATCAATACCGCGTACTGCCCCGTTGGCACGTCAAAGCCAACATCCTCCAGCACAAAGCCGCCTACCCGCATCGTCAGATGGTCCACTAAAATCATGTCCAGTAGGGTCGCACAATTGAATGGTTACATGGGTTACATGAGCGACCCACGCGATCAGTGCTTGTAACCATGCAACTCATGCAAATCATGTAACCATGCAACTCATTTAACCCCCCATCATATCACAGCACCCTCTCCAACGGCGTGCGCAATCCGAACAGGCGCGCAATGGTCAACACCGCCACGGCGGCGACGATCATGATGAGCGATACCGCCACCGCGGCTTCAATATTGCCAATGCTCAATTCCAGGAACACGCTCGTCGGCAGCACCTCTGTCCGCAGTCGCGCCGCG
>Ga0194060_10001148_pt1 | contig 19065 bp, 15 predicted proteins | sample SepL225m_MetaG_FD_163427 | JGI IMG/M metagenome (GOLD analysis project Ga0194060, IMG submission 163427) | Anoxic zone freshwater microbial communities from boreal shield lake in IISD Experimental Lakes Area, Ontario, Canada - Sep2016-L222-5m | ecosystem: Environmental > Aquatic > Freshwater >...
CCGAAGAGTTCGAGGCGAACTTTGCCGAGAAACTCGGGGTTTCCAATGCGTTGCTGGTCAATTCCGGTTCCTCCGCAAACCTGATTGCCCTGACCACCCTAACGTCGCCCAAATTGGGGGCACGTAGGCTTAAACCGGGTGACGAGGTGCTCACTGTGGCGGCGGGATTCCCCACCACTCTGGCGCCGATCCTCCAGAATAATCTTGTCCCCGTGTTTGTGGATGTCAATTTGGGCGACTACACCGCCATACCGGAGCGGATTGCTGCCGCCATCGGGCCGAAAACACGGGCCATCATGATGGCGCATACGCTGGGGGTTCCCTTTGATCTGGATGTCGTTCTGGGGTTGGCGAAAAAGCACGACCTCTGGGTTATCGAAGACAACTGTGATGCGTTGGGATCCCTCTACCATGGGAAGATGACGGGGTCATTTGGTCACATTGCCTCTCATTCATTCTATCCTGCCCACCACATTACGATGGGAGAGGGCGGATGTGTGGTGACAAATGACGACGACTTGGCCCGCATTGCCTGTTCATTCCGCGACTGGGGGCGTGACTGTTACTGTTCGGGCGGGGAGAATAACACCTGTGGCAAGCGGTTCAGTCAGCAATTTGGGTCACTTCCGTTCGGTTACGATCACAAGTATGTTTACAGTCACATCGGCTATAATCTGAAGGTGACCGACATGCAGGCGGCCATTGGATGCGCCCAACTTGGGAAGCTGGATGGCTTTGTGGCCCGACGGAAAGCGAACTTTGCCCGGTTGAACTCGCTGCTGAAGCCTTTTGAGGGGCGTTTGATTCTTCCCAAGGCCACGCCGCATTCAGATCCCTCCTGGTTTGCCTTTCCTGTCACGGTGCGGCCAGATGCCGGCTTTGCCCGGAATGATATGACCCAATGCCTGGAGAGCCGCAAAATCGAGACTCGCAACCTGTTTAGCGGCAATCTATTGCGCCACCCTGCGTTTGACGGTATCCCCTGTCGGATCGTAGGTGACTTGCATAATACCGATTTGATCACAACGAACACCTTTTTCATAGGTGTGTATCCCGGGCTGACTGGTGAGCATCTGCAATATATTGGCGACATGTTTGCTGAGTTTATGGAAAGTCGCTGAAGATGGAGTTTAGACAAAGGCTGTTTGCGCCAGTTTATTGCCTACAGAGTGAAGCAAGATAGATGAATATCTAATGTGGGAGGGGCACTCCGTGCCGCGACAGTCTCAGCTTGGTGCGTTAGCGGGGCAAGAATCGCCGCGACGGAGCGCGCCTCCCACATTGGGGAAAGTTAAAAAAACAGTAACATGAGCATGGCTCGTAAAATAAAGTGTCAGGTTGAGCGTGTCACTAATCACGGAGACCGGGTTTATACTGTTGAGCTTAATCCTGGCCGACCTTTTCCCGCATTCCGGCCGGGGCAGTTCCTGCATTTGGCTGTGGATGAATACGACCCCTCTGGATTCTGGCCGGAGTCGCGGGTTTTCTCTATCGCGTCATCTCCACAGGATCGTGATCAGCTTGTGATTTCCTATTCGGTAAAGGGTGTCTACACGACCCGTATGGAGCGTGAGTTAGCCCTAGGTAAACATGTTTGGGTCAAGTTGCCCTATGGCGATTTTGTTGTGGATGGGACGCGCGACGTTGTCCTGATTGCCGGGGGGACCGGCATTACGGCTTTTCGAGCCTTTATCAGCGGGCTGAAAGCGGATCACGGTCAAAGGGTACGGCTGCTCTACGGAGCCCGAAAGCGGGAGTTGCTACTGGGGATGGAGTTGATTGAGCAAAAGCGGAAAGACGTGGCATCCTTTGATGTCGTATATTTTTCGGAACGGGACACCCACCCCTGGCCCCGCCAAGGAGGGGAACGAGTTAGGATTGATCCCCTCCTTGGAGGGGTAGGGGTGGGTTCTGTCGGTGGCGTAGCGCCACTCCAGCCCGATCCTGTCATTTTGTCCGGCCGCGTACGGCTGGATGTATTGGCTGATTGCTGTTTTGACGGTTCGCCGGTATATTATCTGGCGGGTCCGCCGGTGATGCTGACAGCGTTTCGCCAGGAACTGGCGCAATGCGGGGTGCCGGAGGCTGACATTCGAGTGGATGCCTGGGAGTAGGAAGATGTGAGACGTGAAGCGTGAGATGTGAGAGGGTGTGTATGAAAGCGGTAATACTTTGCGGGGGGTTGGGGACACGGTTGTCGGAAGAGACGGTGCTGAAGCCGAAGCCGATGATTGAAATTGGGGGTATGCCGGTTTTGTGGCATATCATGAAGATATATGCGGCGCATGGTATCCGGGAATTTGTGCTGGCCCTGGGATACAAGGGTGAAGTGATCAAAGATTTCTTTGTCAACTACAGGTACCGTTCCTGCAGTATAACCGTGGAGATGCATAAGGGTCATGTGGTCGTCCATGAGGGGGATAGGGAGGATTGGACTGTGCATCTGCTCGATACTGGACGAGAGACGCAGACCGGGGGGCGATTGAAACGTGCAGCCCAATTTATTGGCCGAGAGCCCTTTTTAGCAACCTATGGCGATGGCGTAACGGATCAAAACATTAGCGAAGTAATTGCCTTCCATCAGAAGAGCAACAGTCTTGCCACGGTGACAGCGGTGCGTCCACCCGCCCGGTTTGGGAGAATGATATTTGAGGGGGATCGTGTTACCTGTTTCGAGGAAAAGCCGCAGGCGGGAGAAGGGTGGATCAATGGCGGTTTTTTTGTCCTGCAGCCCGAGATCGTGGATTACATTGAGGGAGATGCCACGTTATGGGAACGAGAGCCGATGGAGCAGTTGGCGCAGGGTGGACAGCTCATCGCCTATCGCCATGAAGGCTTCTGGCAATGCATGGATACCTTGAGGGATGTGCGTCTCCTGGAAAGTCTCTGGCAAGAAGGGAAAGCGCCGTGGAAGGTGTGGTGAGGGGGATCAAAGACCGCAGACCACAGACATCAGACCGTAGACCCCTGGGAAAAGTATCTAACATGGATATTCAGGATGCACAGGATCATAAGAGTCTGATGTCTAGGGTCTGAGGTCTGTTGTCTGACTGGTTGACCAAGCTTTTGCATGAGGGTAACCTTTAGATATGAATGATCGAGCAACAGAAGTTTTGAATGATATCCGGGCGGTGCTTGCAGCCTCTGGAGAACTGCTGCGTGGCCATCGAGTGGTTTTGTTCGGTTCACGGGCAGCAGGGACGGCCAAGGATCGTTCAGATTTCGATGTGGGCGTAGATGGGGAGACTCCGCTTCCGCTCACTGCCTTTTATGCTATTGCAGACAAACTGGAGTCGTTGCGCACATTGTATCGAATTGATTGGGTTGATCTCTGTCGAACCTCGGAAACATTTCGTTCTGAAGCCCTGAAGAATAGCAGGATACTCTATCATGACAACCAAACTGCTGCTTGATGATTACGCCCAGGCCTTGGCTAGGCTACACGAAGTGGTGTCGATACCTGCGGTCGATGATCTCGACCGGGCGGGCTGTATTCAGTACTTCGAGTTCTGCTTCGAACTTGCTTGGAAAACAATCAAGGTTGCAGGGGAATCTCAAGGTTTGTCGGGGCTTGTTTCGCCGCGTGCTTGCTTGAGTCAAGCCTTCACCATGGGCTGGATTCAAAGCGAGGAACTCTGGCTGGAAATGCTGGACGCACGAAACCGCATGTCGCACACCTATAAACATCAGGATGCTCTGACGGTCTATAAGCGTTTGGGCGATTTTCTTCCTGAAATGGAAAAATTGCTCATTGCGTTACGTTCCGCGCCAGGGGCAACATTATGAACTTTGAAGGCTTTTATAGTGGTAAAAAAGTGCTTGTCACCGGGCATACGGGATTTAAAGGGTCATGGTTGACCGAGTGGCTCCTGATGATGGGCGCCAAGGTGACGGGGTTTGCGTTGGCGCCGAATACCGAGCCGGCCTTGTTTGATCAGTTGGGGCTGGCGGAGCGTTGTGATCACCGGATTGGGGATATCCGCGATCGGGCGCTGGTGCGCAAAGTTATTCATGAAATCCGTCCTGATGTAATATTTCATCTGGCGGCTCAACCGCTGGTGCGTGCCTCTTATGCGCAACCGATTGAAACCTATGAAACTAACGTCATGGGGACGGCGCATGTCTTAGATGCGTTAAGGAATGCCGACTGGCCCTGTGCGGCGGTGATGATTACGACCGACAAGGTTTACGAGAACAAAGAGTGGTTGCATGCCTACCGGGAGAGTGATCCGCTCGGCGGATATGACCCATACAGCTCCAGCAAAGCCTGCGCTGAACTAGTGATCCAGTCATATAGACAGTCTTTTTTCAACCCCGCAAAAATTCAAGAGATGTTTGAACAGAAGCACACGAAGAGCACGAAGGAAGATAAATGTATTACCGCCGGAGGCGGGGGTAAAAATCCCCCTTTGTGTGCTTCGTGGCCTTCTGTTCAAACTCTTCCTCTTGTAGCTTTGGCGTCGGCGCGGGCGGGAAATGTGATTGGGGGTGGGGATTGGGCGCAGGATCGTATCGTTCCCGACTGCATGCGCGCCTTGGCCAAGGGAGAGATCATTCAAGTGCGGAATCCCCACGCCACCCGCCCCTGGCAGCATGTCCTCGAGCCCCTGAGTGGGTATTTGTTGCTAGGCATGAAGTTGTTTGAAGCGTTAGACGAGAAGGGTGAGACGTTAGACGTTAGACGTGAGACGTTAGACGTGAAGTGTGAGACGTTAGACGTTAGACGTGAGACGCGAGACGAGGGCTCTTCTCTTAACACTTCACCTCTAACGTCTAACGCTTCACACTTCACGTCTCCCGTCTCACATCTCCCGTCTCACATCTCACATCTCACGTCTAACGCCTCACATCTCACGTCTAACATCTCACATCTCACGTCTCCCGTCTCACATCTCACGTCTTACTCTTCCGCGTTCAACTTCGGGCCCGCCCTCGCGTCCAATCGCTCCGTTCGGGAGATGGTTGAGAAAATTCTCGCGCATTGGCCCGGGGAGTGGAAGGATTGTTCGGAGGCGGGAGCGCTTCATGAAGCCGGCAAACTGAATCTTGCAACGGACAAGACTTTCCATGAGCTTGGTTGGCGGTCCCTGTGGGGGTTCGAAAGAACCGTTTGTGAGACAGTGAAGTGGTACAAAGATGTCCGGGACAAAGGCGTTGGGATGGTCTCGGAATTAACGCGGAAACAGATCGCGGATTATACCTGCACGCAACGAGGTTGTTCATGAAGAAGATCAGCATTGTTTCGCCGTGTTATAATGAAGAGGAGAACTTGCCTGAACTGATTCGGCGTGTTCGTGATGTCATGGGGAACCTGCCGCGATACGATTATGAGTTAATCTTCATCGATAACTGTTCTCGCGACGGGAGTGTTGAGGTCCTGAAGCGTTTTGCGGCGGAAGATGAGAAGATCAAGATTATCGTGAATGCGCGTAACTACGGCTACATACGATCTCCCTACTATGGATTGCTTCAGTGTCACGGGGATGCTGTCATCATGTTGGCGTCGGACCTGCAGGATCCCCCTGAGATGATTTGGGACTTTATTGTTAAATGGGAAGAAGGTGCGCGCGTTGTTGTGGGAATCAAGACGGCCAGTCAGGAGAACCCTGCCGTCTATTTCCTAAGGGGGCTGTACTACAAGACAATCCGGAAACTTGGAACGGGGGAGCTTTTGGAGCAGTTCACTGGGTTCGGCCTCTACGACCGGAGTGTTGTTGATATTCTGAGAGGCCTTCGTGAGCCGTATCCTTATTTCAGGGGCCTGATTTCCGATGTCAGCAGTGACATCGCAAAGGTTGAGTTTGAGCAACCCGCGCGGGATCGCGGTCAGACCAAGAGCAATTTCTACTCCTTGTTTGATATTGCTATGTTGGGGTTCACCAATCATACGAAGATTCCCCTTCGGCTGGCGACTCTACTGGGGTTTATTGCCGCAGGCATCTCGCTTCTGGTTGGTATCGGGTATTTGGTGGCCAAGCTTCTCTTTTGGAACAACTTTACCGCCGGCATGGCTCCCGTGTTGATTGGTCTTTGTTTCATAGGCTCTCTGCAATTGTTCTTTCTTGGCGTGGTCGGCGAATATGTCGGGGCGATCTTCACCTATGTTCAGAACCGCCCGCTTGTGGTAGAAAAAGAGCGGATCAATTTTGACGATGCGGATGCAGGGGGGCGTTTGAATCCGAGCGGCAAATGATGTATAGGGTAATATGCCGTGCGCAGAAATAGAACTGGATGAATGGCCTCTCGACCAGTAGAATAAGCCTCTTTCTCATGCGGGAGTCATATTGTTGCATCATACGAAGAATAGGATAATTGAAGAGGATTTGGCCGTGATTGCGAACTCGGATCTGGCGTGGTCTGATTTTGCAGGAAAGGTTGTGCTGATTTCAGGCGCGAATGGGTTTCTACCAGCATATATGGTGGAGACACTGCTCTATTTGAACGCCCAGAAGCTTTCGCAACCTGTCAAGGTGATCGCCTTGGTGCGTAATCTCGAGCGTGCCGAAGCCCGGTTTGCGACATACAGTAATGATGCCAATCTGAAGTTTCTGGTTCAGGATGTTTGTGCGCCGGTGAAGGTGGACGGACCGGTGGATTATGTTATTCATGCGGCCAGCCAGGCGAGCCCCAAGTATTATGGGGTGGATCCGGTTGGAACGTTGTCGGCCAATGTGTTGGGCACGCACCGCCTTCTGGAATTGGCGAGGGACAAGCGGGCGAAGGGGTTCTTGTTTTTCAGCAGCGGCGAAGTCTACGGCCACGTTGATCCTGCTCACATTCCTACCGCGGAAGATGCGTACGGCTACGTGGATCCGACGGATGTCAGGTCGTGTTATGCAGAAGGGAAGCGGCTGGGGGAAACGATGTGTATCTGTTGGACCCACCAATACCAGGTGCCGACCAAGATCGTCCGTCCGTTTCACACTTACGGGCCGGGTATGCGTTTGGATGACGGACGGGTGTTTGCTGACTTTGTGGCTGATATCTTAAATGAGCGCGATATTGTGATGAAAAGTGATGGTACAACGGTGCGGGCATTTTGTTACCTTTCAGATGCGGTTCGTGGTTTCTTCACGGTGTTGCTGAAAGGGCGGGTGGGGCACGCCTACAACATTGGTAATGATCGGGGCGAAGTGAGCGTGCAGGAACTGGCGCGGATCCTCGTTGGATTATTTCCGGAAAAGCAACTTAAGGTTATCACCTGTGTGTCCGCGCAGGCGCCGGGCTATCTCAAGAGCGCGATTATGAGAACGTGTCCCGATATTTCCAAAGCCCGGCAGTTGGGCTGGGATCCCATAATTTCTGTGGCCGACGGATTTCGACGTACAATAGGGAGCTTTGCATGAATTTATTTGAACTACGCGCTGCCCATCAAGGTGGCAGGCTTACCAAGCAGCAGTATATCGACGAGATGCATAAGGTGCATGAATGCCTATTTGCGTACGCTGATTTTCTCCGGGGCACTGATGTCGCACGGATTGAGATCACTGACGGCCAAATCGTCATGCAATCGCGTGAACGCGGAATTCGTATGGTCTGCAACAAGGACGACAAGCGAATCATTCCCATCGAAATCCTGAATTTCGGCAGTTTCGAGAAACCGGAACTGGATATGATGTTACGGTTGGTGGGGGATCAGTCCACCATACTGGACATTGGTGCGAATGTCGGGTGGTATTCGATCGCTCTCGCCAAGGCCTATCCCTCAGCCCGTATTCTGGCGTTTGAGCCAATCCCCTCCACCTACCGGCAATTACAGGAGAACATCAGAATTAACGATGTACACAACGTCAAGATCCATAACTTCGGCTTGTCCGACCGGATCGACACGTTGACATTCTATTTCTACCCCGAGTGCTCAGGTAATGCCTCCCTGGCCAACCTGACGTCCTCGCAGGGCGTGGAAGTTCTCTCCTGCCCGGTAAGAACACTCGACGATTTTGCCACGGAAGGTGATGTGACGGTCGATTTCATCAAGTGCGACGTCGAGGGGGCTGAACTGCTCGTGTTTAAGGGAGGCGTTCAAATGATCGGCCGATGTCGGCCGATTATATTCACCGAGCTTTTACGCAAGTGGTCCGCGAAGTTCGACTATCACCCGAATCAGATCATCGAATTATTGGCGGGACTGGGTTACCAGTGTTTCACTGTGGAGGAGGGTAGGCTGACGAGCTTTTTCAGTATGGACGAGAACACGGTGGAAACGAATTTCATCTTTCTTCACACTGCCAAACATGCCTCTTTGATCGCGTTATTTTGTCATGATAGGAAGAATGATGTTATCCCTGTGCCCGCCTGAAGGCGAGGGAAACGACGTCTCATGCATCACCAAGGGAAGGGAACAGGCCGTCATCATGAAGGTGTTATTAGTCAATGCGCCAGCGACTGTTGATGGGTGTTCCTCCCGGAGAAGTATATATTTCCCAATAGCTCTCCTGTCTGTCGGAGCCACACTTCGCGGTCAGGGGCATGACGTACGGGTTGCGGACCTCAATAACTTGCAAATTGAGGATTTTGCTCATTACCTCGATACCGTCTTTGCTTCCCAGCTCAAACTGCATAAGCCGGAAGTGGTGGGCATCGGCGGGCTCTTTTCCGGCGCGTGGCCGTTTCAAAAGCTCATTGCCCAGTGTACGCGGCGTATCCTTCCTGAAGCAGTGATCGTATTTGGCGGGATTCATGCGACCATGTTTTCGAAGGAGATTCTTGACCGCTATCAGTTTGTAGACTACGTGGTCATTGGTGAAGGGGAGGAAACCATGGCCACTTTGGTGGGGCGGATTCATTCCCACTCTGATGTCTCTGATATTGATGGACTTGCATACCGCAGCCCCGAAGGAGCGATAGTTCATCCCAAAACTCGCTATGCCGATCTTGATACACTGCCTCCGCCGGACTATTCATTAATTAATGTCTGCGATTATCAGATCAACACGGAGAGTTGGTGGTCGCCGAGGGGAATGCGAGTTGGGCAGCCATTTCCAATCCTGACCAGCCGGAGTTGTCCGAAACGATGTTCGTTCTGCTCAATGCATCTTGTCCACGGGCCGCGAATTCGTTACCGCAACCCGGTATCGGTGGTCGATGAAATAGAACGGCTCCATGACTCCTTTGGGGCTGTCTATTTCGAAGTCATGGATGATAATCTCACTTACAGTCGTCAACATGTGCTGGGAGTGTGCTCGGAAATACGGCGCCGCAATCTCAAGATCCAGTTGTGTACGCCCAATGGTGTTGCGGTCAAAGGTCTCGATCGTGAGGTGGTTGGCGCTTTGGTAGAGGCTGGACTGGTTCGCATCTGTCTGGCAATCGAAAGCGGGTCAGCGGAGATTCGAAACCGGGCCATTGGAAAAGGCCTGTCCGACGAGGAAATCTGGTCGGCGGTTAAAACCTGTGCGGAACATCCGACCCTCTTCGTTGTCGGCTTCTTTGTGCTGGGCATGCCGCAGGAAACAAGCGGTACCTTGGCGGAAACGGTCGCTTTGGCCAGCGCGCTTCCCCTCGACAAAGCGCAGGTTTTTTTCGCCACGCCCTATCCCGGGACGGTGCTGCACCGGATTTGCACTCAGGATGGGCTCATCAAGGCGGCCGACCTTCTCGAAAGCGCGGGGCTCAAGAATGACACGGACACCCCCCACTTTGTGCCGGCTCATGTCGGTAGTGAAGAATTGGTGGCGGCGAGGAAGGCTGTTCTTGATTGTTACCAGATAAAGCGAACGACAATGGGCATTCCGGAGAACCAGCCATTCAGATACTCGGCGAATCATATTTCCGTGTGAGTCTATATGTTTTCTATTGCAGGATCCGGCTGGATAATTCCCAATCTTGAATCGGTCATCTTTGACAAGGATGGCACGATTGTGGATGTCCACCTTTATTGGGGGGAGATTATCCGGCGACGATCGTTGGCTGCGATTGCTCACTACCGCCTACCCCCCGATTCATTCCCGCGACTGTGCGGTTCGATGGGATTGTCGCTTGCTGATAACCGCTTGCTTCCTCAAGGGCCTGTGGGGTTGACCTCCCGCGATGAAGTAATACAAGCCCTCTGCCACTGTCTGGATGGACTTGGAGTGGTGAATTCAGGTGAAGCGGTAGGTGACCTTTTCACCCAGGTGCATGAGGCCTTCCTGCCGGATATTGACCGTTACCTCCAACTTATCCCCGGGGTTTTCGAATGTATTTCCGCCATGAGGCAGGCTGGCGCCAAATTGGCTGTGGTCACCAGTGATACGGCGGTCAATACTTGCGAGACGTTGAAGAAGCTGGGGCTAAGTTCCTGCTTTGACGTTATTATGGGGCGTGATATGACCCCGGAGCCTAAAATCAGCGGCGTGCCGGCCCGGAAGGCCTTGAAGATGATGGGGCAGAGTGCGGAACGAACCGTATGTTTGGGTGATGCCCCGATGGATTTTCTCATGGCCGAAAAAAGTGGGTGTCGCGCCGGGATCGGAGTCGCCACCGGGCAGACCCCTATCGCGGAGTTGAGCCGTCACACGGCCTATACCGTCTTGTCCATGCAAGACCTCATTGTGGAAAGAGTCCTTTGATCAAGGCAGGATCGCGGGCCATGTGGCCCCTGGTATGGTTGTAGCCCAAATAAGGACGGTGGCCGGGCCGGGGCCGGTGATTCCGGCGTTATATGTATTGACACCAGTGGAATAATCCATGACTATTTTCGCCAAGTGAAAACTAAAATTTTGGACTGTACCATTCGCGATGGTGGCCATCTCAACCAATGGCAATTTGATCCTGTCTGTGTTAAGGCGGCATATTTTGCAGCCTTGAAGAGCGGCGTGGATTACTTTGAAGCCGGCTACCGGTATCCGGCAGGCAAGAAGGGGCTGGGGTTGTTCGCGACCTGTACAGACGACCTGCTGAATGAACTGTTTGTCCCGTCGGATGACTGCAAACTTTCAGTTATGATTGATGCGGGGAAATGCGAAACCAGTCAGTTTCAGGTTTGTTCCGCAAAGAAGACCCCGCTACGGGCCGTACGCGTGGCCGCCTATCCCTATGAACTGGAAAAAGCCACAGGCATGGCGGAAGAACTGTATGCCATGGGCTACGAGGTATTCATTAACCTGATGGCCTCATCAGAATTGTCCGACGAACATTACGCTTATCTCAAAAGTTGGGGCAAAAAGGACATACTTTCGGGGATCTATTTTGCCGACAGCTTCGGGTCGTTTGTGCCCCAGAATATTTCGGAGCAGATGACAAGGCTTCGGAGGCAGGGCTTTGTGCGTGTGGGTTTTCATGCCCACAACAACTTGCAGATGGCTTTCGCGAATACCCTGCGAGCGGTGGAAGAGGGGGCTGTTTGTGTGGATGCCTCAATCTATGGCATGGGGCGCGGGGCGGGCAATCTACCCATTGAGATCCTGCTTGGATACCTCGAAAAGACAGGCGAGAGCGAATACAATACGGTTCCTTATCTTGACATTATCGAGAGCTTTTTCGTCAAGTATTTCAAAGATATTGGGTGGGGGTATAGTTTGGAGGCACTCATGGGTGGCCTGGCTAACGTGCATCCCTACTACGCCGAGAATCTATTTAAGAACAAGCTCTACACGGTTGACGAAATCTGGAACGCGCTTCAGCTCATCAAGGAGCGATGCCCCATTTCTTTCTCGGTTGATAAGCTGGGCGAGACCCTTGAGAAACGGTTTTACACTCCGCTTACCCCCGAGCGGACTGAGAGCGTGCACCGCGCCCTCATTAACGAATTAAGCATTATTCCGGCTGACGATGCCGCCCTCGCCGGCGGTTTTCCTCTGCAAAATAGTTATAAAGGACGAAAGTTCCTAATCGTTGCCACCGGGCCGTCCATTGTGAAGTATAGTGATCAGATTCGGGAACTTCAAAAAAGGGAGAATTGTGTCACCATCGGGGTCAACAACCTGCCGCACCTCTTTAATCCTGAATTTCATGTATTCGTGAGTCGCAAGCGGTTCCAGCAGTATGCGGACCAGGTTGCGCCTGCCAGTACCCTTCTGATTCCCTCTTTCTTTGGCCCTTCACGGGTGGAGCAGAGTTTCAAGGGGAAGCATTGTTTTTTTGATGTGGTGACGCCCTGCGATCCGGAAGTGTCCCCTCTGGACGACACAGTGCAGTACTGTCTCAGCCTCAACGTGGCCGTGTCAGCCATTCTGCTTGCCTATTCCATGGGGGCCAGCACCATCTATGCCGTTGGCATGGATGGATATGTCGATGAATTGAACAAACACCTCGTCTATTTCTATAACGAAGACAGTCGTATCGAGGATAAAGAGACGGCTAATTACCGCTACGAAAGATTGACACGGGAACTTGATCGTGTTAACGGATTTCTCCAAAAAGAATCTGTTCCTTTTTTCATTTTAACACCAACTTCACACAAAAAATATTATCGGGCGCTAAAACCGTCTGAGAACCCTCATGTTTGAGCGGTTCGTTTTCAGTTCAGGAGAATGAAACATGATAGAGTTTCAAGGCAAGACAGCTTTGATCACGGGCGGGTCGCGCGGTATCGGGCGCGCATGTGCCCTGACTTTGGCCAAACTTGGATGTCAAGTTGCGGTTTGCTACCAGAGGAATGAGGCGGCGGCTAACGAGGTTGTTCAAGCCGCAAACCAGAGCGGGGTGGCCGCCTGCGCCTATCGGGCCGATGTGACCCAAGTGGACCAAATCGAAGCGTTGGTGCAGTCCGTTTTAAAGGATTTCAAGCGTATCGACGTGCTGATTAACAGCGCTGGAATCAGTCAGGTTGTCTCTGTTCCTGACCTGACCGAGCAAGACTGGGATCGCATGATGGCTATCAACCTTAAAGGGGCCTTCTTCTGTTGCCAGGTTGTTCTAAAGCACATGCAGGCTCAGAAAGGCGGCAGGATTGTCAACGTTGCCTCGACTGCGGGGCAGATGGGCGGGTTCATTGTCGGCGTGAACTACTCAGCCTCAAAGGCGGGGGTCATCTGTTTAACCAAATCACTGTCGAAATATGCCTTGCCGTATGGCGTCGCCATTAATTGTGTCGCCCCGGGCCTCATTGATACCGAAATGACAACGGCCTATCCCTCAGAAAAAGCGGGACCTCTGGTGGACTCAATCCCGATGAAACGGATGGGGTCAGCCCAGGAAGTGGCGAATGGCATTGTCTTCCTTGCTTCCGATGCGGCCAGTTACATCACGGGCACTACTCTTTATATTAATGGCGGAACGTACTTAGGATAACAAAAATATGCATCCTCTATTTGACATCTCGAACAAGAAGGCCATTGTCACAGGTGCGGCCGCGGGCTTGGGTAAAGCCATGGCCGAGGCGCTTCATGAATCTGGCGTGGAAGTCGCCATGATTGACATGGCGGCACAGACTGATGAGGTTGCCGCGCAAATGAGCAAGACGGGCCCGCGTGTCCATGCTGTTCGGGCTGATCTCAGCAAACGTGATCAGGTGAAGCGTTCGTTTGAAGAGGCGTTTGACAAGCTGGGCGGTATCGATATTTTGATCAACGATGCTGGTGCCCAGAAACGTCATAAGTGCGAGGATTTTCCCATCGAGGATTGGGATCTCGTCCTGGAGGTCAATTTGACGGCGGTATTCCAGATGTGCCAGCTGGCAGGCCGGAAGATGCTCAAGCAAGGCCACGGGAAGATCATCAACGTCGCTTCGATGCTCAGCTTCAGCGGGGGTCTCACGGTCCCCGCGTACGCTGCTAGCAAGGGTGGTGTGGCGCAACTCACCAAGGCCTTAGCCAATGAGTGGGCAGGGCGCGGCGTCAACGTCAATGCCATCGCCCCAGGTTTTATGGCGACCAATCTCACAGCGGCTCTGGTGGGTAATCCTGCACGCGAACCGGATATCCTTGCCCGTGTCCCAATGGGGCGATGGGGAACTCCCGCAGACTTGAAAGGCTCGATCATCTATCTGGCCGCGCCCGCTTCCAATTTTATCCACGGTATTGTATTGCCTATTGACGGCGGCTATCTTGCCCGTTAAATGCGTGTGGACAGGAATATACAAATGATCAAACTTTCAGATTACGTTATAGATCGAGTGGCCCGAGAAGGGGTCAAGCATGTGTTCATGGTGTCGGGTGGTGGAGGGATGTTCCTGATTGAATCGCTCGGGCAAAGTAAAGACGTCCAATTCGTCTGTAACCACCATGAGCAAGCCGTCGCCATGGCGGCGGATGCCTATCCCCGCATCACAGGCAATTTGGGTGTGGCGCTCGTCACCACCGGTCCTGCCGCCACCAACGCGATTACGGGGCTTATGTGTGCTTGGACTGACTCCGTTCCCCTGCTCGTCCTCTCCGGTCAGGCCAAATCCACATCGTTGATCGACGATACAGGGCTTCGGCAGCGCGGGTTTCATGAAGTTAACATTACGAAGATGGTGGAGTCTGTCACCAAGTATGCCGTTACGGTTCGTGACCCAAAGCAGATCGGTTACCATTTGGAAAAGGCTATCTTTCTCGCAAAACACGGCCGGCCTGGACCCGTTTGGATTGACCTACCTGTTGATATTCAGGGAGCGATGATTGACCTCGACCAGCTTGTAACATTTGATCCGAAAAAGGAATTCCCTGCTTTGTTCCGGCAGGAGCCCGTTCTCGGAATTGGTGAGCTGATCGACCAGTTAAAACGCGCCAAGCGCCCCTTGTTTCTGGCGGGACACGGCGTTCGATTGGCCGGTCAGATGGATGCCTTCCTGCGCTTGGTCGAAATGACCCATGTGCCCGTCGTCACTTCGCGCAATGGTTTCGACCTGATCAGTTACGACCACCCGCTTCGTGCCGGTTTTATCGGAAACTATGGGCAACGTGCGGCCAATTTTGCCGTCCAGAATGCCGATCTGGTCATCAGTCTTGGGTCGCGGTTGTCCTCACTTACAGTCAGTTATGAACCGCATCTGTTTGCCCGAGACGCAGTTCATGTTGTCGTGGATATTGACGAAACCCAACTCAAGCACTGTTTCATTCGCGTCGATGTGCCCATACAGGCAGATCTTCGGACTTTCTTCGATCAACTGTTGCCCGCGTTGGAACGAGAGTCGCTGTCGGATTACAGCCCGTGGCTGGCGAAGATCCATCATTGGAAAGAAATATTCCCGAATGTCCTCCCCTCGATGCGAACGCAGCAGCAGTACGTGAATCCGTATTATTTCTACGAGGTATTGTCTGAAGAGATGACGGCTGAAGATACGCTGATTTGGGATCAAGGTGCCGCCTATCATTGTGCCGCCATTGCGTTCAAGACACGGAAGGGGCAGCGGGCGTTTAGCGCTGACGGGTTCACCCCGATGGGTTACGGGCTGCCGGCTGCGATTGGCGCCTGCTTTGCCAGCGGCAAAAAAAGACTGGTTTGTGTCCATGGCGACGGTGGTCTGCAATTGAACGTTCAGGAGTTGCAGACCGTCTGGCACCATCAATTACCACTCAAGCTTTTTGTCTTCAACAATCAAGGGTATACGAGCATCAAGCACACCCAGCAGCAATATTTTGACGGGCATTTTGTCGGTACCGATCCGTCGAGTGGCTTATCCTGTCCGGACACGCTAAAGTTGGCGGCCGGCTATCAATTGCCGGCGATCCGTGTTGAAAACCATGGTAACCTGCGACAAGCGATTCGTCAGTCGCTTGATGCCAAGGGTCCCTTTATCGTGGAGTTGGTTCTTCACCCAATGCAACCCATCGAACCCCGTACCAAGTCCGAGCGCTTGCCTGATGGGCGGATGGTCTCCAAACCTCTGGAGGATATGTATCCGTACCTGGACCGTGAGCAATTCCGCAGGGAGATGATCATCAAGCCTGTGTCCTAGCTCCGGGTGGGATTGGAAATCAGTCAGGCGAGGTTGGTTTATGACAAAACTGGCGCAAATCCTAAAAGAGTATGGCGTTGCGGTGGCCGTGCTCGCAGGTTCTCTGGGGGTCTTCTATTTCGGTTTCCTGAATGGCCGATGCTTTCTGTGGGAAGACCTCTTGTACATGACCCATCCAGCCTTTAGCTACCTGGCCACTTCGTTGGATTCCGGGCGGTTTCCTCTTTGGTTGTCGGGCGTTCGATGCGGGATACCATTCTTTAGCGAGCCGTGGATATATTATCCTCCCGTTCTGGCGCTATCACTTTGGGTGCAGAACGGTCATCTGTCCTCGCTGATCACCCAGTGGTACCTGGTAAGCCAGCTTTTTCTAGGAGGTCTATTTGCCTTTCTGTTTCTTCGGTCCTGTAGGCTGAGCCTTTACGCCTGCATTACAGGCATGGTGGTCTTTGTCTTCTCCGCATTTCTGTCCCTGCGGATTATCCACAGCATTATGGGTCACACCTTTCTGTGGCTTCCGCTTGAGCTCTTCTTCGTGAGACGTATTGTGGAGCGGCGGCGGATGGGTCCGGACATTATTTACCTCATATTGAGCATTTGGATGTCCTTGCTGGCGGGCTTTCCGCAAAGTGTCGTCTATAACGCGTACTTTTTAGGAGCATATTGGCTATTCTTGGTCTGGCACAGGGATCAGGCGTGCGAGCACGAAACCCGCTGGTGGTGGATTGGTGCCGGCTTTCGGGAGTGCGCCAAAATGGTAATGGTTTTCCTGGGGGTTGGGTTGTTGGGTGCCTTTGTTCTTCTTTCAGGTTTGCAAAGTTGGGGCATGAGTCACCGTCAGCAGTTTGGATTTGCCCAGATCGCGGACCTTTCGCTTCCCTGGTATTACTTGATCCACGGGTTGGCGCCCAATTTCTTTGGCGTTATTAATGGCGACGGGAGTGGGGTTCCTTTCTGGGGGTTTAATAAGGATACGTTGGAGTATGCCACTTGGCATGGCGGTGCTTGGATGTATTGGGAATTCGGGTTTTACGCCGGCCAGTTGGCCTTGATGGCCATCTTTGTTCTGGCCTTTAATGTTCGACGGCTATGGTCGGAACGCCGTGAAATGGTATTTTTTCTGGCTGTTCTTCCGGTTGTGTTGTGGCTGATGCTGGGCCGTTATGGCGGCTTGTTCAACATTTTCTATCACATCGCGCCGGGCTTTTCGATGTTCCGAACACCAGCTCGGATTGGCTGCCTGTTCGACTTTTCGGCTGCAGTGTTGACTGCGGTGCTGGTGGATGCCTTGTGGAAGGGGCAGCCAATATTGAAGTTGAAGCGACCGCTTTTGGCGTTGGGAGGGATTTATGTTGTCCTGTTCTTCGGCGTATTGATTTATGGAGGCTCCATATTCCCAGAGTTAAATGATCCTCGCTTCTTGCACCACGCCTTAATCCAGGTGGGGATAAGTGCGATGTTTTTCGCCGTCATGGCGGTCCTTCTGGTTTGGATCAAGAGACTCGTTGAACGGCATTCCGCACCCACCCCTTACCCCTCCCCGGAGGGGATCAAGACAAGATCATGCAAGCCAAATAGTTCCCCTCCTCGGAGGGGCAAGGGGTGGGTTTCCCGTATTGCGCCTATCGGGTCAGAAGGGGGCGCTGGATGGATGGCTCGAGTGCTTGTATGGGCGCTGATAGCCATTACCTTTCTTGATTTGTATCTGGCGTTTCACAAATTTCATCAGGGGCGCACCAAGCCTGAAGAGTATTACGCTGATCGAAACGGGTTGATGCCTCAAATGACGAAACTTCGCGAACAACAAGGTTCCTTCCGATTCGCCCAGTTGCGAGATGGAAAGGTATCCGAGGAACTGGTGTTTCCGAGGAATATCGGTTACCTGTACCCCAGTTATGAGGCGCTGGAAGGGTATATCCTGTTCAATCTTAAAGAGTTTACCAGGTTAAACAGCATGACCAACGAGCAGGTTCGGTTAGGTATTCAGAATGTAGGCCTGATCGCTAATCTGGATTCCCGGACGAGGCAAGTGGGGTTGATGCGTTATACCAATTCACTGCCACGCGCTAAATTCTATCATGACATCCGGGTCTATGATGACGAGAAGGCATTGTACGCCGACCTTGATTCGGGGCGGTTGGATTATCACCGCACGCTGGGCGTTTTGCGCGAAGAATGTGTGAAGTATGGCGTCGCGAACTCTGCGCCGCCCGTTAATGCCCAGGCCCAGGCTCATTTCACTCCGGTCAACTCGGATGAGTACCAGATCTCGTACCAGACCACTGCGCCGGGAATCATTTTCATTTCGGAAAGTTTTTATCCCGGCTGGCAAGCCGATGGCGGGCGGTACCCGGTCATCCATGCCCTTGGAGCCTTTAAGGGGATTGTAATTTCAGAGGCCGGAAGCGGGGTAATTACAGTTAAGTTCTCTCCGCGGATCCTTTGGACCGGATTGTTAGTTTCTGGGACGACCTTGTGCCTGCTTCTCGTCACCTTGGCGGCGATTATGCGCAGGGAGTCGAGAAAACGGGAGGCTCGTGGAGGGTGATGCTTGGGAAAATCCTTACGCATTTCGTCGGCGTCCCCGCTGCTCGAATGCACGAAATAGAAGCAAGGATCAGTGAGGACGCTCTAATAATTCGTTAATCAGTAACCTAACCGGCGCATGTATTTAGGGTTTTACAGTTTTTACAAACGCTACAACGGCAACAGAATGTTTGTTGATCCGTCGTCACCCATCGGTGACGATCTGGCGTATCCCACCGTGTACCTAGGGCAGCGACTAAGGGAATTAGGCCATCAATATGCCACCATTGATACTGATGATCTCGACAAGTTTGATGTCGTGGTTTTCTCCGATCATCCTACTTTTATTAATCCCTATTACCGGCGGTTAAGAAAGCGAGCCGGTAGGAGGCCTTTACTCTGTTTGATGCTGGCGGAAAATCCAGCAATGCGCCCTGATAACTACTGGAAATCAGGGCATGCCGCTTTTGATAAGGTGTTTACCTGGAATAGTGATCTGGTGGATGGGAAAAAGTACATCCAGTGCCTCCTGCCCAATCGGGTGCCGCAGCCTTTCAAAATCGATCTAGAAGAAAGGCGAGGGTTTTGTGTAACCATTTCGAGCCAAAAGTATAGCGCTCATCCCGCCGAGTTGTATTCCGAACGAATACGCGCCATTCGCTGGTTTGAACAAAACGAGCCGTCAGATTTTGATCTTTATGGAACCCTGTGGGATCGGTGGTGGTTTAAAGGGCGGC
>Ga0194060_10001150_pt1 | contig 19045 bp, 11 predicted proteins | sample SepL225m_MetaG_FD_163427 | JGI IMG/M metagenome (GOLD analysis project Ga0194060, IMG submission 163427) | Anoxic zone freshwater microbial communities from boreal shield lake in IISD Experimental Lakes Area, Ontario, Canada - Sep2016-L222-5m | ecosystem: Environmental > Aquatic > Freshwater >...
ACTTAAAGGAACAATATGGAGCTTTTAAAGGTATTTTCTGTAAGGACAAAGATAGTATTGTCTATTTTGTTCTTATTTGTTGGAATAATGGTTCTAAAGACTTATGTTCTGACTGAAAATGGTACATTTGAAGTCATTGCTGGTCTTGTAATAGCTCTTGGTTTTGGATATGCACTTTCTTTTGCAATCTTAAAGGACTTAGCTATAATTAACTCGGCCGCACAAAAGGTAATTCAGGGAGATCTGAATATTAAAGTTGAACTTAATAGTAATGATGAGTTCGGTCTTTTAGGGAAAGTTTTTAATAAAATGATCGGCAGGATTAATTCGAGAATCAAAAGTTCTGATGTTTTAATAGAAGTATTACAGAGAACAGCTCATGAAACAGATGTTGAAAAGACGCTGTCAATTATTCTTGAAGGAGCAAAGAAAATAACGGGAGCGCAATATGCTGCGCTTGCGATATTTGATAAGAACCGTAAGGTTGAGAAATTTTTACAGATTGGGATAACAGGTGAGGCGATTAGGCACATCGGTCATTATCCTGAAGGAAAGGGGCTTTTAGGCCATATCCATGAAACTAAAACAGTCATCAGGCTCGATGATATGAAAAAACACCCTAAGTCAGTTGGTTTTCCATTGGGGCATCCGCCGATGAAATCACTTATTGCTGTTCCGATTTTATTTGGGACAGTTTCTTTGGGTAATCTTTATGTCTCAGATAAGAATTCAGCAAATAAAGTATTTGACGAGGATGATGAGCATGCAATGAAAACATTTGCTCAGATTTCAGCCAATGTTATACAGGAAAAGATAACAGGTGCGGAGATAGTCAAAAGTAAGAAATATCTTGAGACAGAAGTTACTAAATTGCTTCAGGTTATTGACAGGCTTGCTGCAGGTGATCTGACAATAACAATTGAAGAGCATCAGGTTGATGATGAAATCGGTAAACTAAAAGGGCAGCTTTTACTTATGATCAATGGTTTAAGTAATCTTATCAGCCAGGTTAAGGATGCCGTTGAAGCTACTGCCAGCGCCAGCGCTCAAATTTCTTCGAGTACTGAGCAGATGTCAGCCGGCGCGCGTGACCAAAATATTCAGGCGACTGAAATTGCTGGTGCTGTTGAGGAGATGACAAAAACAATTCTTGAAACATCTAAAAATACTTCCGTTGCTTCGGATAGTGCCAAGGAAGCCGGAGATAAAGCAAAGGAGGGGGGGAAGGTAATTGTACAGACAATCGATGGAATGAACAGGATTGCTGACGTTGTTGTCCGCTCAGCTAAAACTGTGGAAACTCTTGGCAACAGCAGCAACCAAATCGGAGAAATTGTACAGGTAATTGACGACATTGCCGACCAGACCAACCTTCTGGCTCTTAATGCAGCGATTGAAGCAGCCAGAGCAGGAGAGCAGGGGAGAGGTTTTGCTGTTGTTGCAGATGAAGTTCGCAAGCTTGCCGAACGCACAACTAAGGCTACAAAAGAAATTGCTATAATGATAAAGCAGATTCAGAAAGATACGTCCGATGCGGTTGAATCTATGAACCAGGGTACAAATGAAGTTGAGAATGGGAAAATACTTGCAAACAAAGCAGGCGACTCGCTTCAGGAGATTATTAGCGCTACTGAAAAGGTTTCTGATATTATCGATCAGGTCGCAACAGCTGCTGAGGAACAGTTCAGGGCCAGTGATGAAATTTCGAAGAATATTGAGGCAATTACTACAATTACGCAGGAAACTTCGACTGGAACGGCACAGATTGCCAATGCCACAGGTGACTTAAGCCGTCTGACAAACAGACTTCAGGATTTGGTAATGAATTTTAAGGTTGAGGAAACATCAAGAACCGGTTTGACTGTAAGAAAGGATGGGCAGCTGGTTTCAAAGAAAAAATATTATTAGTCTCTTCTAATTTGTTAAATCTTAGGGGAACAGCCAAGTCTGTTTCCTAAGATTTATTCTTATTTTTACCTCGTTATCAATTCTGAAACCCGCTATCAAATTTAAGGACTGACTTAAAAGTTTCTTTTATTTACCCGCTATGATGCTTGGGAAATTTGTCGTACACCCACTTAGAACTGATAAGGTTAAAGGACGTATAAAAAGGAGACAGCGGCTTACGAAGCATCTGAAGACTTATGTTGAAAAATAAGATAAAAAAAACAGAGGATTATCCAATTTAAAACTTCTGAGAATTGAATAATTATCAGGATTTAGGTAATATAACATTCAAAATTTGTATAACCCAAAAAGGAAAATGAAATGCTAAAAAATACTAAAATAAAAATCGTTCTTATTCTTGCTGTCTATGCTCTCATTTTTGTCGGAAGTACAGCTTTTTTGACAAAAAGCAATGCTTTATTCAGCGGTTCGGTTAATAGTTCGTTGACTCAGTTCAATAATGTCTCTTTAACAGGTGATTTAAGCCAGATGAAATATTTTTTTTCAGCTCTTAAGGATACAAAAGGAAAGAAGGTAAGAATCGCACATTTTGGCGATTCAATTATAGAAGGGGACTTGATTTCCTCTGATTTAAGGCAGTTTTTTCAAGAAAAATTCGGTGGAAATGGTGCTGGATTTCTCTCAATGAATTCTTATGATATTCAATTTCGCAAATCCACGCGGCACACCTTTTCGGATAACTGGAAATCCGCATCTCTTTTTACAAAAAATCCTGATAAACTGCCTATGGGTATGAACGGATGTGCATTTCAGGCGGCAGAGAACGGCTGGGTTAAGTTTGAGGTTTCAAATTATTCTAAAACACTTAAATCGTTTAAGAATGTCAGGGTATTTTATACAAACTCAGCTTCAAATGCAGTTATAAAATATTCATTTAATAATGGTTCTGCTCAAACTGCCAAACTTCCGGTTTCGGGAGCGAAGGTAAAAGAACTGCTTTTAACTTCGGCGACTGATGCGACTTCGTTACAGATGAATTTTTCTTCATGTGGAACGACAGTATTTTTTGGAGCAAGTCTTGAAAACGGTAACGGTGTTTATATTGATAATTTTCCGTTAAGAGGAAATTCAGGCGGTTCTATTGTAGATATTTCGTCTTCAGTACTTAAGGATTTCAACGATATTATGAATTATAAGCTAATCATTCTGCAATTCGGTCTTAATGTTTTAACTACTGAGGTTAGTGATTATACATGGTATGTCAACAAGATGGACAAGGTTATCAGCTATTTCAAGCAGTCATTCCCAAATACAAGCATTTTGATTGTAAGCGTAGGCGATAAAAGCGTTAAGCAGGGAAGTAAGTATGTTACTGATCCAAGTGTATTTGCGCTCATCAAGGCGCAGAAGACAATCGCCGATAATAATAAGGTAGCTTTCTGGAATATGTTTGAAGCAATGGGCGGTAAAAACTCGATGAGTAATTTTGTGAATGCAAATCCGCCATTGGCTTTTAAGGATTACAGTCACTTTACTTACGAAGGTGCTACAAAGATCGGCGATTTATTTTGGCAGTCATTAATGGATGAGTATAAGAGAGCAAACTGATTTTACAGTTGTCCTGGTTAAATAGTTACTGTTTAATTCTGAGACAGTCTCCCTTATAGTGTTTTAAAAAGGGACACTTTTAATATTCAGCAGTCAATTTTTATGGCTATTTCCAAGAGTTTGTATGGCATTATAATTGCAAATTGAATTAAGGATTTAGGAACTTTTTTTGATTTACAGTTATATTATGTGCTAATTTAGAAAACTATTCATTATGAAAGAAATAAAAAATGACCACTAACAGTAACATATTAAGCGGGAAAATCCTTCTTGAAAATTTTGAAAAACTGAAACCTAAAATTGATAAAGAGAAACAGTTAAAAAAGGCTATTATTAATTCCGGGGTTATTTCATTAGTGATGTTAATCACTATATTTATTACATTGCCGATGACTACTCTTTCATATAGTAATCTGGTTGTATTCTCTTCGATTGTCTCGCTCATTATATTTCTTTTTGTTCTTCTGGTTAGATATTTTTCAATTCTTTTTATGGCCTATTTTTATGTAGTGAAATATACAGTAGAAGAAAAAGGCGATTACTATCCATTTGTTTCTATTATTGTTCCTGTTTATAATGAAGGTAAAGTAGTAAAAGGATCGATTAAATCATTGCTCGAACTCGATTATCCAAATTATGAAATTATAGTAGTTAATGATGGTTCTACCGATGAAACCAAAGAATTTGCAAAAACAATGGTAGGCATTCATGAGGGGAAATATTCGAACGTACGCGTATTGCTTATAAGTAAACCGAATGGGGGCAAATCCAACGCTTTAAATGCAGGTATTCAGTATTCAACTGCGGATTTTGTACTTTGTATGGACGGTGACTCTCAGCTTTCGCCAAATACAATCAGAGATGGAATCAGACATTTTGTTGATCCAATGATTGGAGCTGTTGCCGGAAATGTAAAAGTATTAAACCGCAAGAAAATGCTGACTGATCTTCAGGCGCTCGAATATGTAGAAGGTCTTAACATGCAAAGAAGCGCGCAGAGTTTAATCAAGCTTGTAAATATTATTCCAGGTCCTATTGGAATATTCAGAAAGAAAGCAATTATTGATGCTGGCTGGTATGCTAGTGACACATTTGCTGAAGATGCTGATTTAACACTTAAGATAATGGCTGCCGGCTGGAAGATTTATTATGAACAGAGTGCGATTTCTTATACAGAGGCTCCCGAAAAACTACTTCAGTTGTTAAAACAAAGGTACAGATGGACTCGAGGTATTCTTCAGTCTATTTTAAAACATAGAAAATATTTATTGAATCCTACACTCAATTTTGGCAATACGCTGGTGTTATGGTCGATGTTCTACGAAGCCCTGATTTGGCCGGCAATGAATATATTTGCGAATGTATTTTTTATAACAGTTGCTTTGCTCTATGGAATGTCAAACCTATTGTCTTTCTGGTGGGCGGCAATGGCTATGCTTGACTTAATGACGGCACTTTATTGTGTTGCTGTTGAAAAAGAGGATATTCGTTTGGTTCCTTATGTGCTGGTTTATAGATTTTTCTTTGTCTTAATGATTGATATAACGAAAGCTATGGCCACGTGTGAGGAATTTCTTGGAATTGTAATGAATTGGGGCAAACTAGAAAGAGTCGGTACCAGTCCGGATTAAAAAACAAAATAAGAAAGGTTATATTATGGAATTAATTCCTATTCTGTCGCTTATTATACTTGTCGCCACGATCAGCACATTTATACTTGCTGTCGGGGCTTATGTGCTTTATAAAGTAAGGGAAAGCAAAGGCAGCCGTGCCATTGCACCTGTTCCTCACCAAACTGAAGCCGAAATTTTTACTCCTCAAGCCGGTACTTTAGTTCAGGAAATCCAGCAACAGGCTGCATATCAGGGGACACAGTTTCAACCTCCAGCGGTTGCATATCAGCCTTCCGCGGTATATAAAGCTCCGATACAGGAAGTTCAGTCGCGACCGGCTTATTCACAAATTCAGCCGGAAAGAATGTCTGCACAGCCTGAACCTCAGAGATATACCAGACCTGCACCGCAACAACAACAAGTTCCTACTACGGCAAGGGTGCAGGAATATCAGGCAGGTCCTTCGCCACAGCATGAAGAAGCTACTAATGCTGAACAACAGAAAGATAAGAAGTTTATGAAATATACATCAGAAGGTTATGTGCCTGTCAGTAAGGCAACTAAAACCGGAGAAAATCTAAAGTGGCGTTAAGCAGATCAAACAGGGTTAAGGTCAATCAGCTTATAATTGTTTTAAGCGGATTGGTGTTACTTACAGCCTCAAGTCTGATATATTTATTTATTCTAAGAAATGTTTATGGTGATTATAACTTTTCCGAGATACTTCCTACAAAGAAAAATCTGGAAGTGTTTTGGGGACACAAAGAATATAAAGTAGCGATATTGTATTCTAAATATACGGAGAATTTGTTATCGTTGAATAGTGTTAATCAGGGAAGCACATGGCTAAATGATAATATAAATACATGGAAAACCTTTTTGCGTATAGCAAAAATTGATTTCGAAATAATTTCAGATCAGGATATTGAGAAAGGGAAGCATTATAAATATAAGTTGCTAATACTCCCGGGTTCAAAATCATTAAGCAATAATGAAGTTTCTGAACTAATGAAATATATTGAAAGAGGTGGCAGTGTGTTTGCGACTAGTGGTATATCTACATTCTCGGATGATGCAAAGTGGCGTGGCTGGGATTTTTTTTCCGAGGTTTTTGGACTTAAATTTTCAAAGGAAATGACACCCGATGAATTAACAAGAATTCATACGATAAGAGGTGGGTTACCTGTTACAGCAGGAATCCCAACTGGTTATCCGCTCAAAATAGCGACCTGGGACAGACCAATTGCATGTGAAGTGTTGGAACCAAGAACAGTTCAGGCAAGCTTTTGGTATAATTTCAGAAGTGAAGCCGGACTGGTCAGGGAAGAGATACAAAAATCAGCTGGTATTGCATACGGCAGATATGGCAAAGGCCGTTTTATATGGTTCGGGTTTGAGCTTAGTTCGGTTATTGGAAAGCAGGAAGACTTCCTATATTTTGACCGCTTATTCCGGAACTCGATCAACTGGCTTACTTATGCTCCTACAGGATTTATTAAAGATTGGCCCGGAACATATGAAGCAGCGGCAGTTATAACACCTACGCTTAATGAATCGATAAATAATATTCATAATTTACTCCCAATTCTTAAATCGGAAAACGTGCCGGCAACTTTTCTTGTTGATCCTGCAATTGTTGAAGATAGTAAGAGCCTGGTTGAGAATCTTAATTATTATGGCGAAATAGCAAGTATTGTGGATATGGGTTATTTGACTTCAGTTAACGATACTGTAAATAAATTACTTGATTATAACTCACAGCTTGTTCATTTTAATCAGGCTCGCAAAAGTTTCTCCAATGTGCCAAAGATACAAAACAGGGGTGTTGCTCCGCTTTATGGACTTTATGATGAAAACAGTATTCAGGCCTTAGTAGCTGCTGGTTATGATTATGTATTTACTGATTCACTTACTGATAGATCAGTTCCCAAAACAATCATCAGGGGGGAAAAGAGAATTGTCTCATTTACTAAGACCGCACGCGATGATTATGAGATTGTCAGAGATTACGGGCTGACAAACCGTGAGTTTCAATTATATACATACGAAGAAGATGTTGACAGACTTATTTTTGAGCACGGGCTTTACGTTCTAAAGCTTCATACTGATTATCAGTGCCAGCCTCAATATGTGGATGTTGTACGGGATTTAATAAGGTACATGAAAAGTAAAAAAATCTGGATAGCTTCGGCATCTGAAATAAAAAACTGGTGGCTTTTACGTTCTAATGTTGAGATAATCACAGAGAGCAGAAGTTCAAGAAGAATAGTAGTTGAAGTCTCGAATCCTGGTAAAAAAACTGTTGAGGATATAGTAGTTCAGATTAACCTGAATAAGGAAATAAAAAACATACACGTTTCATCTGACATTTTTGGTACGAAGGTTCCTCAGTATAATTTTGACAGCAAAAACCAGATACTTATAATAAATATAAAAAGAGTAGAAGAAGGTGGTTCATTCTCATACTTCGTTGATTTTGATAATGTCGGGGTCTTGGATTAGCAGATAAACTAGAACTTAATGATGATATTCACAAAAAAAATATGACAAAGACAGCTTTCTATATTCTTACATTGATTGTTTTAGCAGGGATTGTGGTTACAGGATGCGTGGATTCAGTAATTGCTCCTGATAAAATCCCGCCTCTTATCGACCTTTATACACCAAAGTCAAACGATACAATCTTTATAGGTAACCAGAGTGTATCATATTACGCCAGCGATGATCAAAAGCTTGCCTATATAGAAGTATGGGTAAACAATATTAAACAATCACAGTTTAATATTAATTCAGATGGCTCTCTGCCTGCAATAACAATAAATTTCGATTCGACTTACCTTAATAAACAAAATTCGATGTATCTGCTTGCAATAGATGGGATGGGCAACTCCGCAAAAAGCAGAGAGATGACTAATATTATTGTTAAAGAAAGCACAATTTATAATTTGAGTGCTACCGCTCTTAGAACAAATCAGGTCGAACTTACCTGGTCAGCAAATGTTACAAATGCACTTGGTTTTATAGTTCAGAGAAATCCCGGGGATGGAAGAGGCTTTATAGAAATAGGACGTACTTTGCTAAACAAACTTTTATATATTGACTCAGTCGGACTTACTGCAAATACCACTTATATATATCGTGTCGCAGCGTACTTTCAGTCTGGTATTTCTGACTGGTCAAGTGAAAAACAGGTCACTACACCCGCGCAGGACATTTCGCCAGGCTCTCTTACGTCTGTTATGACCGGGTCAAAAAAGGTCAGCCTTTCATGGATGAATAATACATCTCATAACGGTACCAGGATTGAAAGGAAGACCGGCATAAATGGGGCTTATACAGAAATAGGAAGGGTTGACAATAATATTGTTCTTTATGTTGATACTACGGTTAGTACCTTAAATACATATTATTACAGAGTGCGCGGACTTCTCTATAGCGGATTATTTACCGGATATTCAAACGAAACTTCGATTTATATTCCGATACTCCCTCCTAATGCTCCAGGCAGTCTGACACTGACTAGATTCAACAACATCATATTTAATCTTAACTGGACTGATAATAGTGATGATGAAGACGGTTTTGAACTTTGGAGAAAAGACGGGGATGCCTCCGGCACAATTTTCCAGCTTGTCCAGAATAACATTCCGAAAAACAGCACTTCGATAAATGATCAGGTACCATTCGAAAACCTTACCTATTATTATATGATTAGGGCATATAAGGATACTGCGAAATCAGCTTTCAGCAATATTATAAACTCAACGGGCGGCACAGGTAATATTCCAAGACCAACATCTTTTACAGGTTCAGGTACCAAAGCCGGTGCCTCATTAAGCTGGCTTTATTCGACTTCACCAAATATACTTGGCTTTAAGCTTGAAAGAAAGATAAGCTGGGGAAGTTATTCTCAGATTGCTCTGATACTTCCTGCCATAAGGCAGTATTCTGACTTAGCCGGAATTACAACAGGAGTTACATATTATTATAGAATAAGAGCATTTACAAGCACAGAGCAATCCGACTGGTCAGATGAAATCCAGATTTCAATTCCGGCGGGTACTTCGCCAAAGAAAAAATAGTCTCAGTTTCAGCTTATATTTTACAGCAATTAGTTACTTACCTATTGGAATCGTAGCGGTTATAGAAATGAATCCCAAAAATGATATTTTAAGAATTGTAAACAACAGCATTAAAAGTCCTGCGCTGATTATAGATAAGGATGGTGCTATTGTTTCCTATAACAATTCCGCTATGAGCATTATTCAGCCTGATTCATTCTCCGGTAGCTTTATTAATTTATTCAGGAACGGCACAGCTAAGCAGATCGAAAAGATATTGTTTGATTGTATGAATCAGGATAAGACAGTTACTGAGCTGATGGAGCTTGAGATATTAGATAACCCGCCGCATATCTATGATATTGTATTTACTCCGTTTCTTGATCACGAGGATAATTATTTTATATTAGTTACATTAAATCAGGCTGAAACAGGCGAACTTAAATCAGGCAAATTCAGGCTTGGGCTTTCAACAAAGGATCTAAACGAACTACTCGATAACTCTGCCGCTCTTAAAGTATTGGAAGAGATAAAATCATCCTACCCATTTACATTCCTTGGCAAAAACAAAATTCAAAATGAAATCAATAAACTTGACGAAGCATTCTGGCTTAAGGACAACGAAGGTAAATATATACTTGTCAATCTTAAGTTTAGTCGTTTACTGGGATTGAGACCGGTTCAGATAATAGGACGGTTTGAAAGGGAGTTTCTGCCAGGACACTTGACAGAGTTTTATAAAGCATTAAACTTATTCATTGAGAACACATCTAATATAATTATAAAAGAAGGCATTCCGTTTCCTCAGACTTCTGATATTGATAATCTGCGTGTTTTCGAATTCCCATTGACAGATCTCGACAATAAGGTAATAGCGATAATTGGTATTACACAAAACGGACTTCCATTGCTTAATCAGCATCCACAAACAGAAAATCCGCCTGCAATGGAAGTCTTTGCGCAGTTTAATTATCCGCTTCTTGTTCTTGATAAATCGGTTTGTCTGAAATATATAAGCGGGAAAGCTCTTTCTGCTCTTGGTTTGATTGAAGCTGAGACTGGTAGCCCTGCTTCAGATTATCTGCCACCGGAAGTAAATAAACACCTCAGCGGGCTAATTTCGGATTCTTCACTTACTGAAAAGACTTTTGAGCTGCAGCTTAACCATAAAAAGGAAAACATCTTCTTTGAATTTAATCTTAGAAAAATTTATAATGCGAACGGAAAATCAGATGGATATATAATCTTTTTTCAAGAGAAAGATAAAAGTAATGATAGAAACAATACAATCAATAACAGGGAAAAAATGTACGATATATTAATGCAGACAAGCCCGGAACCTATGTTTATTTATGACATTGAGAATTTAAGGTTTCTTGAAGTAAATCCGGCCGCATTGAAAGTCTATGGTTATACAAAAAATGAATTCTTACAGATGGATCTTACCGATCTATACGCTCCTGAAGATATTCAGACACTACTAGATACTTCAAATACAAGAAATAAGGAATGTGTATTTACCGGTCCCTGGCGTCATAAGAAACATGATGGCTCGACTATGTTTGTTGAAATCAGCAAGTCGGCATTTGACTATAATTTTAAGAAGGCTCACTTTAATATTGTCCGCGATGTGTCAGAAAAGATTGAGCTTGAAAATAATATTCAGCTGTTCAAAGCAGCTTTCGAAAATACCAGCGACCTTCTTTTTGTAACTGATAAAGACGGCTTTATATTGCAGGCAAATGAAGCTGTTCTTAAATTACTCGGCTTTAAGAAAGAAGAACTAACAGACCGCCCGTTTATTACATTATTATCCGAAAGTAGCCGTTCGGAAGTTAAAGGAAATATCTTTAGCTCAAAGACAGCTAATACAACGTACTTTGAGATTGAACTGAAAAAATCGAATAATGAATTTGCTAAAGCCGGTCTAAAGGCAACACCAATTATTAACTTTGAATCACAGATAGTTTCATTCAGCCTGACAGCAAGTCCCAGTATTCAAAATACGGCACAGGTACAGATTGTTCAGCCCCCAGCAGTGGCTGACCCGGCAGTACAGAGAACTTCAGGCGGGCTGGATCCACAGTTCCTTTCCAGTATGTTTCATGAAATATTGACGCCGATTAACGTAATCTTAGGCTTTATTCAGGAAATAACAGAAACTATCGAATCTCCTACCGATGAACAGAAAGAAGCATCTGATATTATTAATCAGAACAGCAAACTTCTGCTTCAGACAATGGACTCGGCAGTTGAATATTCTCATATTGAACAGAACCGAATAGAAATTAAACCCGAAAAAGTTATCTTCACAGAGCTGGTGGACGAAATTCAGAAGAGTACAAAAAAACTCGCCGAATCAAGTCAGATAGAATTTGGTTATGGGAAAATATCATCCTCACTTGTTTTTGAATCTGATAAGCACAGGCTTGAATCTCTCCTGTCTATGGTTATATCTATGGCTATGAGAATCACCAAAGAGAAAAAGTTATTCCTTTCGGCTTATCAGTATGATGATGAAAACTGCATTGTTACGCTGAAAGATAACAGATCAGCAATTTCCAAATATATGCTTACTAATTTTTCCGATATTTTCCTTAAGGAAGAATCACAGCTTAAAAAAGATTTTGGAACCTCGAAGCTCACGACAGGGCTTGCAAGGCGGTTGCTGAAACTTCTTTCAGGCAGGTTTGAAGTTGTTAAAAAAGGCGGACAGGAAATTGAAGCCGGTTTTGTTTTTCCTTTGGTATTTACGAAAGCCCAGGAACCTCCGGCTCTTTCTGTAAAACCGGTTGAAACTAAGCCGGTTGCCCAGATTGTAGAAAAGGAAGTGCCATTAAAGAAGATGTTCGAACCGCAGGTTCTGAATGAAGAAAAATCTCTGCAAAATATTTATAAGGAAGAATATCCTCTGCCCACCGTGGTTCCTGAGATGGCGCTTAGTATCGAGAAACCTCAGAAATCATTCGAAGAACCACAGCCTAAGCCACTTGTAAAGGCAGAGCCAAAACCGATGCAAAAACCCGCGCCGGTTTACAGGACTGAAGAATCTGACAACAATGCGGAGGAAGAAAAAAATAGTATTGTAAGACCATCTCCAGTGGTTAAAAGTATCAGTAATAAGGCTGACCTTTCAAAGCTTAAATGTCTTTATGTAGAAGACCAGGTTGACTCTCAGATACTTTTCAAAGTCCAGATGAAAGAGTTGAAAAAAATCGACTTTGCCGTAAGCTTTGAAGCTGCCCTGCCGCTTCTTGAACATAATAAGTATGATTTTATTGTTATGGATATTAATCTTCAGGGAGAATATAACGGTCTTGACGCGCTCAGGATTATTCGTAAACTACCGGGTTATGAGAAAACGCACGTCTTTGCTGTTACGGCCTACGTCCTTTCAGGCGACAAGGAAAAATTCATCGCCGCAGGTTTTGATGACTTTATCTCTAAGCCGATACTTCGCGAAAAGCTTATTGAAGTTGTCGAGAAATATTTGTAATGATTTTCAGCCGGAGTAGTCTTACTCATGCCTTCTCCGGTTTTATTTTCACGTCTGACTGGTAGCATCAGCCCGGTCAAAACTACATAAATTTAGCATTCCAAAGCCGGCTTTATTTCATGTCTTAATTAATTCAGAGTTACTTTATAGTCTGAATGGGGTAAGACTGCAAATAGTAATGATTTTCTTTCGACCGGAATTTTTCTTAATCTTAATTATAATCTGTTAATAATACCTGCCTTATAGAAAGTGAGTAAGATTAGGATTATGATTAAGAGTAAGATTGCAGGAGTTCCCGTAAAAGCTATCTGCCTCCGAATGAAACTGGTCATTCAGTCCGAAAAGTTTCCATTAACACAACTTACAGGCATAAAATGGGTAAATTATGTCTCGATGACATGTCCCGCACCTGCAGGATGGGCAAAAAGACTCTCGATGACATGTCCTGCACCTGCAGGATAGGCAAAAAGACGTTCGATGACATGTCCTGCACTTGCAGGATAGGCAAAAAGACGTTCGATGACATGTCCCGCACTTGCAGGATATGTCATAGAAATCCATTTTGCTTGTCTGTTATCTTGCAGGCTGACCAAAATAAGGCTATTTTGATATTTCTGATTATTGCAGGATATAGCTATGGATATCTTTCTGTCAATTGCTGCCTGGAAGAAACCATATCATGCTTTTGCAGTCTTTTTCTGCCTGATATTGCCGGCTCAGATTCCGTTGCGGGGGATTAAGTTTACGCATAATCGATGCCGATGCCGGGTATATACTGGTTCGAAATTATTATTTTTAAGATTTTTTCTATCATATTTTCTAATTAATAAGCAAAATACCTGGTATTGCTAAATAGAAAACATGTCTAAACAGTTCTAATATAGAATAAGTCAGCAATTTATGCCTATGGCTTAATATTTGTTTTGGAATAAACGCACGTGGGTTATTATGCTTATTTTGTTATATAGATTTCATGTATTATTTAATAAAACCAAATTGGAGTTATACAAAAAATGGAAAGAAAAAAAGTAACAATTGACGGCAATGAAGCTGCAGCTTATGTAGCTCATAAGGTCAATGAAGTTATTGCTATTTATCCTATTACGCCTTCGTCCCCTATGGGAGAACATTCAGATGAATGGTCGTCAAAAGGGGAAAAGAATATCTGGGGCACAGTTCCATCAGTAACAGAAATGCAGAGTGAAGGGGGAGCGGCTGGTGCAGTTCACGGTGCGTTACAGAATGGCGCTCTTACAACTACTTTTACAGCCTCGCAGGGCTTATTGCTGATGATCCCAAATATGTATAAAATTGCCGGCGAATTAACTCCGACAGTTTTTCATGTTACAGCACGCTCGCTTGCTTATTCCGCCCTGTCAATTTTTGGCGATCATAGCGATGTTATGGCTACGCGCCAGATAGGTTTCGGTATGCTGGCTTCAAACTCTGTTCAGGAAGTTATGGATTTTGCTCTTATATCACAGAGAGCTTCGTTAGCATCAAGAATTCCTTTTGTTCATTTCTTCGATGGTTTCAGGACTTCGCATGAAGTTATGAAAATTGAACAGCTTGCTGTTGAAGATCTCAGGGCAATGATTGATGATAATACGATTAAGGAACATAGATTAAGAGCACTTACTCCCGATCGTCCTGTTTTAAGAGGCACAGCTCAGAATCCTGATGTTTACTTCCAGGGAAGGGAAACAGCTAATAAGTTTTACAACGACTGCCCTGAATTAGTGCAGGAAGCAATGGATAAGTTTGCCTCTGTAGTCGGCAGACAGTATCATCTGTTTGATTATTATGGTGCTCCGGATGCTGCAAGAGTGTTAGTTATCATGGGTTCAGGAGCGGAAGCCGTTGAAGAAACCGTTGAATACCTGACTAACAAAACGGGAGAGAAAGTCGGAGTTGTTAAAGTAAGATTATTCAGACCTTTCTCATTAAAGCATCTTATCGCAGCTCTGCCGAAAACAGTTGAGAAAATCGCTGTTCTGGACAGAACAAAAGAATCAGGTAGCATTGGCGAACCATTATATCTTGATATAGTTACAGCAATTTCAGAAGCTATGGCATCTGATGATGCGCCGTTTGCCAAAGCGCCAAGGATTATAGGCGGACGCTACGGTCTTTCTTCAAAGGAATTTACTCCCGCTATGGTTAAGTCTATTTTTGACGAATTAAAGAAAGACAGCCCGAAGAACCACTTCACAGTCGGCATTAACGATGACGTAACATTCTCAAGTCTTGATTATGATACAAACTTCTCAACTGAAGGTACGGATGTTATCTGCGCGTTATTCTACGGACTTGGAGCCGATGGCACGGTAGGCGCCAACAAGAATACGATTAAGATTATCGGCGAAGAAACTGACAACTACGCTCAGGGTTACTTCGTGTATGATTCAAAGAAGTCAGGCTCGACAACCGTTTCTCATTTAAGATTTGGAAAGAAACCTATTAAATCAACCTATCTTGTTCAGACAGCTAACTTTATCGGAGTTCACCAGTTTAATTTCTTTGAGAAGTTCGACATACTAAAACAGATTGCACCAAACGGCACGGTACTCTTAAACAGTCCGTTCCCGAAAGATGAAGTATGGTCAAAACTTCCAAAGACTGTGCAGACTCAGATAATTGAAAAGAAGCTCAACTTCTATGTTATCGATGGATACGATGTTGCAAAGAAAACAGGTATGGGTACGCGAATTAATACTATTATGCAAACATGCTTTTTTGCTATCTCGGGTGTTCTTCCTAAAGATGAAGCTATCGAACAGATTAAGAAAGCAATCAAAAAAACATACGGAGCGAAGGGCGATGATATCGTAAAGAAGAACTTTGAAGCTGTTGATCAGACGCTGGCTCACCTTTTTAAGATTAGTGTTCCTGCATTTGCTGAAAGCACGATTGAACTTCCTCCGGTAGTTTCAGATAAAGCTCCTGACTATGTAAAGAATGTTCTTGCCAGGATTATGGAAGGCAACGGCGACTTTGTAAAGGTAAGTGAAATGCCTGTCGATGGCACTTTCGCAACTGGTACAACACAGTGGGAAAAAAGAAACATTGCTCTTGATGTTCCTGTATGGGATAATGAAATATGTATTCAGTGCGGTAAGTGTGCTATGGTATGTCCGCATGCCGCTATCAGAACAAAAGTTTATGATAAGGCATTACTCTCAGGTGCTCCTGAAACATTTAAGTATATGGATGCTAAAGGCAAGGAATATCCTGAAAACTCAGCTTATACAGTTCAGGTTGCGGTTGAAGACTGTACCGGCTGTCAGCTTTGCTTTGAAGTCTGCCCGGTTAAGAATAAAAAAGAAGTTAAGCTTAAAGCCCTCAACATGGCTGACCAGCTTCCGCTCAGGGATTCTGAAAGGAAGAATTATGAATACTTCTACAACCTTCCTGAATATGACAGACGCAACGCAAACGTTACTACTGTTAAGGGCAGTCAGCTCCTGCAACCTTTATTTGAGTTCTCAGGTGCGTGTACAGGTTGTGGCGAGACTCCTTACGTTAAATTAGTTTCCCAGTTGTTTGGCGACAGAATGGTGGTTGCAAATGCTACCGGTTGTTCTTCAATCTACGGAGGCAATCTGCCGACAACTCCATGGACAAAGAATCCTGACGGTCGCGGACCAGCCTGGTCAAATTCATTGTTTGAAGATAACGCTGAGTTCGGTCTCGGTATGAAGCTCGCCATCGACAAGCATAACGGCTTCGCGAAGGAACTTGTTGTAAGACTTAAAGACCAAATAGGAAATGAACTGGCTGAAGCTGTTCTGAATGCTCGGCAGACTGACGAAACAGGTATTTATGAACAGAGAGAAAGAGTAGTCAGGCTGAAAGAAGCTTTGGCAGGCATTGATACTCCTGAAGCAAAGGATTTACTGTCATTAGCTGATTATCTGGTTAAGAAATCTGTATGGATTATGGGTGGCGACGGCTGGGCTTACGACATCGGTTATGGTGGTCTTGACCACGTGCTTGCCAGCGGTAAGAATGTAAACATTCTTGTACTTGATACAGAAGTTTACTCAAACACAGGCGGTCAGATGTCAAAATCTACTTCGCTTGGTGCTGTTGCTAAGTTTGCAGCGGGCGGAAAACCGACAGGCAAGAAAGATCTTGGTATGATGGCTATGAGCTACGGTAATGTATATGTAGCTAAGGTTGCTATGGGTTCCAATGATGCTCAGACAATCAGAGCTGTCCTCGAAGCTGAAGCTTATGACGGACCTTCAATAATAATCGCATACAGTCATTGTATCGCTCACGGTATCGATATGGCTAAGGGTCTCGATTGTCAGAAAGCAGCGGTTGACTCAGGGCACTGGCCATTATTCAGATATAACCCAACGCTTACGGCTGAAGGCAAGAATCCGCTGAAGCTTGATTCTAAGGCTCCGAAGATTAAGGTTTCTGAATATGCTTATAAGGAAACAAGATATACAATGCTCACAAAGTCAAATCCTGAAGCTGCAAAGCATTTGATGAAACTTGCCCAGGAAGAAGTTGAAAAGTCATGGAAGCTCTACGAACAGATGGCTTCATTCAGTCCGGTAGAAAAACCAGCGACTGAGGCTTAATCCATAAATAATAATAACTATTCAGGCGCTCTTATTAACGGAGCGCCCTGAATGATCAGAACAACTGCCGGCTTTCCCGTTTCCGGTTAAAACTTTAGTAAATAAAAGCATTAATTAACATAAAAAGAGATTACCATGGATTTAACGACAACCTATATGGGGTTAAAATTAAAGAACCCTATCGTGCCGTCAGCTTCGCCTCTTTCAGAGACTGTTGATGGCGTTAAAGCCCTTGAAGATGCCGGCGCGAGCGCCGTTGTAGTTTACTCACTCTTCGAGGAACAGATTGCACATGAAGCAAAAGCATTGGATTTTTACCTGACTCAGACTGAAAATTCATTCGCTGAAGCTATTAGCTATTTCCCAAAAGACAATGATTTCAAGTTAGGTCCTGACGAATACCTCAACCATATCCGCAAAATTAAAGCATCTGTTGATATTCCGGTTATCGGAAGCTTAAACGGAGTCAGCGTTGGCGGATGGATGAAATTCGCAAAGGATATCGAGGAAGCCGGGGCTGATGCCCTCGAACTCAATGTTTATTATATCCCAACTGATATTCACCTGCCCGGTACACAGGTTGAACAGATTTATGTCAACAATCTTAAGGCAGTAAAGGAAAATATAAAGATACCTGTAGCCGTTAAGCTTAGCCCATATTTTTCTTCAATGGCTAATATAGCAAAGAAACTTGACGATGCCGGCGCAGATGCGCTTGTAATGTTTAACCGTTTCTACCAGCCTGATTTCGACCTCGATAACCTTGAAGTTGTGCCAAACCTTGCTTTAAGTTCGCCTTGGGAATTAAGGCTGCCGGTAAGGTGGATATCAATTCTTTTTGGAAAGATTAAAGCCGGCATGGCTGCCACAAGTGGCGTTCATGATTATGAAGATGTCATTAAAGTTATGATGGCCGGTGGCGATATTGCAATGGTCTGCTCGGAACTCTTAAGACATGGCAATGGCAGAATCAGACAGATGCTTGAAGGTATGGAAAGATGGATGACTGAAAAGGAATATGTTTCAGTTGAACAGATGAAAGGTTCCATGAGCCAAAAGAATGTCGCTGAACCTGCGGCTTTTGAGCGTGCCAACTATATGAAAACACTTCACAGCTACAAGCCGTTAGTTTAATTCGAACTAATACCTTTCTGATTTGCATGGAAAAGCCGTCCTTAAAACAAGGGACGGCTTTTTTATATTGGGCGGACAATGCCGGCAGAAGTTTCAGTTATTAATGATATAATTTATCCGAAGTAATGAACTGAACCGGGAATAAGCTGTCGCTCAGAATGTGATGTTTAGAATAAAAGACCCCGATTAAATCGGGGCTTTTGCAATGTACCGGAGGCCGGACTCGAACCGGCACCTGGTGTAAGCCAGACTGGATTTTGAGTCCAGCGCGTCTACCAATTCCGCCACTTCGGCAACTAACGTAACAAAAATACACCAAAATGTCTTTACCCGCAATAGAAATTAACAGGAAAGTTTACCGCCTGCCCGGTACGGGTTATAAAGTTTAATTCCCTCTTATTTCATCTCCAAATCAAGCTGAAAAATTGGACGAATATCAATTGGAATGGAGGAGAGTTTTGCTCTGAGTTTTTCCATCGATGGCGAATTAACGGCATACTCAGCTATCAGCGCCCTAGGAGCCTGTCCGACAATTCAATATTCCGCAAATATTGCCAAGACGGCCTGACAATCTGTTTTTATGTACCGGGAAATTCCGATTATTAGTTTCAAATGCTGCCAGACTTAATC
>Ga0194060_10001151_pt1 | contig 19043 bp, 17 predicted proteins | sample SepL225m_MetaG_FD_163427 | JGI IMG/M metagenome (GOLD analysis project Ga0194060, IMG submission 163427) | Anoxic zone freshwater microbial communities from boreal shield lake in IISD Experimental Lakes Area, Ontario, Canada - Sep2016-L222-5m | ecosystem: Environmental > Aquatic > Freshwater >...
CGCACACGGTAAACTTCTGCCGTACTCGGAGACGTCGCATAGCCCGGTCGAGTGCGCCTCACTGCTAACGAGGTAAGGTTTAATCGCCTTCAGGAGTTCAAATCTCCTCGTCTCCGCTCTGTAACCTTTATTACGAAAGTACTACCAGCAGATCCACTGAAACGGGATTTGTTCACATCCTCGAAAAGTTAATCAAGACTATGTGAGCTTTTATTTCATGAAGCCTTATCGATACCCGCACATACATTAATCACTTGGGAAGATGTAAGACATCTAACTTAATCTTTCGCAATATGGCATCATCAGACCAAGGATTGTCGATTGGCCATCAATATTTATCTAATTGAGCGGAGCATATTCATGGATAAGTTTCCACAGATAATCGCCGATGCAGTGATTGCAAGAGGTGAATTTGATAAATGGGACCAAGGCAAGAGAGTTGAATTATTAGAGTTAATAGCTACAGAATTAGATTCTGCATCAGAGGAACTGGTTGCCCTAGCTGCTAAAGAGACACATTTAACAAATGCCAGACTTGTGGGAGAAGTTGGGCGAATGAGTGGACAGTGGCGCCACATGGCCGCAGTTTTAAAAAATAAAGATTATTTACAGATAACTATTGACCTTGCGGAATCAACGTCGCAGCCACCAAGGCCAGATCTTCGTAAATCAAATGTTCCGATAGGAGTTGTAGGCATATTTGGGGCCAGCAATTTTCCTTTTGGGTTTGGTGTTGGCGGTGGGGATACCGCTTCGGCAATCGCCGCAGGTTGTCCGGTAATAATAAAAGCCAACCCTGGACACCCGGAGACATCAAAAAAGATATTTGAAATTATGGTTAATTGTGGTAATCGGCTTAATGCACCAACAGGGCTTTTTGGTTTATTGGAGAGTTTTGATGATGGGATCAAACTTGTCCAACATAAGGATGTCAGCGCTATAGCATTTACCGGGTCTACAGATGGAGGTCGAAAACTTTTCAATATCGCACAGTCAAGAGCCGAGCCGATACCTTTTTATGGCGAGCTTGGTGGTCTGAACCCTATTTTTGTAACAGAAGAGGCAAATAAGTCGAATGCCCGAGCGATAGCTCAAGGTTTTCTAGATTCGGTCAGCCTTGGAGCCGGACAGTTCTGCACAAAGCCGGGATTTCTAATTCTTGTAAATGGAGCTGAGATAAAGCAAGAGCTATCACAACTCATTGCAAAATCTTCGGTACATGAAATGTTGAATGAGGGTATTAGAAAAGCCCATAATTTAAAGAGAGAGGAGTTTTCAGAGCTAAACCACATCACGTTATTGGTTAAGAGCCCATCCATAGATAGTGACATAGAGCCTTTAACGATTTTTGAAATCTCTGCCGACGACTTGCTCAACAATAAGGATGCAAGTCTCGTAGAAATATTTGGACCGACTGCCGTAGTTGTAGATTGTGAAACTTCTCAACAAGCTCTTATGGTAGCGAAAGCCTTTGATGGAACTTTGGCTTCCGGTGTTCATGGCGAGAGGGGAGATGAATTAATGCAGCTTGGAATAATCGATCTACTGAGTAGAATAAGCGGTCGAGTAATCATGAATGCCTGGCCAACCGGAGTTTCGGTGACATGGTCTATGCAGCATGGAGGGCCATATCCAGCCAGTACAAACTCACTATTCACCTCGGTTGGCGCAGATAGCATTGTGAGATTCCGCAGGCCGATTGTGTACCAAAACTTCCCGGAAGATCTACTCCCAGATCATTTACAAAATACACATCTGGATTTATACCCAAGGAGATTCAACGGGACTCATTATTTAGCGGCCAAATAATCTCTACTTGGCACGATCTGGGGTGGTTTGAGCGAAATGCTGACGACTTTACTTAGAATTTTCCTCACACCAGTTCTTGTATTAGCGGTCTATCTTCTCCAAAAGAAGTGGGGCTCACGAGTTGGAGGCGTTTTCCTTGGCCTTCCGATAAACATTGCTCCTTTTCTGGTAATAATTCACTTGCAAAAAAGTGATCAATTCTTAATAGATGCCATTCATGGCGTATTTATAGGTCAGGTAGTTCTTCTAATATTCGCATTTAGTTATTCGCGACTGGCGATTCACTTTGAGTGGCGATTAACCATCACCCTGGTTACGACGATAACTTTGATCTCTAGCTTAATATTGCATTATCTAAGGCTAAGTTTTCCAATCACTCTAGCAATGACACTTATTGCATATATTGCTATAAGAAATTCGTGGCCAAAAACAATCACAACCTCACATTGGGAAGAGTCTTTTAATTGGGACTTACCCTTGAGATTGGCTATTACATCGCTAACCGTCTACGTGCTTACAACCTACTCACATTTTCTTGGGCCTATTCTGTCTGGCACCCTATCCGCGTACCCAATAATTTTGACGTTCATGGGTTCTTTAAGTCATCGCAGGAGCGGCCCTCCTCATATTTTAAAAACATTGCAAGGCTTGATCTATTCCCTGCCGTTTACCTATGCAATTTTGATATCTCTACTTGTTTTAATCTAGTGATTAATTAGACTCCTCTAAAAAATCTATTGCAAAACTTCCAAGAACTTTCGCAAGGCTAGTGAGGGCTGTGATACTCACCCATTCTTCGTTAGAATGTGCCGTTGTATATCCTGGCCCATAATAGAAAGTTGTGATTCCAGTTTCAGGCATAAAGATATTAGCGTCACCGACAATCCTCTTACCAATGATCCTTGGCTTAACTCCAGTGGTCTTTTCGACAGCAGAGGAAGCTATTTTTAATGCGTAATTATTCGCAGGCACCTCAAAGGGTTCACGAGTTAACATAAACTTTATCTCCACATCCAAGTCACCTTCTTGAGCGATGGGGTCGATGATTTTATGCAACAACTCCTGTGTTTCATTTAGCGTTGTCCCAGGAAGCCAGCGAATTATGCCTTCTATGGTGCTTACCGATGGAGTGCGGTTGTAGTAATCCCCGGAAACAATTCTGCCTAAATCAACCCTAGGAGAACCAACCAGAGGATGTTTTTCACCCGAATCCATTTTTTCTTGTAATGTCACGATGGCTTCAATTATTTTTCCAATAAAATGGATAGGGTTTTGACTCATGGAAATGTTGTTGGTGTGAGTCCCCCCAAGTTTTGAATATAGAATGATTTGAAAAACAGTAGAACCTGTACTCATAGTCCAAAGTTCGCTATCTCCTTCGATAATCAAAATAGCGTCTCCAGATATCTTTCCTGAATTGATATCGTTACACATTGCCTTAGGCCCATCCTTTTCTGCCTCAGCATCTTCATGTCCCACCACGGCTGTAATCCATAAGTCGCCCTGAAGTTTTGTTTGTGAGAGTTTGAAAGCACGAAGCATGGCAAGAAGCGCCGCCATTCCCCCCTTCATATCTTCAGCACCGCGACCAAAAATCTTATCTTGGCTAATTCTTGGGGGCCATGCCTCACCAATAGGTATTGTGTCTAGATGGCCGTTGAAAATCAGCGATTGCTGGCTTTTAACTCCTTGAAGTTTGCCATATATATTAAAGCGTCCATTAGAAACAGGCCTTCGTTCAACAACTAATCCCAAGGACTCTAGTTCAGAGGCGTAAAACTCACATATCTCACTTTCGGATAATGTTTCACTTTTGATAGAGACAAGTTCATGGGTTTTACGGGCAATCCAATCCGATTCGATAAACTCAAGGAATTTCATAGTAGATCACCTCGACTCCTAGATTCATCTAATAATGAGTCTAGGAGATCTTCGTCAATGACTCCTTCGCACGTGACTACAACAATATTGCTATCTGCGTTTATCTCTAATAAATTCCGGATAAGACTAGAGCGCGATGCGACAACTAAACCAGCCATCGCTGCTATTCCAGTCTCTCCAATGGCTATGGGCCGATCTCCATAGGAACCTTTATTGATAGCTCGAAGTACTTCTAGCGCAGAAACGTCAGAAATAGTCAGACTTGCATAAGCATGGTGCTGCAAAATTTCCCATGCGACCGGTGACGGCTTTTTGACTACCAAGCCAGTCATTATCGAATCTCCACTAGAACTGGATATTGAAAGCTTACTATTTTTAAGACTTTGGAATATACAGTCAGACTCTTCTGGTTCGACAATAACTATTTTTGGAGCTCCAAATCTGGTTTCGATAGAGTAAAAAGCCGCTATTGAAGCGGCGAGCCTTCCACCTCCACCTCCAACAAAGATATGAGTAGGAACAGTATTCGTAAGTTGCTCAGAAATCTCTTTGGCTATTATTCCGTAGCCATTCATAATCAGTTTGGGTATGTCTTCGAAACCTTTTTGGACTACGTTTGAAATTACTATGTCGCCATTAATTTCACTTTGCAGAGTACAAAGCTCTACGGCGCGATCAAAAGCTCCGTCGACAGAAATAACCTCTGCTCCAAGATTAAGGATTCTTAAGACGCGATTTTTTGAGACGTTTTTAGTGCAATAAATTTTACACTGAGCCCCTAGTTGCCTAGAAATCCAAGCAAGCGCGTAGCCATGATTTCCAGAAGTGGCTGCAGAAAAAGTAATAGAACTGGTCTCGTCTTTAAACTTTCCATCAATCAAATCGCGAAGCTCTATATGCAACCCCCATGTGTTTGTGAGGATTCTCTCAACGGCCGCTATCACGGCGTTTGAAAGACCAAGTGCCTTAAAGCTAGAGCCACCGAATCGGTCGCCTTCGTACTTACAGTGCAGACTACCGATACCAAGAATCTCGGAAAGTAGTGGCATCTCGATTAGCGGAGTTTGGGAGTAATGTGGGAGCGAATTCACAACAGAATAGGCGTGATTAAATGATTTAGAATCAAATAAAGATAGTTGTTTTAGACCGTATATCTCATTGTTATAGCTGGGGTTCTTTAAAAATACAGGAGATTCAATCACTTTCTTCATTTAAGTAATGATCTTTTTTGCCAAACTAAATAATTCTGGCAGAATTATATCTCTATATTTAGTGGTTAATGCTTTTGTTTGCATTGAAACACTCAATGAATTAATCGGAGGAAACTGATCATTAAGGGCAACAGCAAGACAGGAATAACCATTTGAAGATTGACCATGCTCGATGGACCAGCCATCTTTTCGGCACTGCTCTAGTTCAATTTCTAAAGCAGGTAAATCTGGAACCGTCTTAGCTGTAAGTTTTGTAAACGAAGAAATGTAAATTTTTTCGACTTCTTCAAAAGGTCGTTGAGCTAAGATCGCTTTTCCCATAGATGTCGCATAGGCTGGAGTGCTACGACCAATTCTCGAATACTTTCTTAGGTTTTTACTAGATTCGAAACTTGATAAATAGATGACGTTATACCCATCGAATCTTCCAAAATTTATTGTTTCTCCAAAAGTATCTCTGAAGTGGGCCATGTAAAGGAGTGCACCATTTGTCAGCTTGTCTGTATCTAAAAACCGAGCACCAACCTTGAGAGACTTTAAACCTAAAACGTAAGAACTGTTTTCGTCGATAAAGTTTATCCACCCTTGATCTACCAAAGTCTTTAAAATTCCGTGAAGACTTGATTTTGGTATCTGCCCCGCCTTGCTTATGGCGCTCAAGCTCATACTAGTTTTACTGGAAGCTAGTATTTCAAGTATCTGAACAGTTCTTTTCGCAGACTTCACATCCCCGGTGCCAATATTTGCACTCGCACCCTCTAGACTCTTCATAATGTAAAGACCTCCTAGCACTAGAAAAAATGAAGATAACTTGACACTGTCGACACTCAGGTAATAATCTCAACTTATCAGAGATTAGAATAATATTCACATTCTTGAATGTTACCTAAGCTCGAGTGGGGGGGGTTAGAGATGTTAAAAACACCGAACGGGCTGCTGTTTTTCCCCATGACCCCTTTCAACAGTGATCAATCCCTTAACTTAAAGGCGCTGCAACAACATCTCACTCTTGGCTTGGAGTCTGAACCAGGCGGCATATTTTTGGGGTGTGGTGCTGGAGAATTCCACGCCTTAAGCGAACAGGAAATATATGAGATTACCGATCTAGCAACATCGATAAATAGAGGAGATACCCCGCTTTTCATTGGGGTTGGCGGCCCAATTCAAACCGCTAAAAACGTAGCCACTTATGCCCACGCGCACGGTGTAGATGGTCTTCTTGTATTTCCGCCGTACATGGTCACCGCCTCAGAGGAAGGCCTAGTGCGTTATTTCCAAGAGTTATCGACAGCTGCGCAGATATCTATAATTGCGTACAACAGACCTGGCTCAATCTTAAGCATTAAGGTTGTTGAGAAGCTATTAGACATTGAAAACTTGGTTGGCATAAAAGACGGTATGGGCGATTTAGATTCAGTCTCTGAGATAGTAAAAGTCGTTACTGAATGGGAGAAGAAAAATCCAAGCCAGAGAAAAATCTCCTTTATGAACGGGACCCCAACAGCAGAGACGAGCGCCTTAAGGTTTAGAGAGATTGGAATAACAACATACTCATCGGCGGTTTTATCATTTGCCCCAGAGATTTCAAAACTTTTCTACGAGACTTTACTAGATCAGCGTGGGGAAATCACGAATGCGTTGCTGGACAACTTCTTCTTACCTTTAGCTGAGATCCGAGATGAAATTGAAGGTGGTGCTGTTTCATTAATGAAAGCCGGCGCACGCATTAGAGGTTTTAATTATGGTGGAGTCAGAGCGCCGCTAATGGATTTTAGTGGTGATCAAACAATCAGGCTAACCTCTCTCATGAAGCGAGGAATGGAAATTGTTCAGTCTGCAAGCAAAAATTGACTGGCGAAGCCGGTACCACCGCTCAAGTAAATCTAGAAAACAGGTTGCCTTTCGGTATTTACGATAGTCATACTCATGTTTGGGAAAGTGAGAGAATCGCAAGTAGATCAGCCCATACCTCCACTTTAACAACTCTAGGAAGCGCTGAGTGTTTACTTAAATTAATGGAGGAAAATAATGTAATTCAATCCCTTGCAATAACTCCTATGACTCTAGGATTTGATAACTCAATTACCCTCGATATTGCACAAAGATATCCTGAAAGGTTTTTACCGATAGTCCGGATAGATCTTACAACTCCTTATCACCTTGAATCATTTCGGGAGCTTTGTGGTCTAGGGGCGAGAGGGCTAAGAATCAATCTTCACCACCTAGATACTGCAGACTTTCTATTGGATAAAAAATACTCGAAACTTTGGCTCTTTCTGGAAGGGGCCGATATTCCACTTTTCTTTCACTGCGAAGCGTCACAACTACATGTGGTTTCGGCTATTTCACGGCTGTATCAAAAAATAAAAGTAGTAATCGATCATATGGGTAGAACCATCGCGAAGGATGGCACAACTTCCCCAGATTTTTTGAACTTATTAGCTCTTTCTACATTACCAAATGTTTATATTAAGATTTCGAGTACAAACTATTTCTCAGAAGTCACGGATACCCATTCAGATTTATCTGACTTTATTTCAATTATTTTACAGAAGTTTTCGCCAGATAGAGTACTTTGGGGTTCTGATTGGCCATTTTCTGAAAATGATGGCACCTATACAAGTTCACTTCAACCATTCTTGTCTATGAAATTAGTTGATCGAGAAAAGACACTTGAAAAAATATTTAGCAGTAATTTTAAAGAGATTTTTCAATGATTGCATTACTTCGCTGTGGCAAGCTCATCGACGGTAGTGGTAATCCAGGCATGGTAGACATGGCTGTATATATTGAAGACTCTCTTATTAAAGATGTTATTCCTTGGAGTAAAGTACCGGTGGCCGACAGAGGGTCTTTTGTTGATTATTCAGATTTTATTGTCGTCCCAGGTTTTATCGATGCCCATGTTCACCTTGTAGCAACCGCTCTACAAGATCATGAGGCAACACGGTTGGCGTGGGTATCCTCTACACACACAGAGTTGATGGCCGTTGCCGCACGCAATTGCATAGATAGCCTTCTAGGAGGAGTTACAACAGTTCGGGATTTGGGTGATATTGATTATGTAACGCTAAGTGTGCGTGACTTAGTTAAGAGCGGTGTTATTCCAGGGCCTGCTATCTATGCCGCCGGCCCACCCATTACCACTACTGCCGGCCATTTACATTGGTGCGGAAATACGGCAGACACTCTTGATGAGATTAGAAAAGCTGTAAGAAACTGCTGTGCTAAAGAGGTAGATGTTATTAAAGTGATGTCTAGTGGCGGGAACGCTACTCGTGGCTCAAACCCGCAGATGCCCCAGTATGAGATTGAAGAATTAAAGGTTTTAGTAAATGAGGCGCACCGGTTAAAGCGTCGAGTTGCTGCGCACGCACACGGCGCCCAAAGCATTCGAAGGAGCATAGCTGCAGGCGTTGACACCATTGAGCACTGCACGTGGAAGGGCGTCACTGCAGAAGATAATGATCCGCAAACGTTAGTTGATCTTTTGAAAGATTCCCCAACTATGGTGACTTTAACTCTTGCTGGTATTCATAGAGCCTTGCTTGACTTTAATAGACCACTAACTGATGTAGTGGCCTCTGCCTCCAAGGCTGCCTCAGTTACCGGAGAGTTAAGAAATGACTTTAACTGGGCAAAAGCTTTGATTGCCAACGGAATAGATGTTGCTCTGGCAAGTGATGCTGGGGCGAGATTTACATCTTTTCGTGATTTCAATGAGAGTATCGAAGCGGCAATCATTGCCTTAGATGCCGATTTTGAAACTGTTGTATCGATGTCAACTAAAATCGCCGCTAAGGCAATTGGCATCTCTCACACGGTCGGTACTCTAGAAAAAGGAATGCTGGCAGATATAGCAGTACTTAAGCAACCAGCTCAGGGCAGAAAAATGGGAGCGATACATGATGTTTATAAGCAAGGCAAGAAAATGGTCGAAAACGGGAATCTAGTGATTTCCGGAAAAGATTCCTTCGGAACCTTAAATTAATGCAGATAGTTTCATAAACTAGGGTTACTTCATCTGAAAGGGGAGTTTCAATGCGTGAGTTACTTCGTTGTGGCAAGCTCGTCGACGGCAGTGGTAAGCCAGGTAAGACAGACATGGCTGTTTATATTGAAGGTTCTCTTATTAAAGATGTTAAGCCTTGGAGTGAGGTTCCTGCTGTAGACAAAGCGTCTTTTGTTGATTATTCAGATTTCGTTGTAGTTCCAGGATTTATTGATGCTCATGTCCACCTTCTCTTTACTTGTCTAGAAGATCACGATGCGACCAGAAAAATTCTTGAGACTTCTACTCACGCAGAGTTGATGGCCGTAGCCGCACGCAATTGCATAGATAGCCTTCTAGGGGGAGTTACAACAGTTCGCGATCTAGGTGACATTGATTATGTAACGGTAAGTGTTCGGGAGTTAGTTAAAAGCGGTGTAATTCCTGGCCCTGCTATCTATGCGGCCGGCCCACCCATTACCACTACTGCCGGCCATTTACATTGGTGCGGAAATACAGCGGATACGTTAGATGAGATTAGAAAAGCTGTGAGAAATTCCTGTGCTAAAGAGGTAGATGTCATTAAAGTGATGTCTAGTGGCGGAAATATGACACGTGGATCCAACCCTCAAATGCCCCAGTATGAGATTGAGGAGTTGAAAGCATTAGTCGATGAGGCGCATCGATTAAAGCGTAGAGTCGCAGCGCATTCACTAGAGGCTCAAAGTATTCGACGAAGCATAGCTGCAGGTGTTGATACTTTAGAGCACTGCACGTGGAAGGGCGTCACTGCAGAAGATAATGATCCTCAGACGCTAGTTGATCTTTTAAAAGATTCGAAAACGATGGTGACGCTTACTCTTGCCGGAATTCATCGAGCACTTCTTGATTTTGGCAGACCCCTATCTGAAGTAGTGGCCTCTGCCTCTAGCGCAGCCTCACTTACCGGAGAGTTAAGAAATGACTTTAACTGGGCAAGAGCGCTGATTGCCGGTGGAATAGATGTTGCACTAGCAAGTGATGCTGGAGTCAGGTTTACATCTTTTCGTGATTTCAATGAGAGTATCGAAGCCGCTATCGTGGCTTTGGATGTTGATTTTGAGACCGTAATAGCGATGGCTACTAAGACGGCAGCTAAAGCAATTGGAATATCTGACAAGGTGGGAACTATAGAAAAAGGAATGTTGGCAGATATAACGGTGCTCAAACAACCAGACAAAAAGAGAAAGATAGGATCGGTCCATGATGTCTATAAACACGGTAAAAAATCCGTCGAAAATGGGAATCTAGTAGTTTTAGGTCAAGAGTCATTTGGAAGCTTAAATCTATCTGAAGACGCGAGTAAATGATGAGAAAAGTTACCATCTCGTGTGTTAGCGACCATGCATACGTCGCGGAGAATAGTCAAAGTATTGATGAGATCATGTCAGGAACAATTAGACAATGGAAATTACAAATAAACAAAGTTCTGCCAGATAAACCAGATTTATTGGTACTTCCAGAACTCTGTGATCGCCCTAAAGTAAACTCTATTTCTAAAGAAAAACAGATTGAATTAATTCAGTCGGGAAATACTGAGTTTCTTAAGTATCTACAAGATGTAGCAAAGACAAATAAAATCTATATCGCTTATCCAAGTTTTAGAACTGACGCAGATGGGAATTTACGAAATTCAAACTCTATAATCGATCGAAACGGACAAGTAATCGCTTCTTACGACAAGAATCATCTTGTTATGGCAGAAAACACTGAGCTAGGCGCTCATTATTCAGAAGATTTATTGGTATTAGATTTAGATTTTGGACGAGTTGGTTTTGCGATTTGCTTCGATCTTAATTTCACCGAACTCCTTGATAAGTATCGTCATAAGGGTGTTGAGATCTTGATATTTTCTTCAGAATATCACGGTGGGCTCATGCAAAACTATTGGGCTTATCAGCTGCGGGCATTTTTTGCCGGAGCAATTAGGCCACCTGCACCATGTTCTATCGTCTCACCATTGGGAGAACTAGTAGCGAAGTCAACGAATTATCACAGTTATATTACAGAAAGCATCAATCTAAATTATTTTATTGTTCATTTAGATGAGAATTGGGACAAGATAACATTAATGAAGCAAAAGTATGGCAAGAATGTAAGTGTTGTAGATCCCGGGCAGCTTGGCGTAGTTATGATCAGTATTGAATCTGCAGGTCTCACGAAAGAAGCAGTTATTGCAGAGTTTGGTTTTTTATTAATTGATGATTACCTAGAACTCTCTCGTAATCACAGAATAAATAGCTTGGAGATCTAAATGGATTGGGCAGGAAATATAGTCGAGAGCCACGTTCATGTAGCAAGACAAAAATTTCCAAGAGTTGAAAGATATTTAGAGGATATGGCGGTTTTGGGGGTATCACGGGCGGTTTTATCTCAAAATATAGGTAATTTTGACAATCAATATTTAATAGATACCGCTTCTCGATTTCCGGATAAATTTAAAGTTGTCGTGATGCTTGAGCTTGAAAGCCCCACAGTAGGACGTGAAATTTCGGCTCTAAAAAATCACCCAGATGTAGCTGGCGTGAGACTTTGGGCGCATACAAAAGGACCAGGGATCAATGAGATGGAGATTTGGAAAGAGATATCTGAATCAAACTTAGTCGCCTCTGTGCGCGGCCCTATAGATCAGATTAATGGTGATTACTTTCAAAAAGTATTAACCGAGTTTCCGAAACTTAAAATAAGAATCGAGCATCTAGGCTCCTTTAACTTTTCTCAGGATAAAGAAGCTGATTTTGATGAATTCATGAAGATATCGCGATTTGAAAATGTCTATCTAATGTGGGCAGGGTTTTATGCGAATTCGGGTGAACGTTATCCTTTTACCAACTCGGCTAAGTTTCTTCGCCGGTCACTTGCAATGTTTGGGCCACAGAGAATCATGTGGAGTGGCGATTGGAACGCGGACATTGAAAATGGGAGTCTTACAGTGTGTCGCCAGTCGGTAGAGCTTTTTTCAAAGGGTATTTTATTAGGCGAGTTAATAGAGCAAGAACTTGATTGGATTATGGGGAAAACCGCAGAAGAATTCTTAAACTGGCCCAGTTAGCACACTAAATAGCCTTAGATAAAATTTGGTTATGAGTAAATAGAGCCGGTAGGCCACCGGTGTGAACGAAAACAACCTTATCTTTTTTATCGATAGACCCTTGTGCGATGAAGTCTAAGAGACCTGCAAAGGCCTTCCCAGAATAGATTGGATCGAGCAAAATTCCTTCTTTAGACGCTAAGAATTTGATAGCACCTATTGAGCCAGGTGTAGGAACCCCGTATTCATCACCTACGTAATCAATATTGTTTATGACTTTGTTGGAATCAATTTGTTTTGAATATCCAATCAGCTTTGCCGCAGACTCGATTAGTTCAAAGATTTGTTCATGTGTTAAATGTGCCTCGTGACTTGAATTTAAAGGATTAATACCAACAATCTTCGTTTTCCAGCCCAATATCTCGCAACCCAAGAGCAAACCAGCCTGCGTACTCCCCTGGGAAGCAGAAAAAATCCACTGGGGTGGGTTTTGATTTCCTAATGCATCGGCTATTTCAAAGATAATTTCCACACAAGCAACGGCACCAAGAATCAAGCTATCAGTAGCCCCCATGCCTGAGATATAAGGCTTCTCACCTTCACTAATTACTCTTTGCGCTAACTTATTTTTTTCATCAGTGCTACTAGCGTTTGAGGGTATAGGTAAGATTTCACAACCCAATAAGTGATCAATCAGATAATTACCTTGAATATTCTCAATGTTCTTATCCATTTTTGGAGTCAGAAGTACTCGTAAGCCCAATTTTGCACCCGCTGCAGCAATTTGCCGTGAGTGATTCGATTGTGATGCTGCACCTTGGATAATACAAGTGGAGCCTACTGAGATTGCCTTACCTAAAACATATTCGTGCTGTCTAACTTTATTTCCTCCGAAGGCGAGCCCCGTACAATCCTCTCTCTTTATATATAACTTATTGATGTTTAATTCTTGAGCCGATCTAGGGCAATCATCTAATGGTGTGGGTAAATGTGCCAGCTTTACTCTTGGGAGCTTACCCATTGCCCCCCGGGCTCGCCGCTTCCTAGTTTGGATAATAAATGAGCCAAAATAATGGTTGATATTTCTCTTAACCACTGGTGTCACCCCAACTCTTTTGATTCGAGTATTAACTCAATCTCTACTGCAGAATTCCCCGGTAGAGCCGCTACGCCTATAGCGCTACGGGCATGTTTTCCGCTTTCGCCTAAAATCTTCACAAATAACTCCGACGCAGCGTTTATTACCGTTGGCTGTTCAAAAAAAGTATGTGAGCTAGCGACAAAACCTGTGAGTTTCAAAATCCTATGTACATTCTCTAGGCCTAAGTCATTTTCGATCTGAGCAAGTAAGTTAATTGCGCAGATTCGAGCAGAGGCAATACCCTCTGCAATCGATAAACCACCACCTAATTGGCCCTGATTTTCTACAACACCATTAATTTGGGCTGTTTTTCCTGAAAAATAATATATTACGCCAGAGTGTGAACTAGTAACATATTGATATTTAGGAGAAGCCATGATTGGTAATTCGATTTGTTCAGCCCGCAGTAATTCTGCAATTTTGGAATTCATATCCGCATTGTACTAGGAGATGATGTCTCTTAGATGAGCAGGCTATAGGTTCAAGGATGTGAATTGACCGTTAGGTATTTAGGAATTAATAAAAACTTATTCTAAAAAGTTCTTGAGATTATTAAAGAATCATAGTTCAATGAGTTGCTGACTATGAGAAAGCTAGGATGCCGATGACTAACGTTTTTGGAAAAATGAAATGGCCAGAGATAAATAAGGCGGCAACGGAGAATAGAGTTGTGGTCATACCTGCAGGCACTTTGGAAGATCACGGGCTACACTTACCCGTCGATACCGATGTCGTTATTGCTGAGGAAGTTTGTCGGCGATTAGCTTCTGAGTTGCTTTCAGAAACTATTTTATTTCCACCAATCATCTTTGGATACAGTCCCCATCACATTGATGGCCCTGGAGTAATCACAATCCGTTGGGACACTTTTATTGAGTCCACAACACAAATCCTCTCCAGCTTGGGTTATCACGGCTTTCGTAAAGTATTAATTATTAATGGCCATGGCAGTAACGTTCCCGTCTTAGATATTGCAACACGACAAGCGAATGTTGAAAATCCAGACATGCAGTGCGCTTTCACTTCATGGTGGAGTTTAAAGAGAGTTCAAGACGAGGTCCGAGATTTTCGCGAATCCAAGTGGACAGGTCATGCTTGTGAAATGGAGACCTCTGCTTACTTGGCGATTGATCCAAAGAATGTTGACATGACCCAATGCCGCGAAGAGTTTAATCCGAACCTGAGTAAACACTTCTGGTCTGATTTAGCTGGGCAAACACCCGAGGGCGAGAATTATGCAAACCCAATTAGCCTCAAGGAATATTGGTCGACACTGTGTGAGACCGGGACAATGGGAGACCCTTCCTCGGCGACAGCCGAAAAAGGAGAGAGAATGCTTTTAGCAGCAACTTCAGAGTTACATGAAGTCATACACGAATTGCGTGCCAGGCCACATAGACCAAGGAAGAGGCACCAGAACATAGATGCACAAGAGCGCAACCATAAATTATTTGGCGAAGTTCCTAATTTCACTACCAATTAAGAAGCAGATGTTTAATAAAGCGAATTCAAAGACGAAAGAGAGGGTAATAATATGAAGCTCCCTGTTCGCTACTATAAAAATTTTCCGAAAGAAGACCCGATTGGGCACTTTAATGAAATTATTGATCTCAACCTTGAAGATACGGCGCTACTAATTATCGACGTCTATGGAAAGGGTTTCAAGGAAGGCGAACGAGATGAATCCAGCCTTCCGAGTATCTACTTACCAGATAGCGAAACTGAGGCAATTGTGTCAGAATTAATCCCTAAAGTTAAAAAAGCTGCCAAGTCAAAAAACCTCAAAGTTTTTTATCTAACCAATTATCTTTCACCGGCTATGGGCCCTGAAAATGAATGGCGAAAAATGTCCATTAGGACACATGGCGTAGATGTTCTTGAAGCCTGGACAGTACCAAATGAGATATTGATTCACTCAGAAGTTGTAGCTCCAAATTCGACAGACACCCTAATTCAGAAGCAAATGTATAGTGGCTTTTTCGAGACGGAGCTGGAAAGTGCATTTCGTAATGCCAACATTAAAAACATTATTGCCGTTGGCTTTGATGCAAATATATGCTTGAAATACACACTTGTAGATGCTCTATATAGAAACTATCAAGTAATCGTTTTACGAGATTGTATTAAGACATCGGAATTTCCTGAGACAGTTGAGGGTGGGTGGGCCAATTTTATGACTGTTCGGCACATTGAAACAGCGATTGGCTACACATCCACCAGTCAAGATTTTATAGCGGCATTAGCTTAAGGGGTGTGAAATTTTGGGACTTGGAATAATTGGCACCGGAGCCATTGCTGCCGTGCACGCTGAGGGAATGATTGATGCAACTATCCCTATTTTAGGCGTTTCCGGAATCAATGGGAGTGAAGTTGATGAATTTTCAAAGAAGTTTAAAGTTGAAAGAAAATATTTGAACCACTTAGATTTGCTCTCTGATTCAAATATTGATGCAGTGATTGTGGCAACTCCATCAGACACGCATGCAAGTATTTCTATAGACGTGTTGCAAAGTGGCAAAGCGGTTTTATGTGAGATTCCAATTGCGCTAAATCTTGACTCGTATCTAGCGGTACGAAAGGCTGCTAGAGACGCTAAAAAATTGGCTGCAGTATGTCAAACGTTAAGGTTTTCTCACGCACATATTGAATTAAAAAGAATTTTAAAGGAAGAAAATTTACAACCTTTGACTCTTTTAATAAGAAATCTAATGTTACGTCAAGAAAATATTGGATGGACAGGGGTAAAAAGAACATGGACAGATAGTGTTCTCTGGCACCACGGGGCGCATACCTTTGATCTAGCTTTATGGCTCCTAGAGCCTACAAATCCCGTTATTGATATTAGATCCGGGCCTAAATGGGGTAATCAGCAGATTATGGATATCAATGGAAGTATTCAGAGTGATGATAAAAGATTGGCTTCGATAAATCTTAGTTATCATTCGCGTCATCAAAAAAATGATGTTGTTGTGATTACTGAGTCTGATACTTTCGAAATCACAAGCGGTGCACTTTTGCGAAATGGTAATCGAATCACCCCTGATGTGACAAACCAACAACTCTTAAAGAGTGCAGTGAGTACGCAAGATCTAAGTTTTCTCTATGCCGTTAAGACTGGTGATCACTCTCAAGTAATAACAATAGATAGCCAGTTTGGCGTCATGAACTTGCTAGAAGGCTGCGGATAGAAAGCTACAGAAACCCTGTGAATACAGGTGAAAACCCCCTCATGGACCCTTGACAAAGGGTACGGGTGAAGATATTTTCATATTAAGGGATTTAGTTCACATATATGAACTAAACCTCTAGACACCGTAATCGCCTATTTAGCAGGGGGAGATAATGTTCAAAAGTGCGTATGTAAGAAACAAAAAACAGATGTGGATTATCGCAATCGTGACAAGTTTGCTTGTTCCGTATACCGTGATGATGGGCGTGACCCAAGCATCTGCGGCGGTCGATACTTTAAATATTGTTTCGGCTGAACCAACAACTGGTTTTGATCCAGCAATCGCCAAAACACAGGCATCACTGCGAGTGATGGAGTTAATCTATGACAATTTAGTTGACTATAACTCAGAGGGAGTAATTGTTCCTGGTTTGGCTGAAAGTTGGAAAACTAGCAGTAATGGCCTATCAATTACTTTTAAGATTAGAAGCAACGCTAAATTTAGTGATGGAAGCCCTATAACCCAAGAAGATGTTATTTTTTCTTTGGAAAGAGCGGCAGCATCTGCAACCATGAAGGCCGGATATGCCAATATGAAAAGCGCTACGGCAAGCGGCTCCTCCAGTGTTGTGATAGCTCTCGAGGTTAAAGACCGTACATTTATGGATACCTTGGCATGGATTGGCAACTCAGGAATTTTGTCAAAATCAGCGGTCACTGGTAACGCAAGCTATTTCTTAGTCCCTAAAGTAACTTCTGGGCCTTGGCAACTAACTTCTAACATCCCGCAAAACCGTGCAAAGCTTGACGCTAATGCGTATTACTGGAAGACAGGTTTTCCAAAGATAAAGACAATTAACTACGTCTATTCATCTGACAGAACTGCAAATGCCTCGGCTTTAGAGGCAGGATCGCAAGATATGTCATTCCCAATGGCGCCAACAGATGCACTTCGTCTTAAGGCTACTGGCAAATTGAACTTTGATTTAGCTAAAGGACCTACTGAGCTCTTCTGGGGATTCAATACAAAGGTCTCTCCATTTAATGACATCAGAGTTCGAACCGCTCTTGCCTACCTTGTGCCTCGCGAAGAGAAGCAACAGGTATGTTGGGAGGGCATCGGCCCAGTTTCCTATGGAAACTTAATTCATAGCGGTCCTTTTGCTCAACCAGCGCTAACAACCTATAAAGTAAGCCGATCAGTAGCGCTAACTCGCGCTGCAGCTCTACTTACTAAAGCCGGTTGGGTATTGAAGGGCGGGTCAGAGATCCGTGAGGCAAAAGATGTAGCTGGCGTTAAGGATGGGACAAAACTATCTTTCAAAGTTCCATTTGAAGCTAACTGGCAACAATCCAGATGCCACACTGAGATGATGTCGCAATTTGTTAAAGCTGCAGGGGTAGAAGCTCTACCTCAAGCTTTTGATGGCCCAACATTCTGGACTGAAGTCTCTAAGGGCTCATTCGGAATGTATCATGGTGGCAATGGATATGCAACTATTGATGCCCAATTCTTGAATGGCTACACCTGTAATGGTGGAATTGTTTCATTAATCGCTAAATGGTGTAACAAAGATTTTGATGCTTTAGTTTTTAAAGCATTGGCGTCTTCTAACACCATTGCTAAGCAGGCATACAACAGTGCTGAGCGCATACTGAATAAAGAACTTCCACTGATCTTGGTTGGTGGACAGTACAACGTAGTCGGTTTCACCCCTAAGTTGAAGGGATTTTCGGCTCGCTTTGATTCTTCAAACCGAGGCTTAATTGTCGCAACAATAGGGTAAATAAGTGCAAAAACCGCTTTGGGTAAAAGTAAGAGGGACTTTACCCAAAGCGGTTTGCATGCAAGCTTGAAGAAAAAATATTTAGACCGGATACACTAATAGCTATTATGAGGTGCTTCAGTTAGATGTTGAGATACTTTGTCAGTCGGGTAATGTTCATGATACCTCTGGTATTTCTTTTATCTGCTCTTTTATTTGTTTATATGCGTGTTCTACCTGGTGATCCAGTAGCAGGAATATTGGGACCTGAGGCAACCCCAGAGTTAGTGGCACAATTAAGAGCTAAATTTGGCTTGGACCAATCAATTCTAAGCCAGTATGTAGTTTGGTTAACAGATCTCTTCCAGGGAAATCTTGGGATTTCATATACATCACAGCAGGAAATCACGCCGCTATTGATTGCGAGAATTCCGGCGACACTTCAATTATTACTTTCAGGCTTTTTCGTTTCTCTCACAATTGGCTTACCTCTTGGGTTTTTAGCAGGTCGAAAACGTGGCACTCCGTTGGATAATATTTTGTCAACTCTTTCTCTGATTGGGCTTTCAACACCAATCTTTTGGATAGGTACATTATTTGTAATGTTCGTCGGGGTCTCTTGGAAGCTATTACCAGCAGAGGGATATATCCCCTTTAGCGAAAACCCCATGCTGAGCCTTAAACTCACGATACTCCCGGCTTTGACATTAGGTTTAGTGCTAGCTCCTTACCTTGCCAGACTCACCCGAGCCGCGACAATAGAGGTGGAGCATGAGTCATTTATGCACCAAGCACGAGCAAATGGTTTAAAGGGCGCAACGGTAACTTTCAGGTATTCAGCTAGAAATGTTCTCCCACAAATACTAGTTGTTCTAGGCATGCAATTGGGCGGTCTCCTTGGAGGTCAAGTAATTGTAGAACAATTATTCAATTGGCCAGGCGTTGGAAGGTTACTAATCCAAGGGGCGCTACAAAGAGATTACCCAATGGTACAGGCTGTTATTC
>Ga0194060_10001153_pt1 | contig 19023 bp, 16 predicted proteins | sample SepL225m_MetaG_FD_163427 | JGI IMG/M metagenome (GOLD analysis project Ga0194060, IMG submission 163427) | Anoxic zone freshwater microbial communities from boreal shield lake in IISD Experimental Lakes Area, Ontario, Canada - Sep2016-L222-5m | ecosystem: Environmental > Aquatic > Freshwater >...
CCTTGTTTTGCAGGGAGAACATGGTTGAGGTTCCTTCAGTATTTGGGTTTGAATTCATCTCATGTGGTTAGCTGGGGAGCTTGACCGGCGACACGTAGCAGCCGACGTCAGTCGGCTCTAACCTTCCCCTGCCGCCTGCCCGTCCCGCCGCGGTTGGCCAAGTCCAGCCCGGTCATACTGGCCGCGTCCTCCAGACTAGCGACAACGTCCGGCGGCAGTTGAATGCCTTCTTTCATCGCAAGATCGTAGCGCTCCCACTCCTTCTCGCCGGGGACATAGATCCGGTCCACGCCCTCGACGCGTGGTGCATTGTGGATTTCGTCCACCATCGCCTCCACCCGGCGGGTGAATTTGCCGGCCGGCATGATGGCGTCGGTATCAACGGCAATGAACGCCGCACCGTGGTTGGTGGACGATGTGCCATCGTCCCAGAGCCAGTTGCCCACGCCGTGGGTCACCCCGGCCCCGCTGAGCAGCCCGGCCAGAGTTTCGATCAGCAACGCGATGCCGTAGCCCTTATGGCCTGCCGCCGGCTGCAGCGCGCCCACCTCGGGGTAGCCGCTTGGATCGGTGGTGGGTTTGCCATCGCCCCCCACGAGCCACGTGGCTGGAATCTTTTCCCCGCGGGTCCGGGCGGCATAGACCTTGCCCCCGGCGACGGTGGCGACCGACATGTCCAGCAAGATGGCGCGATGCTTGCCGGCCGGGACGGCGTAGGCAATCGGGTTGCTGCCAGTGATCCCTCCGCGCGACCCCGGGGCCGCCACAGAAGGCTTATCGTTGGCCATGCTTAAGCCTACGAGCCCCTCCCGTGCTGCCAGCCAGGCGTAATAGCCCGCGGCCCCGAAGTGGCAACTGTTCCGCACGCTGGCATAGGCGATGCCGCACTGCCGCGCTTTGCGGATGGCGGCCTGCATCGCGAAGACCGATGTGACCATGCCGAGCGAGGAATTGCCGTCCACCAGCGCCCAGGCCAAACCTTCCCCAGCCAGCACCGGCCGCTCCTTTGCGCGCAGCCCACCGGCTTTCAGCCGCCGCAGGTATCCGCGCAAGAGCTTGGTGCCGTGAGTATAAATGCCCCACGCGTCAGTCATGGCCAACACCTCAGCGCCGGTCGCGGCGTCCTCGGCGGAGAGTCCGGCGCGGACGAACGCCTCGGCGGTGAACTGTTTCAAGGCAGTGTAAGTGATTTTCATGGATTAACTATCGCTGCGCAAAGGCGCATAGGAGCGCAGCCTTTAGGCTGCAGCAGCACCGATCAATGCCCAAGTGATGGTGGTCTTGCTTGCTCACTCTACCTTTCCCCGTTCTGCAGCCTAAAGGCCGCGCTCCTTGGCAAGGCACGCTTGTCGCGCAGCCAGGCCGCGCGCTTGAGTTGCCAGACCGCGTTTGGACTCGGCTGCCACTCGTGGAAGCGTCCCAGCTTATGCAGAACCTCGGGATAGGCGATGGCCAGGGGCAAGCCTCCTGTGCATACGCGCACCGCCTCTTCCGCGACGGTGCGCTTCAACTCGGCCAGCGAGTTCTCCGAATACCAGGCCGCATGGTCCGACAGCACAATCTGTGGATGGGACCGCAACCGCGAATCCCGAGCCAGCGGCTCGCGCTCAAAGACATCAAGGCCCGCCGCGGCGACCTTCCCAGCGTCCAGCGCCCCCAGCAGGGCGGCTTCGTCGAGCAGCGGGCCGCGCGCGGTGTTGATGAGAATGACGCCATCTTTCATTAACTCCAGCGCTTCCCGGTTCACCAGGTGATGCGTTTCCGGCAGCAACGGCGCGTGGACGCAGATATAGTCAGCTTCCCGGCAGAGCGTGCGCAAGTCCACCAGTTGCGCGCCTGCGGCCGCAGCCTGCTCCTCCTCGACAAAAGGATCGGTGGCTAGAATCCGAAGCCCCCAGCCCCGGAGCTTCCCGGCTACGCATCGCCCGATGTTGCCGAGCCCGATCAAACCGAGCGTCCGCCCGGCCATACGCCATTGGCGGACCGGCGGGTTATCGGTCCAGCCGCCGCTTGCCACCTTGGCATGGGTGTTCACCACGTCTCGCACGCAGGCCAGCAGCAGCGCCAGGGTGTGAGTTGCCACCTCGTCCACGCAGTAGGTTGGGCAGTGGCCGATCATGATGCCGGCAGCCAGGGCCGAGGCGGAGTCCACGTTATCGTAGCCGATGCCATAGCGCACAATGATGCGGCATCGCTTCAAGCGGCCGATGATTTCGGGGGTGACTCGCGTCCAGCGGACAAGAATCGCATCGGCATCTTCGGCTTCTCGCAGCGCCGCCGCTTCATCGAGGAGGGTGTCTCCGCAGACCAATTCGCCGCCGGCACCGCCGACAACCTCGCGCTCGATTTCGACGGAGGGATACCCGTGCGGCAGGATGACGACCTTGAACTTTGACATGCTCAGAAGTTAGACTTTCCGGGTTGGTAGGTCAGCTTCGCCCCGGCACGCCGTTGACGATGTTCGGCAGCGGTTGGCCGCGCACCGCTCGCAGAGCCAGCTCGGCTGCCGCGGTGCGAAGCTTGTGGACGGCGGTTGGGCTGGCCGAGGCGATATGCGGTGTCAGCAGGACATTGGGCATTTTGAGGACAGGGTGATCCGCGGGGATCGGTTCCGGGTCAAACACATCCAGCGCTGCCCCGCTGAGCTGGCCGCTCTGCAGCGCTGCCGTGAGCGCGGGCACATCCACCAGGTCGCCCCGGCCTACGTTGATGAGGATGGCTCCCCGCTTCAGTTTGGCTAACGAGTCGCAGTTAATCATCTTCCGTGTCTGAGGCGTGGACGGGCAATGCAGGGTCAGGATGTCGGCCGTCTTCAGCACCTCATCAAATGAAGCGGGCTCAACCCCGGCCTTGCGGATTTGCTCCGCCGGGACGAGCGGGTCAAACACCCGGATGGCGCACTTGAAAGACGCCAGACGCCGGACGACTTCCCGGCCGATCCGGCCGAAGCCAATCACGCCCACCGTCAGTTGTGCCAGCGCCTTCAGGTTGGTCAGCGGGCCAACCAAACCCCATTTGCCCGACTGCAGGTGATTAGTGTGGGTCACCACTTGCCGGGTCAACGCCAGCATGAACGCCAGCGTGTGGTCCGACACCTCGTCCACGCAGTAATCCGGCACATTACAGACCGGGATGCCCCGTGCGCGCGCAGCCTCCAGATCCACGTTGTCCACCCCGATGCCGTAACGGACGATGACCTTGGCCCTTGCCATGCCGGCAATCACGTTCGCGTTCACCCGGGCGAACTGCGTAATAACGGCGTCCGCATCCTTGCACAGATCAATCAGGTCCGCTTCCGTCTTGCACTGCCGTCCCGTGAGGTCGCAGTCCGCGAGGACGGCCTGTTCGATGCTGAGATCCGGGAAGGCGTAATCGGTCACTACTATTTTCGGGTTCATAGGAAATATAGATTTACGTTCATTGTGCCGCACCCTATTGTAGTGTCCAGTGGTGAAAGTGCAGTAGCTTTTCGCCCCAATTTGGACGTTTTTATGAGTGCTGAATTACAGATGCTCGGCAAACGTGTGCTCGTCACTGGTTCTGGAACCGGGATCGGGAAGGAGATTGCCCTTGAGTTTGCCCGGCGGGGTGCCGACGTGGCCCTGCATTACGCGCACGATGTCCAGGGTGCCCAATCCGCCGTGGACCAGATCCGCGCGCTGGGCCGGCGGGCCGAGGCATTCAAAGCCGACTTCAACCAGGTGGAAGAAGCGGCGCGACTCGGCGAGCAGGCTGTCACATTCCTGGGCGGTGTTGATTGCCTGGTGAACAACGCCGGCATCACGTTCAACAAGCCCTTCCTTGAGGTATCGCCCGAGCAGTTCGACACGGTGTACCACGTCAACACCCGGGCCCAGTTCTTCCTCACGCAAGCCGTTGTGAAGGACATGCTCAAGCACGGCGGCGGGGCGATCTGCAACATCACCTCCATTCACGGCGTCTCGGGCGCGCCCGAACATTCCGTCTATGCCGGCACCAAGGGGGCCATTGTCGCTTACACCCGCTCGCTGGCCGTGGAATTGGCCCACAAGGGCATCCGCGTCAACGCCATCGCGCCGGGCTGGGTGACGGTGGAGAACTATTACAAGGTGCTTCCCGGTTTCAACGAGGCGGACGCCCAAAAGACGGCCGCCGAGCGAGTGCCCCTGGGGCGGTCCGGGCTGAAACTGGAGATCGCCCGGCTGGCGGTCTTCCTGTGCTCCGACGAGTGCAGCTACATCATCGGACAGACCATCGTTGCGGATGGTGGCACGACCTCGTTGATGTCGCTGATATCCGACTTTCGCACCCGGTCCACCGCCACGTTCGGCAAGGGCTATGTGCCAGGCGTCTAATGAAAGGCTGAAGGCTGGAATACTGAAACACCGAAACACCGCCCATGCTCCCATCCCCCTCCCATCTCACGACCAGCGGGCTGGAAAGCCCGCGATACGGCAGACAAGAATGTCTGCGCTACGCAGTATTTCAGCCTTTAGCCTTTAGCCTTTAGCCTTTCCTCCATGACCTCCCAACAACTACTCGGAATCCTGATTGTGGCCTGTGCCGGGCTGCTCATTGGCAGCGGCGCATGGCCGATGAAGCTGATGAAGAGCTTCCAGTTCGAACACTGGTGGCTCATCGGCATGTTCACGGGGCTGATCCTCATCCCGTGGTGCGTGACGCTGGCTTGCTGCCCCAACGTCTTCACCGCGTATGCCAGTGTGCCGATCAAGACGCTGGTGGTCGCGAACCTTTGGGCGACGGCCTGGGGCGTAGCTAACGTTCTCTGCGGCCTGTGCTTCGTGCGTATTGGCGTCGCCCTCACCGGGGCCATTCTGACCGGGCTCGGCGTATCGCTGGGTGTGACCTTACCGATGATCGTGAAAGGCTCGGGCCTGTTTCAGGACGCCGCGAACCTCACCTCGCCCGCCGGGCTGACAGTGATGGTGGCGGTGGGCGTCATGCTGGTGGGCGTCGCCGTGGCGGCACTGGCCGGGTTCGGTCGTGACCAGGTGCTCCGGAAGACAGAACAGCGCAGCGGCAGCTTCACCACCGGGCTGATCATGACGGTCGTGGCGGGCATCTGCTCGTGCGGGATGAGTCTTTCTTTTGTCTATGGCCAGGGGCCGATCGTCGCTGCGATGAAGGCGCAGGGGGCAGGGGACTTGCCGGCGACGTTTGCAGTCTGGGCCGTCGGGCTGCTGGGCGGTCCGGCCGTCAATATCATCTACCCGGCCTACCTTCTGACGAAGAAGAAATCCTGGGGCGTGCTGGCGACGAGTTGGCGCCAGGTGTTCCTCGCCTGCATCATCGGGGTCAATATGGCGATCAGCATCGTGCTGATGGGCAGCGGCATGTTACTGGTGGGGGCGCTGGGGGCCTCCGTGGGATTTGGCATTCAGCAGGCCTCGCAAATGTTAGGTAACCAGGGGCTTGGTTTCATCAGCGGCGAATGGAAAGGGGTCGTCGGCAAACCGCGCAACCAGATGTACCTGGCCATCGCGGTGCTGATCGTAGCCGCGCTCATCATGGCCTATGGCAACACGCTCGCGAAAACATAGGTGAAACGTGAAACGTGAAACGTGATGCGGCTTGCCGGCTGGCCCCGTGAAGTCTTTCCTTTACTTCACTGAGCTACGCTTTCGGATTCCCTTCACGTTTCACTCTTCCATCGTAGCATCGAACGTGAGTTCGATCATTATCTGGCTACGCTTTCGGATTCCCTTCACGTTCCACGTTTCACGTTTCACTCTGGCGCATTCTGGCCTATGCAACCGCCTTGGCAAGGGTGGCAGCAGGCATGACGTGGCGACCATTGCCGTTGCCGTTGCCGTTGCCATTGCCATTGCCATTGACCCTGACCGCGCCTTTACCGTTGCCGGGGTTCCAATCGACCTGCGTCTCCAGCGCCACGGACGTGCCTTGCTGTCGCAACGATTCTGCGGCAGCTTCCAAAATGCGCACGACTTCCAGCCCCCGCCGCCCGGCGGCAATGGGAGCGCATTCCCCGCGAATGCAGTCAAGGAAGTGCTGACACTCCAGTTTCAAAGGTTCCTCCTGCTTGATGAAGGGCACATAGGCATCCCCGTAGTGGTAGGAATAAGTGAACTCGGCAAAACTGTCGTAATGCGGCGGGGCTTCCACGCGGGTATCGAAGACCTTAAGCTTTTCCAAGGGCTCGGTGTCATCGTACACGATCATGCGCCGCGAGCCAACCACGGTCATTTGGCGGACCTTTTTCGGGTCAAGCCAACTGTTATGGATGAACGCGCACCGGTTCTTGCGGAAGGTCAGGTTCATCATGGTCACATCCTCAATGCCGCGCGTCACATGGCAGCTCCCCTGGCACGAGACCCCCACCGGGAATTCTTCCAGCAGGTGCAGGATGATCGAAAGATCGTGCGGCGCCAGGTCCCACGCCACGTTGATGTCCTTCTGGAAGAGGCCCAGATTCAGCCGGCGGGCCGAAATGTACTGCACTTCGCCGATGTCACCCGCAGCGATGATCTCCTTCATGCGGCGCACAGCCGGAGAGAAGAGAAACGTGTGCCCCACCATGATCACCAGCCCCTGCTGGTCAGCCAGGGCCACCAATGCCTCCGCCTCCTCCACGGTGCGGGCCATCGGCTTTTCGATGAAAACGTGCTTGCCGGCATCCAGGCACGCCTTGGCCATCTCGTAATGGAATCGGACGGGGGTGGCGACGACGACCGCCTGAATCTCGGCATCGTTAAGCAAATCCTCAAACCGGCTGGTGGTGGCGACTCCGGGATGCAGCCGCTGCATGTGACTGAGCCGTTTCTCGCTGGCATCACAGATGACTTTGAGATGGCAATCCGCCAACTGTCCCAAGTTGCGGATTAGGTTTGGGCCCCAATAGCCACATCCCACGACCCCGACCACTATTTTATTATTCAGCGCTTTCATTTGTTATTAGTTGTCCGACGTTGGTAAACAATCATTTGTTCGTTCTGCAGTGACCTTGCCGTAGAAGCTGACTTTCGACAACCCGGTGAAGTACTCGAAAACGCCCCGGGGATTCACCGGGAACAAAGCAGGTGCGGAGTGGGGGACGTGAAGCAGCGGCAGTCCAACATCAATGGCAGGGTGCCCACTCCGGGCGTGTCCGGGCTTCCAACACCCCGGCGAGTTGGGCCACGCTGGATCCCACACTCTTACCGGCCTATTATTCGCTTGAACTGCTGCCACCCGAGGTTCAGGTGAAATTGCTCCTGGTCCTGCCGAAAAGGAAATCCAACGGTTGGGCAGCCAGAAGCCCGTCAAGGTCGATATCCGCATCATTGCCGCGACTAACCGGGACCTGGAGAAGCTGGCCCGGGAAGGAAAGTTCCGGCAGGACCTTTACTACCGGCTGAACGTATTTCCGATCAGGGTGCCCCCGCTGCGCGAACGTCCCGAGGACATCCCGCCGCTCGTCTGGGACTTCGTGGAGGAGTTTGCCTCGCAGTTCGGCAAGCAGATCCAGTCGATTGGGCAAGCAACCATGGACCAGCTCCAGCGCTATCCCTGGCCGGGCAATCTTCGGGAGCTAAGGAACGCCATCGAGCGGGCAATGATCGTCTCGTCGGGAACCCGGTTGAAGATCGAGCAGCCGGATCTCAGCGCGACGGAGGCTCAGCCGAGTCAGGCCATGGATGAGGCCGAGCGCGAACACCTCCTGCGCGTGCTGGAACAAACCGCCTGGCGCATCCGCGGCAAGAAGGGCGCGGCGGCAATTCCGGGCCTCAAGCCCACCACACTGGAGTTCCGGATGGCGAAACTGGGCCTCCGTCGACCGGCGTAGTGCTTGCCGGAGAACCGGCTGCGCCAAGACGGACGCGTGTGGACTTCTGCCTGGTGGGTAGCGGCGCTCCCAAGACCGGAACCTCAACGTTACCAAAGCCCACTTTTAGGTGGTCCGTGGTCCGTGGTCCGTAGTCTGTGGTCCCCGTCGCCAGGCTTTGTTGGTGCTTTGTTGGCGCTTTGTGGGAGCCTTGTTGGCGCATTGGGGTGGCCTTAGGGTGGCTTTGTAGTCGCAATCAGTTGGCTATCAACAGGCCTTGGGGTGGCTTTGAGGTGGCCTTGGGTGGCTTGTCCGGGCTTTCGAGGTTTCGAAGTTGGATGTTGGGGGTTGGATGTTCGGTGTTTACCATAAGTAATATGCATACAAACCCCCTATCCCGCCGCTCTCAGGGTGGTCTGGGGGCACCATGGTACCGTGATGGTACCGTCCTATACCCGCAGAACACTCCCAAAACCCCATTTGTGATCAGGTAAGCTTATTAAAAGCCACAAAGCCGCTTCCAGAGCCTGCCGCGAAGAGGCGCAAAAGCCGCAAAATGGAAGGGAATTGGGCCTTCTTTTGCGCTTTTTGCGCCTTTTCGCGGCTAACTCATTTACCTCCAGGGGTTTAGAGTTAAACCCTCAAGGCAGAAATGGTTACTGCCCTTCGGTCCATCATGCTGTCGGCGCGGTCTGAGCGCGGGTTTGTTTCGAGCCGCATCTGCCAGGAGGTGGATAGTCCGGAGGCGCTCCGTTACGTCGAGGAATGGGCCAGCCCGGTGCAAATGGAGGAGCAGATTCACTCCCGACGCTTCGGCCGTCTCCTGGCGGTGATGGAAACCGCCCCGAAGAAGCCCGTGCAGGAGGTCCACTCGCTGGCGGAAAGTCGCGGGCTGGATTACATCAGCACGATCAGGCTCGGTGCCGACGCCAAGCCAGCAGGCGGGAGCGCTTGAAAGAACCTCCGCAGACGGAGAACTCACAGACAGCCAAGCATTAGACAAAACAAAGAACCAGAGTTAGATGTAAACGCATGAAGCTAAGACTCCAACACATCGGCTTGTCACTGCTGGCCGGCACGGCGGCGCTCGTCTGCGCCCTCAGCCCGGCGCAAGCAGCGGACAAGAAACCCAACATCATCACCATCATCTCGGACGACTTCGGCTGGGGCGACGCCGGAGCTTACGGCGGCGGCGAAGGCCGCGGCATGCCCACGCCGAATCTCGACCGCCTCGCCAAGGAAGGCATGACCTTCTTCTCCTTCTATGGCCAGCCGAGCTGCACGCCCGGCCGCGCCGCCATGCTCACCGGGCGCTTCCCGAACCGCAGTGGCATGACCACCGTAGCCTTTCAGGGCCAGGGCGGCGGCTTGCCCGCCGCGGAGTGGACAACCGCATCCGTGCTCAAGACCGCCGGCTACAAGACCTTCTTCACCGGCAAATGGCATCTCGGCGAAGCCGACTACGCCCTGCCCAATGCCCAGGGCTTCGATGAGATGAAATACGTCGGCCTTTACCACCTCAACGCCTACACCTACGCCGACCCGGCTTGGTTCCCAGCCATGCCGACCGAGCTGCGAGAGATGTTCGCCAAGGTGACCAGGGGCATGCTCTCCGGCAATGCCGGCGGAAAAGTCACCGAGGAGTTCAAGGTCAACGGCGAGTATGTGAACACGCCCGAGAAAGGCCTCGTCGGCATTCCCTTCCTTGATACCTACATCGAGAAAGCCGCGCTCGACTACCTTGACGCCAACGCCAAGTCGGACAAACCGATCTTCATGTCCATCAACTTCATGAAGGTCCACCAGCCGAACCTGCCGCACCCGGACTTCATCCATAAGTCCATAACCAAGTCCAAGTATGCCGATTCTGTGGTCGAGAACGACGCCCGCATCGGTCACATCATGGACAAGCTGCGCGCCCTCGGCATGGACGACGGCAATACCCTCGTCTTCTGGACGACCGACAATGGCGCCTGGCAGGATGTCTATCCCGACTGCGGCTACACCCCCTTCCGCGGCACCAAGGGCACCGATCGCGAAGGCGGCAACCGCGTCCCGGCCATGGCCTGGATGCCCGGCAAGATCAAAGCTGACACCCGAAATCACGACATCGTCGGCGGCCTCGACTTCATGGCCACCTTCGCCGCGCTCGGCGGCGTCAAGCTCCCCGAGAAGGATCGCGAAGGCCAGCCGATCATCTTCGATAGCTTCGACATCTCGCCCGTGCTCTTCGGCACCGGCAAGAACCCACGCGAGAGCTGGTGCTACTTCACCGAGAATGAACTGCTGCCCGGTGCTGTCCGCTGGCACCAATTCAAGTTCCAGTTCAACCTGCGCGGTGACGACGGCGCACATACCGGTGGCCTGGCCGTGGACAGTAATCTGGGATGGAAAGGCGCCGAGAAGTATGTCGCCACCTGCCCGCAAATCTTCGACCTCCAGGCCGATCCGCAGGAACGCTATGACCTCTTCATGAACAACTTCACCGAGAGCACCTGGATGGGGCCGGTCATGGGTCAAGAGTTGGAGAAAGTGATGAAGAGTTTTGTGCAGGTCCCGCCGCGCAAGATGCAGGGCGATGGCTACACCGGCCCGATCACCATCACGTCTTTCCTGAAATTCGACTGGCTGCGCGAGCAGCTCAAGAAGGACGGCGTCAAGCTCGGCCTGCCCGGCCAGTAAGCACCTGACGTTTCGATCGTGAAGCGCGCGGGCTGGCCGGACCGCCATCGGAGCGGCCCGCGACTTCGCCATCGGGCATGCGTGCTTGCAAGAATTTCCGAATACGGGGCACTTAACGCGAAGTAGAAAGCAGAAATTGGGAAAGCAGAAAGCAGAAATAAGAAACGGCGGAATGGAGAGCGCGAGCCTTTGGCTTTCTGCTTTCATTCCGAAGTCAAACGAAACAAACAAAGCAAGAAAGGCAAACACAGAGAATGAAAATGAAACTGATCAAACACGGTCTGACCGCGCTAACTTTAGCGGCTGCGACGATGGTCGCAGTGGCTCCGGCTCAAGCGGCGGAAAAGAAACCCAACATCCTGTTCATCATGGGTGATGACATCGGCATGTGGAACATCGGCGCTTACCATCGTGGCCTGATGGCTGGCAAGACGCCCGCCCTCGATAAAATGGCCAAGGAAGGCATGTTGTTCACCGACTATTACGCCGAGGCGAGCTGCACGGCGGGCCGGGCGAACTTCATCATGGGTCAATTGCCCATCCGCACGGGCATGACCACGGTCGGCCAGGCGGGCGCCAAGGTCGGCATTCCGGCGGAAGCCTGCACCATTGCCACCGCGCTCAAAGCGCAGGGCTACGCCACCGGCCAGTTCGGCAAAAACCACCTGGGCGATCTCAATGAGTTCCTGCCCACCGTCCACGGCTTCGACGAGTTCTTCGGCTACCTGTATCACCTGGACGCGATGGAAGACCCCGCGCACCCCAACTACCCGCAGAACCTGTTGAACGTCGTCGGCCCGCGTAACATGGTTCACTCCTGGGCGACCGAGGTGGACGACCCGACCGAGATGCCGCGCTGGGGCAAGATCGGCAAACAGAAGATCGAGGACGCCGGCACGCTCTATCCCAAGCGGATGGAGACGGTGGACGACGAGATCCGCGACCTCGCCGTCAACTTCATGGACAAGGCCAAAAAGGACGGCAAGCCGTTCTTCTGCTGGCTCAACCCGACGCGCATGCACATCGTGACGCACCTCTCGGAAAAGTGGAATGCCACGCGCAACTCGGAGAATGGCTGGTCGGAACAGGAAGCCGGCATGGCCCAGCTCGATAACGACGTCGCTTTGGTGCTGCAGAAGCTCAAGGACATGGGCGAGGACGACAACACCATCGTCGTGTTCACCACGGACAACGGCACCGAACTCTTCACCTGGCCTGATGGCGGAACGACGCCGTTCGCGCAGTGCAAAGGGACGGTTCTTGAGGGCGGCTTCCGCGTGCCGTGCATCCTGCGCTGGCCCGGCCACGTCCCGGCGGACACGGTGCAGAACGGCATCTTCTCCGGCATGGACTGGTTCCCGACCTTCCTCGCCGCCGCCGGCAACACCACCGTCACGGAGGACCTCCTGAAGGGCGTGAAGATCGGCGACCGAACTTACAAGAATCATCTGGACGGCTACAACCAGATGGACCTGATCACCGGCAAAGGCCCATCCGCGCGCCACGAAATCTTCTACCTCGGCGAAAGTACCGTCGGCGCAGTGCGCATTGACGACTACAAGTTCCGCTTCATTGACCAGCCCCAAGGCTGGCTGGGGCAAAAGACCCATCCGGACGTGCCTTACATCACCAACCTGCGCCTGGATCCGTTCGAGCGCATGGGCTGGCCAGGCAATGGGACGAAAGACGGAGCGCAGCAATACTTCGATTGGTTCAAGTTCCAATTCTGGCGCTTTGTGTTCGTCCAACAGGTGATCGGTAAGGAACTCCAGACCTTCCTCGAATACCCGCCAATGCAGCGGGGCGCGAGTTTCAATCTGGATGCGGTGAAAGCGGAGATGGCCTCCAAGATGGCCGCGGCGGAGGCGGCGAGCCACGGCCCCAGCAACTAATCGGGAAGACCTTCACAGCGGGCGGCTCGCCAGGGCCGCCCGCTTTCTCTCCATTCCAATGCGCATAGGAATTCGACAACATTATCCCGGAGGAATGGGCGAGAATAGCCAGGCGTGTGAATGCCGGGACAGTCGTGAAGGAGGATATCCTCGGAGCGCGGCTGTCCTCAGCCGCAGCACGTCCGCAAGAGGCTGGATGTCGGAACACTCGGGCAACCTTGGCTGGTCAGTGCTGCTGCGGCTGGGGACAGCCGCGCTCCGGACTCCCCGGTGTTGAAACGCCGGGTTATTGTCGTCTCGCCTTTCGGGACAGAAACAGACTCCGTAGCTGGGACGCCGGTGCCCGTCTTGATCTTCTACAACAACCAGTTGAATAATCCAAAAAAGTGAGCTATGAGACCAAACTTGAAACCCATGAAACTGAGACATATCACCTGGCCACTGCTGGCCGCGCTCGCGATGGGCTTCAACCTCCACGGCCAATCCTCCGGCGACGCGGGCGGTCCGGGTGACGGCCAAAACAACTTCTACCACCCGCTCACCCTGGCGGCGGCTCCCGCTGAGACGGCTGGCGGTGGGGGCGCGGGGGCTGGCGCGGAAGACCAGGAGGCCGAGCTGGCCAAGAAACTCCAGAACCCCGTCGCCGCTCTCATCAGCGCGCCGATACAGAACAACTGGGATTTCGGCATCGGCCCGGCCAACGCGATGCGCTATACGGCCAACATCCAGCCGGTCATTCCAATTTCCATCAGCGAGGATTATAATCTAATCCTCCGCACCATCCTGCCGGTCATCTACGCGGAATCGCCAGTCAAGGGCGGCCGGGATGCCTGGGGCCTGGGCGACACCACGCAGAGTTTCTTCCTTTCACCCAAAGCACCAGTAGGCGGCTGGATTCTGGGGGCCGGTCCGGTAATGTATTACCCCACCGCGACCGATAGCGCGCTGGGCGCCGACAAATGGGGTGCCGGGCCGACGGTGGTGGCGCTGCGGCAGGAACACGGCTTCACCTACGGCATCCTGGCCAACCAAATCTGGTCCTATGCCGGCTCGGGTGATCAAAACCTTAATGCCACTTTCCTCCAGCCGTTCGTCTCCTTCACGACGAAGACCTACACCACATTCGCCGTCAACACCGAGTCCACCTACAATTGGCAGGCCAAAGAGTGGACGGTGCCGCTGAACTTCATGGTTCAGCAGTTGGTGAAGATCGGCAAGCAGCCCGTCGCCTTCCAGTTTGGCTATCGCTACTACGCCGACAAACCCAGCGGCGGCCCTGACTGGGGCCTGCGCTTCGCCGTCACGTTCCTTTTCCCGAAATGAACAAACTTGCCACTGACCACTGATTACTGATTACTGATTACAACCCAATTGCCGCTAACCACAAACCGAAACAACGAAACAGACCAAAGCATGAAAACAAAGATCCCATACCTCGCCTTACTCACCGCCGCCGTCGCGCTGGTCGCCTTGACCGGCTGCAACACGGTCTCCACCTCCGTCAGGCAGGACATCGGCGGGCCAACCTATGCCCCCTCCGACCCGGCGCAGGTGCAAATCCTGCGTGCGCCGCCGACCCGCCCGCACGTGCGGTTGGGTGAAGTCACGGCGCAACCCTCCAGCGACAGCGTGCCCGTAGCTGAGATCGAAGCCGCCCTGCGCAAAGCCGCGGCGAAGATGGGCGCGGACGCCGCCGTGGTAGTCTATGACAAGACCCAGACCACGGGAGCGTATGTGACCGGCCCCTGGTGGGGGCGCCAAGTGCAAACGATACAGGGCCGGGTCATCATCGCCGTGGCCATCAAGTATCAGTGAGACACCGCGCTGGTGCTAGGCACTCAGACGATTTCAATCGTGGTTGCAAACCCTTAGCTCGACAGCTTACACTTAACTCCGCGGATTAAAGTAACAACAACTCCAAACCATAACACCTGTGACCAACACGAAACTATATCTCTACGCCGCGAGCCTGATTATCTGCGCCGGCACCACATTGAACGCGAGCGCGGCTGAAGCCGCCGACAACTCATCCGATTCGTCGTCCCGGCCCCCTTATCAGCCCTGGACGGTGGGCGCGGAGGTTGGCACGCCGGGGATCGGCGGGTTCGGTTCGTGGCGCTTCTCGGATCATCTGGGCGTGCGGACCGGCTTCGACTATTTCCAATGGACGGAGAAGAACCTTAGCATCGGGGACTTCAGGTACAGTGCCAAGGCGCGACTGATGTCCGAGCCGCTCACCCTCGACATCTATCCGTGGCAGAAACACTCGTTCCACGTCAGCGTTGGCGTGATGTTCAATCAGAACCAGTTGACCGGCACCTCGAGCGGCTTCGGACCCGTCACCATTGGTGGCCAGACGTTTGATTTCTCCGACATCGGTTTGCTCAATCTGAAGATTCAACAACAGGTGGTGAATCCTTACCTGAGTATCGGGGGCAATTTCTTCTATTTCGACCATGCCCACCACTGGGGCCTGGGCGGCGAACTGGGCGTGGCCTACAGCGGCGACCCAAGAATCAGCCTGACCAGCTCGGGTCGTTTTTCCGGGGGCGGGCATGACGTGCTTGGCGGGGCGTTGGGCCAGGAGAAGCAGAAGGCCCAGGACTGGGCCAATCAGTTCACTTGGTTTCCGGTAGTCAAGCTCATGGTGACCTACTCCTTTTAGCCGCAATGCCTTTCGGATATTCCAGAGATGAATCCCAAAGGGATTCCGCCCCGAAGCCCAGGGTTGCGAGCCGCGAGCTACCCTGGGAAAAGCGGGTGGTGTCGGCCAACCCCAACGGGGTTGTGGCCCGAGGGCGGCGATGGGACACAACCCCGTTGGGGTTGAAAATCGCACGGGCGCTAACCCAGGGTAGCCTCGCGGACTCGGCAACCCTGGGCTGGAGGACACAATCCCTTTGGGATTGCAGAACCATCGGTCTCTCCGTCGTTCCGTAGGGCACTGACCTCGCACCGAATTTCCGAAAGGCATTGGCTTTAGGCCGGATATTTCACACCCGTGAACGCCGCGTGAGGGCACGCGGCCTACAGCAGGTGTGGTCGCTTGTAGGCCGCGTGCCCTCACGCGGCGCACTATTGGCGTTTCCATCGGAGTGTGAAATATCCAGGTTAGAGGGCTTTGCCCGTCATTTCTGCATTCTGCATTCTGCCTTCTGCATTCCCTGTGTGGCGGCCTTGCCGCTCCTGCCGCCGCCTTCTGACCTCCGTCCTCCGCCCTCTGTTGTCTGATTTCAGCTTTCTACTTTCTGCTTTCTGCTTTTCCGGCAGCGGTTTGCACCCCCGTGGCACACTGGTAGTAGTATGGTACCACCATGGACCTGCCATGGTACCATAGAAAGGTTCGCCACACTCCGAAACTTAACCCGCAGCGTGCCCCACGCTCTCCCCGCAACCGGCCAGTCGTGGCGGCACGGAGCGCCGGTCCCCGACCCGGCGCTGTTCAAGCGAGCGCGGCACACTGGGGCGGAGCCCGGCGCTCCGGTGGGCCGTGGCAGGGTGCCCCCGCCGCCACTGATCGACTGCCTTTCCCTACGCACTCCCGGCCATGTCCGCGCTGCGGAACGAGCCGCGGCTGCCACGAAAGTCTCGAAATACCCGAATTGGCGGAGATTTCGCCCAACTGAGGCGCCCGCCGGATGGGTGAGCAGAGTTCTCTTTGCGTGTTGTCCAGTACGGCGGGCGTCTCCAGGGAACTCGGCCTCGTCCGCAGGCAGGGCTTCGAGGAAGGCTCAGGCAATTGTCGGGATGCCAAGGTCCCTGAGATAGTTGAAGGTTGAGTCGTAGAAGGCAGGTGAGCGCGTCGGGTCGCTCGTGTCGCCCGGCGGGACAAAAACCACCATCCCCTGCCGTGCACGCGTCAGCAGCACTCGGTAAGCGTTGCGAAGGTAATTTCGGTTGTCAGAGTTGCTGATGTTGCACCATCGGTGGCCGCGGAAGTCGTGGTAGCCCCAGCCTGGCCCAGTAAAACGCAGATCTCCGTCCCACGTCACACAAGCCCAATCGAGTTCCAGGCCCTGGACTTGAAATTCCGTGGCGGCGTCCTCCAAGTAGTAGCTCGACCGTGTGTCGTCCCGGTCATTGAGAAACCAGTGCACAGGATCGACGTCCACGCGAATGTCAATCGCGTGCGGTTTCAGTCGCTGCGCCTTCGACGATGCAACGAGACCGTAGCGCTCTGTTCCTCTGGCACGGGAGCGGATCCAGTGCTTCGCCTGATGCAAATCGCGGGTGAGGACAATGGGATACCGTCCGGCAAGGCTCTCGAACGCCTCCCGTGCCTGCCGCTTTTCGCAGTCTAGGAGCGCTTTAACGAAAGAGGGAACGTTCTCCGCCCGAAACGATCTCATCGAAACGGACAGATGCAGACAGTCATCAAAATGGGCGTTCGGCCATGCGCGCACCGCCTCCAGGACTTTACCCGCCGCGTATTCGCTGTCACTGAGTCGGGATGATATATATGCGTGCCATTGGGGAAACCTGTTGTGGACCGCCTCAAGCCAGGCATCGATGCCAGCCTCCCCGGTATTGATTTCCTGGCCGCCACCTACAAGGCAAATAATCGCAGCCCAATCATTGTGACGATCCATGTATGAGATCAAGAACTCGGGTTCGGATTGAGTGAACCCAGCCCGATGCTTTTTCCGGCGCATGAAACTCGCGGTTTGTCTTTGGTTCCAGGCGCGCTGCGCCTCGTCAAAGATTACAACGTGCTCTGCCGGTGGGCCCAGGTCAATCAACGCGTCGTCACGGAAGTGATGAACATTCTGGATGAACGCTTTGACGCTTTCGGCAACTTTGCCTTTACGCACCCGTTCCCCCTGTTGCTTTCGACGCGCGACCTCATCGCGGGTGAGCGCTTCACGCAGGACTGCGACAAGAGGTCCATTGCCTGAGAGGAAAACTGCGTGAGTCGGTTGGTTCAGTTCCCGGCGGCGAGTTGCCAGATTGAGGCCGACCAACGTCTTGCCGGCTCCTGGCACCCCGGTAACGAAACAGATTACTTTGTTACGCTTTTCGTTCGCTTCATCCACAAGGGCTTCGACGCGCCGGGCGGTCACGCGCAGGTTTTGCGCCCCGGCATCGTAGCGGGCGATCGCCTCGACAGAGTGCTGTGCGTATAGAGAGCGGGCAGCCTCCACAATGGTGGGAGTCGGCCGATAAGAACCACGCGACCATTGCGCGGCATCGAGCGCGTCACCTCCGACGGATAAAAGAATCTGGTCTATGGCTCCCCGCAATCCAGCGGGATGCACGAGCACAGGGCGAAGAACTTTGTCCTCATCCACCTGCAGGCTGACTGGTGGCGATTTCGCAGCTTCAGTGGCAATGAGAATTGGGACGAGCGAAACGGCATGGCTCGCCTCGTGAAAGTTCTTCAGGTCCAATGCGTAGTCCCATACCTGTTCAACTGCGGTGCGGTCGAACACGTGCTCGCCCACCTTGAACTCGAGGACGAAAACCACCGGGCCAATCAAGAGCGCCGCGTCAACTCGGCGCCCCATGCGCGGAATGTTGAACTCCAGGAAAATGGATCCATTGAGCCCGAGGACACAGTCCCGCAAGAGGCTGATCTGGGCCAGCCAAGCATCCCGTTGTGTGGGAAGAACAGCGAAGTCGCTGAGCTTGGCTAGTCGTCCAATAACAACGTCAGGGTCACTGGCAACGAACTCAGCGAGCGACGCGCCATACCACGCCCGCGGTGAAGAGGCTATGGCGGCGGCAGATTCGCTCAGTGCTGTCATCGGCTCAACAATGCCAAAGAGCTTCCTAGAAGTGAAGGGCCGGTATCAAGATAGTTCTGCGCGTGCGAGGATTTGTCAGCCACAGAGGGGCACAGATTACACGGATTTACCGGTCGGGATTTCGCCGGCAGAGGCGGCAGGTTTCTGCTGGCTCTCACACAACCGGGCAAGTTGCAGCCCAAAGGGGGAAAGGTTCACCGCGAAATACCCGAAATACGCGGGAAGCAAACGAGGGAGGTGACCTCTATCCCAGGGATCGAACGCAGCACACTTCGTCTTCTCGCAGCGGTTCCAGAGCGGATTCCGGGACAGTAATAACGGCCAGCGTGTCGCCAACGGCGTTGAACACTTCGGCGCTGTAGCCATCCTCGCCGTCACGGGCGACGTGATGCTCCACCAGCTTCACGATGTCGCCGCGCTTCAGCCGTTCTTCCGGAACGTCGTGCGTCAACACCACATCTTTGTAGAGTTCAAACTTCATTCGGTGCTTCGCTTATCTGGCAACAAGGTAACGAACTTGGTGACGCGCGACAAGTGTTCGGTCATCCAAATCGCCCGCACCGCTAGCGTGACACCATTTGGGCCGGTCAGGTTGCCGCGAATCTCGTAGTATTGGCCGAACTGGTTGGACTTTCCGGGCACCGCCTCCAGCGGGAGCAGTTGCGCGCGCAAGTCGCGTAGCAGTTGCTCGGCGTTCTCCAGCCGGTAGCCGGCCCGCTCAAGAAAAGCGGACTTGTCCCCCCATGCCTGGGGGATGAGCAGGTATTCCGTCGCCTTCTCTCCGGGAATAATCGTGTTGGCGGGCAGCTTCATTTCGCGATCGGCGCGGATTCCAGCAGCCCATTGGCTTGGGCCTCTTTCACCAGCGCCTCTGGCAAGTCCAGTTGAATCGTAGCACTCATGCCGTTCCCAACATGGAAGCAAGTGCCCTGGCGTGTCAACC
>Ga0194060_10001154_pt1 | contig 19014 bp, 19 predicted proteins | sample SepL225m_MetaG_FD_163427 | JGI IMG/M metagenome (GOLD analysis project Ga0194060, IMG submission 163427) | Anoxic zone freshwater microbial communities from boreal shield lake in IISD Experimental Lakes Area, Ontario, Canada - Sep2016-L222-5m | ecosystem: Environmental > Aquatic > Freshwater >...
GCTTCACTAAATCCACCTGCAGTAATCGGAATACGAGCACTCGCCGCTAATTCGAGAAGCATGTCGCGAAGAGAATCATCGCTGAGCTCACTGAATTGCCGGATAAGTGTGCGAACCGATTCGTTGCGCAGGTTTGTGGTGGCATCGCCGTATGCACAGAGAACGCCCGGTGATGGTGGAATGATGACCGGCCAGGCACCGGTGAGTACACCCAGAGCATTTGCGTGAAGCGGGCCAGCCCCACCGAAGGCAACGAGTGCAAAGTCGCGTGGATCGAATCCTTGTTGCACCGAGACTAGGCGCAGCGCTCCAAGCATGTTCTCGTTGACGATATCGATAATGCCGGCAGCCGCGGCTTCCACTGATGGAAGACCCGTACCTTCGGCGATCCTGCTTACTGCGGTACGAGCAGCAGCACGATCCAACTTAATTTCGCCACCCGCAAGTTCAGTAGGCAAGTAACCGAGCACCACGTTGGCATCGGTCACCGTGGGCTCCTGGCCACCGGCACCATATGCAGCTGGTCCAGGAACTGCGCCTGCACTCTGAGGACCTACGCGAAGTGCTTGAGTGAGTTGTGGAACGTGTGCGATCGAACCGCCACCCGCTCCGACTGTGCGCACGTCGATTGAGGTAGCACGCACCTTGAGATCACCCACTGTTGTTTCGCGACCAACGCGAGCAGTCAGCGCCTGCACCAGCGCGACGTCGGTAGAAGTTCCACCCATGTCGATGGTGAGGAAATCGGGATATCCCGTTTGCTCTGCTACCCAAACCGCACCCGCCACGCCACCGGCAGGACCGGAGAGGAGAAGTGCAACTGGGTTATCGGCCGCAGTACTTGCTGAAACAAGACCACCATCGCTGCGAAGGATAAAGAGCTCGCCTTGCACATCCGACTTATCGAGTTGGTTTTCAAGGTTTGCAACGTATTTCGCCACCTGAGGTTGCACATAAGCATTCGCAACCGTGGTGATCGTGCGCTCGTACTCACGCAATTCAGGGAGCACTGAAGATGAGAGTGATATTGCCATTCCAGGCATGATTTCCTTCGCAATTTCTGCGATTCGAAGTTCGTGCTTGGCGTTGGTGTAAGAGTTGATGAGGCTGATACTGAGGGCCTCTACGCCTTGCTTCTTCAATTTCTCAAGTTGCTTGCGGACATCTGCCTCGTCGAGCGCGGTGACGACAGAGCCATCTGCACCCATGCGTTCGATAACTTCGACAGTGTCTTCAAGTGCGGCCAATGGTTCGGGCTTTGGCCAAATAATCCAGCCAGCAAGACCGCCCGGCACGAATGACCGTGCGATCTGGAGTACCTGACGAAAACCTGAAGTTGTAACCAAACCAACTCGGGCACCCTTGCCTTCGAGAATTGCGTTTGTGGCAACAGTGGTGCCGTGCAGCACTTCACCAATTTCGCTGAGTTTGATTCCGGCTTCTTTGCAGGCGCGTTCAATGCCGCGAAGAACTCCAATTGATTGATCCTGTGGGGTGGAGGAAGTTTTTGCGCGGAAAGTTTCTCCGGTCTCTTCATTCATGAGAAGGATGTCGGTGAACGTTCCGCCCACATCGACACCAATGCGATATGCCATTTACTCTCCTTAAATGATGCTAGCGGAACTTAGTGATGACATTTCGTCATCAGAAAGACCGAGCAGGGATTGGTAAATTTCCTTGTTGTGTTCGCCTAGCTTTGGACCGACGTGTCGTACCCGACCTGGTGTTTCCGATAAGCGAGGGAAGACGTTTTGCATTGCGAATTCCCCTAGTTCTTCATGTTGTACTTTAACAATTGCATTTCTAGAAAGGAAGTGCGGATCGTTCATCATGTCTTTTGCACGGAAAATTCTTCCGGCAGGAACGCCTGAAGTGTGCAGCAACTCTAGAAGAGGATCTGCATCGACGGTAGTAGTCCATTTCGCAATAATTCCGTCGAGTTCTTCCATGTTCGCTCCGCGAGCGCTGTGAGATGAGTACTTTTCATCGCTTGCTAAATCATTGCGGTTCATGGCTTCGCAGAGCCGACGAAAGACACCGTCAGCGTTGGCCGCGATGAGGATCATCTCCCCGTCTTGTGTGGGATACACATTGCTTGGCGAAACGTTTGGAAGCGTGGGTCCCGTGCGTTCGCGCTGGTAACCAGCGATCTGCCATTCCGGCACCAGCGACTCAGTGAGCGAGAGAACTGCTTCATAAATTGCTGAATCGACCACTTGACCGCGCCCGGTGCGCTCACGATTGTGCAGCGCTACCAACGTGCCTAGCGTGGCAAAGGTGGCTGCGAGTGAATCACCCAGCGAAACTCCAGCGCGAGCGGGGGCACGATCAGGATCGCCCGTGATGTAGCGGATGCCACCCATTGCCTCACCGATCGAGCCAAAGCCAGCGCGCGTCGAGTACGGGCCCGTCTGGCCAAAGCCAGTCACTCTCGTAATAACCAATCGGGGGTTGATCTTCCAAAGTTCCTCAGGTGAGAGACCCCAGCCCTCTAAAGTTCCGGGTCGGAAATTCTCAAGGAGCACATCGGCTTTAGCGACGAGCTTACGAATGAGATCTTGACCTTCTTTGAGGCGAAGATTCGCGGTGATGGATTTCTTGTTGCGTGCCACAACTGGCCACCAGAGCGATATTCCATAGGGTTTTTCGCGACCCCACTGCCGCATCGGATCGCCAACTCCAGGATCTTCTACCTTGATAACCTCAGCGCCAAAATCGCCAAGAAGCTGTCCACAAAAAGGGCCCGCGAGGAGCGAGCCAAGTTCAATAACGCGTAAATCATCCAGCGGGAGTCCTTGCGAAGTATCCATTCCACGCTCTTTCGTATATCGCTACCGAGCAGCATGCGAGGGAACCTCACATAGGTGGAGCGTAAAGAGCCGGATTCCAACCGTCAATAGGTCAGACCTTTTGCGTTTTTAGGTAGTGGATCACATTTGCCTCACTGAGCACCTCGCCGTACTTGGCTTGAATGTCGAAAAGATTTGACTCATGGGGCCCATCTTCTCGGTCTCCCACAGATTCTCGCGAGACGAGCGGAATAAATCCGTACTGAATGGCATCGACCACCGTTGCCCTAATGCAGCCACTCGTACTCACGCCTGCCACGATCACCGTATCGATACCACTTGCGTTGAGCGTTGAGGCCAAGGTGGTTCCGAAGAATGCACTCGCGTACTGCTTCACAATCACTACTTCTCCCGGTTGCGGAGCAACCGCCGCGGCAAAATCACCCAGGGCCGTTTTCCCCACGAAATGTTTGAGTGCGCCGACTTTCTTGAAGAAGACACCACCGTCTAAACCCTTGTCAGCAAAGGAAACTTGAGTATGAACGATCAAAATTCCTGCCTCACGCGCCGCCGCCAAAAGCCGAGCTCCAGAACGCAAACATTCGTCAACACCCATGTACAACTGAGCTCCTGGCTCGAAGTAGGCATTGACAAAATCAATCATCAAGAGCGCCGGGCGTGTGCCGGGAGTGAGATGCTCACCAAAACCTGCCTCGCTCTGCGAAAGGACCGCGGCGTCGCGTGATGATGGTGAAGTCATGCGGCTAGGTTAGCGCCCAGGCGATCCTTCAGACATCCCTCACCGCACCAAAATCTTGTGTCCCTCATCTGGCGGGCGGCGTTCCCTGAGGGCGTGTCGCCACGCCTCGCCGCACCCCTTTTGACCTGCGATCTTGCTCACATGGCCAAACCCGCCAAAAATACATTGGACATTTCTCTTGACGCGTCCCACCTACTGGTCAATCATCATCTCAAGCAACTGAACAGGAAGGTGTTTATGAGACCGCACGTCGAACTCGTAGCAAACGAAGATTTAATGTGGCACGTTGCCGAATTGCCGAAGTCTGAAGGCAAAGTTAAGCAGCGCAATCTTTCTTACGATGAAGAGAATGGCGCAGCATCAACCCTGATTCACTTCGAAACCGCCTGGTCACGTCCGGCGGGCTACCACGAGGCAGATACCGAGTGGTACATCCTTAAGGGTCAGGTCAAGATGGGCAAAGAGCTCTTCGGGCCACACACCTACTTCCGCGCCCCAGCAGGTCTCCAGATCGCTGAACTCGAAGTGGCCGAGGGCACTGAAGTGCTCCTCTTCCGCGAATACGGCGATTTTGGCTTCTCAGTCTCCGACAAAGATTGGTCCAAAGAGGTCGCTGTAGGCGGCAACACCGTCCAAACAGTCAAAGGTGAACTGACCAAGGCCAGCGTCAAGGGCACTCAGTGGCTACCAAACATCTACGAAGGCGATAGCCAACGCTTCCTCCACGTGAAGCCGCTCTTCCACGATCCCTCTCCCGCCGATGACCACACGAAGGGATTCATCAGCCTCTTGGCTTACGCGCCGCCTTCATGGCAAGACCACAAGGTGGCTCACCACCCAGTCTTTGAAGAGGCGTATTGCATATCCGGAGCGATGACTTACAACTTCGGAAGGATCGATCCGGGAACTTACTTCTTCCGTCCAGCTCTCGTGAAGCACGGCATGTTCCACTCACACGAACCTACGGGAGCTCTCTGGTTCTTCCGTCTCGATGGCGATCTCATTAACTACGTAACCGAATACCCTGAGGTCGAAGTCCACGGAAAGCCCATCAATTACGATCCCAACGATCCCGCTCAACGCCCAGTGCTCGCTGGTCTTCCAGTGCGCTCACGCTCTACTGGCGCCTGGGATGGGCAAGGCCGCTAAATGGGAACTTACGTATCCGACTCCAGCAAAGAAGGAAAACTTCTTGCTGAATTAAAGGATCTCTTCGATGGCATCATCAAAAAAGATGTCAAGCGAGTGCTCACTCACTACTTGCCAAAAGATAACTTGCTGATCTTTCTCGAAGGACCAGAGAGCACCGCTTTTGGTTGGGACGAAGAGTTTCTTTTCGGAGCATGGAGTGAACTTCTCAAGGCAGTGACTTTCTCCGGATTTGAACTCAACGCGCATATGCAGGTTCGATGCGACGGTTCAACCGGATGGGTTGCCAGCGAAATCACCACCATCTACGGAAAAATCGACCAAACGGCTGCTGAGCATCACAAAGTTGTCAGCCGTGGCTCTTGGATGTTTGAAGAGGTCGACGGTCGTTGGCTCATAGCAGCTGAGCATGTTTCATTCGCAATTCCCAACCCCTACCCACTGGACTAGGAGAAAACCATGTCTGAAAAATTCAATACTTGGTGCATGGAGTGCGAAGAACGCACAGATTTTACCGGCGAAGTTATCGAAGTATCTGACGGGACAACGGGCGCCCAGGGCCCCTGCCCCAAGTGCGGAACCCTGATCACACAAATGATCAGCTTCGCACGCAAGTCGTAAGAGGGCCTTCCAGGGTCTGCTCCACCTGAGCTCGCCAGGGTTCAGTCTTACTCGCACAATAAAAGGAGATAATCAGTGAAGAAAATTGCCATCATCAGCGCCGGGCTTGTATTAGCCCTCGCTGCATGTTCCTCGAGTTCGTCAAGCTCGGAGAGCGCCGCTACGGCAGCTGCCAAGTGCGAAAACCCCGTAACGATTGGCATCAACGAGCCATTCTCGGGTCCATTCGGTTTCTATGGTCAATTCGTAGCTAACTCAGTTCAACTCGAAGCGGATGCAATCAACGCTGCGGGCGGACTCCTTGGATGCCAGATCAAGGTATCGACTCGCGATAACGGACTCGATCCTGCAAAGGTCGTAGGAAACACCACCGAACTCATTGGTGACGCTAGCGTCAACATGGTCATGGGACCTTCCTTCACTGCTTTCTACGATGCAGTAAGCGCTCAGTACGAAGAGGCTAAGAAGCTCAACTGCCAAATCGCAGTTAACGGAACCGACTCCCTCAAGGACAAGGCATACGCTTTCCGCATCAACGCTTCTTCGAAGCTCACGTCAGAGGCGCTCGTAAAGTACCTCGCTTCAGCAGGCATCAAGACTCTTGGTGCGATTTACCAAAATAATGGTGAGTCACTTACCTTCGACAAGGAACTTGCAGCAGCTGGCGCAGCCAACGGCATCAAGTGGGTCGGTTCACAATACGTAGATCCAACCGCAACTTCACACGCTGCTCAGATCGCTAAGTTGAAGAGTGCAGATGCAATCTTCATCGATCCACAATCTGGCGTTGCCGCACTCACCGCTGATGCTGCAAAGAAGGCGGGCTACAAGGGTCTTCTCGTCGGCAACAACGGTCTCCAAGGATTCACCTATGTTGAAGGTGCAGGCGATGCCGCAAACGGCTCTGTCTTCGCTTCTAACAACCTTGGTTCATACACTGCAATCCCTACCGATCAACAACCAAAGAAGTACGCAGAGCACACCGCTGGCATCGTCGCCAAGTTTGGCGTCACCACTGGACCAAAGTCCGGCGTAAAGATGATCAACGGTACTCAGCAAGCTGCTGACTGTGTTGTTGAATGGGCTGCAGCAGTAAACGCTGCCAAGTCATTCGATGCCACTGCAGTTGCAGAGGCTTGGAGAAACCTCACCCTTTCGCAAGATGAGGTCCCATCAGCAGTTGGTGGCGGCGTAAACTTCGCTGGCGGCAACGAGTCATGGAACAAGCCAGAGCAAATGTTCATCTACAAGTGGGTCCATAACACCGATGGCTCATGGGTAGTCGAGCAAATCCAAGGCCCAACAGCCTAATCAGTAATACCTTGTAAGAAACTACGTATGCCGTAAGGCGGAGGTGCGAAGCTCATGATTGTTGATGTCCTCGTGATGACAATATTCCTGAGCAGCACCTCCGCCTTAATGGCACTTAGCCTCACCATCGTTTACAACAGCACGCGAGTCATTAACTTCTCTCAAGGTGAAATCTTCATTCTTGGCTGTGGCATGGCATACCAAATTGGTGTTGTCATGAAGCTCAACATGTTCGTAGTGGCGGCAGTTGCGATTCCAGTAACAGCGCTCGCCGGTCTCCTACTTGAACGTCTCATCATGATTCCTGTGCGCCGGTCAGGTTCTCCTGTCGCCTGGATCATCACTACGCTCTCCATCACTCTCATCTCACAATCTCTCTTCGCGCTCGCCTTTACCAGCGCCCAACTTCGACCCGATCCCCTCCTTGCTGGCGGGTTCAAGATCAATGGGCAAGAGTTGCCTTACCAAATTCTCATTCTGCTTGCGGTCACGCTCGTCATCTTTTTCGCTTATGAAATCTTTCTCAATAAGACAACGTTTGGTATCGGCGTACGTGCCGCGGCCACAGACCCAGAAACCACTTCAACCTTTGGCGTTCCGGTCAAACTTTTCGTTGCGGGATCATTCATGGCGGCTGGACTTATCGCTGGCATCGGCGGATGGCTCGGATCATCGGCGGCTTTTGTACTCCCTACCGACGGACTACGTTTCACTGTGGCCGGCTTTGTTGCCATGATCGTCGGCGGCCTTGGCTCCACGCGCGGCGCTCTCATCGGCGGGTTCGTGGTTGGAGCCATGGATGCCATCCTGCGAAACACCATCAACCCAGGAATCGGCGAACTCTTCATCGCGGCCATCTTGGTCATTATTTTGGTCTTCAGACCTCAAGGAATTATTGGAGCCGCTAGAACACGAGGTGACGCATGAAAGCGCGGCGTGCGGTTATTGCACTTTCTCTTCTTGCGGTAACTCTCTTCTTGCTCTTCCCATTCTTTGGTGGAGGGATATCTACCAATACCGACTTCAACACCTCGGTTCTCTCACAAGCAGTCATCACTGCAGTCATTGTGATCTCACTCAATCTCGTCATGGGCGTGACCGGTCTCTTAACGCTCGTGCAGACCGGAATGCTTTCGGTGGGTGGATATGCGCTCGGATACGTCGCACTACGGCATGAGGTAAATCCGCTCTACATCATCCCCATCTCAATGATTGCTGCTGCTTTCCTCTCCTGGATCCTTATTCTGATAAGTGGACGCGCGATGGATCTTTACTTCGGTCTCATCACGCTTGCATTCAGCCTTGCTCTCGTCACGATTGCACAACAATGGACACCAGTTACTGGCGGATTCATTGGTATGAACAACATTCCTACACCGCACGTGAATGGCGAGCGGATGCCGAAGGTCGCCGTTTATGCGATCTTCTTAGCGATTCTCATCGTGGTCTTTATCGTCCAACGGAACCTCATGCTCTCTCCTCGGGGTAGGGCTATGGAAGCGGTACGCATCTCTCCCGCTACCGCACAGAGTCTTTCGATTAGCCCTCGGAAGATCCGCACCTTCGCTTTCGTCTTTGGAGGTGCCATCGCCGGACTCGGCGGCGCCATGTATGCCATCAACTTGCGTTCAATAAGTCCAGCCGCTGGCGGCCTCTCCTCAAGCCTCGTGCTCTTCATTGCGCTCTTCCTCGGTGGTCTCGGAACAGTTATTGGGCCCCTCATTGGCGTCATGCTGCTCACCATCACTCAAGTGGCGATTCGCGGCCAGGGCCCGTATCAAGACCTGATTCTTGGACTCCTCCTCCTTCTTTCAATGTTCACCATCCCTCTTGGTGTGGTTGGCTCTTGGAATAAGTCAAGGTTCGCCATCCCCCGCAAGCTCCCCGAACTTGCCCACGAGATCCACGCAGACGGAATCCTCTTAGAGAAACAGAAGATCAACGAGAGCAATCGCGGAAATGTGGTTCTCGAATCTGACGCCGTTTCACGCAACTTCGGTGGCGTCAATGCCGTGAGCGACGTGAATTTCAAACTTACCGCCGGGCAAGTTCACGGAATCATTGGTCCAAACGGAGCTGGCAAGTCAACTCTTGTGAATTGTTTGACAGGTTTTGACACACCGAACTCGGGGAATGTCTTGCTCCGCGGAAAGAAGATGCCTGCCGATCCGATCGCCTTCGCGACAAGTGGTGTGGCTCGCGTATTTCAGATTCCACACGTTCTCGACAATCTCTCCGTCATCGACAATGTCTTAGTCGGAATTGATTCTCGTAAGCCAACTTCCTGGTTGGCTGCTCTGATTCGCCTTCCAAAGTTTAGGAAAGCCGAAGCTAAGAAGCGCAATGAAGCTCTTCGTCTGTTGAGCGAGGCTGGAATTGCCGATCTGGCCGCGAAGCCTGCAAGTATTTGTTCGCACGGCCAGAAGCGACTGCTAGAAATTGTTCGTGCAGTTGCTACACATCCCGACATCTTGATTCTCGATGAGCCCGCTACTGGCCTGACCGGCACAGAACTCACCATGCTCTCCACTCTGATCTCTAATCTGCGCGGTACGGGTGTCGCCGTGCTTCTCATCGAACATAATGTGGACTTCGTCTTCCAGCTCTCCGACCAAATAACCGTGCTCCACCTCGGGAAGGTACTCATTTCTGCAGCTCCGGCCGAAGTACGAGCTTCGAAAGCAGTACAAGATGCATACCTAGTGGGAGGTCGATAAGCCATGACGAAAGAAGCTGCTCTGGTAGTCGACTCTGTTGATGTATTTCACGGTTACGCTCAAGCGATTCACTCGCTCTCCCTGACGGTGGAGAAAGGCGTTTTCGCTACGTTGCTAGGTCCAAACGGTGCCGGCAAATCCACCCTTCTTCGTTCCATCATGGGAATTCTGCCCGCCAAGTCGGGCCATATTTCTTTTGAGGGTAAAGAAATCACCAAACGCTCCCCCAATCAGATCGCGGCCGGCGGCATTGCACTCGTACCAGAAGGTCGAAAGATCTTCCAGGATCAGACTGTCCAAGAGAATCTGCTACTTGGCGGGTATCTCATTCGCCGAGATGCCACGTTGCTCGCCGAAACCCTGGATCTTGTATATACGCTCTTTCCGATTCTGGCAGATCGCCGCCAACAGAACGGGGGCACCCTCTCAGGAGGCGAAGCCCAAATGCTGGCAGTGGCACGTGCACTTATGGTGCGCCCACGCATGCTCCTGCTCGACGAGCCTTCCCTAGGGTTAGCCCCGCAAATTGTGATGGAAATTATGGAGCACCTCAAGAGACTCAATGAAACTCAGGGTCTCTCCATCCTGCTGGTCGAGCAGACCGCTCAATTAGCATTACAATATTCCTCTCACGCGTTCCTCGTTTCTAACGGCCGAATGATCGTCGATGGCAAATCAGACGAGATGAAGACCCACCCTGAGGTAACTCGCGTCTACTTTGGAGGCTGAGATGAGCAAATTAGCAATTGCTAAAATCCAGCCTGCCTACGCGCAAATAGCTTCACAATTGCGTGAAATGGTGATCAGCGGCCGCCTTGGGCCAGGCGATCAACTCCCCTCCGAGAATGATCTGGCCGCCGAATTTGGCGTAAGCCGAGGAACGGTACGCGAGGCCATTCGCTCACTCGCGGCCGAGAACCTGGTGCACACCACTCGCGGCGTTACCGGCGGCACCTTCATCGCTTTCGTGAACCCAGAGGCTGTCAGCGCCTCACTCCGTACCAGCCTTGGGCTTCTCAGCCAATCATCAGGTGTGACCGTTGAAGAGTTGCTCGAAGCTCGCGAAAGCTTCGAAGCCGCTGCTGCTAGGTACGCCGCTGCGCGTCGCACAGATGAGCAATTGAAAACCTTAGAGAGTTTGCTTCCTAGCCCGGATGACAGCATCACTGCGCGATTCGAGAAGAATCAGGCATTTCATAAGTTGCTCTTAGACGCCTCTGGGAACCGAGTGCTCGAATTAATCGCACGCCCCATTTACGATCTACTCTCCACTCATCTTGCCCACGAGAATATTCCGATGTCAGATATGCAAGCGGCCGAATGCCACCACAAAGCCATCTACGACTCAGTTGCCGCCGGAGATGTGGAAACTGCCGGACGTGCCATGTCTGAGCACATCGCACGTCTCATTGTGATCTACGAATCTAAAGCGGGAAAGTAAGAGCTCCTAGTAGGTAGACCCGGGCTTCCAGAGCCCAACAAAGGCCGCACAAGCCACCGTAATCCAGATTGCGTATGCCCACGGACGGCACTTAATCAAACCATCGTGCACGCGTTTCTCAACGTCTTCCGATGAACCGACAGTCAAAAGTTCCACAAAAGCGGCATTGAACGGCGCCAATGACATTTCCATACCTACAGCGCTAGCAATTGCGCCCGCATAGAGCAGCACTTTAATCCCGAGCCACTTGGGATTTGATTCAGCACCGAATGGCGTATCCGCGAAGAGAACGTACAAGCCGATCAGCGCCAGGATGGCAACCACAACCACCTTGCCGTACTTGTCACCCTTCTCGACGAAGTGCCCGAAACGTTCACCACCGCGTACCGGCCCGCCACTGCGAATGAAAAGAAAAATGGTGGCCGCTGCCCAGATTGCAGATGCAATGAGCACCAAAGCAAGTGGCCAGCCACGGAATGGTTCACCCAAAGGGTTCATGGAAATGAGCGCAACGCCACTTGCCAAGAAGAGCGACATACTGATCCGCGGAAAGAAATCAACTGCGCGCAAAATCTTGGCAGCAACAAGCCTGGTTTCGAGCGAAAGATTACGATCCAAAATATAGAAATGAGCTATATAAACGCCCATATCTGCACCTACCCAAAAAACAAAGAGGGTGATGTGGAACCAGAGCAAAGAAGATTGCAACAGCGAGTAGTGCACGAAATCGCTATGTGCCATCGCTACTTACCGCCCTTTATTTTTGCAATAAAAGGCAAAACGACTTCATGAAGTGCCGCGGGGATTTCGCTGACCATTTCCGAACTTCCTCCGGAAATCGTGGCGTACTCACTCCCCTTGATGATCGCGTGCACGTGGCGACCCATGTCGGCTTGATCGGGTACCTCGTGAGCGCCCGTGAGAATGAGCGTAGGCGCCTTTACCTTTGCCGCATTGGCAGCAGTGTCATAACTAAAGACCGCGTCATACGCCCACCAATAGTTTGGTCCCGCTTGTAGATAGCCGACCAATTCAGAGAGGTAGTGCTGAGCGTCGGAACTTCCGGTCACCATATTAAGACGCGGCAAGACTGCCTCCGTGACAAATTCACCGGTGTTATCTGGCTGCCAACGGTGCACCAAGTTCTTCCACCAGTGGAGTTGCAAGGCGGTGGGCGGAGCAAAGGGACCCATGAGTACTAATCCCTGCACACGCTCCGGCGCCTGACAGGCAATTTCGATCGCAATCGATGCACCTGTGTGATGTCCCATGAAGAGCGCCTCTTTAATTCCCAGTGCGGTGAGCGCCTCCAAGAGCGTCGCCGCGTAGCCCGCCATAGGAATAGGGCCAGTGGGCGCATCCGAATTGCCGAAGCCAGGCGAATCAAGCGCGATGAGTTGGTAGCCTGATGGAAAAGACTTCATAAACCGTTCCCACATGGCAGAGCTCGAGGGAGTCTGATGCAGAAGCACAATAGGGCGCCCCTGGCCCACAGTTCGGTAATGAATCTGGCCCTTGGAGGTATCTACATAGCCACGGCGTGATTGGGACTCCACGTAACTACTTAACAGCACGGCTAACTTTTCCATGACCTTCTCCTTCTAGTGAGCAGACTCAAGTGGGTTCGGAATCAAACCTTCGTGATGATGGATCACTTGCCATGCGCCATTGATCTGCTTCAACACATCAGTGATGCGTACTGAACCGACCATTGCCCCCGGCTCTTGATATTCGAAATCAAGGTAGTAACAGGCCAATGCCAAATCGCCCCAAACATCAAGTCGAACGAACCGCGAACCCCAAGTGAGCGCGCCGCGAGCTTTTGACTGAGCCTTATCCTTCTCGTGGAATTCACGTCGCGCTTCGGTGCCGATCACGAACTCGGGAGTAAATACATCCCAGACACTGCAATCATGTGCGAGTAGTTTTTCCATGCCCTCAATATCGCCAGCTTGGAAACTCTCGAAGATGAGGTTAATGACACGCTTGATCTCAACTTGCTCCGGACTCAATTCAGGCATCAAAACTCCTTTATTCGTTGAGATGTGCGCTTAGTTTTCGGTGGTCAGCAAGTTCGGGGCTGGTGCCTCATGTTGGCTATCGGCGCGATTCTGTTCAGGAGTCCGGAACGGATCCTCGATGTAATGGTTGTCGAGCGCACCGTCAGTAGAGAGTAAACCGAGCATCCCGGTATGGCTATAGAACGGTCCATGCGAAACGTACGGCGGGCGGTAGAAGTAGGAGCCCGCTTCCATATTTCCGCTCGTACCCAGGCGAATATCGCCGCGGATAAGGAAGGCTTCCTCGACGCAACGGTGATACTCGATGAAGGGGTAGTGGTACTGCGGCACAATTCCCGAAAGGAAGGTGCTGGCGCCCGTTTCCATGTCTACTCGCAGTGGCTTAAGCAAGAGACCGCAGGGCGGCCCAGGGATGGGAGAGAAAATCCAATCCATCGTTGCTGTGTCGAGAGCATCCGGAAGTTTCTCTCCCGCGCCCACAGATGGATGCAACCGCGGTGAACCATCGGTCTTCATCCAGACCGTGCAACCTTCATCGGAGCGCCACTCCCCTTGCATAACGCCGCCAGGAAGAAGTTGGTAGGCGCCCGCGCCGAGAGTAACTCCACCGATCATTAGGTAGCCAGAGAGAACGTACAACTCTGCGGTGTGCTCGAATGTGCCCGCCCAGCGTCGATAAGTGGGAGGGAGATTGAGCACCATAGAAATCGCATCGGTTTCAGAGTCTTGGGAAAGTTTGCGTGCATGCGAGTCGTAACTCCAGCCCACTGACTCAAGATCAAAGATTGCTTGGTCGTTCGTATGAATAATCTCGATATGCCCTCTAGCCACGTTACTTCTTCCTTTCGAGTGGAGTAGTCGCTACTGGAAATCTGTTCTGAACGCTGTTATTTCGAGCTTTCTGCATGTACTCGTTCGAATACCTCGTTCATCGCGGGTATGGAGTCCACGATCTTCCCGAGGATGCGAATAGTGTCGGCCTTATCGCTACCCACTGGGGAGCTCAACTCAATCCAGTCATAGTTACGAGCATAAATAGGGAGCCGCTCAAGCACTTGCTCACGCGTTCCAGCCAAGCAGAAGGTGCGCACCATTTCATCACTCACCGCTGCGAGCATTCCTGCGTCGTCGTTCTTCTCGAGCGCCGCAAGTCCAGCGGCGCGCTCTTTATCGAAGCCATGCCAGGAGAGGATCTCCGGGAAATATGGAGTGCGGAAGTAGAAAGCAAGCCCCGACTTGGCCATATCGATTGCGCGTCGTTCATCTTCATCAATGGAGCAATAAACCATCGCAGCGCGTTCCACTGTGGAATCGTCGCGACCGGCCTTCTTAATTCCTTCGATGAGCGCGTCGTTCGACTTCTTCTCAAACCACTCTGGTGAGCAAATGGTGTTGATGAGAACTCCATCCGCGATTTCACCTGCAAGCGTGGTCATATGTGGACCGGTTGCCGCAATCAGAATGGGCAGACCAAATCCGGTGGGGGGTGAGAGGCGGAAATAATCGGTGAACTTGTAGTAGTTGCCGGCGTAACTCGTGACGCCACCGTAAGGCGCCTCATATGCGGCACGGATTGCGGCGATGTAATCGCGCATGCGCACAAGAGGCTTACTGAAATCGACGTCGTGCCAATCCTCGCTCCAGTTCTTTGGCATCGAGCCCAGCCCAAAGGTAAAACGACCCCCTGAGAGATCTTGCAGCGCAGAGATGCCCACCGCGGTGGTGACAGGCGTACGGGTCCAGGTGGCGATTCCAGCTACCAGCTGGGCACTTGTGGTTTGAGTGGCGAGAGCGCCAAGAACGCTAAAGACCTCTACGAATCCATCGCCAATTCCGAGCATTCTGGCACCGGCTTTATCGGCGGCTCTGGCAATGTCCAGCATTTCGGTCAACGGCAGCCCAGGCTGCCCCAAAGCCATGCCCACTCCAGGCTTAACTGAACTGCGACCCATAGCCACTCTCCTCACGCTCCAGCGGTATCGAAATTGAGAGTACCGGAGCCCTCGGCTTAAGGTAAGACATTTAGCCGAGATTCTCAGATTGGCTATCCCTGGGGGTGGAAGAAGACGTAGGAGGAAGGCTTACCGCAGAGGGAGAGCGGGACGCTGAAGTTCATTGTGCGCACCTCGCCGACGGGCCAAGGTGTGCGCCAGATGCTGCCTGAACTGTTGAGAGGCTGATATGAATCTGCCACACCTCCGACCGTGACGACAAGCGTGTTGGCGTTGATATCCGTGACGGGTCCAGGGTTCACCCAGTTAGCGGTGAGTGGGATGTAAAGGTACTTCAGGTCCAAAGTCGCCAGCTCCCCAGGTTTCAATTTAGAAATCTGAGTCTCATCGAACTTCCCCCAACTTGTTGAAGTCAAAGTCATAGTGAAGGGAGGCTTCTCTGGGTAAGGAGAGTACGTTGAAACAGAGAGCGGCATCGCACCCAAGAAATTTGGGGTGCATGTGGCAATCGCTTGGTCCACCTTCAATCGCGCTGCCGCATCTAACTCGGACGTCGACTTTCGAGTGAGAGTGAATGTGTATTTCGCCGTTGAGATCTCTTTGTCGGGAGCGGTAGGTACATACATCTCAAGAGTATGAGAACCCGAACTGAGCGAACTGGTACTCAAAGTGCCGGAGAAGTCATTCACGTTGTTGAAGAGCACGTCACACGGGAAGGTCTTTTCATTACCGTCAATACGGAAACAAAAAGACCCAAAAGATTTAGCGTTCGGCTTGATGAAGTCAGTGCCACCAGTCATAGCGGAGACCCCGAGTGCTTTTCCTGAGTATGTGATCTGGTTTTCGTCATTAGAGAACTTTGCGGTAAAGCGGGGAGTCATAAAGTGTTGAACATCGTATCCACTCATGAAAATCATGAGAGTGCGACCGTCGCTTATTGTGGAGAGATAAAAGAAACCTACACCGGCAATGTTTGGAGAAATCTTTTTATCGACATCGAAAACAAAAGGGACCTTGGCGTCACAAAGATGAGTCGTGAGAGTTGCGGCGGGAATGTACTGAATCTTCTTATAGTCAGTCGCCAGAGGAGTCGTGTCATAGCGGACTACCTTGGCCGGCACGTCGAAGTACTTCATGTCGGAAGAAGCCCCGCCGATTTCTGAATCCTTCTGGAAGAAGTCATTTTCCACTGGAGTAGACAGGTAATTCTTCTTCCAAGAAGTAGACGCCGTGAATGACATCACGATACGGGCGTTAGTGACTCCGATGCTCCCACTTCCACGATTAATGCACGTGACTGTCATACCACTTGAATAGTCGGCCGTTTCGTGGAACGGCATTGCATTTCCGCTACTCATAGATTGCGAATTACTCCAGGCCGAAGGCATACAGCTCGCTGAAGTACAGGCGTCTTTAGTGGGAGTCGCTGGGGTACTACTTTCTGCGGAAGGATCCGGAGGTGCTACATAATCTGGCGGTAAAGAAACCCCTGAGCCTGTGCACGACGAGTTGTAGTTGTCGAACTCTTCCTTAATTAAACTTGCCTGTAAATTAACACTTTGAAGATCTCTCAAATAATTTGAATAATCAAGATTATATTTTTGCGCATCCGACATCTTACCTCTGGATATGGCATTGTTGTACTTGATGCGGGAGGCATCCATACCTTCAATATCCATCTTGCGCAGATCTTGCTGATATTGATACTGAGACGCCAGAGAAGAAAGGGTGTACTTCACCGAGGAGGTACAAGAGCTCTTCTTTCCAGTTGCTACAGCAGTTGCGTCATACCTACACGTTTTCGTGATGGCGTCTTGCTTCGCGCGCACTGCCGTCATCTGGCGGTTATAAGAGTCGATACTTCCTTGCGCACTTTGCATATCCAACTTTGCAAGCGCAGCTGAGGAAGCGTTCCCTGTGGCGCTTGCACTTTCGTACTTAAGTTTTGCTTGAGAAAGTTTTGTCTCAGAAAGCTTGCGAAGATCAGCCAGCGAGTAATACTGCCGGGAATAGTTAGCTACCTGCGCTTTCTGCGAGGCCGAACAAGGCTTCAAGCTGGCCGCGTTCGATTCCGCCACTAGCGGGGCCATAACCCCAGAAACCAAGAGCGCAACTATCCCAATCAAAAGAACGCGGCTTCTCATGGGCCAATTATGGCAACTCGGCGCCTTATGGGCGCACTTTTGGCCAAAAAAGTGTGGGATCCCGGAAACCAGGACCCCACACCCCTTAATTGGGGATCTAGAGATTTTCTTCTCTGTAGTACTGACGCCAGATCAAACGTTGAATTGGAATTCGACGAGGGAGCTGGTTCAGAATCGGAATCTTTGGGAGAAAGAGTAATCCGAGAGTAAGTAACCCCATGATCGCCCAAACTTGAGCATCAGCGTTTTCGGACGATTTGAACGGTTCAACTTGGTACCAGAATGAGTAGAGCCACATCCAGGATTGCCCCGGATACGAGCCGGTTTCATTCATCATGCCCCACTGATCTCCGCCGAGGTGTTGCGCAACCGCAAGGTCTTCCAAGTAAGTGCCGTCTGCCAAGAAGAGCAGTGGCTTAGTGAAATCAGTTGGCAATGGGCTCGCTTGAGTCGTGAGCATTCCATCCAACGCACCAATCTGAGCGATCTCCAACAACCCAGTTGTCATTGTCGGAACTGGACCGAACTCGCCGTTCGGATCTGCGACGGAGGTTGCATTTCCAGACTTTTCTAATGCGTCCACGTAGGCAGATGCCCACTTACTCTGGGCGTCAGCTGAGGCTGATTTCCATTGCACAAGTGCAGATTGGACGCTGGCCTTATCGCTCATGGTTAGAGGTGCGACTACAAAATCTCGCGCAGCTTCAATCGGAACCTTGACTCCAAACCATTTCTGCAATTTGAGTGGCCCAAGGGTTTGACCCTCACTCGCTTGATTGTACGGAGCACCGTAAGTCGCACTCGTTGTTCCACCCGCAAGTTCTGACGTTGCCGTCTTCACGAAATCGGCAGGAGTATTTTTCGCCCAATCTTGCAAAGTGATAGCACGCTCATCAGGCGAGCCAAATATCGAAGAACAGGCAAAGACCAATACCACTACAGCTACCAGCGCGATAACGAATTCTTTTACTAAGTCGTAAGGTCGTTTGCGACCCTGCCACTTTTCGAGATCAACTGTGCGCTCATGACTACTCACAGGACACCTCCAGGAATATCGAGAGCGTCCATGGGCGGGACTACTCCTCGACGACGCACGAGTATCACATGCCAAATTACGATGATGCCCACCGCGAGGGGTGCAACAGCAACGTGCAGCAATAATGACTGACCCGTATTCAAAGTGTTGAAGAAGGATCCAATACCAACAGAATTCAAACCGTCTTTCGCTTCTGACGCGATCCACTGTGAATCGAAGTTGGTTTGGATTAAATATCCGGTGAATGCGGTACCGATAGATGCCACGAATGCAATCCCACCGGTAACCCAAGTTGCAAATCGACGTCCCCGCCAGGCAGCCATCCAGAACTTGCCCCAAAGGTGAACAACCATGAAGACGAAGAAGAATTCCGTCGACCAGAGGTGAAGCGAGTTCACATAGCGACCAACATCAGAAACGTGGAACCATGAAGATCCTTTGGTGGCAAGAGTGATTCCTGTTGCAATGATCATTACTAATGCCGCAAGAGTAAGAACTCCAAATACATAGATCCAGGAGGCAACATAAGCCGGTTGCTCATCCGGAAGAATATCTTTCGGTTCAAACTTCTCTACTGTTGCCTCACGTAGTCGTGTTGTCCACATAGTGCTCATCAGAGTCACCGCTTCCGATGCTTGGGAAATGGAAGCGCAAGAGCTAAGACAAAGAACCCCGCCAAAACAATAATCATGATCAGATTGGGAACTGAGATTGATATCGAACCCCACGAAATATATTTCGCAGGATGATCAAGTGAAACAGCTAACAAATTCATTCTTGAGTCTCCCCCTCATTTGTGTGATGTAGTTTGGATCCAAACTTGCCTGCAATCAATTGGAATTACTACGTAAATCACCTGCGAATCTGATAATCTTAAAAAATATATTAATTACTCACATAAGCGTTTATGAAGATCCCAGAAAGGTATGCTCTGCTACCTATGGCACTACTCTTTGGACTCGGCACTGCGGTGATGTTTGCCTGCAGCACATTGATGTCTTCCCGATCCATTCGAATGATCGGCAACAACTCGGTTATCGGTTGGATCATGCTGGTGGGCACCCTGATCACGA
>Ga0194060_10001156_pt1 | contig 19000 bp, 14 predicted proteins | sample SepL225m_MetaG_FD_163427 | JGI IMG/M metagenome (GOLD analysis project Ga0194060, IMG submission 163427) | Anoxic zone freshwater microbial communities from boreal shield lake in IISD Experimental Lakes Area, Ontario, Canada - Sep2016-L222-5m | ecosystem: Environmental > Aquatic > Freshwater >...
CTTCCTGCGCAACCGCAATCGCGGGAAGTAGCCGATAGCCGATAGCCGATAGTCGGGCATCAGCGGCTCACGTGAACATAACCGATAGCCGATAGTCGGGCATCAGCGGCTATCGGCTATGTTGACATCCAATAAGTCTGGCTATACAATGGCGCTTCCTTTACAGTAGGCAGTTTTCCTTCCCTGCCTATCGTTGCCCTGATGGGAGAATACGACGGTAATGCGTAGAGGCTTACACATAAACTGTAAGAAATTTCCGCCCGTTGTGCCAAACGCCGTGTCGTGGAGCCCCTCGATGAAACCACGCCGCTGGTACAGTAGCCCTGAAATAAGGCCAACTCCTGCATCATCCACAGTGCGGCACTACACCTCGCTCATCCAGCTCATTTACGCATCACGAACGTATCGCCTACAGGGTTCAATCATCAAGCTGACACCAGTAGAACTACCTCAAGACTCGTACGGTCAAGATCCCCAGGTTCCTGCCACCAACATCGCTGTGCGACAGATTGACGCCGCGTAGGAGCGTGGCAGGGAGGCGCAGGATGCGCCATCTCTGCTATAGCAATCCTAAACTGGTTATGATAAAGGAGTCGAGACTTTAGGCGGCCTTATCCGGCTAAAGCCTCGACTCCACGCAACAATCCCAAAGAGGACTGCTATACGCCTTTACCGCAATCACCGCCGGTCATCGGTGGGATCACGGGTTGATGGGCAAGCGGTGTGGTACAATGCACGCTTGTTGCCACCCTATTGCGGGAGATTCGCGTGAGCTACATCCTGACGCTTGAGCCATCGGCGGCGGCGTGGTGCGGCCCCCAGCGGCTCGTGCTAAAGGTTGCAGGTGAGCGCATCTTCGATGCGGAGTACCGCCTGGATCTGGCCCCCCGACAACATACCGCCAGTACGTCCCCTCTGCTCCAGGACATAGCCCACGGCTGCCCCACCTGTACCCACGCCCATTGTCTGGCCTTCTCGCTGGCGGTAGAGGCGCTGCTGAGCCTTGAGATTCCTCTGCGCGCCGCGTACCTGCGCCTGATGGTCACCGAGTTCGAGCGAGCGACCTCGCACCTCGGCACCCTGAGTGCGCTTTTTAGCATGATGGGACTGGAGGCCACGGCTGCCCCTCTCGCCAAGCTACGCGACTCGTGCGCCCACGGGTTGGCGCTCCTGACGGGCGAACCCGATAGAGGCACGCTTATTCTGCCCGGTGGTCTGCGCCGCGACCTCCCCGACATCCGACGGAGCGAATTGAGCAAGCTGATCGCTGATGTCAGCCGACGCATCTACCAGATTGTTGATCGGGTCATTGATCAAAGGCTTATTTTGGCCCGCACGGTGAATGTCGGTACCTTGACCGGCACTGCCGCCACCCAGTTCCGCTTGCGCGGGCCGATGGCCAGAGCTTCGGGGCTGAAGGACGATGTGCGAATTGATGCGCCCTATGGGGCGTATACCACGCTGTCACCCCAGATGATTACCCAAGAAAGCGGCGATGTCTACGCACGGCTGGTATTGCTGCTACTGGAATCTTTGGAGAGTCTGAAGCTGAGCAACCGGGCGCTCGATGATCTTCCGACTGGTATGTTGAGCGCCCAGGTGCCGACAACCTTGCCCGTGGGCAAGGGTGAAGCCACAGTGGAAGCGCCCCGAGGCGCTCTGCGCTACCGTGTCGAGAGTAATGGGAAGCGCATTAGCGGCTATCGAGTTGAGCTGGCTCCCCAACTCGACCGGTTGCTGGCACGGACGCTGCTCGGACAGGCCAACCTCGATAACGCCGTACTGATCTTGCTCTCTTCTGACCCATGCAGCGCGTGTCAGAGGACTGGCAGTAACCAGTAACGGCCCCGTGCCACGCCACAATTTATGTTAGTTATCGCTGTTAGCCTGCTTCTGATCGTTGCCGCCGCATGCTTTGGACTGAGCCGCGTGATCACGACGCGCCTCCTTGGTCTTGGGGCCGCCGCCGCATGCGTCGGTGCTGGTGTGCTGCTGGCGGCAGCCCCTACCTTCGCCCCCAATCTCATCTTCCCCACATTCAGCGTCGGCATGGCATCGTTCGAACTGGTTGGGCAGCTTGGCTTTCGTGATGCCGCCCTTGCGACGGCCCTGCTCTGGGGCGGTGCAATGGCTCTGGCAGCCCTGGCGACGGTGATCGCGCCGGGGGTGCGAGGGTTTGGCGAGATCTTTGGCTGGGCCTGTCTGACACTGGTAGCGGCACTGTTGAGCCTCGCCGCCCCCCCACTCTCGATGGTTACGCCACTGGCATGGGCAATGAGCTCCCTGACGAGCTATGGTGCCCTGCGGGCCAGCGGCACCCTTGGCCAGAGCGAGGCCATGCCGCGTGGCCTGACCCTCGGGTTGCTGGCGAGCATCCTGCTCCTTGGCGGGCTCCTCGGGGTTCGCCCTGCCTTTGCGGCGGGAAATCTCCCCGCATGGGGATTGATGGCAGCCCTGCTTTTGGCAGTGCTGGCGATGGCGGGTATCGCCCCCTTCGGCTTGGCCCGTGATGAAGCGATCCTCGCGCCTGCGCCCCTCGGTACCCTGATCTACGGCTTGGTTATGCCGACCCTCGGCTTGGGTTACCTGCTCCGCCTTGTGGACATGATCCCGAATATGCCAACGTCCTGGGCGACGACACTGGTGGTCGTTGGGTCGGTGGGAGCCTTGGCCAGCGCCGCAGGAGCCTACAGCGAGGCGCGGCTGCGCCCGCTGCTGGGATGGGTCGCCGGTGCCCAGGCGAGCACGGTCGTCGTTGCCGCCGGACTCGCTGGCCCCCTGGCCACACTGGCCGGCCCGGCCCTGCTGATCAATCTGATGCTGGTCACGGTGGCGGGTGCTGCCGCTGTCGCTGATCTGGAGCGCAATACAGGTAGCGATGAGTTTGCCGACACCGCACCGGGGCCGCGACTGGCCCTGGCTGGTACCCTCTGGGCGGCAGCCAGTGCCGCCGCTCTGGGAATCCCACCGTTCTGGGGGTTTTGGGGGCGACGCTGGCTTTTCGAAGCTGCCCTTGAACAAATGCCCTGGGCGCTACCGCCGCTGGTCGCCGGGGCTGCGCTGCTGGCCCTGGCCCTGATCTTGCCCATGGCCCGTTTCTTACCTGCGCCTAGTCTGCGCAGCCACTCGGCAGCATCCAGCCAACTTGACACCCTCGCTGGCGCATTGAGTCTTATACCGCTGCTCGTATGTGGCGTCGTGCCCCAGCTCATGTGGAATTTCTGGATGCACGGATTGCCTAACGTTCCTCCTCACCTGCCGGTGATTTTGAACAATCAAATAGCCGTCGCCGCCATCGGTCTGACCATACTGATCCTGATATATGTCATCGCCCGCATGCCCGCCACACGGCAGATCGCCCTCAGTTCTGACGAAGATCCGATCCAGTTGGCCGCTGACGCCCTTGGGCAGAGCCTCCGGCCCCTCGCATGGGTTGCTCATGCCGAATCGCTACTTGGCCGGGTCTGGGCCGCACTGCTATGGATCAGCCACTGGCTCCAGGTCGTTATCTCTTTCTTCGAGCAGCGCTACTACCTGCTGGGCATTTTGGTCGCCCTGCTCACCGTCATGCTGCTGATGGCTCAGTGATCTAAAAACAATGCTCATTAACTGGCTGCTTATAGGCGTAGGAATCACAGCAACCGTTGTGCTGCTGTTTCGCGACTGGCGGCTGACCATCCCGGCCCTGCTGCTGAACTACATCACGCTGGCGCTCTTCTCGGCCGAGCAGCAGTTTATCGCCTCCGATGTCGATCTTTTCGGGGGGATAAGTACCCTCGTGATGGTGAAGATGATTACCGGCTTAGCGGTGACATCTATCCTGTCCATTACGGCGCTGACGTTCTCACGAGAGTATGGGCTGGAGAACCTCGACGAGTTTGGTTTGGCCGAACTGCGCCGGGCCGCTCGCACCGCCCAACGTCAGCAGGCCAGCCAACCCTTTCACCTGAACGATTACGTTATGCCGTTCTGGGCCGGAGTGCTGGCCCTCTTCGCCAGCACGTCGCTGCCCTATGTTTATGCGATTGCGCCAACGCCCGCCGCCGACTTCGCCTGGTACTGGCTTGTCTTCACAGGTGTGCTGACCATCGCTACTGCGAGTGACCTGCTGAAGATCGGACTGGGGCTGCTGCTCTGCACCAGCGGAATAGACATCCTCTACACGGCGGTGGTGAGTACGGTCAAAGAGGGCGGACTCAACGTGATCCCGCTGGTGCTGCTCAGCCAGTTTCACATCCTGCTCGCCCTCGCCATCGCCTATCTCTGCGGCCTGCTCTACGGTCGGTTGAAGACTCTGGAGCTGAACGAACTCTACAAGCAGTAAATTATGCTCTACCTTCTGCTCGTCCTCTTCCCGATCAGTATGGCGGCAAGCGCGTTTGTGCTGCGCAAAAAGAGCGGACTGGTCATCTTCATGGCCCTGGGCGCGGTGTTGGCCGAGATGCTGATCGCCGCGCAGATTCCGCTGGATAACCCAAGCCTCTTCCTGGGCGTTACGCTGACTCTAAACACGCTGAACCGAATGTTCATGCTGCTGTTTCTGGCCATTGGCGGGTTCGCCTTTGTGGGTGCATGGAACCTGCCCCACGGCGAGAGCTTCGTGCCGATTGGACTCCTGCTGCTCAGCCAGGTCTGCGCTGTGCTGCTACTTCAGAACCCGTTCATCAGCACGCTGCTGCTGGCACTCAGCGGACTGACAGCGGTGTTGGTGATGGTTGATCTCCCGACGGATACAATTAGACTAGTGGGGACACAGGCGATTGCAGCGGCCTTGAAGTATATGGTGATGATGGTGATCGCGGCGATCCTGATGTACATCGCCTTTGTGCTGGCCACGATCTTCCGGATCGGCGAATTGCCCGGTCGCATCCCGCTGTCCCGTTTCATTCTGGCCCTCTTAGCGGCAAGTTTCTCGCTGCGGCTGGCGATCATCCCTTTTCACGCCTGGCTCTCCGATCTTGTCGAACACGCCGAGCCACTGGTGGCGGCCCTCGTTATCACGCTGCTCAACATGAGTAGCCTGCTCGTGTTGTTGGTCTCTTTCCAAACCTTCCCGACCCTGCTCACCGATAACGAGGGGCCGCTCCGGATGATGCGCTATGGTGCAATGATCAGCGCCCTGATCGGCGCGGGCATGGCCTTGGGGCCAGGATCGCTGCGGCGAACGATAGCTTACCTGATCCTTTATGACTGTGGTATGGTATTCTATGGTCTCTCCTCGGTATCAAGCATTGGCCTCGCCGGGGCGGTTTTCGGGGCGCTCAACCAGACCCTGGCGGTACTCCTGATATTGGTGAGTCTGGCACTCGTCGAACGTCCCGATGGGCGCGCACCGGGGGTAGCGCGACGCGACCTGCTACGGCGCTGGCCGGTGGCTGGCACCGGACTGCTGGCGGGTGGGTTGACCCTGATCGGAATACCGCCACTGAGCGGCGCGATGGGACGGCTGCTGATCTACCAGGCGGCGGTGGAGAACGGGTGGCCCGAGTTGCTGGTGCTGCTCGCGGCAACCGTACTGGCACTGCTTGCACTCATCCGTACAGCAAACGAGCGGCTCTTCGGTCCAAGTGAAGGTGAAGTTACGCCCGAGCCACTGATGCTCGGCGAAACCGAGCTTGATCGCCTGGCTCCACGGCAACTCGCCCCCGAGCCGCGCAGTACCGCCGCCCTGACGCTCATCCTGATGTTGATCTGCCTGACGGTTGGGCTTTACCCCGGCCCGCTGCTCACCACCATAGACGGGGCGATCCGCGAGTTGGCATTTATCCGAGCGCTATAGGATATGGACATTATCATCGCGGGGATTGTGTACCCCGGCCTGATCACAACATTGGCTCTGGGGCTGCTCTACCGCTGGCTGGTAGGGGGCGCGGGAGATCGTGGGAGCATGGGCGGTATCGGCGCGGCCCTGCGCTCACGCGAGGGACTGGCCGCGCTGACAGGTATACTGGTGGCGGCGGGCGGACTCGCCGCGATGCCCTGGCCCGCTCACCCGGTGGGGGGCACGCACGCATGGCTGTGGACCTGGGCAGGGATCGAACTGGCCTTCCTGATACCCCTGATCCCCGCGCTGGCAGCAGGTACCCCGAAAGTGGTGCGGGCCGCCGTACGGCGTGCGCAGATCGGCACCTTTGGCCGGGCATTACTCTGGTTAGCGCTGACGGCCTCTCTGACCATCCATACCAATTGGGGACTCGCCGCACTGCCCACACACCTGCTCGCCCTCATTGCCGCCCTGATTTCCTTCCCCATCGCTATCGGATGGGGGCCATTTGACGATGAGGTGAGCATTACGGGGGCAAGCATGCAGGAAGGCATGCCGCCCGCCCTGCGCTGGCTCGACAACCTGGCCCGTGACGTCGCATCGGCGGCGCTGCTGGCGACCACCATAGTCGCCACCCTACCCACCACCATCGGCCCGATATGGCTACGCCTGACTATCATCGGAGCCGGGTTCATCACCGCTGGAGGGCTGCTGCGCCGCCTGAGCGGGCGGATGCCACGCCTCACCCTGCCCGACATCCTGCGCCTGGGGTGGGCTTATGTTGCCCCCCTCGCGGTGGCCGCCACCATTGCTCTGATCATCGCCGGGCGACCGACGTGAATATAGCCGATAGCCGATAGCCGATAGCCGATAGCCGATAGCCGATAGCTGGACATTTTCATCGGGTGTTGTGCGCGAGCGGAAGGGGAGCAATCTGTGAGTACGGGTATGATCGAAATCACAGATCTATCCAAGTCGTACGGGAGCGTTCAGGTACTCCGCAACCTCAACCTACATGTCGCCACCGGCGAAATCTACGGACTCCTTGGGCCAAACGGCGCGGGCAAATCCACACTGTTACACCTGATGCTCGGCTTCCTCAAGCCCTCATCGGGAAGCATGTGTCTCCTCGGCAGCAGCAATCTCGATAGCGTACGCCCGCAGATTGGTTATATCCCCGATCGCCAGCGCTACCACACTCGCTACACCGCCCGCGAGTACCTGCGCTTTATCGGCGAGTTCAGCGGCATGAGCGGTTCTCGCCTTGCCGACAAGGTGGATGCAGAACTGCACACGGTCGGCCTCGCAAATGACGCCGACCGGGTCATGGGAGTCTTCTCAAAGGGTATGCTACAACGAGTCGGTGTAGCTCAGGCATTGCTCTGCGATCCGGCCCTGCTCCTGATTGATGAACCTACCAGCGGGCTTGACCCAAGCGGACAACGCGACATCATTGACCTGTTAGCGAACCTGCGCGACCGTGGACATACGGTGTTTCTCTGCACCCATTATCTGCACGAGATCGAACACCTCTGCGACCGAGTGGGCATCCTTGCGGGTGGGAAACTGGCGACTGAGGCAATTGTGCGCGATCTTCGAGCGCCCGGCGGCAGCGTCATCATTGAGGTTGATGCTATCAGCACGGAGTTACGCGGCACCCTGGAGGCAATGGGGCGCGGGGTGACATGCGACCTGCGCACGGTGCGGGTTCGCCAGAATACGCCGCACATTCAGGCCATGGTTCTCCGCCGACTGCTCGACGCTGGAGCGTCAATCATTGCTCTGGAACCGATGGAAAGCCCGCTTGAACAGCTCTACACCAAAGCGGTGCAAGCCGACACATCTCCGCAGGTGCCTGAATACCAGGCCAGCGCCATTGATCGTACAACATCACCTTTGCCCGTAAATCCCCCTCCCCCTGCCCCACGACTTCCAAGCGAGGGCGATACTCTGCTCAATGAACTGCTGCGACGGGGCAGCGAACAGGAACCCGAGCAGGAAGCAGGGAATAGGGAGCAGGAGACAAGCGCTGATCGTGGTGATCCATAAGTAGTGAGGAATAAGGACATATGCGTACCCTGCGGTTCACCGGGTTCACCCTGCTAGAGTACATCCGCTCCGGGCGGTTCATCATTGAGGTGATCGCCACTCTGATAGTCTACTTTGTCTTCCTGCGGCGGGTTGGCCTGGGGATGAGCGCCGAGTACTTCTTCAGTGTCACCGGGATCTACACGCCCGCACTTACGCTCTACAGCACAGCGGCGTTCATTGGGATCGGCGACAGGCCACAGGGCTACGTGCTGCTCTCACGGGGGGTGAGTCGCGCGAACTACCTGCTAGGTATTTTTTTTGGCACACTGGTGATTGTCTCTGGCTCCTACGGGATACTCTCGATCATGGCTGCCGTATTCAACCGCCCGCCAGATCTTGATCTGCTAGGATGGTTCCAGGGAACCATGCCGCTGCTGCTGAATATTGGGTTGCTCTCGGCCCTGATGATCATGCTCTCGCCGATGGTCTTCGCCACAAGCTGGCGGCTGCTTGTACTCGGGTTAATCGCCCTGGCCTTCTCCAGTAACTTCATCGGCGGCACGCTGCTAGAAGCGCTACCCGCCTGGGGGCAGGCGCTCCTGCGAGCAACCCAGGCGTTGCTCGGTGGTCCGCTTGTCCCCGCCTTCTACGGCTTTCAACTGGCCGTCACCCGCGATTATGCCGCATCCACGGCGCTGGTGAACTTGGCTGCCCAGTTCTCGTTGCTGCTCTCGCTCCTCGGCCTGGCGATTTACGCCTTCTCGCGCAGGGATCTGATCTTCAGCCACCAATAGCCCTCATCCTCACCGTACCGGCATAAACGCAACCGCGTCAATCCACACGCCCCGGCGCTGATCTCCGGCGAGGGTGCCTCCGACGACAAGGGCGTTGGTGGGGGTAAAATCGTAGGTACCCAGGTCGGCCCACCAGTTGCGCGCAGACTCGGAGTTCACGGTGACCGCATTTTCGCCGCCGCTGTGGCGGATGAGGTAGCGCAGTTCACGCGATTCGTCGAGACCGTTAAGCGCGTAGGGGATGTAGGCCAATACGCGGTAGCGTCCGGCGGCGGGCAGGTGCGGGTGCCAGACGGCAAAAGCTGGCGGATCGAGGGAAGCAGCCCGCCAGGGCTGGGCTGCGTTGCCAGGGAAGCTGCTGGCCGCGTAGCGCGATCCGCCGCCGTAGCCCACATCGCTCTTCTGCCAGGTGCCGCTGCTACTGAAGCCGGGGCCACCATCATTCACCACTACGACGCCAGGGGGCGGTGGGCCACAGGGCGAGGGCATGTCAGCCCAGAGCCAGACACTCACTTGGCCTGCCGGACTCTGCGCCCAGGGGTCAGGAGATGAGCCGCACCAGCCGTAGGGATCTACATCACGACCGAGGTACTGTACCTGGAAGTGCAGATGCGCGCCGTTGGCGCAGCCACTAGCCCCAGCGACGCCGATCTGGTCGCCTGCTGCCACCGGCTGCCCAGCCTCTACGTTGATCTCGGCGAGGTGCCAGTAGAGGCTGCGGTAGCCATTACCGTGGTCAATAATTACGGCGAGGGCCGGGGTAGCGCAGCCATCCTCGGAGTTGCCGGCGAAGATTACCGCGCCTTTGGCAACAGCGAGTACCTTATCGGGCGGCCCCATCGCGTAGTCCCAGCCGGTGTGGCCATCGTAGGCAAACGCGGCATCGGTCTCCTGCCGACCCCAATAGGTATCCAGTGCACCGTTCTGGCGCAGGAAAGGCGCATCGTGGTCGAAGAACGAGGTGATCGGCACCAGGTTAACCATGGGCCGGATCATAAAGGGATCCGCCGGGGTAGGCCAGTCGGTTGGCAGATTGCGCGGATCGCCAAAGAGACGTGTATAGGCGCTCACCAAGCTCGTGAGTCGTGAGTCGAGGCTGCCGGGGCCGGTGGTGGGTGCCAGCACGCGGGCCAGCACGTAGCGACTGAAGGAGATGTCGGCGTTAACCTCCTGGCGCGTACCGTCAGCGAAAACCAGCGGCGGCGGCGGATTATTTGAGTTGCGCAGGGCGTAATCACGCGCAGCGTAGCGTATCTCGCGAGCAGCCCAGTGAAGCTGACTAGAGAGGCCGCGCCGCCCGCCGTCCTGGTAGCCCATCGCAAAGGGAAAGTTGCCGGAACTGCCCGAACTAATCAGGCCAGCGTGCAGTTCCATCAGCGCCAACAGCAGCTTTGGGCTGATGCTGTAGAGGCTAGAGATACCCACCAGCACATCTGTAAAACTCTGCGAGCGACCGCCCACCTGGAAGCGCACAGGGGCCAGGGCGCTGCCGCGCTGCTCCAGGAATGCCTGGATCTCGGGGCCGGTGAACTGGTAGGCATAGCTGATGCGGCGTGGGTCAAAGAGCGGATCGCGTGGCACAGGGGTGACGGTGGGCAGGATGGCGATAGGCGCGGGGGTGGCCGTAGACACAACCGGCGAAGCTACGACTGGGGGCGTAGGACTCGCCTCAACCACCGGCGCGGGCGTAGATGTTGGCGCAGGAGAAGGCGCGGCGCAGGCCGCCAAAGCGACAGCTAGGCAGATCGACAACAGGGTCGTGTGGAGCGGCTTCATAAGGCTGCAAGCATACGTGAAGCCGCCTGTTTGGTCAAACAAGACACAGTACGTCCCGTGTTGATGCCTTTGACAAGGTTTCAGGTGCGAGGTTTCAGGTTTCAGATCGATCGCATCACGATGCCACATTCTGGCCTGAACTGTAAAGCACCCACAAACCATGCCAAAGGCATTAACACGGGACGTACACAAACGTCAACGCTGGAAGATCGCCTGCACGCGAGCAACGATCTGCTCAACGGTGGCCTGCATCTCGTTTATCGCCACCTGTACATTGCTGCGGGCGTCCGTCGCGCTATCCTCGTTGGGTACCAGCACCCAGAGCGCCAGATAGAGGATCACGCCAAAGCCGTTCAGCACGGTCAGGACGATAAACGCGATCCGGATTATGAGCGGGTCAATCCCAACATAACTCGCCAAACCACCGGCGACGCCGCCGAGCAGTCGGTCGCTCTGGCTGCGGGTGATACGCTTGGTGCTATCCATAAAACTCTCCATCCTCTCTTGCATCGCCAGTCGCCCTGTGGCCACTGGCACCTCGCATCTGCCGGTACGACGGTGGAGGGACGTGGTTTGTTGCGCGGCCAGCGTGGGTGGTGGTTCAGTTTCCTGAAGGGCAGCGCCGTGAACTGGCAGGTCGTCCTTGCAACGGCCCTGTCTGCACTTGTCTTGTCTCACCAGGGTTGTTGTTGAACTATGGACATGGTATCATAGTAGGTATCCAGATCACACAACACATGGCCAGAGGATACGGCTATGGCTTTGAGGATTATTCGATCATATGGGCATTCGCAGCGAAAACATCCCTTTAGATTCGGTCAAAGACTTTTTGCTTCATTGTTACAGGTATGTTAGTCACGATTGGCAGCATTCTGAACGCATATTGATACCCGATCAGGGTTTTGAGAGACGCTTTCGTGAACTGTGCATTGCTCATTTACAACATTGGACTATCTCGCAGGAGCGAGAAATGTCTCTTGGGCAAGGATTATCTACCGCTTCTGGAGTATTACACGAGATCGACATCGTCGCTCAATACACAAATCTTCATGTGTTTGTTGAATTAAAGAATCGTTCCGGCCTCCCTCCTGACAAAAATGATGTTATTGTATTCTTTGCAAAGCTCCTTGATTATTTAGCTTTTAATCCAGACTTGCTCCTCAAAGAAATATGTCCCGTTCTTATATCCAGTACAACCTTTGAATATAGTGGACTTGCAGCATGTATTGGCCTGGGTATTCATCCGGTCGCACCTCAATTACGTCCACTGCCCATACTCTTTCATAATGCGATTTGCCTGAATGCTGAAATTGAAGGAGGTCTGATTTTAGATGCTAAAATAGAAGAAATGTATGAGGACTTTTGCGCTCAGATCAACTTATTATCAACAATTCTGAATGAGACCTGGATCTCCAGTCGTTGTGGTCGTCTATCAGAGACGAAATTAGTCATCCAAGCCGCAGGTGGGTTAGACACACAGGCATTAGCAAGTGATTTGAGGCAGGTGAATGCTGACTGTTCCCGGCTGATACATGAATTCAGAGAAGCAAAGAAGAGGCTAATGAAATGAGAATAACAAGCTATAATGTTACCGATGTTAGTTATCACTACATTGGTTTGCGGGTTGTTGCCGGTCTGCCGTCTACGGCGCGCAGAGAAGAGCAGATCACGACGATCTCTCACAATATCCTTAAATATGTGAATGACAGAGCTTTGCGTTTCATGCTTCCCGAACCACGAGGAACCTTTGAATCCATTGGTGAGAAGGTATGCCAAGAACTTGTGCATTTCCGGTTCGCACGTTTAATACGAGGTGCCTATGAACTAACTGATATGGGACGATACGCACTTGATTTACTGAATCAAAAGAAACATGTTGAACTGCGTCGTCTTATGATAACTGTTCACCTTCAGACCTACGACAATCTGCGCATGGTTGTGCAGAGACATCTTGAGGCTGGAGCGATTTGGCAACCAATCATAGATGCGGTACAGCTAGGCAATGAGGGATATGTCCGAAGTTTGTTAGCGCCCACTTTTGGAGATGAAACAGCGAGCGTATACAAGGAGATAGTCGTAAGCCTTCAAGGTGCGAACCCAAAGAAAACAGAAAGCCTCTTACGAGAGCGCATTCTTCAAAAGATTTTCCCCGGCGATAATGTTAATGTTGCCCTTTTCAGGGCTCTGTGTGACCGCTTGATCAGCCTCCGTCTGCTTAATGCTCGCAAGGTTAATCAGCAAGGCGGCGATTTTTTGAAGAACTATTCACCGTGTATTCTCAATACACCGTGCTATCCGTGGCATGTCCGTTTGGACGTTACGCTCACGACGAATGATATTTTTAGTCTCTATCTCAGTGAACCGGATTTTACGGACGAGGCAACCTTAGAACGCCTACGAAAAGCGATTGATGAGGTATTCGGAATGCTGACACCGCATGGCGGGTATTATGATCTGCCAGAGGTGCGTGATACTGTATGTGATCAACTCAAAATCCCTGAGGCAGCGTTTGATGAGGGTATGAGCCGTTTGCTTGAGCTTACACCCTCACCCTTGACAACCGGACTCCACTATGAGAACATCTCAGCACGGCGAAAACCGCTTGCTCGACCCGGCGAATCACTGCAACTATACAACCTGATCAGGAGATCATCATGATCCGATTATCTCGCGACCCCAAACCTATCGAAAAATCGCCTTATCACAGTCTTGGGTTGAAAGATCTTCCGTTTCCAACCGATCCCGTCGTAAATCTCTATAGTGACGATCCTCGTCGTAATGGCACGATCTATGCGACGGCACCTGTCCAGGATAAAATAAACCAATTTGAGCAGTTGCTTGTTCGTCCTGGTGATTTTCTCAACCGTATACGGCTTGCCTATCTCTGGTCCAAAGGCGATCAGCAGAGTGGTCGTGGTATGGGAAAGACCGCTTTGTTACGATTTTTTCGCCAGCGAATTAACAAGGATTGGGGCGACACAGAGTTCAACGGCCAGTTTCGAGCGGTCGTTGGCTATGTATCATTTCCTTCACAGGTAGATCGGCGTTACATGGAACAATTAGCACTGTCTGCGCTGATTGATATTTGCAAGAGCGGCGTTCTGGACGTTTCTAGAATAGTGTTGCGCTATGACAATCTATCAGAAGCACAGGCAGATGCCGTGATAAATCACGATGGCAAATCTGATCAACGAAACCTGCTAAATAACGATATCTTGAGATCTCATTCTATCGATCCCGTCAAACTAGACACAGATATTTTCCAACATCTCAAGAACGCGGGTGTTTCAGCAGCATCAGCACAAGCGTTGGCATCCGGCATATTTGAGGATCACCTGCGCTCATTTCGTCGAGATGGCAACCTTGAACCACTTTTTGTGCCAAGGGATACGAAAATTCTTGACTACTCACGGACGTTCCTGTTTAACGACATTGTCCACTACCTGCGCGCAGCACGATTTGCAGGCGGGTATTTATTCATTGACGATGTAGAGAATCTAGTTGATCTGATGACACGGAGGACTAGTATTGAATTTGCTAAGGAATTTGCATTGTGTACGGTGCGGCCAGGATATGCGAATACAGCGCACAATTTTTCTCAAATGTTCTGACTACGCATCAGCAGGTAGCTACCAAACTGTCACAAGCGTGGAATGACGCCGGATTAACAGCTATTGCCCGACTCGATCCAAGCGCAACACACTCAATTGAACTGCCATTACCCAGGACTGACCAAGCAAGGCAGATCGTTATCGCGCATCTAGATCATTATCGAACCGATCCTGCCGATAATGGCAGTATCAAGCCATTTACCCCAGATGGCATGGATGAACTCCTACGTGGTCGTCACCTTCCCCGCATTTTGCTCTCCAGTGCCGCCACTGTGGTCACATATGCCACAAGTCAGAGCGTTACATCAATTGATGCCGCAATGGTCAAAGCCGCGTTAGAAAGCAATTCTCCGTCACCCAGGCTTAATGTGACATCTGGCATTGATGACGCCGTATAACCCACCCCCTCGCCTTATCTGCTTGACCTAAACGATCCCCTCTTCCGCTACAGCGGGAGAGGGGATTGGGGTGAGAGCCTTCCGCACTCGCCTAGACAAGCCTTGTCTCAGCGTGATACACTCCCCCTGTCTAACGGTTTTTCTACCGCTGAGAAAGGATACGTCCGTGACAAAGCCCGAGAATGAGATCCGCCGGTTCGGCACCGTCCTCCTGCTGGGGGTCGTGGCTGGGGCCGCAGCGCGCTACTATATTGAGGCCCGCGCCCGCAGCACAGTGACGACGCCCACGCGCATGATTGATTGGGATCAGGCCCGAAGCGTGGCCCTGCGCGTGGCGCAGTGGGAGCAGGCTCCGATCACCGACCGGGCCTTCCGCCACGAACAGTACGTGCGCTTGGTCAAACAGAGCGAGCCGCTGATCGCTGATTACCTGGGCGTTCAGTTGCCCGCGCCCATCAGCCGGGTGTATGTGGTTGACCGGCGCGAGTGGCTGGAGGCTAACTTTGTCTCCTTCACGCACCTCTTCCGCCCGATTGAGGAGATTTATGATCGCAACGGCGGGGCCAGCGGCGCGATGGCTGTGCTGCTCGGTGGCCTGAATAGCAAGGTTCTCGGCACCCAGATCGGTATGCTGCTGGGCTACCTAGCCCGCCGCGTCCTTGGTCAGTACGACCTCAGCCTGCTTTCGCCTAACCCGGAGACCAGTGGTGCGCTTTATTATGTCGAGGCGAATATCAGTCGGGTGCAGTCTAGCCTTGGCCTGAACGATGAGGATTACCGGCTCTGGATTGCGCTGCACGAGACGACTCATGCCTTCGAGTTTGAGGCGTATCCGTGGGTGCGCGCCCACTTCAACGATCTGATCCAGCAGTACTTCAACCAGCTCAACTCGCAGCTAGAGAGTCTGGGTGGCGGTCTCATCCAACTGGCGGGGCGGGTGGCCCAGAGCCTCGGTACGGATACTCACTGGATCGAGGCGGTGCAGACGCCTCAGCAGCGCGTGATCTTCGATAAGCTCCAGGCCCTGATGTCGCTGGTTGAGGGCTACGGCAACCACGTGATGAACGCCGTGGGTCGTCAGCTTCTGCCCAGCTTCGACGACATTGAGCATCGCATCGCCGAGCGCCAGCAGACTCGCACCCTGTTCGAGCAACTCTTCAACCGGCTCACCGGCATGGATCTGAAGCTGGCCCAGTACCAGCAGGGCGAGGCATTTGTCAATGCGGTGGTAGATTCCCGTGGAATCGCCTTTGCCGCCCGAGTCTGGGAGCGTGTCGAGTACCTGCCGACGATGGAAGAGATCCGCAACCCGCAGCAGTGGGTCGCCCGGATGGATCTGGCGTAGGTGTTATTGTAGTTATGCCGAAATGTGCCAGCGAAGCTGGCACATTTCGGCATAACTGTGGACATTTTCAGGGCAGCAGCCCTATATGTGATCTGCAATCAGATCCCGAAGCCCGGCCTCGTCCAGCACCGGTACGCCGAGTTGCGTGGCTTTGGCCAGTTTGCTTCCGGCGCTGGCTCCGGCTACCACATAGCTGGTCTTTTTGCTGACGCTCTCGCTGACTTTGCCCCCGTGGGAGACGATCAGTTCGCTGGCCTGCTCGCGGCTGAGTGTAGGCAGGGTGCCGGTGAGGACAAAGGTTTTGCCCGCTAGCCCGTCACCACGCCGCTCGCGGGTGGTTCCGCCGCTGAGGGTGAGTCCGGCGGCGCGCAGTTTCTCTACTAGGGCGAGGTTCTGCCCGTGCTGAAAGAAGTCCACTACGCTGGCCGCAACCACCGGGCCGATGCCGTCAATCGCCTCCAGGTCGGCCTGGCTCGCGGCGATAATCGCATCTATGTCGCCGAAGTGGGTGGCGAGAGCCTGGGCCGCCACGCTGCCTACGAAGCGAATGCCTAGCCCAACCAGTAACCGATCAAGCGGGCGCGATGTCGATTCGGCAATTGCACCCAGCACATTGGCGATCTTCTTTGGACCAAAACCTTCCATGTCGGCAAAGTGTTCGGCCTTGAGCGTGTAAAGATCGGCTACGTCGGCGATCATGCTGCTGCTGACGAACAGTTCGGCCTGACGCTCGCCAATACCGACAATGTCGAGGGCACCCCGGCCCACAAAATGTTCAACCCGGCGCACAAGCTGGGCAGGGCAGATGCCGAAGTTGGGGCAGCGCCAGGCTGCCTCGCCCTCCACCCGCTCCAGCGGAGTGTCGCAGGCCGGACAGCGTGTTGGAAAAGACCAGGGCTGTGCGCCACTGTCGCGGCGACTCAGCACCGGGCCGATCACGTAGGGAATCACATCACCGGCCCGCTTCACCGTCACAACGTCGCCCATGCGGATGTCCCGCTCGGCGATATAGTCGGCGTTGTGCAGGCTGGCGTTGCGCACCGTCACCCCACCAATCACCACCGGCTCAAGCTCGGCACCGGGCGTGATCACGCCGGTGCGCCCGACATTGACCGAGATGTTGAGCAGACGAGTGGTCGCCTCGCGGGCCGGGAACTTGTAGGCAATCGCCCAACGCGGGTCACGGCCAACGATACCCAATTCGCGCTGCTGCCCGAAGTCGTCAATTTTGACCACGATGCCGTCGGCTTCGTACTCTAGCCCGTCACGACGGGACATCCACTCACGGCAATAGGCCAGCACCGCATCAAAATCAACAAAACGGCGGGCGTCGCGGTTCACCGGGAAACCCAGGGCGCGCAGGTAGGACAGCGCCTGCCACTGGCTGATCAGCTCTGCGCCCTCCAGCGGGCCAACCTGATAGGCGAAGAAGCGCAGCGGACGTCCGGCGGTGAGGGCCGGATCCTTCTGGCGCAGACTACCGGCGGCTGAGTTGCGCGCATTGGCAAAAACCTTCTCACCAGCGGCGGCCAGACCCGCGTTCAGCGCCTCGAAGTCAGCGATCCGCATGTACACCTCGCCGCGCACCTCGATGCTCTGGGGGATTGGTGATTGCAGATTGGTGATTGCGGATTGCGGATTGGCCAAATCTGCAATCTGCAATCGCAAATCTACAATCGCCCGCAGGGCCAGGGGCACCCCGCCCACCGTGCGCAGGTTCGCGGTCACATCCTCGCCAACCTCGCCGTCGCCACGGGTAGCTCCGATGGCCAAACGACCCTCGCGGTAGGTCAGGGCGATGGCCAAGCCGTCAATCTTCGGCTCGACCACATAGGCCAGAGGCGCGTCCGCACCAAGAATTTTGATCACACGCTCGCGCCAGGAACGCAGGTCGTCCTCATCAAAGGCGTTGCCCAGAGAGAGCATCTGCTGAGGATGGCGCACCTTGGCAAACTGGCTAGAAACCGGCGCACCAACGCGCTGGGTGGGCGATTCGGGCGTAAGTAAGTCGGGATGTGCCGCCTCCAGGCCGCGCAACTCGCGCATCAGCGCATCGTACTCGGCATCGCTGACACTGGGCTGGTCAAGCACATAGTAACGGTAATTATGCTCGCGGAGAATCGCGTGCAGCTCCTCGATCCGCCGCCCTGCATCGGACTCAGTCATATGGTGATGCTCCTGCAACAAAGATATTCTCAACCTCTATAATAGTGTAGACTGAATCTATGTAGACCATACATACCTATGAACAACCTTCTCGCGAGACTGACAGACATCAAAACGGACGACCCCCGAGTCAGACGTCGTGGGCGAACAGTGATTGTGATCAGTGTCGGTATGGCCGTGGTCTGCTTTCTGCTGATTATCGCGGCGATCGTCGAGGGAGCCACGCTGGACTCAGAAGCCATTATGGCTGCCGCATCGGCGCTGCTGGTCGGCAATGCGTTCTTGGCTCGCTCCGGTGAAACCCGTCTCGCCGCCGTCCTGGTCATCGCTATCAGCGTATCCCTCAATCTAGCTCTGATTGTACTCAACCCAACCACGCCCACCCTGCCCTTCTTCCTGGTTCTGTCCATCCTGCTCGCCACGGTACTGCTGCCACCGGCCTACATCTGGCCCGCGCCGATCATCTGCATTGCAGGCAATATTCTCACAATCTCGCTCTTCTCACCCGAGTTGCACGCCGACGATCTCTGGTTCGAGGTAAAGGTCAACAGCAGCGTACTGATCGCCGCTGTTGCCTTCATCGGCTACCTCGGGGCCAAGGAGATCAGAACGGCCCAGGCTCAAGCCTATGCCGCCCGTGCGGAGGCCGAGGCCGCCAGTCAGGCTCTCGCAGCCAGCAACGCCGATCTGGAGTCGCGGGTTGCGGAGCGCACATCGGCCCTGCGCCAGCTCACGAGCGAACTCCAGGCCAGCCTCCAGGCCCAGCATGATCTCAACCGCATCGTCGCCGAGATCTCGGTGCCGGTGATTCCGATCAGCGCCGATACCATCGTTGTGCCCCTGGTTGGTACCATTGACAGCGCCCGTATCAGCCAGACCCACATGGCGGTACTCGATTACATCGAGCGTCATCGCGCCCACACGGTCATCCTTGATGTCACTGGCGTGGCCATCATTGATGCCCACGTTGCGGTTGCCCTCATTCAACTGGCTGCCGCCGTCCGCCTGATGGGTTCTGCCACCATTCTCACCGGCATCCGCCCCGAGGTTGCCCAGGCCATCATCCACCTCGGCATTGATCTCGGCGACCTCCGCACCAGTGCCACTCTTCAGGA
>Ga0194060_10001157_pt1 | contig 18995 bp, 16 predicted proteins | sample SepL225m_MetaG_FD_163427 | JGI IMG/M metagenome (GOLD analysis project Ga0194060, IMG submission 163427) | Anoxic zone freshwater microbial communities from boreal shield lake in IISD Experimental Lakes Area, Ontario, Canada - Sep2016-L222-5m | ecosystem: Environmental > Aquatic > Freshwater >...
CCCTCACCCTTTGATTTGTTTGTTTCCGGATGGTCGATATCGATCCAGTACCCTCGTTGCCGCAATTGAGGGTCACGCTCCAGCAAATCGGCTACATTCTGTACCTTACCTGCGATAACGCCTGCCGCCTGCAGCAACTCCATCACTTCTTCCGCGCTCCGGCCGCCGGTCCATTCCGAAACGATTCGATCCAAAGCTTCCCCATTCTCGAGTCGTCCGGGAAGCGTGGCGAACCGTTCATCTTCTCCGAGGTCCGTACGCCCGATAGCTCCACAAAATATAAGCCATTCCTCATCGGTAAACACGGTAATCGCGCACCACTCATGTTCACCCAGGCAGCGGTATACTCCGTGTGGCGCGGCAGAGGCGGAGCGGTTGCCGATGCGTTCCTGGCAGCGACCATTGACCAGATAATCAAAGATGCCGGTATCGGTAAAGCAGACCGTTGATTCAAACTGGGATAGTTCTATATGCTGTCCCCGGCCGGTCTGCTGCCGTTCATACAGTGCGGAAAGTAAGGCAATCATGGCGTGAAAGGGGTTGCAACTGACATCGGGATAGGAAAATACACAGGGGCAGATGGGATCGTTCCCGGCCGTACCGGACAAATAGTTGAAACCGCTGATAGCGAGCAGATTCCAGCTGGTCGCCCGGTGATGGCGATAAACGCCTCCCTTTCCCATGGTCGGCATATTGAGCACGATAATATCCGGCTTCAGCTTGACCAGTTCCTCATAGCTGAAGCCCCATTTCTCCATCACATGAGGCGCGAAATTGTCCATGACAATATCGCTCACCGCAATCAGCCTTTTGGCAATTTCAATGCCCTGGGGCTTTTCCAAATCAAGCAGGACGGATAATTTGTTGGTGCCATAACGGTTAAACATGTTCCCCTGATTGAGGCTCGTCGGATCGACAGACCCGTGGCCCGGTTGCCTGCTGCTGGCATGCGTCCGCAGGTGGGCTTCGCTTTCAATTAAAATGACCTCGGCCCCGAAATCGGAAAAAAGCTTGCCCGCAAGCGGTCCGGCCACGAAATACCCGAATTCCAGGACCCTGAGTCCCGCCAGAGGTAATTGTTCTTCCATGCTGTTCTCCACACCATTTGCCGAGCCGGGAGCTCTTTAAATCACTCCCGTTGCTGCCAAATGGATCAGTTGTGCACGACTCAGTCCTAATTCCTGTTCGTAGATGCACTCATTGTGCTCACCGATCAAGGGGGCGCGTCTCATCTCTTTTCCCGATGCAAGGGAACTGCGGAAAGGGGGGCCCAAGTATTCCAATGTGTCACCCAATTCCGGGTGTTCGACGGGCACAAAGTAGTTGCGCGCCCGCAATTGTTTGCTGGCCGCCACTTCCGGGACGGTATAGGCAGGCCCGATTTCGAATCCCCGTTTCTGGCCCTCTTCATACAGCTCTTGCTTGCCGTGCCTCTGCAAAAATTGACAGAACACCGCGTCGATTTTCCGGACATTTTCCGGAATCTGACGGAACCAGGGATCTTTCCACTGGTCTCCCTTCAGCTCTTCCGCCAGACCATCCGGGTCCACCCATCTGATAAAGTCATCCCACCGCTGCAACCGGAGACGAAAATCGACATAGCCGTCTTTACACGGAAAAACGCCATTCGCCGCCTCTGCATGCCAGTTCCACGCCCGATCCGCCATCTTCCCCGTCCGCTCGAATACCGGCACCGTGACCATGAGGGTGACGGGGAGGGAAGCATGCATGGATATATCGATATATCTGCCTTTGCCGATCGCTGTTCTCTGGTACAATGCCATGAGTATGCCCGTTGCCGCCTGGACCGAGGCCATATGATAAGCCTGCGACCCGCCGATCTTTTCCGGGGCTTTCCCGGGCCACCCACAATTATTGAGCAGTCCACCGACGGCATTCCCCACCAGATCAGAGGCCCGATAGTTTCGCCAGGGGCCTTCCTGGCCGAAGGGGGTAATAGCAGCAAAAATCAGGCGGGGATTCAGGGAGGACAGCACGCTCCAGCCGATGCCCCCTTTTTCCATGGCGCCGGGGGGTGATGTCTCCACAATAATATCGGCCGTTGCGGCCAGCTTTTTGAAAAGCTCTTTACCGTCTTTCGTTTGCAGATTAAGGGTGATGCCCCTTTTGTTGGTATTGTAATGGAACCAGAAGAGACTCTTTTCCTTATGAGGCTCGTCTTTATAGAAAGGACCGATGTTTCTGCCCCCGTCGCCTCCGGGAGACTCGATCTTGATGACATCGGCTCCCAGCCCCGCCAGCATTTTCGTACAGTAAACACCCATCGGGTCCGCCAGATCCAAAACCCGTATGCCCCGCAGCGGACCGGTCGTCGTATCGCCCATCATAGCTCTGATACCTTATCCAAGGGGTTTGACATCGATAGCATTACTCTAAGACTGCGCTCTTTTTGCCCTTGCCGGTCATACTCTTCACCAGGGCAAAAACCAGGGTGAGTGTCACGGCCGCGAGCAACACGGCGGAAAAAGGGCGCTCAATGAAGATAGCCAGCTCACCCTGAGAGATCGTCAGCGACTGACGGAAACTGGACTCCATCATGGGCCCCAGGACCATGGCGAGAAAAAAGGGCGCCAGAGAATATCCCATTTTTCTGAAGATATAGCCGATGATGCCGAAAATGATCATGATCGCGATTTCGTAGATATTGCTGTTGAGGCTGTAGACGCCTACGAAGCAGAACAGAACTACCAGCGGAATAAGGCGGGGATAGGGAATTTTCAGCAGCTTGACCCACATGCCAATCAAGGGAAGATTGAGGATCAAGAGCATGACATTGCCGATATACATGCTGGCGATCACTCCCCAGAAGATCGTGGGATGTTCCGTAATGAAAAAAGGCCCCGGCTGGATTCCGTGAATAATAAGTGCTCCCAGGAGCATGGCCATGACTGCGTGGGGCGGTACGCCGAGCGCAAGCAGCGGGACCATCGCGCCCGAAACGGCGGCATTGTTGGCCGTCTCCGGCCCGGCGACTCCCGCGATCATGCCCGTCCCGAATTTCTCGGGGTGCTTGGAGAGGCGTTTCTCCAAGCCATAGGACAAGAACGTCGTGATCACCGTACCGGCTCCCGGGAGAATACCCAGGAAAAAACCGATGATCGTTCCCCGCGTAATAGGCCCGAAGGAATCCTTCCATTCCTGCCAGTTCGGCAGCAGGCTCCGCAGGTCGGTCTTGAAGACCTCCTGTTTCTCAATTGTTTCGACATTGGTCAGTATCTCGGAGATGCCGAACATGCCGACTGCTACGGGAACCAGCCCTACCCCGTCGGACAGCGTCAGGGTGCCGAAGGTAAAGCGGCTGAATCCGCTGATGCTCTCCATACCGATCAGCGAGACAAACATGCCCACAGTTGCCATGATCAGCGATTTCAGCACGGAGCCGGTACCGATGGAACTCACCATCATGAGCCCAAAGAGAATCAGGGAGAAGAGCTCCGGCGGACCGAATCCGAGCGCCAATTTCGCCAGGGGCGGGGCAAGCAGCATTAATCCCACGACGCTCACGGTGCCGCCGATAAACGAACCCATGGCCGATATCCCCAGGGCGGCGCCCGCCCTCCCGTTTCTTGCCATCTGATAGCCGTCAAGACAGGTAACTATCGATCCGATTTCCCCCGGAATGTTTACCAGGATCGAGGTAGTGGAACCGCCATACTGGGACCCGTAATAAATGCCGCACAGCATGATAATGGCCGTGGTGGTATCCATGGGGAAGGTAATGGGAATAAGGATGGCCATCGTTGCCACGGGGCCGATGCCCGGCAGGACGCCGATCAGGGTACCAATGAATACGCCCATGAAGCAGGCAAAAAGATTTGTCCAGCTGCATGCCGTAATGAAGCCCGCTATGAGATAGTGAAATGCGTCCATTATTTTCTCTCCCTGCTAAAAACCGAGGAATCCCCGGGGAAGCGGCGTCTTGAATAACACCTGAAACAGGACATACGATCCGACTGCCGCAACAAATGAGTAGATCACGGCGAAGCTCCAGCGGGCGGGTTCGATGGTGCGCGTCAGAAACAGGAGCAGCAGGAACACGGTCAGGATAAATCCTAAGGCATCAAAGAACGCTGCCGCTAAAAACATCCCGACGATCGTGAGGGCTACCCGCTTGAAGGAGTCCCCTGTCGGGATCAGGGAGACAAATGACGCCGGTTCATTAACAACATCGGACCGCTTGGTTGCTTGAACGAGCAGGATAGCTCCTAGGAACACCAGGATCAACCCGAGCGCAAAGGGAAGAAACGCGGGGCCCGGGGCCTTCCATTCACCAAAGGGGAAGGTCGCCGACCAGACGGCAATAATCAATCCCAGCGCTATCCAGCAAACCGCGGTTCTGGCGTCCCGTTTCTTCGCGTCCATCGCAAACTGCCCCCCATCTTCATTTTTACCAGCCGGTTCCTGTCCCCAGGGAGTCTATTTTTTTACGTACTTGACAATATCTCCCTTGTATTGCTCGATCAGTCCGAAGAATTTCAAAACCATTTTGCGCAAATCATCCCCGTTCATGGGGCCGACATCGATGCCTGCTCCTTTTGCCCACGTTAAAAACTCAGGGTCCTTCAAGGTTTTCATGAGCGCAGTTTCGAGGATCTGGGCGCGGTCCTTCGGGACCCCCGGAGGGGCCATAAACCAGAAGTCCAGGGCGAACCCTTCCAGATCGGGGTGTCCGGCTTCGCCTACCGTTTGAATATCGGGGAAATCGGGATTGCGTTTGCGGTCGATCATCAGGATAGGCCGCACCTGCCCCGCTTTAATAAACGGGGTGGCCGTGCTCTGCTGGGGGGCGGAGAATTCCACCTCGCCGCGCAGCAGGCCCAGTACCGATGCCGCAGCACTCTGATAGCCGCCCACGATTGCCAGGGGAAAACCTTCACGATTGGCAAGAATCATGGACACGACCGTACTGTTGGAAGTCAAACTGAAGGTGCTGTGCCTGATGGTTTTGCCATAGGTTTTGAAGTCTTTGACCGAATGAAAGGGAGAGTCCGACTTAACGAAAAAGATGCCGGGGCTGTGCTGGGCATTGCCGATGAAAGTAAATTTCTTGTTGTCGTAATCTCTCTGTTCCAGGATCTGGTCTATCACATCCGTCCCGGCCCCCACGCCGATGGTATATCCATCCGGCGCCGCGTGATAGAGGCTGATCAGTCCCCTGGCGCCACCGGCCCCGGGAGTATTCATGACCACAACAGGGACTCCTCCCAGATACTTGCTCATCGTGTTGCCGATGCCCCGGGCTATGATGTCGCGTGCTCCGCCGGGACCAAAATTGACAATGATGGTAATCTCCTTATTCGGAAAAGCTGCCGCAGCTCCCCAGGTCGTCCCCGAAGCAAAGATAGTTGCCGACAAGAACAAAAGGCTCAGCAGAATGAGCCGTTTCAACCAGTTTCTTTTTTCCCTCTTCACTTTTTCCATGGTGCAATCCTCCCCTTTTCAAGATTCCTTCAGTGGCCTAAACTTTGGCAAAGTGAATTCGTTATCCACGTCCTCAAAAATAACCTCTACGGAAAGTCCGACTCTCATTTCCGAGAGGTCACAACCGATGACGTTGCTCGAAAACAGAGGCCCCTCGTTCATCTCTATCATGGCATAAATATAGGGCACTTCGTCTTTGAACCCCGGGTTGAAAGCCCAATGCGGCGCCGTGTAGCTGAAAACCTTTCCCCGGCCGCTTGCTTCCTTCCACTCCAGGTTCCCCATATAGGGCTCGTTCGGGTGGTTGCGGCAACAGGCCAACGGCCAATACCAGGCATCGCAAACCTTGCAGTGCCATAAGACAAACTTATGTGCCTTCATATTATCCCAAAAGCCCTGCATGTCTTCCGGGATGTTCGGACGCGGTTTATTCCAGGACATATCGTCTTACCTCCGCAATAGCAAACTTGAATGGATAGAGCACATCTGCCCGGACACAATCTCCCCTCCATGGCCGGTGGCAAGGGCAATCTCTGCATCCTTCACCTGGCGTTCACCGCCCTCGCCCCGCAACTGGGTTATTGCCTCCGCAACACAGGTCAGATTGCCGAGATGATGGGAAGACAGCAGGCCGCCGCCCGTATTGACCGGCACGTCGCCGCCGGGCCCGATATGTCCCGCTGCGACGAAAGGCCCGCCTTCACCCTTCTTGCACCAGCCATAATCCTCCAACTGAAGAATGACCTCAGCGGTGAAACAGTCGTACAATTCTGCTACATCGATGTCCGCAAGCTCGATCCCCGCCATCCGGAAGGCATCCTTCTTGGCGGACTCAACGGCCAGATTCGTATAATTCTGCTTGTCCCACCACAGTTTTCCCATGTGCTCCCCAAAACCGAGGCCCATGATATACAGCGGCGGCTTACGCAGATTTTTTGCCCGCTCGGCGGTAGTGACGATGAAGGCCGTGGCGCCGTCGCTCTGCAGGCAGATATCCAAAAGATGGTAGGGCGCTACAACGATGGGTGAATTCTGATGATCCTCGATTGTCATGGGCTTTCCGTACATAAAGGCTTGGGGATTCAAACAAGCCCACTGCCGTTCCGCAACCGCAACGGCCCCGAGCTGTCTGCTGGTTGTCCCGTACTCCTCCATGTGGCGTGTAGCGAGGAGACCGTGAAAGCTGGCCGCCGTTACGGCGCCAAAAGGTCGCCCCCACACCCCTTCTTTTTCCATGAAGACTTGCCCTCTGCGGCCTTCTGTGCGTATCTTTTGAGTCCGCGACCAGTCGTTTCTGGCCCCGGCGATCATGACATAGTTCGCAATCCCCAGATTGAGCAGCTGGGTAGCGGCCAAAATAGCCATGGTGGCCACCTCTCCCCCCCGGCCGACGGTAAAGTAGACCTTTACCGGGAGTCCGAGCATACGGGGGAAGGCATCATCAAAGCGGGGACGTACACCGCCACCGGGGTCGCTTTCTCCCTGGATGGCGGCATCAATGTCTTCCGGCTTCAACCCGGCATCGGCGAGGGCCAGCCGGCCGGCCTCCACCTCCATCATCCGGGGAGTACAGCCGGGAAGATGGCCGACGTCAGTCACTCCCAAGCCGACAATACAATAACGGTCTCTGAAATTGTTATCATCCATAGGATTCATCTCTCTCGCTGTTTATTAAAGTGTATCCCCGCCTATCACGAGTATTATGGAAAATCAAGTGGCAGACAGGGATATTTTGGCAGGTGCCGATAATCTAATTCCTAGTCAACATTCTTGAACAGACGGAATACTGTTCCCGGAATGAGCCGTTGATAGCGCCGCTACTTGTTCAAAAAAAGTTTATCAAACAGTTCGGCCCCTTTCACCTGATCCTCAACAGTTTTCGCCCCGTAAAACTTTTTGTATGTTTTCACACCCGTGACGTCTTTGCGAGTGGGGCTGTAACCGGTTGCCTTATGGAGCTCGGCGCCCTCTTGAGAAAGCTCAAAGTCGATGAACAACAATGCTGCATGGGGATGGGAGGAATGTCTGGGAAACGCCAGTTGCCCAAGGTTGACCGGGACGGGTTCTAAGGGAAGCCAATCAACGGGCGCCCCCTTTTTTTTACTTTCGGAAACGTGAGAATCAAAGATTGTGGGGGAAAACAGGTATTCTCCGGCGATGATCATGTCGAGAATCCCTCGGGAACTCACCGTTTGAATATCAAAATTCTGGTTTGCCATACGTTTCACAAATTCCTCACCATGGGTCGCCAGCATGGCCTGCATCCAACTGCGACCGGATATGTCGAAACCTATAGTAACTTTACCTTTCCCTTTCCATTTTGGGTCCAGCAGATCGGGGTATGATTTGGGGAGCTCTTCTCTGGCCACAAGCTTGGTGTTGTAGGCAAGACCGATGCCGCTTTCCCTCGTTGCCACTCGGAGAGTGCCTTCGCCAGGCGCCTTGGTGATTGCTTCTTCCTGGATATAGATGAGGTTGGGGACGTAAAACGGCTGGATAATCCCCTCTTTCTGGAGAACCAACATCGGCAGCTGCGTGCCTTCGATGACATCGCAAAGATAACTGCCAGCTTTGTACTCCTCAAGTATCCGCGGCAATAGTGCAATATCCGCTGCCCGCCATACATCAACCTTGATAAAAGGATATTTCTTTTGGAAAGCCTCCACGAGGGGACGGTTTAAAATATGGGTGGTGTAAAAGGTTAAACTTCCTTCCTTCCGGGCGCCCTCCTCTAACATCTGTTGTCGGTCAGGCCCCCGATAAAGGGCAAGATCGGCCACGGTGGTGGGCTTTTTGGCGGCCGGCATTGCTGTGCCGGAAAACAGAAAGATCACCGCCAATGCTGCAACTAAACAGTTCCCCGGTCTGCTGCTCATTTTGTCGCCTCCCTCAAAACGCACGCTATTGTTTCAAAAATAATTCTTTAAACAGCTCATTCCATTGGGAATACTGCTTTGTGGAAAAGGGGCCATAATATTTTTTGTAGGCTTTTTCGCCGGAAACGTCTTTTCGCGTAGAGTCATAGCCCGTGGCCTTGTATAACTCGCCGGTTTCCTTCGTAAGATCGAAATCAATAAACAGGAGAGCGGCGTGCGGATTGGCCGGATATTTCGGCAAGAGTATCTGCCCGAGCAGGATGTACACCGGCTCCATGGCCAGCCACTCGACGGGGGCGCCCTTCTTTTTGCTTTCCGCCACATGGGAATCGGCGATGGTCGGTGAAAGCACATATTCCCCGTTGATAAGCATATCGCGCAGCGCAGCGGGGGCTACTATCTGGACGGCAAAATCCTGTTTGGCCATCTTTCTCACAAAGTCCTCACCATAGGTCGCAAGCAGGGTGCCAAGCCAATTCGCGCCTGTATCGCCGGAGATCGCCACTTTGCCTTTGCCCTGCCATTTTGGATCCAGCAGATCCTTATGGGTTTTGGGAAGTTCCGCCTTGGTAATAAATTTTGTATTATAGCCGAGTCCGTAGCCGCTTTCATAATGGCCTGCCGCAAAGACGCCGCGGGGAGCTTTTCTGAGCGCTCCCTCCTCAATGAAGGCGAGGTTTGCGGAATTAAAGGGCTGGAGAAGTCCTCTCTCTTCCAAAGACAATTCGCCACCCTGACTGATTTCTATAATGTCAACGACATGCTGGCCGGCCAGGTATTCCTCGAATACCTTCGGCAACAATTGCGCCGTCCCGGCGCGCCATATTTCCACCTTGATATAGGGATATTTCTTCTGGAAGGCAGCCACCTTGGGGCGGACCGTTTGCGTCAGGATCCCCGTTGTATACAAGGTCAGCTTCCCTTCCTTTCTGGCTCCTTCCTCAAGGAGCTGCTGCCGGTCCGCCCCTTCGTAAAAAGCCAGTTCTGCAGCCGTCGTGGGCTTTTTCTGCGCCGGCTGAGCAGTGCCGGCAAAAAAAGCTATCGCTATCAATACGCAGGCGAAACAATACCGGCCCCTCTTCTCCATAACCATTTTCTTACTCGCTCCTTAAGGTGAACCCTGCCGCCCGACGAATGCTTGATAATTTTACTCTGTCGTCTGAATGTATAAGGAGAAGGGCTTTGTATGTCAATTACTATTTATCGCGATGGTTCCAGTTGACCTTTTTGCTTGATATCCCTATTCACTTTTGCTATTTTACCTTCACTTCATTTCCACACTCATCATCATCGTTTTACTGTGCATTGTCCCATAACTTTCAATTTAGTTACTCTAGATAAGGAGGTTTTACATGGTACACATGGCTCCCAAGCTCACTTTCGGCGGTCAAGCAGCAGACTGGCAGGAACGCATCAACTATCCCCGCATGAGGGAATACCGAATGGAGCGGGCCCGTCAGATGATGCGCAAGTATGGCATTCCCGCCCTGCTTGAAGGAGGACCGACGAGCATCCGTTATCTCACGGGCACTAAGGGTTACGAGAATCCTCAGGTGCGGTACACGCTCTTCTTTGCCGAGCACGATCCCATTGTCTTCGAGCACGCCGGCTGGTTTCAGCAAATTCCGGACCAGGCACCCTGGATCAAGCATTGGCGCATTGCCCGGGCTTGGCTTGGCGGCGCACCGGGCAATGAAGCCTGCCGGGATGAAGCCAAGATCTTTGCTGCCGAGATTCATCAGGAGCTCAAAGAACGAGGGCTCTTGGGCGAACCATTGGGTTTTGGTGGCTTTGATGCCACCGCCCGGGAGGCATTGGTGGAGGCGGGCATTAAAAAATTCGTGGATACCCGCTCCCTGATGCTTGAGGCCAGGGCCGTCAAGAACGTAGACGAAATCAGCTGTCATAAGATGGTGCATGCCATTACCGATGGCGTGTGGTTTCGCATCTGGGAGACATTGCGGCCGGGTATTTTGGATACGCACCTCTGCACGGTAGCGAGCACGGCGGCATACGAATTTGGAGCAGAGTCCGCTGTCCCCGGCGGCTGGCGAACCGGGCCAACAACGTTTGATCGTGGTTTTCACGCCACCAGCCGCATCATTCAGGTAGGCGATCTGGTTTACGGCTCCCTCTGCGGCAATACCTACATGGGGTACCGCAGCTGCTCCTACCGTACCTTTATCGTTGGCCGAAAACCCAACGCCCAAGAGCAGGACTGGTACAAGAGGCTATTGGATCGGATAAGCGCCACCATAGAACAGATTAAACCCGGAGCGACCACCGCCGATGCTGCCAAACACTTCCCCCCTGCTTCGACCTGGGGCTACCCGGACGAGGCGGAAGTCCTCTGCAGTGAGATCGGCCACGGCGTTGGCCTGGGACCGGGATACGAGATGCCGATCATTAATCAGCAGTGGTCGCTGAAGTACCCCCAGGTGTTCGAAGAGGGCATGGTAATCGCCATCGAGGGCCGGGAGGGAGAGAAACGGGTGGGTGGTGTGCGACTGGAAGACGTGGTGGTGGTTACCAAGAACGGCGCCGAGCTCATCGACTACTTCCCCCGGGAAGAGATCCTGGTAGCTCCGCGTTAGGTTGGCTGAGGCATCGTGAGCGAAGAGAAGGGGGGGGAGCCCTCCCCTTCCCTTCGCTGCACTATCCGTTATTAAACTATTGCCGGTGTCGGGGGGCTCCACTTCCCTATATCAATTTAGCCTTTTTTATGAACTCTGTCATTCTCTTGATATCCCGCTCTATCTCCTGTCCCAATTCTTCTTTAGCAACGAACTGGACTGAGCCGCCGATGTCCTGAAGCTTTGCGGCAAGTTTAGGAACCTTGACCGCCTTTTCAACTGCGTTGGCAATCTTATCAATGACTGCTTTAGGGGTTCCTTTTGGCACCGAAAACGCAGCCCACGAAGCAAGGGCCGATCCGGGATACCCCTTCTCGGCCACCGTGGGAATTTTGGGGAATTCCGGAATCTTTTCCGCGGCAACCAATGGCCTTAAATCACCCGATCTGAGTTCGGGCAGCACGGCGGGGAGACCACAATAGAGAAAATCCGAATGGCCCCCCAGAACTGCGACCAATTGACCGGGGCCTCCTTTATAAGGAATATGCTGAATATCCAACCCGGCCTCTACTTTGAGCATTTCCACAATCACATGGGAACCGCTCCCTACACCCGATGAGGCGTAAGACATTTTCCCCGGGGTTTTTTTTGCGTAGGCAATCAATTCCTCGAAGGTTTTCCAGGGCGCCGCTTTCCGGACCGCCAGGACAAAGGGGTAATTGACAAAGCGCGCAACAGGAACAAGATCAGTGGTCTTGTAGGGAAGATTAGGCTGCAATGCAGGTTCGATGCAATAGAGGGAATGGGGACCTAATAATAAGGTGTAACCATCCGGCTTGGCTTGAGAAACATATTGCGCCCCGATCGTACCGCCTGCGCCGGCTTTCGTTACGATGACCGTCGGAACGCCCAGATTCTTGGCAAGCTCATCGGCGATGACACGCACTGCCAGATCGACCATTCCCCCTGCCGAAAAGGGAACCACAATTTCAATCTCCCGATTGGGATACTCCTTTTCTGCAGAATGCGCCCATGAACCGGCCATGGCCAACGTCATCACCATACCAAAAATCAACAAACCCTTAAAAAATCCCCTCGCTCTCATACTTTCCTCCTCAATTAGAATATGTCCGTTGTTTGAACGTAAGGCTGAAACACTACCCGCTATTCCTCCATCTCCACCACCTTATAGCGTGCCTTGAGCAGGGCTATCACGGGAGAGGAAATGAGTAATGCGAAAGCAAACAGCAAGAAACATAAGGCAATGGGGCGCGACAGAAACAGGGAAAGATCTCCTTTCGACATGAGCAGAGATTGACGCAGCCCCTCCTCAATCATCGGGCCCAGAATAAATCCTAAAATCAACGGACCCGCCTCGTAATGGAGCTTGCGCATCATGTATCCCAGCCCCCCGAAGATCATGAGGGTGATGATGTCTACGTAATTTTGGTTCACGCTATAAGTGCCGATGATACAAAATAGAATAATCAACGGAAACAGTATCTTCTCGGGAATCTTCAGGATCAGCACCCATATTCTAATGAGAGGGAGGTTTAAGACGAGAAGCATGACGTTGCCGATATACATGCTGGCGATGACCCCCCAGAATACATCGGGATGCTGTTTCATCAAAAGCGGCCCCGGCTGTACGCCGTGAATCATCAGGCCCCCTACCATCATCGCCATAATGACATTCGTAGGCAAACCCATGGTCAGCAACGGGACGAAACACCCGCTCGATGCCGAATTATTCGTGGCTTCCGGACCCGCGACGCCTTCAATAGCTCCGGTCCCAAACGTTTCCGGATGCTTCGAGAGTTTCTTCTCCATTGCATAGGAGATAAAGGTGGGAACGATTGTCCCTACGCCGGGAATGATACCCAGGAAAAAGCCCAGGATCGATCCCCGGGCAATGGGTCCGGCGGAAGTCTGCCAATCCTTCTTATTCGGAAGGAGGCCTTTGATCTTGCCGTTATAGACATCCTGCGTCAGGACCTGTTCTATATTAGTCAGCACTTCAGAGATGCCGAAGAGGCCCATAACCAGGGCGATAATCTCCACACCGCCCATGAGAGTAGTGGAGCCAAAGGTGAGCCGTTGCGTGCCAAAGATCGGGTCGAGCCCGACGGATCCTAAAATGATGCCGACAATGGCCATCATCAGACCTTTTAATACGGATTCCCGGGATAGACAAACGACCATGACCAAGCCGGCGAACATGAGCCCCACAAACTCCGGCGGGCCAAACTTGAGCGCTACCAATACCAGCAGAGGGGAAATGAGCATGATCATCAGGGTGCCGAAGGTCCCGGCAATAAAGGAACCGAAGGCGGCAATGCCTAAAGCCGCTCCCGCCCGGCCTTGTCTGGCCATCTGATAGCCATCATAACAGGTCACTACCGAAGATGCCTCTCCGGGGATATTCACCAGGATCGAGGTCGTCGAACCTCCATACTGTGCTCCATAAAATATTCCGGCCAGCATAATGATGGAGCCGGTGGCCGGTATGTTGAAGGTAATGGGAAGCAATAAGGCGATCGAGGCGGCCGGCCCCAGTCCGGGCAAAACGCCGATCAGGGTGCCGAGAAAAGACCCCAGGAAACAGTAGAAAAGATTCTCGGGGGTCAAAGCGACGGAAAACCCATACAGGATGTGCTGTGTAATGTCCATGTTCCCCCCTCCTTAAAACCTGAGAAGACCCAAGGGGAGCCTTACCTTGAGCATGCTCCTGAAAATCACGTAACTGATGACCGATACGAGCAGCGCTCCGATGATGGCGATTCCCTTGTTCTTCGCACCTTTCCCCCAAAAAAAATAGACCATGAGAACCCATGTGCAGATAAGGTACCCCAGCCGATCCAGGAAAAGGGCGTAGCCGAGCAGAGCGGCCAGGGTATAGGGTACCTGCTTCCATTGCAAACCGGCCCATAACGTGCGGGCAGAATCAGTGAGTACCCCTTCCCCCAGCGCTGTTTTCACGGTAAAGAGGAGGGCAAGCGAAAAAAGGGCGATGCCCAGCAGCAGCGGGAAAAAGGCCGGCCCGGGCACTCCCGGTGTTCCAAAAGGGAGATTTCTCAGCTCAAAGCAAATGACGGCTGCAAAAGCCATTAAGGCAACACCGCTCATTATTTGCAGTTTCTTCATCTTTCCTCCTGAGTGGTCCCGGATTATACCGATTTCCCTTCCTTCATCCTCTTTTTCAGGTAGGCCAGCGGGTTGGGGGCATAGTCGCGCAGGTAATCACCCTCGCAGTTGATGCCCGGCAGCGGCGGCACCCAGTCGTAGGAAAGCAGCTTGTCGGGATCGCCATACTTGGTCGCCAGCGCCCGGATGGCGGGATCGGACATCGCCGTGAGCCAGCCCTTGTCCACGATCTTGTACCAGGTATCCGTCCCGCGCAGCTTGATTTCGTAGGTGACGAAGTAGTTGTGCACGTGGATATGCCCCAGAGCAGCGCCGTGCTTCTTGGCGACTTTTAAATGCTCCGCCTCATGATGCCGGCGTGACCCGATCCCCAGATGAAACACCCCGCCCCGGTTCCGCTCCGCTATATTGGGGAAGCCCCAGCAGCTCTTGAACATGTCCGATGTGCGGCGGAAGGCCTTCACGATCGTGCACAGAGCGCAGTCGCAGAACCAGAAGTACCCCTTGTCCGGGTAACCGGGCCACTGGACATTCTTGAACTTCTCATTCATCTCCTTGATAATATCCCCGTACTTGCCGCCGCCCTTAACATCCACGAGCCGGCCATGTTCAATATGCAGCTCCATGCGCGGGAAGAAGCCCCGATGATTCGATGTGCCGGCCAGGACGCCGTTCATGTCCCGGAAGACGGGAGGAGCGGCCGGGGAATGGGGGACGACTTCCGCCTCCACTACCGAGGCCTGCAGGGGATCCATGAACAGATGCCCCTTGAGCCAGGCGCCGTACTGCCATTTCCGGGCATCCTCGGCGGTCAGCGGGAATTCCAGGAAGGTGCCTTCGGGGTCCGTGATTCTCACCTCCGAGGCCTGACCAATGACATTGACAATGCTCCGCTCTATCTCCACGGAAAGCTCATCGGGAAAGGACCAGGCGTCGGAAAGGTACTCCTCCCAGTTGTTGAATAACCAGTTGGCCTTGAATTTGTGGCCCTGGTCACCAAGCACCTGCACCTTCTGCGTCCGGGCGCCGAGGTCCCAGAACACCTTCGTATACTCAGGGTGCTTCTTCAGGAAGGCAATCAGCGGCTTCGCCACGTTCATGCCGCTCGCGAGATCGGCCGTTTCCGGCGAGCCCGACGCTATGCCCTCCTTCAGCATGGCCGCCTCATCCCAGCCGTCTTCCACGCTGAAAAAGCGTTCCTTCTGACCCGTCAGTTCGCTCGGCATCATGAACGTAACCTTACCCGCACCTGCCTCGATACAGGCCTGCGTTACGGCCTCCTGGACGAACTTGTTCTGATCGGGCAGCGTGATGATCAGGATGCTCTCGCCTTTGGCGATCGGTCCCATCGCCGTGCGGCCATGCTGCTTCATCACGATCTCCCGCGCCTGCGGAAGACAGTCCTTAACGCTTTTCGGTTCTTTGTACGTCGGGGCCTTCGGTGCCGGATAATTGTACTGTGTCATCTGTTCCCTCCCTCGGAAAGTTTTGGTTTGTGATCGTATTTATGAACCATGATACTGTTTTCTATGGCGTCTTCATAAATATTACCTGTCCCGTAACATACGTGCTGGCATCGCTAACCAGATACAGCACCGTGCCAACCACATCCTCCGGCTTGCCAATGCCTTGTGAAAGAGGCGACACTTTTAACTTTTCTTCTATCTCTTCGTCACTTTTTCCGTCCCTCCACATATCCGTATCCGTTGCACCCGGGGCAAGGGCATTCACGTTGATCCCATACGAGGCAACCTCCAAGGCCAAGGACTTGGTAAAGCCGATAACCCCGCCTTTAGAAGCGGAATAGGAAGCCGCCTTAAACTGCCCGGCTACCCCTCTCCCAGACGTAACATTGACAATCTTACCCCCTTGTTGTGCCATCATGGGTTCGATTACGGCCTTACAGCAGAGAAAAATACCTTTCAGATTGACATCAATGGTTCTGTCCCAAATCTCCTCACTCATGTCCTTCACCAGCAGGCGAGGCATGATGCCGGCACAGTTCACTAAAATATCTATCTTACCAAAGGCGGCAAGCGCTGTTTTGACCATTGCCGCTACTTCTTCGCTCCTGGATACGTCCGCTTTAACCTTCAGGACTTTCCTCCCGATGCCTTCTATCTCTTTTTGCAATTCCTCCGCGACGGCATCCATCCGAATATCAATTATCACGATATCCGCCCCTTCCTTGGCCAAACCTAAGGCCACCGCCCTGCCAATCCCTCCTCTTCCTCCCGTCACCAAGGCAACCTTATTCAACAGTTTCATCGTTTCCTCCATATTTTTTATGAGATATTTTTCCGCACTATTTTGTTATAAATTAAGGAATGTATCTGTTTGCAGGCTGAGATAGCCGAGAGTACCGCCCTCAATGTCGAGATAATCGAAATTGGTTCCCCTCAAGGAAACGTAAAAAAAATGATGATGGAAAGTACTGCGATCTTCCTTGACATCAGCTAAGCCCCCCTGCTAACCTGATGATCATGACTTACGATGATTTCGTTGTGAGTTTAAAATACAAAAGCACATCTATGTCAAGGCATAATTACCACACCCCTTGCAAGCCTCTAACATCGTGAGTAACGGCGTCATTCTCGACTCGCGAGTGAGCATCGTGCTGTATGGCGGCCACAAATGCCAAGTGTAGTTAATTAATATAAGGAGGGGGCAATGAACATTGTAAAAGCGGAAATCGTAGCAACGGAATTGGTGCGAGAGGATGCAGACTGGCGATGGGCGCGGGGGGGAGGGGGGAAGCAACACTGTTTTATCATCAAGCTGACGAGTGAAAATGATCTGGTTGGTCTCGGGTATGCCGGCGTATCTACCCATCATGGCGATAGCCGGGGAGGCGTCAAATCTGCGTTGGAAACGTACGCCAGCCTTCTTATTGGTGAGGATCCGTTCAATGTGGAAAAGATTTCTGCAACATTAAGTGGCGTCCTGCACGGAAACGAAGGAGCAAATGCCGCAATTGATGTGGCACTCCATGACTTACAGGCAAAGATACTGGGCTTGCCCCTTTACGCTCTTCTCGGCGGGCTGGTTCGAGCAGAAATCCCGGTGATTCGCATTCTCTCGTTAAAAGAGCCTGCCAAAATGGTGGCTAATGCCGTTAAGCTTGTTGAACAAGGTTACTGCTTCTTTAAAATTAAACTCAACGGCAATCAAGTACAGGATCTGCAACGGGTGAAAGAAATACGGAACGCCGTAGGGGAGACGATCCATCTTACCGTAGATGCCAATCAAACTTACGTGCCCAAGACGGCAATTGCCACGCTGAAGCGGATGGAGGAATATGGCATAGAATTATGCGAACAGCCTGTCAGAGCAGACGACTGGGAAGGATTGGCTGCGGTAACGCGCGCAGTAGATTGCCTTGTGGAAGCGCATGAGAGTGCATTGCGGCTTGAACACATATATGGATTGGTAAAGAATCAGGTTGTGGACTGCATCAATATAAAAATTGATCAGCTCGGCGGATTACGAAAAGCAAAGATTGCCGCCGCTATCTGTAAATTGGGCAATGTCTCCGTCCGGGCCGGATCAATGGGCAGCAGATTGTCAGCGGCCACTTCTATGCATTTTGTGGCTTCCACCAGCAACGTTTCCTATGCCTGCGAGCTGGGAGAATACGCGGGTTTTTTAAATGATCCCGTGAGCGGCTTGGAAGTTGAGCAGGGCATACTCAAGGTTCCTACCGGCCCGGGCATCGGTGTTTCATTACGAGCATGAAAGACGAAAATATTTATCAGGGAGGATGATGCTCATGAAAAGATATTGTCAGGCAGTAGTATTGGCGATCGCACTTATGCTGCTCTGGGCAGGCAGTGGTCTTACTGCTTCCCAGAAACCGGCCAGTGCAGCGGAACTAGCCCTTTATGCTGGCGCTGATCGGCAGCAGATATTAGAAGAAGGAGCAAAAAAGGAAGGGACGCTCACGTTTTATACTTCGGGAATATTGACGCAGGCGATTCGTCCGTTAGTTGATGAATTTCAAAAACAATATCCCTATCTTAAAGTAGAAATATATCGTGCCGACACCAATGTATTAATGTCCCGGGTAACGCAGGAATTCAGTGCCGGCCGTCATGTCTTTGACGCCATCGAAAGTACGCAAACAAGTCACCTGGTACTGCAGAAAGCCGGGATTGTTCAGCCTTTTTTTTCTCCGAACCTGGCTTTTATTGAAGAAGGGGCAATCAAGAAAGGTCCTGCCGGAGGAGTTCTGGCAGTAGCTTTCCGGGCCAGTGGAGTAGGGTTGGGATATAACACCAAGCTGATTTCCAAGGAAGAACTCCCGAAGTCCTATCAGGACCTACTCAATCCAAAATGGAAAGGGAAAATGCCGATAGATGGCGACATAACCGCTATCGATTGGATGGGCGTTATGCTGGATACCTATGGAGAGGATTTTGTAAAAAAGATAGCCGCGCAGAACTTCACGGTTCACACGGTATCCCCGCGCGGGCTTCTTGACATGCTGATCAGTGGGGAATATGCATTATCTCCCAACATCTTTGATTCCCATGTCATAACCGTTCAGCAGCAAGGAGCGCCCATCGACTGGATACCCCTGGAACCCGTCCATGTCAACATGGGCCAAATTGCGCTCGCTAAGAATGCCGCTCACCCCTATTCCGCTCTTTTGTTTATTGACTTTGAACTCTCAAAAAAGAGTGCCGAAATCCATCGATCGAAAGGCTATAACCCATTTCGCACCGATGTGCCTCCTCTTGCCAAACCCTATAAAAAATATTACGGGGTCAAATCCCTTGATGAGGTAAAGATTCGGCATGACATGTTTAATAAGCTTTTTCTCAAGAAGTAGCGCCTTAAAGCAGCGGTAGGGGGCAGTCGCAGGCGGTGAGGTTTTTGATAACTTTCGGTAGAGGGGGGAACTGATGGAGCAGAATGAGAAAACGCAAAAAAATCTTTCCAGAAGGAACTTTATTAAAAA
>Ga0194060_10001158_pt1 | contig 18987 bp, 13 predicted proteins | sample SepL225m_MetaG_FD_163427 | JGI IMG/M metagenome (GOLD analysis project Ga0194060, IMG submission 163427) | Anoxic zone freshwater microbial communities from boreal shield lake in IISD Experimental Lakes Area, Ontario, Canada - Sep2016-L222-5m | ecosystem: Environmental > Aquatic > Freshwater >...
TGGAGTGCTTGGAAGTAAATCTCACAGGTAGAGTTATTTTCCTAATAACAAGCGCTCGTAGCTCAATGGATAGAGCATCTGACTACGGATCAGAAGGTTGTCGGTTCAAGTCCGGCCGAGCGCACCATTTTAAAATCCCCTTGCTTTTGCAGGGGGATTTTGCTTTTGCTGGCGTTATGTCCTTTGATAAATGACGCAGCTGGATTCCACGAGGTTGCGCCCGAGACTCCGACGTAGCCCCATACTTGGATATTTGTGTATCTAGTTAGAGTAGTAAATCACTTGAATTTATGTTCTAATTATGCTCTGCATTCAACGGACTGCTGCAAAAGGAACATCATGAAAATCAATAAGTCGTTCATTCGAATTGCACTAGTACTAGGCCTCATTGGCGTTGCAGCCTGCAGCGGTTCGAGCTCAAGCACCAGCCGTCAAAAGAATTCTGTAATCGAAACTGCTGGAATCTGGACACCTCGAACTTCGGCCGCCAATAACCGCTGGATTTCCGTCGCGTATGGCGACGGATTTTTTGTCGCAGTGTCCGAGTCTGGTGATGGCGACCGAGTCATGACCAGCCCAGATGGCATCACATGGACTTCGCAAACTTCAGCCGCCGACAACTACTGGAGTTCTATTACGTATGGCAACGGGTTGTTTGTCGCAGTGTCCGTGTCTGGTGATGGGAACAGAGTCATGACCAGCCCAGATGGCATCACATGGACTTCACAAACTTCAGCCGCCAACAACAGCTGGAGTTCTGTTACGTATGGCAACGGGTTGTTTGTTGCAGTGGCCCCGGCCGGTAAGGGCAACGGAGTCATGACTAGCCCAGATGGCATCACATGGACTTCGCAAACTTCAGCCGCCAACAACGCCTGGAGTTCTATTACGTATGGCAACGGGTTGTTTGTCGCAGTGTCCGTGTCTGGTGATGGGAACAGAGTCATGACCAGCCCAGACGGCATCAACTGGACTTCACAAACTTCAGCCGCCGACAACGCCTGGAGTTCTATTACGTATGGCAACGGGTTGTTTGTTGCAGTGGCCCCGGCCGGTAAGGGCAACGGAGTCATGACTAGCCCAGACGGCATCAACTGGAAATCTCGAACTTCAGCCGCCGACAACCACTGGCGTTCCATCGCGTATGGCAACGGGTTGTTTGTTGCAGTGTCGTCGGACGGAGTCATGACCAGCCCAGACGGCATCAACTGGACTTCGCAAACTTCAGCCGCCAACAACGCCTGGAGTTCTATTACGTATGGCAACGGGTTGTTTGTTGCAGTGTCGTCGGACGGTACGGGCAACGGAGTCATGACGTCTAGCCAAGCTGTAGTGCCGAACGTAGTACGCCAAACCTGTGAATTAGCGGAAACAACATTGATGGCTGCGCTTTTCACGGTTGTAGTAAATCCATCAAATGTTTTCTGCGGCGACCAAAATTTTGTGTCTAGCCAAACACCTGTGCCAGGTGATCATGCAAATACAGGTGACTCAATCACTTTGACAATTGTAAGTTCTTTAAATACTCCTGAGGCTGGAGGTTCGTCTTCGAGTTCGTCGTCCTCATCATCCTCGACTAGTTCGAGTTCGTCGTCCTCGTCGACGAGTTCATCTTCTACCGATGCACCCTCGGCAAGTGCGACGAGCAAGACCGATTGCACAGTTGCTCCGACGGTGTCATTTTCACCAACGAACCCAACTGCAGATGACAAAGTGACTTTTAGGGTCACTCATCCGTGTCTCGGAATGTATGAAAACCAATGGGTTTTCTTCGGCCGCGCCGAAATTGATGAAGAAAATAATGTACACATGGTTCGCAATATAAACATCGGTGTAGAAGGTGATTCGTGGACAGGGAGCGCAAAACTAGATCCTGGTGTTCATAAATTCCTCTTCAAGATTCATTTCGTTGTAGAAAATAAGACCGTCATTTCTGATTTGCGTCAAGTCGATGTGACCGTGTCTGACGGTGCAGCCCCGACGAAGAATTCATGCAATAACGACAGCGTGACTTTGGTGAATACAAAGCTGATCGTTACGTGTCCTCTCATTTCGTCCAATTATGTCACCCCAATTTTTGGTGAGATAGAAAACATTGACACCAAGAGCGACGACACAAAGATGGTTGCGGATCTGTCCAACCTGAGTTCGGGTTGGCATCAACTAGAGGTGTCAGTCAGCTATGGAATCGAATTTTTCACCACACGGGTCACTGTTTGTCTCACCTCTTGTGATGTTCCCAAATCATTTGCTCCGTTTACGGTGTTGCTTGATAAGGACAACGCAACTGTTACTGGCAAAAATGAGTGCAACAATAACTTTTGGGCGGTTTCACAAATGTATAAATCAACCGATCATTTGTACCTAGAGAACAATCTGGATTATCTATTCCTTGAGGAATCAAACTCGGTGACCTTGAATAGCAGTACGGGTGCTTTGTTTATAGCTCAAGATCCTTGTGACGGAAAATTTAGTAACGTATTCGCAGAATTGAATCGGCCAGTTACCCCGCCGACTCCAGATGATGTGAATCAGCCCATTGATGACAAGGTGAAAACAGTCGTTCTTCCCGAAATAACTGGTGGTGTCACTGATCTTCCAGTGGGTGAAGTAACAGGTGGAACAATTTCAGTTTCACCAGTAGTTGAATCATTTACTGTCACGCCAGAAGTTGTGAGTGGCTTACTTGATCTCACTATTGCTGGATCGAGCGTAGAAAAAGTTGAAATATCAACCGATGGAGTCACATGGGTAAACCCCGTGGTTGGGCATCTGCCTCTTCCGTCTTCAGCCAAAACAATGTTGGTCAGGCTCACTGCAGCTAACGGCAAACAATCAGTCATTAAGCAACAGATTGATCGAACAGTTCCAGTGGTAGTTAGCCAGACAGATGAGACAGTGACAAGTGGCTCGAGTTCAAGCGGCTCAGGCATCTTGTCTTATTGGTGGGTTCTTCTGATCCTTTTGATTCTTGCTGCAGCCGCAGTAGCCGCACGGAATAAGCGTCCCGCATAATCCAATAACCACTTCGATTAAACCTAAAAATCCCCTTGCTTTTGCAAGGGGATTTTGCTTTTGCAAGGGGATTGCAATTGATAGATGACTCAGCTGGATTCCACGAGGTTGCGCCCGAGACTCCGACGTAGCCCCATACTTGGATATTTGTGTATCTAGTTAGAGTAGTAAATCACTTGAATCTGTGTTCTAATTATGCTCTGCACTTAGTAGGCGGCCTCAAAGGGAACATCATGAAAATCAATAAGTCATTCATTCGGATTGCATTGGCAGTAGGCCTTGTTGGTCTTGCTGCCTGCAGCGGTTCAGACTCAAGTAGTAGCCGGCAGAAAAACTCAGCGCTCGCAACAAACGTTCTGCATTATGTCGGAACTGCGCAAGCCATTTTTGCAAGTAACGATAATGCGTTGAATGCCGCGTTCAGAACAGATGACAGGTACAAAGTTTCCTTTGATCTGAATTTAGATACTGCAGATGCAAATGCCAGCTCGCCCGCAGTTACAACTGGTTGTTGGGATAACTCTGTTACTCCGATTGTCTTTACGACGACTGGTTGCGCGGATGCCTGGAAAGCCCAGACATCAGAAGTTGATTTTCGTAGTGCCATTAGTAATTTCTCCGTCTCCAATTCCACAAACAATTTGGGTACAGAAGACTTATCGAAAATACAATGGGCTAAATGCCCGTCAAGCTTCTCATTCGAACCGGTGAATACGAACGATCAAACTCCGCCAACGAATATACGTCAAATCACCCTTGCATTCGTTGAAGCGCCAAACCCTTCATTTGTTACTGCAGAATGCAACCCTATTCCGAGCGGCCCCACCATCGACTTTGGGCCAGGGATGTTTGGGCCAGCGATGCCAGTGCCGGTCAGCAAGAAATTCTTGTATGACGCAAATGGGGTCGCTGTGGAAGCAACGGGAGCAACATTCAGTCTACGATTCTCGGTATCAGGGTCAAAGGTCACTCTTCCCACAAATATCAGCCAACCAGTATTGAAGGATGTTCTCTCGACAGGCCTCGACGGTCTCCAGGAAAACAACGTTTTTGTAGATGGAAGGATATCTTCAAGTACGAAAATTCAAAATACTTGGATAGACAACAACGGGAAAACTCAGAAAAATCCACAGAACGCTTCCATAAGTCTGAAGTCATTGAGTTCGAGCCCGGTCAAAGACTACGCGCCATATGATCTGACAGCTACAGCCAATGAATCCGGAATTTCGGCGAATTGGAAACTGTCTGCTGATCTTGCACCATCTGACCAACCGATACATATTCTTGAATGGTCTACGGATGGGTTTGAGAACTCTGTATACGATTTGAGCACCGGCGGTTTGGCCGCTGATGTACCTAGTTGTGAAATAAACGAACAAAATGATTTAGGCGTTGGTGATGAGATTTCTCTTAGGGTGTACGCAATCGACGGAGACGACAATGACAGCAATTACTCAAATGTTGTAACAGTGACGAAAACTGCAGAAAACCTTGTGTGTCCAGAGTCGATTCTCGCTGCTCCCACAAATGTGGTTGCGAATTTCTCTCTCAAGGATATGAGTGTCACGATTTCATGGGAGAAGCCAGCAGATGCTGGGGATTCTGTGATTTCATATTGTGTCGAAAGCTCTAGTGATTCATTCAAAGGTGACGCTTCTGATGCGCGATGTGGAATTGACACCACCAGCACCGTTCTAGAACTTACAGAAGCACGATCGTTTCGTGTTCTAGCAATTAGAGATACAGGGGTGGTCTCGCCTGCATCTGACGTTGTGGATGTCATGTTTCCAGAAACAGATCCAGTAACCAATCTAAAAGCTGTCTTGAGTGGAGAAGACGTAAAAGTTTCGTGGGTTAATAACCAAGCAACTGGCGTTTATAACAAGGCTGCCTATCTTTCTTGGGGAATTATGGGCGCAACAGAACGTGGTCCCGAAGTAGGGAACTTTGTTGCTGGAACAAGTTTCTATACGATTCCGGTTATAAACCTTGGCCCTGATTTTGTTCCGGGATCAACAGTGTGGATTGATGTACAAGCGTGGTCTCTATTAGGTTCCAGCAAAAGTACCTCAACGACGTTTGAATATCTCGCTGCTGGATCATCAACTCCTACACCGGTAGTTGATGACACTGCTAAGGCTGCGATTGTTGATGCAACCGCAACTGAAGTGCAGCTACCAGCAGCTGATGTTGAAGTGGCTGTGGACTTGACAGAGTTACTGAAGGGCTTTTCAGTCGCAGCGAGTGATGTTTCAACTGTTGAGTATCAGGTTGCTGATGGCTCGTGGGTGGCACTATCGAAAGGTGATGCACTAAAGATTCCAAAGAGTGCTGCAAAACTTTCAGTTCGTGTCACAAAAAAGAACGGCGAAAAAGTTGTGTCAGAAAAGGCTCTTGTTCATGCAGAAGCCTCTACTGATACGACAATGGCGCCAGCCGATACAACTGCGGCATCTGCTGACACAACAATGGCACCGGCTGATACGACAGCTCCGGTAACAACAGAAGCACCTGCGTCATCTGATTCATCATCAAGTAACAACACAGTGTTGTACATCTTGGGATTTGTCATCGTTGCTGGTGCAGTTGTGATGATCTTGAAAAAGAAGTCAGCTTCAGCACCGAAGTAATAAAGAACGTTCTTCTCTTCATGGAAGATTCAGATATGGGGGTTGCAGGATTTTCCTGCGGCCTCCATTTCTATTTATGGCATCACTGACTAATACTTAGAATTATTTCCAACTGACTGGTGCGTTGTAAATCAGTTGACAATATGTTCTAATTGAAACGCCCAAACAGTTAAGGCCACCTCATTCGACCGATAGTTCTCAAAGCTGCCGAGTTGTTTACATAAGGAACATCATGAAAATCAATAAGTCGTTCACCCGGATTGCGTTAGCAGTAGGCCTCATTGGTCTTGCCGCCTGTAGCGGATCAGACTCAAGCAGCAACCGCCAAAAAAACTCCGCGATCGCCACAAACGCAAGTCACATAGAAGGAACACTTCTTGTCCCTAATCGGGCAGGTGTCCAGTTAATTGCAAATGACGAATACAAAATAAGTATGGATGTTAACTATCAAGCAAAGGGTTCAGGTGATAACACCAACTACGTCCTGAGCAATGCTTTTAGCAATTTTCAACTCAGCCCAATAACCGTCTCGCAAGGCAGTAAAGATTTCTCTCAGACAACTTGGTCTACCTGTCCTGTCGACGCGCATTTAGGGGTGCACAGAGACGAAACTGATCTTACTGCAGTCAATTTTTTGTCACTTCGATTTCAAGAGACTACGGCGGCCTTGGGTTGCGATGTTAAACCGAGTACTAAAAAAGCATCAATACAGATAATGGTAATGAGTACGGGTCCCACGATGGCCCATGTCGAGGACAACGCAGTGGTTTCATTGCAAGACTTGCAATTAGATAAAATCTTCTCGGATACCGAGAATTATTATGTTTCTCCGCTAGTTGAGTATCCCACTGATACCGATTCTTTGTGGAAAGGCTCATTGGTTTTTAGTTCCACAAAAATTAGTGATTATCAACCATCAGCGTTGACGGCAACTTCCAGTGCAGCAGGAATTGCGGTCGGTTGGACACGCTCTGCTGATTTAACTGCACAAGATCAACTTGGATACAACATTGAATGGTCAACAGATGAATTTGTGACCATCTCGGGCAATCTCACTATTACAGACAATGTTGAGCAGGCGACAATCGATAGTTGCTTGATTACTCGGGGCATAGCAACGTTGCAGAACACTACTAATCTGTATCTCAGACTGACACCCAAAATTGCAGACACTGACAAGGCAGAACCAATCTCAGTACAGGTAACGAGAGCTAATGGAGACTTCCAATGCTCTGTAGATAAACCTGCGGCCCCTACAAATGTGAGCGCGAAAATATCAGCAGACGGAAATTCAGTTGAGGTGTCTTGGGATGCAGTTACCATCGCTGATTCGCAGGTTGAGTACTGCGTATTTCAAGAAGTACCTTTTCAGACAGATGGACCAGAATTTTTCAACGTGGGTTGTTCAGATACAAGTCCGCTGGTTGTCGATTATTCAACCAACTTTCTACTTGGTAACGGAAAAGCAACATATGTAGTCGCGACTTCCAACCTGACCTTGCATTCGATATCAGACGGCTCTGCGCCAATCACAATAGATACACCTACAACACCAGTGATTACGGAGATCTCGTCATCCCTGACTGATGATGGAAGCCTACTTTTCAGATGGAAACCTCTGTCGAGCAGTCTCTCTGCCGAATTCGCCGAGATTGAGTTATTCGAGACAATTCTGTTCTTTGATGTCAACAGAGATATTCCGTGCAGTGCAGATTTATCTCCGGCAGAATTTATGAAAGGAATGTCTTCATTTATGAAGGCCAACGCATTAGATCAAGCTTGGGTTATTGATCACATACGAATTATTCGTTCAATCGATGGCGGTCAAATATTTTCACCTGAGGCATTGGGCAGCGAATTCAAACCAGGTTCTACTGTCAATATCTGTATGTTGCGTTTAGGACCATGGGGCGTCTCGAAACTTACGCCCGCCTCATTCACGTATCCTGCAGCTTCCGGTGTAGCAACAGCGACAACTGTTGACGCAGAAGTAACAACAACTGTTGCACCGGTGGCTGATGACACTGCTAAGGCTGCGATTGTTGATGCAACCGCAACTGAAGTGCAGTTACCAGCAGCTGATGTTGAAGTGGCTGTTGACTTGACAGAGTTGCTGAAGGGCTTTTCAGTCGCAGCGAGTGATGTTTCATCTGTTGAGTATCAGGTTGCTGGTGGCACATGGGTGACATTGGCGAAGGGTGATGCATTGAAGATTCCAAAGAGCGCGTCAAAGCTTTCGCTTCGTGTCATTAAGAAGAACGGTGAAAAAGTTGTGTCAGAAAAAGCTCTTGTTCATGCTGAAGCCTCTACTGATACGACAATGGCACCAGCTGACACAACTGCGGCCTCTGATACTTCGACAATGGCACCGGCTGAGTCAACGGCTCCTGTAACAACAGAAGCACCTGCGTCGTCTGATTCATCATCAAGTAACAACACAGCATTGTACATCTTGGGATTTGCCATCGTTGCTGGTGCAGTTGTGATGATCTTGAAAAAGAAGTCAGCTTCAGCACCGAAGTAATAAAGAACGTTCTTCTCTTCATGGAAGATTCAGATATGGGGGTTGCAGGATTTTCCTGCGGCCTCCATTTCTATTTATGGCATCACTGACTAATACTTAGAATTATTCCCAACTGTCTGGTGCATTGTAAATCACTTGAGTTTCTGTTCTAATTGAATCCAGCCCTCAACAGGGTCCCCTAATTTGATTGCTATATCTCAAAACTGCCGAGTTGTTTACGTAAGGAACATTATGAATTTCAAAAAGTCGTTTATTCGGATTGCATTAGCAGTAGGACTGATTGGTCTTGCCGCCTGTAGCGAATCAGACTCAAGCGGTGGCAGCCGCCTGAAGAATTCAACGCTCGAAACTGCTGCAATTTGGACATCGCAAACGTCGCCGGCCTTCGGCGAATGGATGTCCGTTGTTTATGGCAATGGCTTATTTGTTGCAGTGTCATCAGATGGTGTCATGACTAGTCCCGATGGGATTTCTTGGACCTTACAAACACCATCCACAAATCAGCGATGGATTTCGGTTGCTTATGGCAATGGCTTATTTGTTGCAGTGTCATCCGATGATGTCATGACTAGTCCCGATGGGATTACTTGGACGTCAAAACTTATGAAAAGATTTTTTGACCGTCTCGAGTTAGCCGCGGTTACTTATGGCAATGGCTTATTTGTTGCAGTGTCTGATCGCAATCGCACTAGTGGAGGGCGTGTCATTACTAGTTCCGATGGAATCAATTGGACCTTACAAACATCGGTGCCCGACAGGCAATGGAGTTCAGTTACTTATGGCAATGGCTTATTTGTTGCAGTATGTGATCGCAGTTGCGACGAGAGCGTCATGACTAGTCCCGATGGAATCAATTGGACCTTACAAACATCGGCGTCCGAAGACCTATGGCGATCGGTTACTTATGGCAATGGGATGTTTGTTGCAGTCGGAAGACATGATGTCATGACTAGTCTCGATGGTATTACTTGGACGTTAGAAACTTTGGACCAAGAACTTCGCCAAATCAGCGAATTGATGTCCGTTGTTTATGGCAATGGTTTATTTGTTGCAGTGTCATCAGATGGTGTCATGACTAGTCCCGATGGGATTTCTTGGACCTTGCAAACGTCAGCCGTCAATAATCATTGGAGTTCAGTTACTTATGGCAATGGGATGTTTGTTGCAGTGTCAAGAGATGGCACCGGTAATCGAGTCATGACTTCTGGTCAGGCTGTTGTGCCGAACGTAACGGGCATGACATGTCAAGATGCATCTCAGATATTGAAAGATGCGATATTTATTGTTGCATTAGAACCGACTGATACTGCTTGCGACCTTGATAATAAAGTGTCTAGCCAAATACCTGCGCCGGGTGACCGTGCAATCACTGGCGACTCAGTCACATTGGTTTTTCCTGAAAAGCCGGCGGCCTTTGTGGATTCAACAACAGCACAATCCGGTGAAACTACTGATTCGTCAACAGCGTCAACAGCGACAACTGTTGACGCAGAAGTAACAACAACTGTTGCACCGGTGGCTGATGACACTGCTAAGGCTGCGATTGTTGATGCAACCGCAACTGAAGTGCAGCTACCAGCTACCGATGTTGAAGTAGCTGTTGACTTGACAGAGTTGCTGAAGGGCTTTTCAGTGGCAGCGAGCGATGTTTCAACTGTTGAGTATCAGGTTGCTGGTGGCACATGGGTGACATTGGCGAAGGGTGATGCATTGAAGATTCCAAAGAGCGCGTCAAAGCTTTCGCTTCGTGTCATTAAGAAGAACGGCGAAAAAGTTGTGTCAGAAAAGGCTCTTGTTCATGCAGAAGCCTCTACTGATACGACAATGGCGCCAGCCGATACCACTGCGGCATCTGCTGACACAACAATGGCACCGGCTGATACGACAGCTCCGGTAACAACAGAAGCACCTGCATCATCTGATTCATCATCAAGTAACAACACAGTGTTGTACATCTTGGGATTTGTCATCGTTGCTGGTGCAGTTGTGATGATCTTGAAAAAGAAGTCAGCTTCAGCACCGAAGTAATAAATAGAAAATTACTTAGACTTTGTTTTCTTTTTAGGTTCCTTCGCGAGGCTTTGGAACTTCTCTGAGCCACCGACCAGGTTGACGATTGTCTCCATAGCAATATCAATCCAACCACCTTCTAATTCGGGCAACTGAGAGAAGTCCAACATGATGTGGCCAATGAGAAGACCCTGAATCATGTATGTCGTGGCATGGAGATCATGTTGAGGGTTTATCCATCCTCGTTTCTGAAGGATTTCTAGCGTCTCAGTAAAATAGAGGTTGCCGTCCACCTGCGCGGCTCGAATGGCTTCAGAAAGTTTGTCATTGTGTGTTGCAGAGGCAAGTACCTGAATTCGACGTCGCCGAAACTCTACGAATTCCTTCGTTGACGTGGCTCGCATGAGGTCCGCCAATTTGTCAAAGAATTCTTCTTCAGACGCTGCTGATTCCACGAGAAACCGGAAAACTTTATTGTCGTTATTAAGACTCTCGGTGAGCTCTTCTAACTGCGCTGTGTAGATCAGGTCAAATTTGCTACCGAAATGGTGGTACAGAGAACTACGTGCAGCCTCTGCGCATTCAAGGACAGCTTCCAGATCAAAATTGTCGACGCCATTTTTTGCCAATTCGATACGTGCTTGCACCATGAGCCGGGCCATTGTTTCGATGCCGTCGCTGCGTTTTGGAGATGTCTTTGGAGTGGCCATTGTGAAACTCTTCTCGTGTACTTGAATTCTATCTGTATATATGGTCTAATTGAGCGGTCGGTGTAAGACCCTCAAGCACTCTACGAAAATTAGTCGACAAAAATCCAATTAGGAAAAAATCCATGAGAACAGTATTTAGCCGTACCCGTCGAATTGTCGCGGGAGTTGTATTAGTAGCCACTCTTGCAAGTTGCAGTGGTGGATCCAGTGGTTCGTCTGATGTTGTAGCGACTCCAGCTGACTCCGGGTTGTCGCCCACAGCCGACGGATTTACATTTGCGAACTTTGGCTCATCTGCCACTGCTGAGAAATTTGATACAAAAGACTTAGTGACCATGTTTGGTAAGGCCGCATGTGTTGGTGAGGTAGCTGAACCCTGCACGCTCACCACTCAAGCAGCAGCGTGGGCACGTATGGTCAACGAAGCTCGAGCCTCTGGCCATTGTGAAGGTCTTGCAGTTCAAGCAGCAGCTCGTTTTGATGCAAAACAAAATCCGGTTACTGGTGATTTGTTAAACGCTGGCGATGTTACGCATGGCATCATGCGTGCATTTGCAACACAGTTTTTGCCTGAAGTGCAAGACTCCACCAACTCATGGGCAAAGAAATCACTCAAGGACATAGTGAACGAACTTGTGTCGTCTATGAAGACAGGATCTGTGGCTTATTCCATGGGTCTCTACACACCAACTGGTGGTCACGCAGTTCTTCCATATGCAGTGCAGTTTCCTTCAAAAGATCTTGCAGTGGTGAAGGTCTATGACTCAAACTGGCCTGGTAAAGAGCGTTATGTAGTGTTCGACCTTGCTGCCAAGAAATGGTTTTTTTCATTCAATGGTCAAGACCCACAAAAAGATGAGTGCGCATGGACAGGTAAAGCTGGCGACATTGACTTGACGCCAATGTCGGCCCGCACGTCCGCAACATGCCCATTCTGTGGCTCAAAGACAACTGTTGCAAAGTCAGTTCTTCTGATTCGTTCAACTGGTGTTGAATGGCAAGTCAAGACCAAGAACGGAACATTCTCACCATCAAACGGAAATGCTATTGACGGAACAACTGCTCGGGGACTTCGAAGTGCTTCGTGTAGCAAGACTGTCAGCCTTCCTGAATTCGTCTTATCAATTGATACTCCCGAATTTGAATTGACATTGCCGGAAACAGCATCTGCGTACATTTCAAACGGTAAATCAGTCGTTCAAATTCAGACCACAGGCAAGAAGGCGCGTAAGCCGATTAAGTTCACTGAGACAAGTGTGACGTCTAGTGACCCGGGCACAACCGTGACCCTCGCTGCGAACAACTTTGCTACACAAGTAACTGCAGATACAACAGTAATCAACTTTGATGCGACCAAGATTGTTGTTGATGCAACAGTCAATGGTGAAACAAAGACGATTACAGCCAATGCCGAAGCTCCTCAAGTGGTCGTTACAACAGACACCGGAGCGGTAGTGAGCACGACTTCTAATGTTGATCTTTCTAATATTGAGGCCGTAGTTGCCAAAGATCTCACACCGACAGCGGTAAAGCCTGGACTTGCGCCTCTTGCAGAGCGTGAAGCAGCTGCGCCCGAGGTAACGACCACAACTATCCAGGCAACAACGACAACAGTTGCAGCCACGAGTGTGGCCACCACTGTTGCTCCTGTTGATGTAAAGCCGACCACTACACCGACTGCAACTGCTCTGAAGGCGGTTCCTGCGGCACCAGCAAATTCACCTTTACGTAATGATGTGTCTTATATGGTCGGAGATCCCGTCAATATAACTGTGGCCAATGTGACGCCCGGAGTGTGGTTGCAATTGATAATTTCACCACCGGCACGAGTGCTACAAACTGTTCAAGCAAATAGCTCGGGCAAAGTGGTGTTCAAGACCACAATTCCTTCGGATATCAATGTGTCTACTTCGTCACTGCGAAAACAGTCAGTCATCAATAACATGTTCCATGACTTGGTTATCTATAACAGCCGCTTTCCGCAGTACAACCAAACGGTGCAAATTGAAATCGGTAATCACATCACCAGTGGAACGCTGGCTGCGACAACCACCACGGTGGCTGCGACAACCACAACGGTGGCTGCTACAACCACAACGGTGGCTGCTACAACCACAACGGTGGCTGCGACAACCACAACGGTGGCTGCGACAACCACAACAGTTGCTGCTACAACGACAACAACAGTTCCCAAGTACGCACTGACGGTCAGGCCTACTGGCGCAATGAGTGAGAGTGAAGTTACCGGAACTATCAAATTCAGGGTGGAGGGAAGTGTTGTAAAAACGTGCACCAGTTTCATGACCGAATGTTCGAGTACATTTGCTGCCGGAACGGCGGTTTCAATTGCGGTCAATGTCACTGCTACAACGGCCTATATGTTCTTCTGGGATGATTCTTCGAGTCCTTCGCCTTGCCCTGCTAATACGGGATCAGCATCGAACGGAGGGTCAATTTCCAATATGACTGGAACAATTGAAGGATCCCTTTCATGTTCGTGGACGATGGCATCAGCACCTAAGAACCTGGGCTTCTACGTCAGTTAGGACCTGATGGTCTTTGATTGCCTGAGGGTTCTGTAATCTCTAGGCATGTCCGATACCTCAGACCCATCGATTGAGAGTGATCTGCTCGCAGATCCCACCCCAGCAGATACGCCTATTGAAGTAGCGGAGAAGCGTCGGTGGCGCGGAATGTTGCGCTTTATGAAGCGCGAAGGAGAACGTCGCGACCGGTCGATGTTGTTCAATGCATCCGTCACAATCGGAACCACGGCGTTGGTTGCTTTTTCAGCCATGTATGCAACCTTGTCGACGACGAACCGAAACCTCAGTGAGACACGTCGAGGTGCTCGCGTTGTGGCATTGGTGGAAGAGTGGTCAGTCACTGTTGCTGATGCCTCTTCAGCAATTGAATTATTAGGTCAACGGGCAAATGACTTGTGGGCCTACGGCGCTGCGATCGATCAACAAGGTGTCATTCTTGATGAAGCGTTAAAAAGTGAAACGACAAAAGAAGCGTCTTACCTGAAAGTGCGCCAGTCTTTGGCGTATTCATCTGCAAAAGCAGGCCTTGTTTCTTCTGCAGTCACAAATAAATGTCTTGACAAATTTGTGGCGATGTTGGACACATGGCAAAACGCATTGAACTGGACCAGGTCTTCTCTGCAAGTTGAGGGAAGCGTTGACTCAGGTATTAGCGCTGTCGCAATGCAGCAAGATAATCGAATTGCATTGTCTGATTCACTATCTATTGTGCGAAATCTTGCACGTACTGAACTTGATACTGCCGGAACAGATGGTTCATCTGTTAAGTGCAATATTCCTACTGAAGATGTGTTGTGGGCCAAACTAATTCCGGCTGACCCTGCTGCAAGTTAAATCTCGAGCGTTTCGATGCCTCGGCAGAAAAGTTCAACTAACTGATTAAGGCTTTCATCAAGCGCAAATAGTTCTGGGTGACCACGATCTTTTTCTAGTACACAAAAACCATGTAGCGCACTGCGTAATGATCGAGCACAGTGGGCGCGTTGAGATTCTGTGAGTGTGTAGTCATCTAGTGATTGTGTAAGTACTGCCACAACACGAGTTAACGATAATTCAATGTCAAGATCTCCGACAGATGGAACACGATCTGTCGCACTATAGAGACCCGGGTGTTGTTGTACAAAACCACGCCATGCATGAGCAACTGCAAAAACAGCAGAGTCACGAGTGGTGCCGGAAATTGCCTCTGTGAGTTGCTTCACCAATAGGTCCCGAGCCCGCAATGACAACAGAGTCCACAACTCTTCAATTCCTGTGACATGGCGATATAAAGCAGGTTGTTTAACGCCAGCATCGACAGCTATTCGGCTCAGTGTCACAGCGTCAATACCTTCGGAATCAGCAATGATTGCCGCCATGTCAACGACGGTCGCGCGACTAAGACGAATCTTTTGTTGCGTCATAATGTCTGGTGGAAAAAGCGAGACATCCAACCGGCTATCCGGTGCTGATCGAGAGGCTCTGACAATGTGGCGCGAGCTGCAGTTGCTTTTTCTTCTCCAAAAAGTGCCAGTCGTGTTGCGAGCAAACTATCCGCCAGCGCAGGAGAGAACTCCGGGTGAACTTGCAATGTCCATGCGCGATCACCAATCAACATTCCACCAACTGGGCAGTATGACGAACGCGCCATGAGACGCGCACCATCAGGAAGTGATTGCACTTGATCTTGGTGACTAGCTGCAAGAACAATGTCGGTTGTTGAATCCATCCACGGTTGTGGTTCCACAATTTCGTAGCGCTTAGCACCAATGCCCCAACCGAAGTCAGCTTTGGTAACTGTTGCACCCATTGCTTGTGCCATGAGTTGATGACCAAAACAGATACCAACATATGGTGTCTCGTACGCAACAAAATCTCGCAGTAGTTGTTCAACATCGCGCAACCATGCATGATCGTCATACACACTGAGGCGGCTGGGCGAACAGATCCAACCATCTTGTTCGTTCACAGAATCTGGCATCTGTCCTTCATCGCAATGATAGGTAGTGAGTTCGATATCTAATGGAGCAAGCAACGCGTTGTATAGCTCGGGGTAATCACCACCGACATGAAGACTTCCGGCATCGATGTGGCCGACTAAGAGAAGACCAATCTTTTTCATCGGAATGAAAATACCTTTGTAGGGCCGCCTTCTAATGCGGGCAAATAGCCACGTTCACGCAAGATGGGCATAACGCCTTCGCCAAACCAGTACGCCTCTTCCAAATGTGGATAACCAGACATGATGAAAGCCTCAATACCAAGGTTGTGGTATTCCACAATGCGATCTGCAACCTCTTCATAACTTCCCACTAGTGCTGTTCCAACACCACCACGTACCAAACCAATACCGGCCCATACATTCGGATGAATTTCAAGTTTTGTCAGATCGCCACCGTGCAGATCAAACTGCCTGCGTTGGCCAACGGATTGCGTCTTCATAAAGTCTTCTCGTGCTGTAGCAATTGCATCAGGTGCCATTGAATTCAAAATGTCGTCGGCTACTGACCACGCTTCTTTGCTTGTTGGGCGAGCAATGGTGTGAAAGCGAATTCCAAAACGCATGGTGCGACCCTGAGCAGCCGCAATTGCCGCTACACGTTCATGACGTTCCTTAATGGCGTCGGGTGTTTCACCCCATGACAAGTACAAGTCGACATTGTCGCCAGCTACCTTTTCGGCAGATGCCGAAGCGCCACCGAAGTAAATAGGCGGCACGGGGTTTGGTACTTCACGTGTTGTTGCGTCAGTTACTTCGAAGTACTTTCCCTTGTAACTGAAGGGCTCACCCGACCATGCTCCGCGCATGACTTCGATGAATTCGCCAGTGCGCTCGTATCGAGTCTCTTTGTCTTCTGTAATACCAAATCGCGCAAGTTCAGCTTGTTCAGCGCCGGTGACGATGTTGACCAAGCATCGGCCATTCGACATGCGTTGGAATGTGCTTGCCATTTGGGCAGCAAGTGTTGGCGTAAGGAGTGCTGGTCGAAATGCAACGAGAAATTTGATACGTGATGTGAGCGCGATAAGTGACGCAGTCGCAAGCCAGGCATCTTCACACCCGGTGCCACATGGTGTGAGAAGGGCTTCAAACCCGAGCTCTTCACACGCACGGGCGATTTGTGCGAGGTATGCGTGACTTGGTGCACGATTAATTGAGCTGTCATCGGGTAACACATCACGTGAGTCGCCGCCAGTTGGCAAAAACCAGTTCATTTCAATCATGGGAGGGGTCCTTACAAATTAATAGGGATAAGGCGGATAGTTATGACAGATGTAGCGAGCACAAGTGCCCACGAACAGACACCAAGAATGATGGGGCGCGAACCTAACAGGCGAAGCTTTTTAATGTTGACACCAGCACCAAGGCCAACGAGCGCTAGTGCAAGAAAGGTTTTTTCAATCTGTTTGAGAGAGGTAAGAAGATCAGATGAAAGTGCGCCAGTTGTGCGAATGCTGACCGCAACGAGAAAGAGCACAATAAACATTGGCAGTAGTGACACTCTTTGTGAACCAGTGTGTGGGTGCTCGTGAGGTATTTCGTGTTTTTGAGTTTGGCTATGTCGATACCCGTAGATAGCCACAAGTGGGGCCAATAAAACTACGCGTGTGAGTTTCACAATTACCGCTGGTGCAAGAGCATGAGGTGAATATGCAGTTGCGGTGGCGACAACCTGAGCAACATCGTGCACTGATGAACCTGCCCACATACCGAAACGAACGTTGGTCATGTTCATGAGATGACCAAGTGCGGGAAGAACAAATATTGAGATGCTGCCGAACAAAGTGACGAGTGCAATTGCATATGTCGCATCTTCTTCATCGCCATCGATTGCACCAGTCATTGCACTTATTGCAGATACTCCGCAGATGGAATAACCAGTAGCAGTAAGAAGGCCAAGACCAGGCGAGACACCGAGAAGACGTGCAATGTATTGCGTGCCAAAGAATGTGACCGTGACAACCGCGATCACTGCAAGAAATCCGCGACTTCCTAAATGTGCAACTTCGCTAAACGACAATTGGAATCCGAGCAAGACAATTCCGGCGCGCAAGATGCGTCGCGAAGCAAACTTCAGTCCTGTCTCACATACCGATGGAATAAGACCAAGGTTGCCTGCGACGGCACCGATCAATAAAGACACGGTGAGAGGCGACACGCTTGTCCATTGCCAACTCACGAGAAAGCCGCAGAAAACTGCAATTCCCGCGGCCATGAGACCAGGGGCAATGAGACTGGCCTTCTTCAACATGTTAGAGACTCTAACAATTCTGGTAGGTGCCCCCAACCGAGAATGTGAGCCAGGAACGGGAGCCACGGAATCTCGCAAACCCATATAAATGGCTGAATCTGGGGTAAGCCCTTACCCAATCTTTACCGAGCGCCTCGTACGGTAAATGGAGACGAGAAGTCACCATCGATATGAATACCTCTATAAAGACCTCCACCAAGCCATCAGGCCGGCGCATTGCGCCAGCGGTGCAACGGTTGGCGCCCGCCCCCCGGACGCGAGCCATCAATAGCGACGTTCCCATCTTTATTGGGTTCATTGTTCTTGTTGCTACAGGCGTGTGGGCTGTCAATGGTGGCTGGGATGAAGTCATTGGTGGCTGGTCGCATCTGTGGCGTGCCAGTGCTTCTCTCACGGGTATCTGGACATCTCTTGCAGCATTGACCGGATTGTTGTTGGCAGCGCGTCTTCCGTGGATGGAACGTTCAGCTGGGCTTGACCGCATTCTCATTTGGCACAGAATGGCTGGCGACACCATGGGTGTGATGTTGGGCGTTCACGTCTTTACATCGTTGATGGCCGAGATGCCACTGCGCGGAGGACTTGTCTCCACCGTGAAAGACATGATTGGCCGTGAGTCGTACATGGGTATGGCGTCAATTGGTGCACTCATTGTTGCAGTGGTCGTTGTGTCTTCGTTGAAGAACGTTCGTAACCGCTTGTCATATGAGACGTGGTACTTGCTGCACCTCAGTGCGTATGTCGGCGTCATTATCTCTTACAGCCACACCATCACACTTGGCTCACTGTTGTCAGGTGATCGACTCATCCGCTACTTGTGGGGAATCTTCTTTGCCTATGTGATCGTTTTAGTGGTTCTTGCCCGATGGTCCGGTGTGATCAACGCAATACGTAAGCCACTACGAGTTGTCGATGTGCAACGTGAAACAGAAGACACGGTCAGTGTTGTTATGGGCGGACCACACATCACTTCATATGCAGGCGAAGCTGGTCAGTTCATCACCGTACGCATGTTGAAGCGGGGTATGTGGTGGAAGTCGAATCCGTACTCACTGTCAGCTGCACCAACAACTGGCGGAATGCGTATCACCGTGAAAGATCGCGGGGATGCAAGTGCAGCTACTTTCCGTTTGAAGCGTGGCGACAAAATTGCAGTAGAAGGCCCTTATGGCATTGCAACACCTGACATTTTCGAAGGGTCTCGGCCATTGTTGATTGCTGGTGGCGTTGGTGTTACTCCGGTGCGCGCCATGCTTGAATGTTTGCCAAAAGGTTCACACCCGATGGTGTTGTTGCGTGCACGCAAAGTGGAAGAGATTC
>Ga0194060_10001159_pt1 | contig 18987 bp, 19 predicted proteins | sample SepL225m_MetaG_FD_163427 | JGI IMG/M metagenome (GOLD analysis project Ga0194060, IMG submission 163427) | Anoxic zone freshwater microbial communities from boreal shield lake in IISD Experimental Lakes Area, Ontario, Canada - Sep2016-L222-5m | ecosystem: Environmental > Aquatic > Freshwater >...
ATTCTGAACACATACTTCATGGATTAAATTCAGATGGTGAGATATATAAAGTTCTTGTTGAATTGAAAATCCAACCACAACTTATTGAAACAGAATTGGCAAAGCTTTACAAAAAAGAAGAATCTAAATCCAAACCACAATTATCACCGCGTGTCAAATTGATTATTGATAATTCACTTATTATTGCTCGTAAATTAGGATTTGAATTTATTTCTCCTGAGCATATTTTATTAGCACTTTTTGAAGAAGGAGAGGGTGTTGCATCACGAATATTAGCAAAACTCGGATTAACAAAGGAAGAATTAAACAAAAAAATTCTTGGCAAAAAAGAAGGGCTTGATAAAGAAGGGAAACAAGCAGAAAAAACAAAAAGCACTATTGAGCAATTTACTATAGATCTAACCGCAAAGGCTTCACAAGGATTGTTAGATCCAGTTGTTGAACGATCAGAGGTTATAGAACGCATCATTCATATACTTTCGCGAAGATCAAAAAATAATCCAGCTCTTGTTGGAGAAGCAGGAGTAGGGAAAACTGCAGTTGTTGAAGGACTGGCGCAAAAGATAGTTTCAAAACAGGTGCCGGAATCGTTAATGGATAAAAGAATTTTAGAACTTGATTTGATGGGTATATTGGCTGGCGCTTCACATCGAGGTGAGTTTGAACAGCGTATGAAGGATCTGGTAGAGGAAGTAAAAGCAAGTCAAGGAAAAATTATTCTATTTATTGATGAAATTCACACAATTGTTGGCGCAGGATCGTCTGGTGAAGGATCGATTGATGCATCAAATTTCTTGAAGCCAGCGCTTGCTCGAGGAGAGATTCAACTTATAGGAGCAACCACATTAACAGAGTATCGAAAATATATAGAAAAAGATCCTGCACTTGAGAGACGATTCCAACCAATAGTTGTTCCAGAACCAACGGAAGAACAAGCAATCAAAATGTTGAAGATGATTAGAGACAAATACGAAGCATTTCATAAGGTAAAAATTCCTGATGAGGTAGTTGAAGCGGCGGTAAAGTTGTCAAAAAGATATGTTGGCGATCGATTTCTTCCCGATAAGGCAATAGATTTGATAGACGAAGCAGCATCAGCAGTGAGGTTGCCGTTACTCTCTCTTCCAGAAGAAATCAAATCTATCGAAGAACGTCTTGCTCAACTCAAACAAGAATTGACTGAGTCTCAAAAATCGGGAGATAAAGTAAAGGCTAGTATTCTTCGATCAAAAATTGATGACGTTCAAGGATCGCTCTCTGAAAAAAAGAGTATTTATGAGATGAAAAAAGGACAAACGACAAGTGCAGTTTCCATCGAAATTGTAAAAGATATTGTATCGAGGTGGACTGGTATTCCTGTTGCAAAAATAAGTGGATCTGAAACAGAAAAACTTGCAAGTCTTGAAAAAATCATGCATGAACGTATGATCGGTCAAGAAGTAGCTGTTACATCTGTTGCTCAATCAGTACGAAGAGGAAGAGCGGGGCTAAAATCAAACAAACGCCCTATTGGAAGTTTTGTATTTTTAGGACCAACAGGAGTTGGAAAAACAGAGTTGGCCAAAACGCTTGCAGATATTTTATTTGGTCAGGAAGAGGCCGTCATTCGATTTGATATGACAGAGTACATGGAAAAACACGAAGTTGCAAAACTATTGGGAGCTCCTCCGGGTTATGTCGGATATGAAGAAGGCGGTAAGCTCACAGAAGCAGTTCGTCGGAAACCATATTCAGTAGTGCTTTTTGATGAAGTTGAAAAGGCTCACCCAGATATTTTTAATATTTTACTTCAAGTTCTTGATGATGGACGTCTGACTGATAACAAGGGTCACACCGTTTCGTTTAAAAATTCGGTTGTGATCTGTACCTCAAATATTGGATCAAAAGTAATTCAGGAAGAATTATTAAAAGGAGGAAAAGCAGATATTGAGGAACCACCAGTATTGTCTACGTATACTTTTTCCCCTCGAGGGAGAGAGATATTAACTATTGGTTCAAAGTATTTTGAACGTGATATTACAAAAGAACCAGTATCTGGTGCAGAAGTTGAAAATAACGCTCGTATCTCGGTGGAAAAAAAGTCAGATGATGTAGCTTTGTTGTGGAAAAATGGTATGTTGCTTGATTATTTTTCAGGACAACAAATTAATCAAACAAATCAAGAACCATCTGGAGATAAAGTAAAAGATTTTCCAATTCTTGGATATGAGACGCATGCTATATCATCTCAGGGTATAGAAGCGATAACTAAAGGTAATGTGCTGTATATCAGATCATCAACAACGGAAAAAACATGGACTACAACAACATTGATAGAATATTTTAAGGACAATGTTGTAACCAATGCGTTACCTGATGCGCCAGATGAGCAGTTGCCAACGGCAAAACTAAAGACACATACATTTACAACAGACGATAGAGAAGTTGTAACATATAAGGATCGTTTCTGGAGAAGAAAACAGAGTTCGACCAATTGGGAAACAGGTCTTCTGAAGGATTATTTTGGAAGTGATACAGTTGAGTTGGCGAATCCAAGTAAAGTTCAGGCAATATTTCCAAATGGATATTGGGATGTACATACATTTGCTCCAAATGGCAAAGAGATTGTTATTATGGGTGAAAATATATGGTATAAAGAGTCTGGAACTACGATATGGAAACAATCTGATCTTCATGTATATTTTGGAGTAAATTTCCCCTTAGATAAAGAAATTTCAGAAAAACAAGCAATTGAAGAAGAGAATAGTACCAAAAAATATAGTGGAGTCAAAGAAAAGGTTATGGATGAGTTGCGCAAGTTCTTTAGGCCTGAATTGATAAACAGATTTGATGAAGTAATTGTATTTGAACCTCTCAAATTTGCAGATATGATGAAGATTGTAAAGTTACAACTTAAATCTGTCGGAAAATTACTCGAAGAACAAGATATGGGCTTTGCATTTACTAATACTGCAATAAAAGAAATTGTTCGTTCTGGGTTTGATCCTGTATATGGTGCTCGTCCATTACGCAGAGCAATACAAAAAGTTGTTGAAAATCCGATCTCATCACTTATCATAGAAGGAAAAATGACACAGGGAGATATTGTTACTGTTGATTATGATGGCGATGCTTTTGTATTTAATATTGAAAAGCCAGATTTGACAGGCAATACTACTGAGACAGTACAAAATTTCACACCATTGGATGTTGCACAATTTATCACGAGAAATTTTCCTGCTGATACGTTGGAAATAGCAAAGGTTTTGGCTCAAAAATATGATGAATATTTACCACTTATAGATGAGATACAAAAACCCGAAGAAGCAAAAGCTATAGAAATGACACCACAAGTTGAAGAAGTTCAAGCAGATATAGAGATTCCATCACAATTAGATAATCAAGTAGGGTACAATAACGGAGATGTTGCCAATGAGCAAAAGACAAATGCTAATACAGATAGCAATCAGGAAAATAATATAAATCCACAAGTTCCATCAGTTCCCGCATCATAGACTTATGTAACTGGTATTGAAATACGCAGGTATAATAGATAACATATTAATACCCGTATTTGAATAATTTTTTTGCGTTATGATGACTATGAAACTAAAACATACTCCATTGAATATCGAGCAACTCAAGAAAAAGCATTACTATAAACGTGATCGTAGGTTTGATCTTGTGATGGTAGTTATAGGGTTATTTACCATCGGAGTGCATATCGCATTTATATCTGTTTTGCTTCAAAGACAGGCCCCGATGCCTATTGCATCGGTCGATCATGTTCAGGAAAATATTCTTCCAACGGTTACACCATATCGTAGTCAGTTGGCAAAACTAGCTAACGAAGTTGTTTCTGAAAATACCCTTGGTGTTAGCACATCGGCTCAGTTTACATCAACTCCATCGTCAACTATACGACTTATGTCAACTCCTGTGAAGGGATTGTAAACTGTATCTATTTGTGAAATTATGATAAAGATCAATCTTATTTCCCACATTTTGATATTTCCAGTACTCCTTTTTTTTATCTTTTTTATTTCAAGGAAGAGCATTCAACTTTTATACGAACGGTTAAGATATGTTATAAAGCATGATAATCCAGTATATATTGTAATCTCATTGTTGTATTTTCCCGGAACTGTATTACACGAGTTAGCTCATGCAGTGATGGCTGTATCAATTGGATTAAAAGTGAGAACAATTTCACTCATTCCATCATGGAAAACTGGACAACTGAAGTTGGGATATATTACTTATGATAAAAAGGATGTATTTCGGGGTACTCTCGTAGGAGTTGCTCCAGTATTCGTTGGTATCATTTTTTTATTTTCTATGTCTTATTTTGGAGCATTTTTTCAAGGGAGTATAGGGATGAATGTTGTACATGCCTATACTATTTTTGTAATCTCATCTACTATGTTTTCATCTCGTCAGGACATGATAGATGGTATATACGTATTACCAGCATTTTTTATCGTTATTAGTCTTATTATGTATTTTATTCGTGGGTCTATTGTTTCATTTTTAGGTTCAGGCTTTGCATCTCAGTTACTTGAGCCGATTTTTATAAAAATTAATTTCTATCTCTTTATTACCATTCTTATACATGGTATGATAATTGGTATATTATCTACTATTTCATATTTGTATGTTTCATTTTTTCGCACAGCTAAACATCGGAGGTAAACAAATTCAAGGACCAAAAATTATTAATCCTGCTACAGGAGCCCAGGTAAATAATTTATCAGATATTATCAATGTAGCGACATATGCTTTGATTCCGCTCGCAGGAATTATATTATTCGTTACAATTATCTGGGCAGGATACGATTATTTATTATCTCGAGGAAGCGCTGAAAATATTAAAAAGGCACAGGCTAAATTAACGGGAGGATTTGTCGGATTTGTGTTATTATTGTTGTCTTATTTTATTGTTCGGTTGATTGCTTTTGTATTTGGACTTGAAAGCGGGATTTTTTAGTTATGTCAACTTGTAGTTTTCAAAAAACAACGTATAATAGAAAATGGCAATGAATAAGAAGTATGTTTTTTTATCCTTTTATGACCTCAGATCATATTGAAACAAATAAACCCTTTGTGATATCTATTGGAGGAAGTATACTTGTACCCGGTGATGATATTAACATAGATTTTCTAATAAAACTAAATAATTTTATTCGAGAAGAAGTCAAGAATGGTAAACGATTTTTTCTTGTTGCAGGTGGTGGTCAGACAGCGCGTCGATATCGCGATGCAGGAAAAGATGTGATAGGAACACTCAATTCAGAGGATCTTGACTGGCTCGGTATCCATTCATCTCGATTAAATGGACATTTATTACGTACAATTTTTACTGATCTTGCGCATCCAAGAATTATCGAAAATTATGATAAAAAACTAGAACATTGGGTTGAACCTGTAGTAGTCTCTGCTGGTTGGAAGCCGGGGTGGTCTACCGACTATTGTGCTACGTTGATTGCACGCGACTATGATGCTGATATACTGATAAATCTCTCAAATATAGATTGGGTGTATGATAAGGACCCAAATAAATATGCAGATGCAAAACCATATGAACAGATGTCGTGGCAACAGATGGAAAAGCTTGTTGGAACAAAATGGATCCCCGGTATGAATGCACCCTTTGATCCTATTGCTTCACAATTAGCAAAAGATCTTGGTCTTACGGTGATTGTTGCAAACGGTGCGGATTTTGATAATCTCAAAAATCTTATAGAAGAAAAGAAGTTTAAGGGAACAGTAATAAAATAATAGATTAAAGACAAAAGACGAAAAATGAGAAATGAAGATGAACTACGTACGCTATAATGATACCATTATGATTCTCAAACATGTCTTTCTTCAAAATTTTAGAAACTACGTTAAATACGAAGTAGGTATTCATGAGCAACTTACAATTGTTGTTGGTCCAAATGCACGAGGTAAAACCAATTTGCTTGAGTCAATTTACATGGGTGTAAATGGAGTGGGTTTTCGAGAAACAAAAGAGGAAGAATTATTACGATGGGATGAGGAATCAGGATTGATCGAAACAAAATGGAATGATAATGGATCAGAGTTCTTATTCCAGATTTTACTGCATAAATCAGTTGATAAGCTTACAAAAAAATATCATGTTAATAAAACAACTAAGACACATCATGCGTACAGTAATTATCAAACGAGAGCTGTGTTATTTGCTCCTGAACAAATAGAGCTCATAACTGGCTCACCGGATAAACGGCGTGAATATGTGAATATAGTCATTGGTATGCATGATCATGAATATAAAAAAAAGGTGCAAAATTATGAGCAGGCATTACGAAAACGGAACAAAGTTCTTGAATATCATTCTGATATTCATCGCCTCAAAGAAGAACTGATTTTTTGGAATACCTATTTGCTAGAGCAGGCGATATATATTCAAAAAAAACGTGAGGAATATGTATGTTTTTTATTAGAGCATAAATTTATTGATAATAGGTCATTTGAAATTGGATATGTAAAAAATGAATTTTCAGAAGCGAGGTTAGAGGAAAAATTTGATTTGGAAACGAAGGTTAGACGGACTTTAATAGGCCCACAAAAAGATGATTTTATTGTGCGGATGGTGACGGAAAAAGAGAAAAAAAGTATGCATGTATATGGATCACGAAGTGAACAACGGTTGGCTGTTGTATGGCTCAAACTTAACGAAATATTTCTTATAGAATCTGAATTAAAAAAACGTCCAATACTTCTTCTTGATGATGTGTTTTCTGAGCTTGATACGAATAATAAAAATCTTGTCTTAAAACTGGTGAAAGATTATCAGACAGTGCTCACTACAACAGAAGAACAATTATCTGAAGTTACCGGCCTCCCTCAAGAGGTTGTGAAGATATAAAATTGTTCTCTTCCAATACTATTTAAAAATTCCACTGTTTGTTTGTTTGATTCATAATCTTTTTCTTCAGACCATGCAATACCAAGGAGCGTAATAAATTTTAAAGCATCATAAATATGGTACATTTCTTCTTTAGTAAGCGATCTTTTCTTTACATATTCTTGGACAATTATTTTTGCTCGTTCTGGTATGACTCCTTTTTGCGGAGCCCATGCCCACCAATAGAGGAGACTCGCGATATCATAAATTAAAAAAGTGAAATGGCTCATGTCAAAATCAAGAATTCCAGTGATTGAATTATTCTGAATTAAAATATTAGAAAAACTCAAATCTGCATGACATATTCCTTTTGGCAAAAATTCAGGAAGTTGAAGATCTTCAATTTCTTTTTTCATCCAATCAATTCTTTCACTATTGTTTGTTCTTGAACAAAATTCTCTCATACAATACTCAAGTGAGAATATTTCGCGATCAAATAAATAGTCAGGTCGATAATTTACGATGATATTATGAAAATTCGCAATTGTTTTTACCACTTCAAATATCTGAGATTTATTTAGCATTATTTTTGGATCATTTGGATGAGTGCCTTCAATAAATGCAGAAAGTACAAAAGGATGATTATTAAACATACTCATATCTGATCCTGAGATATTTGTTATTATTGATGACACAGGTATGTTATTTCTTCTTAAATACTTCAATAATGAGCATTCAAAATGGACATGTTTTTCTGACCGATTTTCATAGTATTTAAGCACATAATTTCCTTTAGAAGTGGTTATTAGTAAAGTGGTTTGTTCAGATCCAAGTTCAAATAATGAGGATGAAATATATTCCCCAATTGCATATTGAGATAATAATATTTTTATATCTTGTTGTGAAAATGAGGTGGTGTTTTTCATCATAGGATTTGTTTATAGTATACTCTATATCTGTTTTCTTTATTGAAGATAAGTAAAAATGATTTTAAGTTACTTTATGAAATATGATATATTTAAATATATGTCAGATGAAAATATTATTGAATATAATACATTAAAAGAGCTTGTTCTTAAGTCGGGAATAAATAATGACGATATCCAATTGTCTATTCATGAAGCGATAGGTTCTCATCTCAAAACAATACATCCTGAAATTAAGGATTTCGTAATAGAAGTTGATGAAAAAGCTGGCAGAGTAACAATTACTTCAAATAAGAAGGATATTACTCCAGATCATTTTCAAGATAAAGTGTTTCAAATTATAAGACTTACGCTTATTTCGCTTCTTCATAATAATTCAGAAGATCAAAAATCAATTTCTTATAAAAATGAACAAAAACCTTGGTTTATGAGAACTGTATTTTGGGGCTATAATATACTATATAATATATTGATTATTATATTTTTAGGCTTTATCTTATATCCTGATTCAAATATACAAGAATCATTACGTTTTTTTACCATAGAAAAGGCATTATCTACCTGTATATTGTGTCTTACACCAATTATTTCTATTATTCTTGCTATTATTCTTATAAAAAAGAAATTCCATGATTTTTATACAAAACTCTTTTTTATTTTTGAATTACCTATACTTATTTTTTTGTTTGTACATGTAGCGTTTATTCAACAAAAATCAGGAGTGATTTGGTTTTTTTCATTTGCAATACCGATCACTTGTATATTACTTTTTTTTCTATCTCTCAATTCTTTTAATATATCAAAAAGGAATCATGTGGTATATTTATTGCTTCAAGAATATGTGTTGTTGCATATGATGTATTTCACTGTCATTTTCTCCTTTTTTGTACCAATAATAATGGGGCAATTTATAAAGTTTATTATTCAGAGTCCAAAGTTGCAGGATTCATACGGTTATTTCCCTGTATTAACGATATTTCAATTTTTTATTTTTTCTGGATTTTTTATAGTAATTGTAGTTATTAGTGGATATTTAATGGTTTTTCCTTACTATAGTATCTATATTTTGATAAAGGAATTTCTCAAAACATGGAAATCTTTATTAAATATGTTCACGACAAAAAAATTGGTATCGTATGTAGGAATATTTGCCTTGTTTATTGTTATCGGAGTAATTATTCTCTCATATCAACAAAATCCACAACCATATGTTGACGAAACAACAAGATTATTACAGTCGAAAACATTTAATGAAAAACAAATCATTGCAAAATCTCTTTTTAGAGACGAAAAAAACTTAAAAACAATGCTTATTGCGGCCATCTATCCATTTGATACGTATTTTTTCAGCGCATCAGATAATATAATCACGCAGATGTATAAAATGGTTTTTGATCTAGATGAGAAAAAAGCATCCATTATTGGAAATATATTTATAAAGTTTGCATATCCTCTTGCATCGCAGGTTGTATTACCTTCGTTTGTTAATAATGGCAAACTACCTAAATATCGATATGATCAAGATATATATCAATATTTATTTAACACAAGCTCATATATAAATAGACCTGATTATGATCTATTTAACCAACAAAGTAGTAGGCCAGTTTTGATAAAATCGCGCACAATTGATGCTCAGACAATAATGAGTGGTGCGTTTGCTCAGATTACGTTTACTGAAGAATATGTAAATACTTCTTCAAGACAGATAGAGATAACTCATGATTTTTCTTTATCTCAGGAAGCAACTATAATTGACTTACGTCTTGGACCGTCTCTCGAGTACAAAGGAATTGTAGCTCCACGAGGATCTGCTGAAAGAGTTTATAATCAGGAAGTTAATAAATTTCTAGATCCTGCACTTATTCAACAGACTGGTCCTCGACAATATAATCTTCGTGTTTTTCCAATACCTGCTAGAGGTGACGTAGGAATACTCAAGGGCATTAACCAGAAAGTACAATTTACATATCTTACTCCAGTAACCAAAAATGGATTCAAACTACCATTTATAACAAAAAGTGGAAATATTAGAGATGCTGAAAAAACAAAAGCAACATATACTCTTGATAAAAAAGCAATTCACATAGAAGACGGTAATGGTTTTATTCCTTATGATAAACATAACATAGGCAATATATGTAATATTTCAAATAGCAATATTCTTCAAAGTAAATTATATGGTAGCAGTATGTCCGCAATGCTCATTAGTCATATGCACAATAGTAAGTTGATTACGAAGGGTACCTGCACATTAGAAAATGGATTTGACGTAATGAATTCAATTTATGGTACTAAAATGTTGTTGCTAATTGACATTTCATATTCAAAAAAGATTAAACCACTCTTAGTTGAATTAGTTGGGTATCTTAAATCAAATTCATTCATTGATAAAAACGATCTGCAAGTTATGTTTTTTAATGATTCATACAGCGATCTTATTACAATAAATAGAAATAATCTTGATTCCTTTTTTGATGTTACAAGTTATGGAGCATCAAACATTGATTCAGCTCTTAGTCGGGTAACTGCTAGTTATGATGCTGTGATTCTTGTCTCAAATCTTGGTGAATTGAATACATTTTATTTAGCTCCAGCAAAATTAAATGCAAAATACTTTTATCTTATACAACCTGATGATGAACTAGTAACAAGCATGAATGAAAGTATTCGTGCGCGCTTTTATAAATATGGAGTTCAATCTGTTGATGATGTTGCATCTGCAATTCAATCGTTTTCGTTATCGCATGAATTAGAAAAAACTGACAATTATATATATGTGGGACCTTATTGGGGAATTACTCTAAAAGCAATTAAGGAAAACGAAAAAATGAGCACTAACTCTGCTTTGGTCTCTTTTACAAATCGTCAACGTATTTTTCAAGAATTGAAAAATGCTGATTTTATTCGGATATCAGATATTGCATTTCTTGATAAACTTCACTCTTATTCGAGAGATAGTAGTTTTATATCTCCTTATTCATCTTTATTGGCACTAGTTAATGAAAATCAAATGCGAAATCTCAAAGAACAAAATAAAAATATCGGTAGATATGACAGTATACTGAATAGATCCCCATCCCCAATAACAATTGAAATAAGTGAGCGCTCTTTAGGATTTTCTACGTTATCGTTTGATATTGCATTTCCTATATTTTTTGCAGTTATTCTTTTTGGCATTCCTCTACTGCTTGGTTTAATAGGAATATTTGTAAGTAGTGCAAGAAAAATTATTTCAAGAAGAAAAGGATAAAAAGAGTTTTTTTTGGTATAATATATCTCTTGCGATGAAGGGAGTGGCATCCTGGAGCAAACGAACAAAAAGAGAGTACGATTAGTGGAAAACATTTCGTACTAATGAAGGGTGGAACCGCGGATGGTAACATTCGTCCCTGATTTTTTTTATAAATTAGGGATAGCTTATGTTACACCAAAACACACATAACCAGTCTGAGGTACTTCAACGTATTCTCAAATACTCTCATCTTCATACCAATTACAGAAATTTGTCGCTCAATCTCATTGCATCAGAAAACCTGATGAGTCCCATGACGCAACAGATGTTATCGACAGATATGGGAAATAGATATTCATATGGAGAAGCAGGGAACAAGGTATTTGCCGGAACTGATTTTTTGGATGAGATAGAACAGGTTGCCGTATGTCTAACAAAAGAACTATTTTCTGCAGAGTATGCAAATGTACAGCCAATATCGGGGATGGTTGCCAACTTGGTTACGTATAATGCAGTCCTTGAAAAAGGTGATACAGTGATGTCTCTGCCTGTCAGACAGGGAGGACACTATAGTCATGATAAAAATGGAATCCTTAAACTATTTGGTGTAAATATAGAGTATCTTCCATTCAATAATGTTGAATTTTGTATCGATATTGAAAAAGCTGAGCAGGCAATACTTTTTCATAAACCTAAAGCTATTATTGTTGGGGCGATGGAGTTTTTATTTCCAGTAGCATTAAAAGAATTAAAAGAAATATGTCAAAAAACGGGGACTTTTGTTATTTATGACGGAGCACACGTAGCAGGTCTGATTGCGGGAAAATCCTTTCAAGATCCCTTAAAAGAAGGAGCAGATATCTTAACATTTAGTACGAATAAGACATTAGGTGGTCCTGACCATGGGGTAGTAGCATGTGCAGATGCTGAAAAATTTCAGGAGAAAATCTGGAAAGGGATTCCATTGTTTGTTTCAAATAATCATCCTCATCATATCGCGGGACTGGCTGTAACATTATCTGAATCACAGGAATTTGGGAAAGAATATGCTTCACAAGTCGTACAAAATGCAAAAACATTGGCACAGGCAATGTTTCACAATGGAGTAGATGTACTTTGTTCTCACAAAGGGTTTACTCAGTCGCATACGGTACTTGTTCACACGCATAAAAATGCTATGCAGGTGATGAGACTATTGGAGTCAGCAGAGATCATGAGTAGTACTTATATGAATGCAGATGACACTGAATATGAAACTGGATTGCGTTTTGGAACAAATGAATTAACGAGACTTGGGATGAAGGAACAGGAAATGAAGACAATCGGGAAGTTGATTGCTGATGTACTATTTTTACGAATCACGGTTGATGAGGCAAAAATGATGTCGAATGAAATTCGTAGGTCATTTCAAAGTATCCAGTATTGTTACTAAAAAAATAATTATTTAATTATTTTTCCAAATCCAATCGTTCATGTATTTTTATTTGAGAGACAAATTCCGGAACGTGTGAGACCAGTATGAGGGCACCTTTGTATTCACTGATAGCCTGAGCAATCACAGGAATATGTCTAAAGTTGATATGGTTTGTTGGCTCATCAAGAATTAACAATCCCGGCTCCATCAACACTAGACGTGCAAATGAGAGGAGTCCTTTTTGACCTTCAGATAAACTTCGTATCCGTGATCCCATCAGATCGCCAGTGATCAAAAATCCTGCTGCAACAGATCTGAGTCGTTGTTCGTTAAGGACACCTGCTCCCGTTTCGAGCATTGCTTTGGAAAGTGAATCCCATGCGGTGTCATCATAGTTTAAGGTACTAAAATCTTGACTATAATAACCGAGTCGTACTCCTGGGGTTAAAATAGCTCCTTCAGCTGTACCTTTTGCAATTGAGTCGATGAGTGTACTTTTTCCTATGCCATTTGGACCTATGACCAAAAGATGTTTATCTTTTAACAAAAAGATATTGGATTTCTTTTTTATAATTGTATGGTTATGTATTATTGTGTAAGAATTAATTTTAAGCACTTCTCCCACTATATTTTGTTGAACAGGGATAGAGAATGGTCGAATTGTTTTGTCTTCTTTTCTTACCTCAACTTTTTCACTTTCAAGTTGCTCAATTTTTTCTCGCATTTTTTTTGCAACATTTCTCATTTTTCCACCTTTATTTGCAAAGAAGTTTGCTTTTTCTTTGTTATCTCTTATTCCTTTTTCCATCTGTGCATTTTGTCTATTTTGACGCTCTATCCTTATCTCGATTTCTTTAACTACATCATGATAATTTCCAGCGTATTGTTCTACTTTTCTTGTATGACTATCTAGATATAACACTCCTTGTGTAAAAGAGTTCAAAAAGTCTGCATCATGTGAGATGACGATGACGCTATTTTCATATGACATTAAAAAGTACATGAGATGATCAATTCCTGCTTGATCAAGATTATTTGTAGGCTCATCAAGGAGTAAGAGGTCTGGATTTTGGATGAGTGCGGAGGCGAGTAATAATCGAGCTTGTTGTCCACCTGAAAATGATTTTACAAGTCGATCATTTGGAGCGTGAAGATTGACTGCATTGAGTACAGATGCCATGCGTCGTCTTACTTCATGAGGTTCTTGGTTACATGCTTTTGTAAAATATTGTTCAATAGTGAGTTCTTTATCGAGTTGGTCTATGACTTGATGAGCTGTTGCAACAGTCATACTTTTATCAACTGAGATTTGTCCTGAAGTTGGTTTGAGTGTACCTGTTAAGAGCTTAAAGAGGGTACTTTTTCCTGCACCATTTTGTCCCATGAGGGCGACTTTCATGCCTTTTCGTACCGAAAATCCTACCTCATCGAGAATTTGTTTTTCATCGCGATATGTAAAAGTAACCTTGTCGAATCTGATTATTGTTTCCATAGATGTTATGTTTAATGTGAGCCTATATTGTACCTTAATTTATCCCATAATGATAGGATAAAATGGAGGTAATATTCTTTGCAATTTTAGTTATAAAACCCGTTTTACAGCAATGATTTTATAATAATTAAAGAATAAGTTTATATTCCATATGCATGTTTCACCGGTTATAGAAGTGGCATGATAAATTGTATCTGCATTTATGAAAATTGCTGTGTGAAGATTGATCAAATAATCTTCTTGTGTCATAAATTGTTCTGGACTTCTAATTATCTGGTTATTTTTTTTATCTTTGATTCGTTCTGCATAAATTATATCTCCTTGATTATATAGTGATAAATCAACTACTTCATTTGACGTAATAAATTTCCCAGTATTCAAATATCCATTCGGAAATAATACATGTTCAGGTTGAAGAAAAAGATTGTGGGTAAAGTACAAGTAATCTTGAATAGCTCTTCTACAATTTCCTGTAGTAAAAGTATGACATCGCAATTCTCGTAAAGGTAGGGGACCATCATCAAATTTATATTTAAAGGGATGGTACATATTGACTGAGAATATTATTTTGACTTTTTTCTACTTTTATATTCAACGATTGTTTTTAATACAAGATAGAGAAAAAGAGAATTGAAAAGTAATGAGAAAGTTACAAATGAATATGTAAAATCAATATTCTGAAGCAAACTAAATGGAACTAAAAGATATCCAACTATATTACTGAGAAGATAACATGGTGGTGCAAAAGGACCAAAATTATCCTTTGGTTCGATACATCCATTTCTATCAAATATGAAGGACAATGTCATTACTAATATAAAAGTAAATGCATAAAACAAAGGGATATATATAATAAGATTTTTTTTAATGTGGTTCATAATATATTATATATTATTTTTTTGGTAAAAGGACATCTAACTTTGATAAAATTCGTTCCACTGTATTTCCATCTAACGTTGATACAATTCGTTCCATTATATTTCTGGGTGGAAATGTAGACTCATTAGGATATCTTGCTATCCCCCGCAACGCATGTGGACAGTGTAATAGTTGGCAATGAAAATTGTGAAAACCTTGTTGAGCATCACTTTCATGAGAATGACATTCAGTATCTGTAGGTGTGAACAAGTTTCTATGTGGGGGACATTTTTTTTCTAACATAAAGAATTTGTTTGAAAATAGAATCTCTATAAATATACCTCTGGCGCTTGCGCCAAAACGAAGTTTTGGCGGAGAGGGAGGGATTTGAACCCTCGGAACCTTGCGGCTCGGCAGTTTAGTAAACTGCTGCACTAGACCACTATGCGACCTCTCCAATATAGTCGTAAGTCTTCAGTCGTTGGACATTAGACTTTATTAACTTTATAACTTGATAAACTCTCACTTTCTTCTTTTTCCTTTTGCCTTTTTACCTTTACCCTCTGTTTATTATTGTTATATTTTACCATTTTTAGTTCGAAAATATTTGCTACAATTTGGTATGAAGCTTTATACAAACGAATTATCAAAAAATGAGGTTGATCAACTCTTTATTGAATATGGAAAATATACGAAGATAACAGCCGATATTGTAGACAAAAAAATTGTTATTGGATGTGTATTGCATGCCGATGCAGAGCCATTATTACTTGAAAGTGGTTCAATAACAGAGAATATTTGGGGTGGTGGAATAAATTTTGAAACAAAAGTGATTGATACAACAGCGGTGTTTAATTTGAGACCATCTTTGAATAATCCCAGCATGGAAATAATTGATTCTGAAAGAAGATCGAAGTTTATCGAATTAGTCTCAAAGTTTTTAAAAGAACTATGGACAACTTAAAATACTCACTAAAAGCCGATGCAATAGGTTTTCTTTATAGATCTGCATATAATATGGCTATCGGCGATGATAAAATATCTATAGAGTTTCTTCATAAAATCAATAAAGAATTGGAGTTGGGAAAATACGAAATATTAAAACCATTGTTGCAAAAGACAACTGTGGCATTAAAAAAAGAGCAAAAATTAGTTTGGGCAGAACATATTTTAGATATTTATAAAATATATTTATCTGAATTACTCACTTCAACTACTAGTCAAACCAGAACTTCAGGATAGTGTTGACAAACTAGCTCAAGATAGTTAATATTCTACCATATGGTTAAGTATAATGACAGATTATTAAACAAAATTTTTGGAGTTCTTGCTGATAAAACAAGACGATCAATTCTTAATCGTATTGTTACATATGGATCTGTACTTGGTCAAAAAGTAGATCCAATGGGAATTACTGTTTCAGAGATTGCTCAATTTTATACTAAAAAGATGTCTCTTCCTGCAATCTCAAAACATCTAAAAAAGATGGAAAAATCTGGTCTTATTGAAAGAACAAAAACAGGGAAAACACATCATTTTAAGATAAATATGAAAAACCTCATGGAGATAGAATCGTTCTTAGAACATTATAGACAGACTCAACAACATAAGCTGTCTCGACTTGAAGAACTTATGAAATAGAAAAGGGAAAATAATATTTACTCGTATTTTTAATTGATAGATGGTATAATGTATCAGTTGAAATCTTACAATAGAGCGTGTTAGTGGACTACTTGCAAAAGTAGTAAATAACTTCGACTCCGTTCGTCAGGATTCTACTCATAAGAAAGGAGGTGAAAATCATGGACAAAAACAAATTATTCGTAGGAAGTCTCCCTTGGGCAGTCAATAGTGACTCGTTACGCGAAATATTCGCACAATATGGAGAAATCGTAGAAGCAACCGTCATAACAGATAGAATGACTGGTCGTTCTAAAGGATTTGGTTTCGTTACATTCGCCAACCCAGACGATGCACAAAAAGCATTAGAAATGGATGGTCGTGAAGTTGAAGGACGCAAAATCGTCGTCAACATCGCAAAACCTAAAGAAGATCGTGGATCTGGTGGAGGTGGATTTAGAAGAGACAACAGCCGAGGAGGACGTCATTAATTTATCCGTACTATTCTGCGTGCAAGGTTTATCTTTGCACGCAGGTAGTACACCAACAAAACCATATGAGTAATATTTGTATTAGATGCGGAACACAACGAATTGTAGTAAAAACTTGGAAAGAAAAAATAGGAGAATCTACTATCACCAATACCCAGACAGCTTGTCCTAATAAGGAATGTCAAAAAAAAGTTGATCAGGACAATAAAAAAACTCTCGATAAATATAAAGATATTCAAATCAAAAATGAAGAGCGTCGTGTTGCAAGAAATGCAGCAAGAAAAGTCAAATAACCAATTTCTTTATTTTTAATACGTTTATATTTTATCTCATAAATAAAAAAGTCATTCATCATAATTTACAACCTTCTTTTGGTACAATATAGCATTAGTTAAAGGGTAAAGGTAAAACGGCAAAAGGAAAAAGAAGAAAGTGAGAGTTTATCAAGTTATCGAGTTCATAAAGTTTATAAAGTAAGAAAATTCGTAATTCGCTTGCTCGCCGATTCGACGGGTCATCCCCGCGAAGGCGGGGATCCAGTCCTTTATAGTTCTAATTGTTATTTATGTCTGGTTTACACTAGAGCTCTGCTCTAGTGATACCCTTCAAGGGTATGACATGTCATCCCCCTGAGTTCTTGGGGGCTGACGAGCCCGTTGAAATACGGGATCCATAATTCATTAAGTTATAAAGAGAGGGTAAAAGGGCAAAGGGGGAAAAGGTTCATAAAGTTATAGAGTTGTAAAGTTTGTAAAGCTATAATGAAGAGTGTTGTCATCCCGATGAAAATCGGGATCCATGGTAGAGAAAAGCAACAAGTCTGAAGTGAAAAGAAAGAGTTTGTTTCGTTATAAAGTTTGTAAAGTCTAATGTCTAATGACTGAAGACTAACGACTAATTAGGAGAGGTGTCAGAGTGCATGTCATACGACATGCCAAGGGTCGAATGTACCAGTCTCGCCACCGCCAAGGGCGGGGTCCCGCAAAATGCGGGAAAAACAAGGTAAAGTAAACAAATAGTGATAATAATTGTGAAAAGTATAAGGGTTCAAATGCAATAAAAATTTAGTATAAAGGAGAGGTGTCAGAGTGGTCGAATGTACCAGTCTCGAAAACTGGTGTGGCGCAAGCTACCGAGGGTTCGAATCCCTCCCTCTCCGCAAAAAAATGTGCACGAAAGTGCACAATTTTTTTGAGGCAGTGGAGATTTGGATGAGAGTACTAAGTTCGCTTGCACTGCTTGCCCTGTTTACCCCCTGAAATGCTAGTGGGGGAGAACCTGATCAAGCGAAGCTTGATAAAGGGACGTAGGGAGGAATGAAACGACGAATGTGAATCCCCCTTTCACTACGTTCAAGGGTAAACTCCATAATTATATTCAACGGTTCTTTTTTTATGGAGGGATGAGAAGTTTACCCTGGGGATGATATCCATACTGAGCATATGCGAAGTATAACTGACGTATTATGTAACTCCTTCTTTATTGAAAATAATAAAAACAGAAAATTAATTGACAATAAATACAAAAAATCCTATAATAATGAATGGCTCTACTGCACGAAATTCAATCTATAGTACATTCAGGACATCAATGGTTATATGATAATAGTGCTATTGCTCAAAGATTCACATTAGAACCAAATCGATGTGTGACATCTCAATGGCAAAAACAAATAGTCTCAGGTATGCCCATAGTAGATAAACGCACGATTTATCGTGTAAGAAACTTTTTAGCTAGAAACGGTAGCAAACAACGATGGCAATATGTTGGAGCAGGCGTAGATATTTTTCCTACTATTATTGCTCCTGCCGATACTACCCATTGGTATGTTGATCCAGATTATGGGCCTGAAAGAAGATTTCGCTCAGCAGATCAAATAGAAAGATGTTTGACAGATCCATACAATCTTGTAGGATCAACAGTACATACTGATAAGCCATGGGATGTAGCAATGAGTACTGGATACCAAAGACTAACCGTAGATGGTAGTACCAAAATTTATTGTCAAACCGAAATGAAAATGTCATACATCAAACTATATCAAAATTAAATAATTCATACTCCTAAATTTATAAATACGATCTCCACGGATGATTTGGAG
>Ga0194060_10001160_pt1 | contig 18985 bp, 20 predicted proteins | sample SepL225m_MetaG_FD_163427 | JGI IMG/M metagenome (GOLD analysis project Ga0194060, IMG submission 163427) | Anoxic zone freshwater microbial communities from boreal shield lake in IISD Experimental Lakes Area, Ontario, Canada - Sep2016-L222-5m | ecosystem: Environmental > Aquatic > Freshwater >...
TGCTCGGCGATGAAGTCCGCCAGCGCCTGGGCGGACTTGAAGGCCTTCAGGCCTGCGGCCTCATCCTCGATCTTGACCCCGAAGACCTGCTCGATGCCCAGCACCAGCTCCAGGGCATCGATGGAATCGAGACCCAGACCATCGCCGAACAGCGGGGCGTCATCGTCGATCTGGTCGGGGGTCATGCCCTCGAGCTTCAGGCGCTCGATGATCATCTCTTTGACGCGCAGCTTCAGGTTGCTCATGGGTTTCCCGGCGAAAGGGTGGAAAGGTCGAGTCTAGCCGGATTCCCGGTCGCTTGTGATCTTGGCCCAGCCACCCTTCCGGCAAAGGGCGTTAAGCTGGTTGTTCGCGGAAAACTCCGCCCGAGAGCGCCATGGCCCATCCCGCATCGCCCTTCCTGTCGGTTCTGATCCTCCTGCTGGTCGCGGCCGTCACGGCCATCGCCATTCTCGTGCTGTCGGGCAAGGTGTTGCCCCTGCTGAAACCCAACAATCCGCAGGGCACCAAGCTGCGCGCCTACGAGTGCGGCGTGGCACCCCTGCAGGTGGGGGCCCGGCACCGCTATTCCGTGAAGTTCTACCTCACGGCCATGCTGTTCATCCTGTTCGATGTGGAAGCGGCCTTCCTCCTGCCCTGGGCCGTGAACTACCGCCAGGCCCTCTGGACCTTCGGGGCCATGCTGAGTTTCATGGCCACGCTGCTGGTGGGCTTCGTCTATGCCTGGGGCAAGGGCGCCTTCGAGTGGGAGCGCTGAGATGTCCGAACTGAGCATCAACGATGCCGTGGTGACCACCCGTCTGGATGCGGTGGTCAACTGGGGCCGCAAGAACAGCCTGTGGCCCATGCCCTTCGGCGTGGCCTGCTGTGCCATCGAGTTCATGAGCATGATGTCCTCGAAGTACGATCTCAGTCGCTTTGGTGCCGAGGCCATGCGGTTCAGTCCCCGCCAGAGCGACATGATGCTGGTGCTGGGCACCATCACCAACAAGATGGCTCCGGTCCTGCGCACCATCTACGCCCAGATGGCCGAGCCCAAGTGGGTGATCAGCATGGGTGTCTGCGCCAGTTCCGGGGGCATGTACCGCACCTACGCCACCCTGCAGGGCATCGACCGGATCATTCCGGTGGATGTCTATGTGCCGGGCTGTCCGCCCCGGCCCGAAAGCATGATCTACGGCGTCATGAAGCTGCAGGAGAAGATCGAGAAGGAATCGCTCTCCATGCGCAAGGACCACATCGCCCGCTTCTACGAAAGCCTGGAGCGGCAGGAGGCCATCCAGACGGCCAAAGGTCTCACGGGCCAGCAGACCATCCGCGAAATGCTGATGGACGCCGCGGACCGTGGCGTCGGTTCGATCTTCTAGGCGGGAGCTTTCATGATCATCGAGCACATCGACGCACAGCTGCCGGGCGCCATCGCCGATCGCCATGCTTTCCGGGGCGACCAGACCATCGTGGTGGCCAAGGCCGGTTTCATGGCCGTGGTGGAGCTGCTGCACCGCGAGGGCTTCCAGTTCCTGGTGGACATCACGGCGGTGGACTGGCCAGAGCGGGAGCAGCGCTTTGATGTGGTCTATCACTGGCTCAATCTGGCCAGCCAGGAGCGGCTGCGCCTGAAGGTGCCCGTGGCCGACGGCGAGTCTGTGCCGACGCTCGCCCTGCTCTTCAAGACCGCGAACTGGTTCGAGCGCGAGGTTTTCGACCTCTTCGGCATCTGCTTCGACGGTCACCCCGATCTGCGCCGGCTCATTACCTGGGACGACTTCCCGGGTCACGCCCTGCGCAAGGACTTCCCCCTTGATGGCGGCGATGCCTTCTGCATGGAAGGCTGCACCGCCCCCTATAACAACGGCGAACGGGCCCGGGCCTGAGGATATGACCATGGATTCCATCGCCCTTTCCCGACAACTGCTCGACGACGACAAGATGATTGTCAACATGGGGCCCTCGCACCCCACCACGCACGGCACGCTGCGCATCGTGCTGGAGCTCCAGGGCGAGACCATCACCAAGGCCACCCCGGAAATGGGCTACCTCCACCGCGGCGTGGAGAAGCTGGGCGAAAGCTTGAGCTACCAGCAGTTCATCCCGCTGACCGACCGGCTCAATTACTGCAGCGCCATCATGAACAATGTGGGCTATGCCACGGCGGTGGAGAAGCTGCTGGGCATCCAGATCCCCAAGCGCGCCGAGCAGATCAGGGTGCTCATGTCCGAGCTGTCCCGGGTCGCCGACCACATCGTCTGCGTGGGGGTGAACGCCGTCGATATCGGCGCCTTTACCGCCTTCCTCTACCTGTTCAAGCAGCGCGAAACGGCCTACGACCTGTTCGAGATGGCCGCCGGGCAGCGGCTCCACACCAGCTTCACCCGCATTGGCGGACTCTTCCGGGATATTCCCGAGGACTTCGCGGTGCATACCGAGCGCTTCGTCGTGGAGTGCGAGGCGGCCATTGATGAGCTTGAGCGCCTGCTGACCCACAACCCCATCTGGTATGACCGGACCAAGGGCGTGGGTGCCATCAGTCCCGAGGACGCCGTGAACTGGGGCTACACCGGGCCCTGCCTCCGCGCTGCGGGCGTGCCCCAGGATCTGCGGAAATCCCAGCCCTACCTGGGCTACGAAACCTACGACTTCGATATTCCCATCGGCACCACCGGCGATGTGTTCGATCGCTACTTGGTGCGCGTGGAAGAGATGCGCCAAAGCCTGCGGATCATTCGCCAAGTGCTGGCGCGCCTGGAACCCGGTCCGATCATGGTCGACGATCCGAAGGTGGCCCTGCCCTCCAAGGAGCATGTCTATACCCGGATGGAAAGCCTCATCCATCACTTCAAGCTGATCATGCATGGCATGGACATGCCCGTGGGCGAGGTCTACAGCGCCACCGAGGCTGCCAATGGCGAGCTGGGCTTCTACCTCGTGAGTGATGGCGGCAAGAACCCCTATCGCATCCGGGTCCGCCCCCCCTGCCTCCCCATCTTCAGCAGCTTTGAAGACCAGGTGAAGGGCGGCCTGATCGCCGACGCCGTCGCCGTCTTAGGGGCCATGAACATCATCGCAGGCGAACTAGACCGCTAGCCGGCCAGCCATGGACTCGTTCCTCGACCTCGCCGGAGTCCTCATTGCTGAGCTGATTCTTGCGATGGGTGTGGTGGCCATCTGCCTGTCCCCTCGTCGAGGTCCGTGGCTGGGGCGCACCGCGTTCTGGTTCGGAATAACTGCCTGCATGTATGGGATGCGTCTGGCCAGTCAGTCGAGACTCGTCCAGCCCTTCGGACCGGAAGCGTTCTGGCGTCACCTCGACGCGACCGTAACCTACCTCATCATCGTTCCGATCGGCCTGTTCGTGGACTCCCTGTTCGGTCCCGGATGGAAGTCGCTGCTTCGCCGGGTCTGGCAGGTGGGACTGGGGTATGCCCTGGGTTCCATCGCCTGGGATGCCGCTCACCATCAACCCGGGGCGGCCCTGTGGCTCAATAGACCGCTGATCATCCTCGCCGGCGGTCTGGTGATGGGCCACCTGCTCTGGCACTGGCGAAGGGCCAAGGCCAGCCGCGAACTGCGGATCGCGGGAACCGGGGGTCTCCTCTTTCTCTGTGTGGCGACCTACCAGACGCTGGATGGCCGTTACCAGGTCGAGCCTTTCGCCATGCTCATCTTCGTGGGTTCTGTCGGGTATCTTGTGGCCCACCGCATGCTGGAAGGAGAACGCCGGCTGGTGGTGGTTGCGCGGGAGCTGGAACTCGCCGGGAGGATCCAGCACTCCATCCTCCCCAGGGAGCTCCCAAAGGTCCCAGGTCTGGACTTCGCGGCGGGCTACTTCCCATGTGGCGAGATCGGCGGGGACTTTTATGACTTCCAGGTGCTGGATGGCCGCGGACTTGGGCTCATCGTGGCGGATGTCTCTGGTCATGGCATCCCCGCCGCCCTCGTGGCGTCCATGGTCAAGATCGCCTTTGCGGCGGAAGCCGAGGGAATGGCTCAGCCGGGCCATACCCTCACGCGCATCAACCAGGTCCTGTGTGGCAAATTTTCGGGGGTCTTCGTGACCGCCTGTTGCGCCTTCCTTGACCCGACCCGAGGAATTCTACGCTATGCCTGCGCAGGCCATCCCGGCCCCTGGCTCCTGCGACGGGTGGGGGGCCCGGAACAGCTCCAGCTAAACGGGCTGCTGCTGGCCTTCGATCCCCAGGCCCGGTTTGAGGCTTCAGAGGTGACTCTTGCCGCTGGAGATCGTCTGGCCTTCTCCTCGGATGGCTTGCTGGAGGCCAGCGATGCAAAGGGCGCTTGCTTCGGAGATCAGGTCTTTCCGGGGTTGCTGACCGAAGGAAGGTCCCTGGCAACCCAGGCCTTCCTCGAACAGACCATGGGCGCCTTGCGAAGCTGGATCGGACAGGATGCCCCGCTGCAGGACGATGTGACCCTGGTGCTGGTGGATGTTCTCGACGGGACCTGATTAGGCCTTCTGAAGGGCCTCCAACTGGGCCCGGTGATCGTTGCGGACCCGCTCCAGCAGGTTCAGGAGGGAGTCCCGTTCCTCGGTGGACAGGCAGCGGTCCACCTGCTGGACCAGCGCGGCGTGCCGCTGATGCATCTTGGCCTCCAGGGCCAGGCCCTTGGCGGTGATCTGCACCCGGCTGCCGCGGCGATCGGCGGGATTCTCGCAGCGCTTGACCAGTCCCCGGGCCTCCAGGCGGTTGATCAGGCGGGGCACATCCGCGAAGCGGTAGATCATCCGGCTGCGGAGGTCCTTCACCAGGTAGCCGTCCTTGGAGCCGCCCTTGAGGATGCGCAACACATTGAACTGTTGATCGGAGATGCCTTCCGGTTCGTAGAGCCCCTGATCGAAGAGGCGGGCCACATATTCCCGGGTGAGGAGCAGGGCCAGGGCCACCTCGTGGCCGGGTTCGAGCGGCTTGGTGATCTGGAGTTCCTCGCGGATGTGCATGCCTGGCTCCCAGGGTGCAGAATGACAGAAATGCAAAAAAGGTGTTGCAACTCTCGAAAAGGAGCCTAGACTGAAATGCATGGTGAAACACCTATTTCAAGGAGAGCCCATGCGCCACCCCATGCGAACCCTTTTTGCCGTCCTCGCCCTGGCGGCCTTGCCAGCCCTGGCTCAGGATGCCTACAAGATCGATCCGGTCCACAGCGAGGTCAGCTTCAAGATCCGCCACCTGCTGGCCAAGGCCGGCGGGCGCTTCACCAAGTTCAGCGGCACCATCAAGGTGGATGCGGCTGATATCGGCAGGTCCAGTGTCGAAGTGAGCATCGATGCCACCAGCATCGCCACCGACAACGAGGGCCGGGACAAGCACCTGAAGTCCGCGGATTTCTTTGATGTGGAGAAGTTCCCCAGCATCACCTTCAAGAGCACTTCGGTGAAGGAAGTTGCCAAGGGCAAGCTGGAAGTGACCGGGGACTTCACGCTGCGTGGCGTGACCAAGCGGATCACCATTCCCATCACCAATGCGGGCAGCCAGCCCGGCATGAAGCCCGGAACGGTCGTGGCCGGCTTTATCGATGGGGCTGTCACCATCAACCGCAATGACTACGGCATCAAGTACGGCCCCGGCGTCCTGGGCGATGAGGTGGCCATCAGCCTCAACATTGAAGCCGGGAAGTGAGGGGAAAACCATGGGCGAGGGACTTCCGAAAGTCGCGGCCAAGGTTCCGGCGGTGCTGGAACTGGAGCCTGGAACCTACTGGTGGTGCAGTTGTGGCCTGAGCAGCAAGCAGCCCTTCTGCGATGGCGCCCACAAGGTCTGTGAACTCCGCCCGCTCAAGCTGGAAGTCACTGCGGCCGGCAAGCAGGCCCTCTGCCAGTGCAAGCTCACCAAGAAGCCGCCCTTCTGTGACGGGGGCCACTGCGCCCTGTAAACGCGCGAACAGGTCTGATCGTGATGGGGGACACAGGGGTTTACCCCCGTGTCCTCTCTCCGCTTTCCGCTAAACTGGCCGTTCATGCGAGCGCGCCCATGAACCCTTCCCATTCTCCCGAGACTTCGACCGAACCCCTGGCCCCGGGCCAGCGGCTGCCGGAATCCGAGCGGAAGGAATTCAGCCCCGAGGCCATCGCCGAGATCCAGGCGATCATGGTGCTGTATCCCGATAAGCTCGCCGCCACCCTGCCGGCCCTCTACATCGCCCAGCGGGAGTTCGGCTTCGTAAGCCTGGCGGCTATGCGGGCCGTGGCCAAGGCCATCGGCATCCCTGAAGGGCATGTGTTCGGCGTAGCCACCTTCTACACGATGTACCAGAAGGCTCCGGTGGGTAAGTTCCACTTCCAGGTCTGCACCAACATCAGCTGCGCCCTCCGTGGCGCCGCCCAGCTGCTGGAAAAGGTCTGCGAACGGGCGGGCGTGAAGCCCGGCGCGGGCCCCAGCCCGGATGGGATGTGGAGTGTGGAGGAAGTGGAATGCCTGGCCGGCTGCGGGGTGGCGCCCTGCGTCCAGGTGAACCAGGATGTCTACGATGAGCTGGTGGACGAGGACAAGCTCGTCGAGGTCATGGAAGCCTGTAAACGCGGCGAGTATCGCCCCTGGGCGCATTGAGCGGAGACGAGACCATGGCCGCCATTCGAACCAAGCCCGATCACCACACCTACACCTTCCCCGGGTTTGGTTCGGAGAAGTTTCCGAACCTCATGCTCCGCGGGGCTGGTGATCTGAACAACTGGCAGCTCAAGGTCTACGAGCAGCAGCACGAGGGCTATGTGGCCATGAAGGCCGCCCTGAAAATGGAACCGGTGGCGGTCACCGAGGAGGTCAAGGCCTCCGGTCTCCGCGGGCGAGGCGGGGCAGGCTTCCCAGCGGGGCTCAAGTGGTCCTTCATGCCTAAGGACACCCCGGAACGGAAGCTCACCCGCTATCTGGTGTGCAACGGCGATGAGGGTGAGCCCGGCACCTTCAAGGATCGGGTCATCCTGGAATACAACCCGCACCAACTCATCGAGGGCATGATCATCGGCGGCTGGGCCATGCAGTGCGCCATGGGGTATGTCTACATCCGCGGTGAGTTCCTCTGGCTCATCGAGAAGCTGGAGGCCGCCCTCCAGCAGGCCCGGGACGCGGGCTATCTGGGGAAGAACATCCTGGGTACGGGCTGGGACTACGACATCCTGGTCTACCGGGGCGCGGGTGCCTACATCTGCGGCGAGGAAACGGCTCTGCTGAACTCCCTCGAGGGCAGGCGCGGGGAGCCCCGCGTGAAGCCCCCGTTCCCGGCGGTCAAGGGCGCCTTTGGTCAGCCCACTACGGTGAACAATGTCGAGACCCTGGCCGCCGTGCCGCCGATCCTCCGCATGGGCGGTGCCGAATATGCCAAGATCGGCTCCCCCAAGAACTCAGGCACCCGCATCTTCGGTGTCAGCGGCCATGTGAAGCGCCCCGGCATCTACGAGCTGCCCATGGGCACCCCCATGAACTTCCTGGTGGAGGAACTGGCTGGTGGGAGCAGTACCGGCCGGAAGATCAAGGCCATCATCCCCGGCGGCGCCAGCTGCCCCATGTTGGATGAGAAGGACTTCGATGTCCCCATGGACTTCGACAACCTCAAGGCCCGGGGCTCCATGGGTGGTTCTGGGGGGCTCATCGTCATGGACGAATCCGTCTGCATCGTCCAGGCGACCCTGCGCCTCATCCGCTTCTACGCCCACGAGAGCTGCGGCCAGTGCACCCCGTGCCGCGAAGGCTGCAACTGGATGCAGCTGATCCTGCACCGCATCGAGCATGGTGAAGGCCGCATGGAGGATCTGGATCTCCTGGCCAGCCTCACCCCCCGCATCGCCATGCGCACGTTGTGCCCCCTGGGGGATGCCGCCTGCGGCCCCATGGATTCAGCCCTGCAGAAGTTCCGCCACGAGTTCGAGCATCACATCACCCACAAGACCTGCTATGCCGCGGGCTCGAGGCTGATTACCTCCATCGGGGCGCACTAGGTTTTGGTTTCCACTTCGGAATGCGGTTTTTCCAGCGGAGACCCTATCGGATCCGGCTGCTTCCGGGCTGAGCCTTCGCCTCTGGGGGCCGGTGCTTGAGGACCCAGCTTACGTCCGCCCAGCCGGCCAGCAGCCCCAACCCCAGCGTGAGGGCCATGGTGACCGACACCCAGCGGTGGCCGCGCTGCAGATCCGCACGGCCCTCGGCCACTTGCAGGTAGCCTGCGGCGCCCAGCCCCAGGGTGACCCCCGCCAGCAGGCCCAGCCAGAGGTGGAACATATCCTGAAAGGCCCCCGCATCAATGAGCCGCAGGCTCAGCCACCGCACCCCGGCGAAGAAGTTGGTCCACGCCATCAGGTCCAGCAGCAGCCACAGGGACCGGGAGCGCACCTGGATGGACACCGCATGCAAGAGCAGCAGCAGGACCAGGCACCCAGCCAGGCCCACCCCAAGGACGGAACCCACATCCTTGAGCGCGAGCTGCCGCCAGAGGCCGCTCAGCAGCACCGAGGGCAGGCTGGCGAGGAGGCCTGCCAGCAGGGCCAGGCCCAGGCCCGCCAGCACCTTGCCCAGGAAGATCTGGGCCGCATGGAGGGGCTGGTTCAGGAAGAAGCCGAAGCGCCGCTCTTCCAGGTCCCGGCTCACCATGGTCGCCCCGAAGAGGAGGGCAATGACCCAGGCGAGGGCGGTCCCCGCAAACACCCCCAGGAAGGAGGCCTTGTCGTGGGCCACTTTGGGATCCGCCTCGAAGTAGAGTCCCAGGAACTGGATGACACCAATGCCCAGGGCCAGCAGGAGGACATTGCGGCGGCCGGTCCACTCCCGGCGGGTGACGGCAAGGATGCTCATGAGGCCACCTCAGCTTCAGCGCCCACCAGGGCGACGAACAGTTCTTCCAGGGAGAGGGCATGGACCTGCAGGCCCGATACCTGGCTTGGATCACCCTGGGTAAGGATGGCCTCCCCACCGAGGCTGCCCGCGCGGCTCCAGAGGGGCGCATAGGGGGCGAGGTCCCTGGGGTCCACCGCCTGGGTGGGGGCCCAGCTCACCTTCCGGTGCCGTGTCTTGAGCTCCTCCAGGCTGGCGTCCACCAGGAGCCGGCCCTGGTGCAGGATGCCGATGCGATCCGCCAGGCCCTCGATGCCCGCCAGGTCGTGGGTGGTGATGAATACCGTGGTGCCTCGCTCCGCCAGTTCCCCCAGCAGCTCATCGTAGACCTCGCGCCGGGCCACGGCGTCCAGGCCCAGGGTGGGGTCATCCAGCACCAGCAGGGCCGGCCTTGGGCCCAGGGCCAGGGCCAGGGAGACCTGCCCCTTCTGGCCCCGGGACAGGCGGCCGAAGGGCAGATCCAGGGGCACGCGGAAGCGCCGCAGTCGGTCGTCCACCCCCGCCGGGTCCCAGCCGGGATAGAGGCCCCCGCAAAAGCGGACCAGCTGCCGGGTGCTCATGAGCGGCGGCGCATCCGGTTCCTCGGCCACCACCCCCACCCGGTGCATGAGGGCCTGGCGGGAGGTCCACACCTCCTGGCCAAAGAGCTCGATGCGGCCGGCAGTGGGTTTCTGGTGGCCCAGGAGGCAGCGCACCAGGGAGGTCTTGCCGGAGCCATTGCGCCCCAGCAGGGCATAGACCTGCCCCGGTTCCACCTGGAGGGTGGCCTGGTCCAGGGCCTGGGTGCTGCCGTAGCGCACCCCCACCTGGTGACAATCCACGGGCAGCGTGCCTCTTTGGCTGATCATGACTGGCCTCCCGTACGGACTGGTTTGAGGGTCTTCCAGGCAGTGCCCAGGGTGGTGGTGGCCTCCGCCTGATCCGCCCCCACCGAGAGGGCCGTGGTGGCAAAGCGCAGGGCCCCCTCGCGCAGCAGGCCAAGGCGCTCAGCGGGGCTAAAGCCCGGGGGGGTCTCGGCCACATAGGTTCCGTCCCCCCGGCGCACCGTGAGGACACCGGCTTCCACCAGGTGCTGGTAGGCCCGCACCACGGTATTGGGGTTCACCCCCAACTCCCGGGCCAGATCCCGCACCGAGGGCATCAGGGCCCCGGCCGCGAGGCCGCCGGTGGCCACCAGACGCCGCACCCCGTCCTCGATCTGCCGCCACAGGGGCGCTGCTTCTGCTGGATCCACCTGAAGGATGGCCTTCATGCTGTGCCTCCCGGACGAGTTACTGTATTACTGAACTAATACAGTAAATCAGAGCGGAACGCGGTCAAGGGGGAAGCTGGAAGAAAGGGTTAAAAAACCCTAAAAGCCGAAAAAGGGCACTCTGGCACCCTTTCCTGGAACTGGGACAATGGGCGGATGCGAACCCTGTTCCTTTACCTCCTCACCGCGCTGCTATCGGCCCAGGAGGCGTTCCTGGTGAAGCCCTACCTGCAACTGGGCGATGCTCCGCAACCGGCCGCGCTGGAGCAACTTGACCTGCTCTGGCACGCAGAGGACCGCGAGGGTGCCTGGCTCCTGGAGGTCCGGGCGGCCAGGGGCTGGCAGGCCCAGGCCGCCCCTTCCTATCGCCGCCTTGATGCGCCGCCCCTGCCGGCGCACCGCATCTACCGGGCGACCCTGCGCAACCTTGCACCGGGTTCGCGGACACCCTACCGCCTGAAGCTGAATGGGGCAGTGGTCTTCGAAGCGGAGGCGCAGGCCCGCAAACCCGCCGCCCACCGCATGGTGGTCCTCGGCGATGCCGGGGACGGTTCTACCCATCAGGCGGCCGTCGCCAAGGCCATGGCTGCAGAGCGTCCGGATGCCGTCTTTATCGTCGGTGATCTGGTCTACGCACGGGGCCGCGCCTTCGAGTATCGGCAGCGCTTCTTCCCGATCTACAACGGGGTGGAGGCACCCCTCTTGCGGGCCGTGCCCTTTCTCGGGCTTCCGGGCAATCATGATGTCCCCTATGACCTGAAGCACTGGTCCGATGCGCTGGCCTACTTCCCCTACTGGTCCCTGCCGCTAAACGGGCCGGCCCTCAAGGCCGGCGAACCCGGCGCCGCCCCTGCCGTGTCAGGCACGCATGATGCGGTGGTGGCGGCATCGGGCCCGGCCTATCCCCGCATGGCCAGCTACAGCTTCGACTATGGGAAGGTCCACTGGACCGTGCTTGATTCCAACCCCTACGCCGACTGGGAAAGCCCGGTGCTGAAGGCCTGGCTGGAAGCGGATCTGAAGGCCGCCAAGGGGGCGGAGTGGCGGATCGTGGCCCTTCACCATCCCTTGTTCCAGAGCTCACGGGTTCACTTCGACGACCAGTGGATGCGCACGCTCAGTCCACTGTTGGAAAAGCATGGTGTGGACCTGGTGCTGGCGGGCCATGTGCACAACTACCAGCGTACGGCACCCCTGCGGTTCCTACCGACCAGGGTGGGGGCCAGGGGCAAGCTGGTGGAGGGTGACTTCAAGGTAGACGACGCTTTCGATGGCAAGCTTCACACCCGCCCCAACGGGATCATCCACATCGTCACTGGCGCAGGCGGGGCCGACCTCTACGACCTGCGCCAGACGGCGGAAAAGGCCAGTTGGCAGCCCTGGACCCGGGCCTTCATCTCCGACCAGTATTCCTTCACGGTGCTGGATGTGGAGGCGAAGACCCTGAGGCTCCGCCAGCTCGACACCGCGGGGCGCGAGCTGGATGCGATCACGGTGACTAAGTAGCGTTCGCGAGTCGTTAGCGGCCAAAGCTGATGGAGTAGGTCAGGGGCTTGGGCAGCTGGGGGCTCTTGATGGTGGCACTCATGGTGAGGGCCTTGCCATCGGCGCTCATGGTGAACACATTGGTCCGCTCCCCTTCGTCATTCTTGAAGGTCTGGATCATCTGCCCCTTGCTGAGCTGGGCGGCCACCATGAACTTGTCACCGTCCTCGCGGGTCCAGGGGCCGGACTTGCCACCGGGGGGCATGGGGATGGAATCGCGATCGTCGAACTTGACGAGCACTTCCTTATCAGAAATGGCGATGATCACCTTCTTGTAGACGGGGTTCAGGCGGACCAGCTTGGCCCGGGCCATGGGGCGCTTGATGAAGTTCATATCGGCCACGGTGCTGTTGATGGCAGCGACCACATCATCGGCCCGGGTCTGGCTCCAGGTGCCGGATAGCGAAGGATCCTGGGCGGCCAGGGACAGGGTCGCCAGTACAGGAACAAGGAACAGTCGGGCTGCGCGCATGGGGTCTCCGGTGTGGGTTGTGGTCCCAACCATAGCAGTTTCCCGCACAGAAATGGCCCCTTTGCGGTCATTTCTGTGCGGGCGATCCGGGGCCTATGCCAGGGTCGCCACCAGCACCGCCTTGATGGTGTGCATGCGGTTCTCGGCCTGATCGAAGACTACGCTGTGGGGGCTGCGGAAGGCTTCGTCGGTGACCTCCCGGATGTCGTGGCCCAGGGCCATCTGCTCTTTCGCCAGCTTGGTCTCAAAGTCGTGGAAGGCCGGCAGGCAGTGCAGGAACTTCACCTCGGGATTGCCGGTCTTCCGGAGCATCGTCAGGGTGATCTGGTAGGGGGTCAGCAGGCGCACCCGCTCCGGGATCTGCTCCTCTTCCCCCATGCTGGCCCAGACATCGGTGTAGAGCGCATCGGCGCCCAACACCGCTGCGTCCACCTGATCGGTGACCTCGATGGTGGCTCCGGTTGCAGCCGCGGCCGCAAGGGCCGCCGTCAGCACCTTCGGATCCGGCGTCAGCGCCTTGGGGCCCAGGAGCACCAGGTGCAGGCCGGTCTTGGCGGCGCCGTACATTAGGGCGTAGCTCATGTTGTTGCGAATGTCGCCGCAAAAGACCAGCTTGGTCCGGTTCAGGGGCTTGCCGACATGCTCTTCGAGGGTGAGGAAGTCCGCCAGGATCTGGGTGGGATGATCCGTATCCGTGAGGCCGTTCCAGACCGGCACGCCGCTGTGCTGGGCCAGGGCCTCCACCACGGACTGGCTGTAGCCCCGGTATTCGATGCCATCATAGAAGCGGCCCAGCACCTTGGCGCTGTCCTCGATGGATTCCTTCTTGCCCACCTGGGAACTGGCGGAATCCAGAAAGGTGACATGGGCGCCCTCGTCCAGGGCGGCCACTTCAAAGGCGCAGCGGGTGCGGGTGCTGGTCTTTTCGAAGAGCAGAACGATGTTCTTGCCCTTCAGCAGCTCGTCGCGGCCGCCGCCCCGCTTCTTGGCCTTCAGGTGCTTCGAGAGCTCCAGCAGGTGGCGCACTTCCTCGGGGGAGAAATCCATGAGGGTGAGGAAACTGCGGCCCTTCAGGTTGACGGCCATGGGGCCCTCCAGTCCAGGTAAGGGGCCAGAGTAGCGCCGAGCCTTCACCCGGGTTGCGAGAAACGATCGCCTGGCTGCCCGGGTTGACGGAATGTCAGCCCGGGGGTGGGGGCACCCTTGGCTGTTAAGGTCCATAGCTACGAATTCCCAGGCCCGCGCAGGCCCGGTTGGTCTTATAGTCAGGACCACGAAACCAAGCCCACCCGATGGGCGGGCGCGGCTGGGGAGGCCAGGATGAGACCACTGCAACAGCTGCTTGAAGGCAAACCCCCCCTGGTGCCCGTGGCACCCGATGACACGGTGCTCACGGCCCTGACGCTGCTGGCGCAGTTCAGTATCGGCGCCCTGCTGGTGCTGGATGGCGGCAAGCTGGTGGGGATCTTCTCGGAGCGGGATTACGCCCGCAAGGTCATCCTCAAGGGCAAGGCCTCCAAGGACACCCTGGTGCGGGAGATCATGAGCGACAAGCTCAGCTGCGTGACCCTGGCTCAGACCGTCGAGGAGTGCATGGCCCTGATGACGGACAAGCATGTGCGGCACCTGCCGGTGATCGGTGCCGGCGGCGAAGTGCTAGGCATCATCTCCATCGGTGATCTGGTGAAGGAGACTATCTCCCATCAGAAGTTCACCATCGAGCAACTGGTCTCCTACATCCAGAACTGATCAGTCTTTGGCCGGGACTGCGGTTCCGAAGAACCGCCGGATCTCTTCCTGCTGGCGCATGGCATCGCTGTAGCCCAGGGCGATGAGCTCCCGGGTATAGCTGGCTTCGAACAGCAGGTAGCTCAGGACCGCAGAACCGGTTTTCGGTGTGATGCCGATCCGCCGGAAGAAGAAGCGGACCATCGGCGGCAAGGACCGGGCGTGCTTGCCCGCCAACGAAGCCAGGTTCTGGCTCGGTGCAATCACCAGGGTATCGATGGGCTTCAAGCCGAGGTCGAGGCTGGCGTGCAGGGCTGCGGGGATCCGGCTGAGGGTCTGGTTCACCCGCTGGAGCTGTTCCAGGTCGCTGTTGAGGGCGTCGACGAAGACGCTGTCCAGCACCTGCCCGGCGATTTCGGCGATGGTGGGGTAGCGGCTGCTTTCCAGGGCCTTCCGCTCCTCCCGTTCGGTGCCCGCAACGCCGATGATCATCACCCGGTCAGCCCCCAGGTGCAGCGCCGGGCTGATCGGGGCGAGAAAGCGGACCGAGCCGTCCCCGAAATACTCCCGGTGGATCTTTACGGCTGGGAACAGCAGGGGGATGGCGCTCGAGGCGATCAGGTGATCAATCCCGATCCGGGTCCGGGCACCGGCGCGCCGGAAGCGCTGCCAGGATTCCAGCCCCGCATGGCCTTCGAAGAAGCTTACGGATTCGCCGGAGTTGTAGCCCGAGCAGGTCACCGACAGCGCGTAGAGGTGCCCCCGCTGCAGGGCCGCCTCGATGTGATCGAAGCGGATGATTCGCTTGAGCAGGTTCCGCAGCGGGGTGTTGTCCAGCAGGGAGCGGTGCGAGGCGGGGAACCGGCGGGAGCGAAAGAGCGATGCAAACCACCGGAGGCTGTTGGCGGACATGCCCCAGGGATCGGCCCGGTAGATCTGATCACTCCGGAAATTCGCCCAGACATGCTCAAGGCGGCGGATGCCCACCTTGAAGCGCGAGGCATGGCAGGCCAGCACCGAGGCATTGATGGCTCCGGCGGAGGAGCCGCAGAGAATGGCGAAGGGGCTCGTCTGCTGCTCCGGCAGCAGCTCGGAAAGGGCCTTCAGGACGCCAACCTGATAGGCCCCCCGGGCACCACCTCCGGAGAGCACCAAGGCTATGCGACTGGCTGCTGGGATCATTCCCTTCAGAGTGAACCCAATGCCCGCTGGGAGGCCAGTACGGAAATCCAGCCCCTAACGGCCCTTGGGCTTGGAGGCCTCCCGCCAGGCGGTGATCAGCTTGGCCTCTTGCTCGGCGCTGGGACCCGCCAGCTTGCTGCGGCTCTTCTCCAACTTCTCCTGGGTCTTGAACCAGGCCAGGGTGTCCTTCACGGTCTGGTCCGTCGGGCGGAAGCGCAGTCCAGCCTTGATGGCGCGGTCATTGCGCCAGGTGCTGAAGCCCTTGGTGTCGCCCAGGTAGGGTGCCCAGATCGGGAATTCCACCCCCTCCTGTTTCAGCAGGAATTCGGCGGGAATCCAGACGGGCTTGGCGTCGGCCTTGCCGGCCTTCTGGCAGGCCTCGATGAGGCTGCCCCAGGCCAGGCGCCGATCCGGTCCGCAGGCGTTGAAGACGCCCATGGTGCCCTGCTCGACCAGGTGCACCAGCCAGGCCGCCAGATCGCGCACATCGATGATCTGGACGGGATCGGTGGGTGCGCCGGGGACGGCGAGCTCGCCCCCCCGGTCGAAGCGCGCGGGCCAATAAGTGAAGCGGCCCGAGGGATCATCGGGGCCCACGATGTAGCCGGGCCGGATGATCGTCGTGCGGCCGGGCATGGCCTGCTGCGCCGCCTGCTCGCAGAGGGCCTTCAGGGCGCCGTAGTATTCGTAGCCCTTGCCCATGTCCTCCAGGGTCGGATCGGGCATGGTGGCGAGGGGCGCCTCCTCGGTGCCGTTCTCGGGGTTCGGCTCCCGGTAGGCACTGATGCTTGAGATGTAGAGGTAGTGCTTGCTGTGCGGCGCCAGCAGGGTGGCGGCGGCGCCCACCAGGCGCGGATAGTAGCCGCTGTTATCGATGACGGCGTCCCAACTGCGACCCTCCAGGGCCTTCAGCCCTGCGCCCTTTTTGGGATCCCGGTCTCCCTGCAGTTTCTCCACGCCCGGGAACAACTCGGGGCGGGTCTTGCCGCGGTTGAACAGGGTCACCTGATGGCCGTGGGCCTGGGCGATCTCGATGGTGGCGGGGCCCAGGAAGCCCGTGCCGCCGAGGATGAGGATCTTCTTTGCGGCTGGCCGGGGGGACGGTGCCGCTGAGAGCTCCAACCCCGTGGCCGCCAGAGTGGTTGCAGCAGCGGACCACTGGATGAACTCGCGGCGGGAGACGGTCATGCGACCTCCAGTGGGAACGGGTTAATACCTCGTGAACCGATATATACTCTTTCCAGTCCCTGCCGCAACACCCTTTTTTGGAATCCCCATGACCCTAGCCCGGATGCTCCGCCGCATGGTGCTGCTTGAAGAGGGCGAGGCTCCTGCGCTGCTGTGGTCGGGGCTGTATTTCTTCCTCCTGCTGTTCGGCTTTTACCTGCTGCGCCCCGTCCGGGAGGCCATCGGCATCGCCCGCGGCGCGGACAAGCTGCCCTGGCTGATGACCGGCACACTGCTGGCGATGGCTCTGGCCAATCCAGCCTTTGCCGCGCTGGTAGCAAAGCTTCCCCGCAGGCGCTTCATTCCCCTGGTCTACCGATTCTTCGCGAGCAACATGCTGGGCTTCTTCCTGGCCTTCCGCTTTCTGCCGGGCCGTGGCGGCCCCCAGCTGGGCTATGCGTTCTACATCTGGCTGAGCGTGGTGAACCTGTTTGTGGTGTCGGTGTTCTGGGCGTTCATGACGGATGTGTGGACGGAGGCTCAAGGCCGACGGCTGTTCGGCTTCATCGCCACCGGCGGCACCTTGGGTGCCATTGCCGGCGCAGCCCTGACCGGGGTGCTGGCCAAGGGCTTCAGCTTGGGGGGGCTGCACCTGAAGGTCGAGCCACTCTCCTTGCTGCTGCTGGCGATGGTCACACTGGAACTGGCCGTGCGGTGCGTGCAGCGGCTGGCGGTGATCTTCCGCCTGGGTGACGCGGCCCGTGCTGCGAGGGAACCGGGACCCGGCCCGCTGGAGGGCCTGCGGCTCATCGCCACCTCCCGCTACCTGCAATTCATCTGCGCCTACATCCTGCTGTTCACCATCACCAGCACCTTCCTCTATCTGCAGCAGGGGGCCATCGTCGAGCGCACCTTCGCAAGCACGGCCGCGCGCACCGCCGCCTTCGCCCGGATGGATCTCTGGGTGAACCTCCTCACCCTGGCGACCCAGGTGCTGCTGACGGGCCGGATCTTCCTGGCGATGGGCATCCCCGTGGTGCTGACCCTGCTGCCGGTGCTCACCCTGGCGGGCTTCGGTACCCTGTGGATCTGGCCGACCTTCGGGGTGCTGGCTCTCTTCCAGGTGCTCCGACGCGGTCTGCACTACGCGGTGGACCGGCCAGCCCGGGAACTCCTCTACATCCCCCTGGGTCCGGAGGAACGCTACAAGTCGAAGCCCTTCATCGACACCTTCATCTACCGTGGCGGCGATCTGCTGGGCGTCTGGGCGCCCGGGGTCCTGGCGCTGGTGAGCATCGCGGCGGCCCCGGCGGCCATGGCCCTTTCGGCCGTGTGGCTGGGGCTGGGAGCCGGGCTGGGACGGTTGCTGGGTCGGCGGGCGGCCTGAGCGGAGGCACGGAAAGGGGGCCTTCCGGGAGGAAACCGGGTTGACTTTTCCTGCCCATCCTTGAAGATGGATCTCATGCGTTTGTTCATGGATACCAGCTCTCATGTCGCGCGGCCCCTGGTCGCGGACGAGCCTCTGTCCATGAGCACGACCACTGCCACTGGCATTACGACGCTCGCCGCACCGCGGGGCGCCTGACCTGAATTCCCACTTCAGAATCAGCCCCGCGGCTTCCCCCGCGGGGCTTTTCCGTTCCCTCCTCCCGGAGCCCCCATGCAACCCAGCGCCATCCGCGTCATGAAATTCGGTGGAACCAGCCTCGCCGGAGCCGATCGGCTCCGGGTGGTTGCCGATCTGGTCGGCGAAGCCCGCGAGACCCACCGGGTCTGTGTGGTGGCTTCGGCCATGGCGGGGGTCACCAACCTGCTCCTGCATGGCGGACGCGTGCCGGACCGCGAGGAGGCCGACCGGGTGCTCCAGGGCTTCCGGGAACGCCATGCCGAAGTGATCCTGGCCCTGGAGGGGGACCTGGGTGTCGAGGTCGCTGGGGTGCGAGGCGAGCTGGAGGCTCTTGAGGCCCTGGGGCGTCGCCTGCTGCACGGCATGGCCCTGCTGGAGGAGGGCCCGCCCTCGGTGTTGGCTCAGGTCTCCAGTCTGGGGGAGCGGGCCTCCTGTGCCCTGCTCATGGCCCTGCTGCGGGCCCGGGGCCTGGCCCCCCGATACCTGGATCCCGTTGGGCTCATCCGGGTGGAGGGCGACCCCCTCCAGGCCCGTCCCCGCATGGCCGATATCGAGGCGGGCTTCGCCGCCCTGAAGGCCGGGGCGGACGGCCTCTGGGTGCTGCCGGGCTTTTTCGGTGGCGATGACAAGGGCCGCGTTCTGTCGCTCGGCAGGGGCGGATCCGATCACAGTGCGGCCCTGGCCGCCGCCGCATTCGGCGCGGACCTGCTGGAGATCTGGACCGATGTGGCGGGCCTCTACAGTGCCGATCCCAACCTGGTGCCCGAAGCCTTCCCCCTGCCGGAGGCCAGCTTCGAGGAGGCCATGGAACTGTCCTTTTTCGGCGCCAAGGTCCTGCATCCGAAGACCATTCCGCCGGTGCGCGAGCGGGGCATCCCCGTGCGGGTCTGCAGCAGCTTCGATCCGCGCCATCCGGGCACGGTGATCCGCCGGGAAGTGCCACCGCCCCCCAGCGGTGTTCGGGGCCTCTCCTTCCTGCGGGACCTTTCCGTAGTGAACCTCACCGGGCCCGGCATGCCGGGTGTGCCCGGCATCGCCGGCCGCGTGTTCGGGGCCCTGGCCCAGAAGGGCATTTCCGCGGTGCTCATCACCCAGAGCTCATCGGAACTCTCCATCTGCTTTGCCGTGCGCCGGGCGGACGGACCCGTAGCCGTGGGTGCCATCGAAGAGGCCTTCCC
>Ga0194060_10001162_pt1 | contig 18977 bp, 18 predicted proteins | sample SepL225m_MetaG_FD_163427 | JGI IMG/M metagenome (GOLD analysis project Ga0194060, IMG submission 163427) | Anoxic zone freshwater microbial communities from boreal shield lake in IISD Experimental Lakes Area, Ontario, Canada - Sep2016-L222-5m | ecosystem: Environmental > Aquatic > Freshwater >...
CCTGAATAGTTAAAACCACTTTATAGGGCTTACCATCGCCTTCCATAATACCGGTGGCATATTGAAGAAACAGGTCGGCATTAAAGTCGCGTCTTGTTTTTTGCCGTTCTTCTCCAATTTCCAGTTCCTGTATTCGATCCAGGGCAAAAGTGAGATAATCCTTTCTTTCTTCTACCCAGGCAATAAGGTACCAGCGGTTACGATGTTCCTTTAGTAAATAGGGAACCAATTCATATTGTTTTAGTTCTTTTTTATAGATGTTTTCGTACTGGATAAAGAGTTTTACCCGATTACAAAGCGCTTTATATATGGAAGCAATCCAGTTGTATCCGCTGCTAGATACCGAGTTCTCGAACTGCACATGCTTTTCGAGCAGGGGATCATCAATACCGAGACCCAGGTTAAAGGCTGTGTCAATTTTTTCTATGGCTGCTTTAAAATTACTGAATACCGGTACATCCCTATACTGATAAAGCAGTCTAGCAGCATATTGGAGGGCTTCCCACTCCTCATTTTCGAGGCTGATGGAAGAAATAGAGAACCCCTCCTCGGCATAGCGGTATCCTTTTTCTCTTTTGTAGTACACAATGGGTGCCGAAAAACCAATAGGGCTTGGTTGTTTCATGGCTTTAATATCTTTCTCAATGGTGGAGGTGGATACTTCGGTACCCAGGATATCGTAGCAGGCATCGGCAATTTTCTTTAAACTAGGATATTTGCGCTGCTTATTATTCAGGCATCGATCAATGATGCGAAAGCGGGTGTAAGCTGATTTGGTGATGGGCATGGGAAGCGTGGGTGGTGTAGTATAAAAATACTTGAAAATATTTTAAATCCCGAAATGCCCATTAATGAAATATAAAGCACCGGATATTACTTCTGTTTCCGAATAATTTGTTTGCTTTAAATGCACATATAAGGGCTTTTAGATATGACCCCGGAAAGCAAAAATATTTTGTGAAAAGGCCTTGCCATATTCCATAGAAAAACAGTAGATTTGACACATCATGACAAGTCAAATTATTACATATTGAATAACCTGGGTAAAAAAATAAGAGAATCACGGGAGAGACAAAATATACTTCTCAGACAAGTTGCCGCATATTTGGAAGTTGACACCGCTTTAATCAGTAAAGCTGAGCGGGGTGAAAGAAACTTAAACAGAGAACAGGTAATAAAGCTGGCAGTTTTCCTTAATGCTTCTGAAGAGGAATTAATATCTCTATGGCTTTGTGATAAAATTATTGGAGTTATTGGTAGTGATAATTATGCTGTGCAGGGGATGAGAAAAGCATTAAATAAAATTAAAGCGTTAAGTGACAAATGAAAGAGGGGAATAATAAACTTACATTTATTGATTTATTCGCCGGGTGCGGCGGTTTAAGCGAAGGGTTCCTTCAGTCAAATAAATTTGAAGCATTGGCTCATGTTGAATGGGAAATACCTATGGTAAATACCCTAAGAAGCCGGCTTCATACTAAATGGAACCATACCAAAGATGATTCACTTAAACGGGTAATTCATTTTGATATTCAAAAAACAGATGAATTAATTAAGGGTAAATGGGATACTCAAACTAATTTAAAATATGCTTCAACCAATCATGAGGACATAATTGAAAAGGGACTCAGGGGTTTAATTGGTAAGCAAAAAGTAAATTTAATCATCGGAGGGCCGCCCTGTCAGGCATATTCTATTGCAGGAAGAGCTCAGGATAAAAACTCAATGAAAGATGATTACCGCAATTATCTTTTTGAAAGCTTCGTAAAAGTCGTTGATGAATTCAAGCCGGATGTGTTTGTTTTTGAAAATGTTCCGGGCCTGTTAAGTGCCCGTCCTGGCAATATTCCTGTTCCGGAAAGGATTTATAAAGCTTTCAGGGGGATAGGTTACGAAATCAGAAAACCGGAGTTGCTAAAAAAAGCGGTTTATACTGCATCTGAACTCGGTGTTCCGCAAAAAAGAAACCGAGTTATTATTATTGGAGTGCGAACAAAAGCAAAAATTGAGCTGGAGTTACTTTATAATGAGATAAATTCCTTAAAGAAAAAACTGGAAACCAAAAATGTCCGGGATGTGATTGCTCATTTACCAATATTCTTGCCATTAAAAAAGGGGGAAAGAAAAAACGGAAAAAATATATCCCATAAATTAAAAGGGGAGAAATCTGTTAGGTTTCATGAGCCAAGATTTCATAATGAAAGAGATATTAAAATTTTTAAAAACTGGCTTGAAAACGATTTAAACAAGAGTAAGTCAACTGAGAAAATTGCTTTCTATAATAACCTGATGGGGAAGAGCTCGAATCATGCAAAATACAGGAACCTGGAATGGGATAAGCCATCACCAACAATTGTTGCTCACTTAAATAAAGATGGCCTTATGTTTATCCATCCTGATATTAAACAGGCACGGTCTATTACAGTTAAGGAAGCAGCGCTGCTTCAGTCCTTCCCTGATGATTATGACTTTATAGGAAGTCAGGGATTTTGTTTTAAAATGATAGGTAATGCAGTACCGCCGGAAATGGCAAGGAATATAGCATATGCAATTTCTAAACACTTGAAGAAAAAATGAAAACAAAGGAGAAAAAGAAAGATAAAGAGCAGTATATACTTGTAGCTTGTGAGGAAAGTCAGGCTGTAACAAAAGAATTGCGGCTTTTGGGGCATAACGCCTATAGCTGTGATTTACTACCATGCAGTGGCGGACACCCTGAATGGCATTTTCGTCAAGATGTGTTTGCTGTTATTAAAAATCCTAAAAAACAGAAGTTACAGAATGGTGAATTTTTAAAAAAAATGGATGAATGGAATGGAAAATGGGATATGATGATAGCCCATCCTCCATGTACTTATTTAGCCGTAAGCGGAGCTCAGTGGTTTTATCACCCGGACGACAAACATTTACCCACTGACAAAAGAAGACCACACCCTAAATATCCTGACCGGGCAAAAGATCGTGAAGAAGCAATTAAGTTTTTTATCGGCCTTGCTAATGCCCCGATTGAAAAAATAGTAATTGAAAATCCGATAGGTATCATTAGCACAAGATTCCGAAAGCCAAATCAGATTGTTCAACCTTTTATGTTCGGTGACGAGGCTAGAAAAACTACATGTTTGTGGCTAAAAAATGTGCCCGCTTTAAAACCTACTAAAATTGTTTGGGAAGGGGAAAAAATCTATTTCAATAGTGGTAAAAGCCTGCCTAAATGGTATTCTGATGCATTCGTTAAAGCTAAATCACACGAGGAAAGGCGTACAATGAGAAGCAAGACCTTTGCTGGTATGGCAAGAGCAATGGCAGAACAATGGTCAAAGTAAATAATATGTTTATTTTAGTTCAGTTAGAACTTGTTTTAACTGTGATATTAACTTCTGTTTTGTGTTTTGAAATATTGTTTCAAGTTTGCCATTAACATTCATTTCAAGGCCATTTTCATGAATTATATTCAATTTAGCAATGTGAATTTCAATTTCTTTTTGAGTACCGGAAAGCTCTTCTTTAATCATAAATATAGGGAAGGATTCATCATTTGAATCGCTAATAGTTGACGGATACCATAATCCAATTTTTAAAATGCCTGAAGTTAAGGCGTAAGTTGACATTTGATAAATATCAGACTGCTTTATTGTATAATTATTTTTATTCGAAATAATAACCTCTTCCTCATCCTCTTCATTCTCCATATAAATTACTTTATATTTTGTATCAATTATTGCTGCGGTAAGATTATTCATCTTGACAACGATATCATTGTACATCCTAAAATGCCGTTTGTCAGGCTTGTTTTTTTCATAAGCTATATGCGATCGTCCTACAGTAGACTGTCTGTAAATTTTTTCGATATCATCACTAATTAGGTCTTTTGATTCAGTTAAAAATCCAAAAATAAAATTTTCAAATAATTTTTCACTTGGAATAAGTAAAGCAAAAACACTGTAATCATCCTTCCATTTATAAACAGATAATGAAGAAAGAAAAAGTCTGCAATTATCAAGTATTGTTTTAAACTCAGTATAAATAGGATTTAGAATTACTTTATCACAATCTTCATACGTTACAGAAGTAAGTTCTACTTCATCCAAAATAAATAATATTTCTTCAAGGTTACTTTTGGTTTTCTTAATCTTTGTAAATTCTATAAGTATTGTAGCAACATATTTAATAATTTTATTAAATTGATTATCATACTGAAATGTATCAAATTTACAGGGAAGAATATGCCTGTTGCCTACTGAATAATATTTCACATAAGAATTAAAGTCAATCTGGCCTTTCACAGTTTGTAATTCCTCTTCCACTGGTTCATAATAGTTATAGGAGGTCGATGATAATATCTCAAGAGTGTATGATGAAAAAATTGAAACCAGTACTTCAAGAAAGTTGGATTCTAGTGCGCCAAGGGAACTTTCCATAGAAGAAAAGTTCTGTCTGTCACTGCCCGAGAGCCACCATAGTATGTGTGCGAATATACTGTCTGTGTCTTTAGAATTATACTTGTAGTTAGTTTTATAAAATACTTTAGGAAGAAGGTTAATAGTATATTCCGCATCACTACTTCTAAAATGAATTGTTCCAATCCAGTTTCTTGGCGAAATTGAATCTTTTCTGAAATCAATAAACCTTTGTTTTTTAAAACTTGATTCATAATAAAGGTTCTTGTCAGGAATATATTTATTACGTTCATCCCATATTATATCAAGTACAGATTCAAGGTCATCAGAAAATATATTTTTGAATTTTTTAATAAATTCGAACTCCTTACTTGATTTATCAGAATATTTCACAAACTCAAAAAGATTTATCTGTGTTTGCATACGAATTATGGGTATTTAAGTAATCCGGTCTTAGCAAAATGTGTGTTATTCAATGGTTTATTAACATCTTTCTCAGCCATAAGGTCCTTAACTTTTTTAAGATCATTCCTGAAATACTCAGTTAAAAGCGGAATTATATTTTCATTTATTACTTCATCCAGCGAATTGTCCTTAAGGAAATAAGCATGGCCAATTTGAAAATCTACACCTTTATAATACTTACCATTTTGCTCAATAAGTTTTTTGTTTATGGCTTCCATTAAACCCTTCTTATCAGCTTGATCTCTTTTACCATGTTTATCATCAATCACCTCAGATTGAGGATAAACTGGAATAAACTGAAATCTTCTTCTTAATGCAATATCAACTAAAGCTATTGACTTATCCGCAGTATTCATTGTGCCTATGATATGTAGATTAGGAGGGACAGAAAATACAGTTCCAGACGGGAGGTTTACTGAAAGTTCATTGCTGTTGCCTATTCTCTTATCTTCCTCCACTAGCGTGATCAACTCTCCAAATACCTTAGATATATTCGCTCGATTTATTTCGTCTAAAATTATAATATAATTGATGTTTCCACATTCATCATTTACATTTATCGGATCTAATTCCTTTTCTCTAAATTCTTTGCTTTTTGAATTTAAAAATTCAAGTGTTGCATCATAATATGTTCCGTTGCCACTTAAAATAATGTCATTTATCCCCTTGTCATATATCCTTTTTAAAGTTTCTCTACTAATATTATATGTAGGTCCGGAATTACCAGTTGAAGTCTCAAACCTAAGTCTTTGATCATTTACACTTACAATTTTAAAATTAACAGAAGCCCGCGGAATTTCTATATAATCAAATTCTCCATTGATTAATGGATCAAAAGCGTATTTTAGAACAGTTTCATAATCTACCTTTAATGCAGAGTCTTTTTTTAGTTTGCATTTAAGATAAAATTCTTTGGCTAAATCAGACACTCTCTTAAATATTCCGTCTTTGGGTTTGAAAATTAATTCATCATTCTTATTTGTATCTGGCTTGAATCCTTGAACAAAATCTTCATAACTATAACTTGGATGCATGGTAACAAAATATATTTTATTATTAAGCAATTCCCTGAATTTTTTTCTATTTTCTTCTCTATGCTTAATTTCATCTGTTTCAACAGACAATTCATTTAATATCTCAAGTGCTTTTTCGATTGTAGAATCTGTTTTTCCTGTTCCTGGAGGACCGAATAAGATTTGGTTTAATGGAGGTTTAATATGTAATCCTTTAATAAATTTAAAAAGGACAGAGTCTTTGGACTCATCTATAACAAGTCCATTTGAGGGTTTATAGTTTAATTTAACTATATTTTCAATTTTATCAGTTTTAGATATTATTTTTATTTCAACCTTTGAATTTTCAGTGATTTTAGTATCAAATATTAAACATAAATAATCATCTTCCTTTCTATCAATTCTCAAAGGATCTGTATTGCTATTTAAAATTAATCTTCTCTCTTTTGCAAATTTTTGATTTTTATATGCTTTAATTGTATATCTATAATTTTTGCCGGCATATGTAACGTTTATTGGGTATGATTTACTGCCTGCATTATCAACAGCATTAACTAAATCTTTAGGGTCATCTATCAGACCATCACTAAAATACTTTTTCAGCAATGCAATTTCTGTGCCGCCTTCTGTTTCATTTTTGGGTACTTGTTTAATTATTATTTTCATAGTAAAGTATTATAAATTGTTTATTAAAGCGTGTTGCCCTCTCATTTTTCTTGCAGTAATGAGTGCATCAAGTTTATCATATTTTTTATTCCCTTCACGAAATCTTTCAAGCACGTATTTGTACTTATCTTTTCTTTCAATAACAATTATGTCACCCGGTCTGAAGAAAAAGTCGTCTGGAGCAATTTCTCTGTTCAAGTAAATCCTATATTCATCCCTCGTTCCGTGTTCACGATTGAATTTATCGTTATGATAGACAAGGTTTGCATTGACAGGTATATCCCTGTAATCTACTTCAAATTCCAGGATAACTGTATCATTGTTTACTGCTGAACTTAATGGTGGAAAAAAATCAACTGCCGCTTTCGATATATAAAAGTACTGGCCAGTTGTAAAAATTCCTTTCCGGTATCCGAGTTCCTGAGAAGTAAGTTTCTTAAGATAATAACGCATACAATACTGTTTAAATTATTTTAGCAATTTCCAAATCTTTAAAGTCTGCGCCATCGAGGCCCTCCAGATCGAGCGTATACCGCAGTTTACTTATTCTGGGACTTAACGGGCTGTTGAGTTCGTCAGTTGTAAGCTTTGGAAACAATCCATCAACATAAAAAAGCTTTCCATTAATCAAAGAAAAACGATAGGCCATATATTGATCTGCATCTCTTGTATCATATCCTCTTGATTTTAGTTTTTTAAAAAATAATTCATATGCTTCCGGATATTCAGAAAGCAGTTCGGCTGCAGCATTTATTAAAGAAGGAAGGGTAACAGCGTTTTCGCTATCAGATTTTACAAAAAGAAGGGAAAGGATAAGTTTGGAACGCCCTGGAATAATACGAAGCTGATCAATGCCATTGATGATATGTTCATGCTTTTCCTTCAATGTTGTTTTTACTTCCACTACATTATCACCATTCATAAAATCTTCCTCGCCTCTGTCTGCTGTCCAGATTACCACAGATTCGCTTCTATATAATGGCAGGAGTTTTAAAAGGAGCATGAGTTCTCCGATAAGTCCTACAATATTTTCTTCTGACATTATTTCACTTTTCGGTTCAGAAAAAAAGTATCTCCATTTGCTGATAACTTTTATGACCGACTGTCCAATATCAGAAGTTCCATTGTCAAAATCCGTAAGTATTTCCTTAAGTATTTCAGTAAAATTCGGCAGGTAGGCACTCATGCTGCACTCAAGCAGAATATAAAGTGTTTTTTCATTCCCGGGTTCTCCAAAATACTGATAAACGATATTAAGCCCTTTTATTTCAGGCAGCTTTCTTTCTTTTTCAGTTGTCTGCAAAAGACAACTGAAGCTTCCCGATTCATCTTTGAAAATAAAGGTTTTTGTTTCTTTCCGGTTATCCAGTTCAACAGGACGGGCCAATATTTTGTCTCCGGCGGGAATAGATTCAAAATCAGATACTTTTAAATTTTTGTAATTTATAATCATAAGTGTTGTATATATTTTCCTGTTCCTTCATTATCAGCAGGAAAAATAATGGAATAAGATACCGGATCTCTGTGCTTTTTTGCTGGAATATTTAAATATAAATCCTCCCTTGAGGATTTTTCCCTGTCCTGCTGAGGTTTACTGTTACGGCTTATCACATAAAGCAGTAATAGCGGATTTTTTCTGCCATCATATTCATCCCGGGCTTCCTCTTCAAGATCAATTTTTCTGTCAGTTTCACCAGAAAGCGCCTTTATATTATATGCACCGTTAACGGGACTTGTTTTAAATCTTGCCCTGTTAATAGCCCTCACTTTAATATCACAGGGTAATTCAATCAGATTATTGTCGTTATTGGGTCTTACGCTGATTATTGCAACATTCCATGTTGTCAGTTCCCTTTTTTCAAGTCTGATATTAACATATTTCTGTAAATCATTTTTATCAAATTCAAGTGAAGAACCGTCAGTATCAGTTGCAATGATGAAAGAATTAAGAAAATTCAGAATAATATCATAAGGGATATCTTCTGCTAAAAGAGATGGGTAATCAATTCCGCTCTTGGCTATAAAATTATATCCGTTTTTATGAATATTTTCAATTAATTCATTTGTAACCGCGTTGTTAGCGTCGATAATTTCAGGTTTTTCCAATACCAGTCTCGTAACGGAAACCTGCCTTCCTCCGTAATAGTTTTCAAGTTTAGCAGCCCCCAGTTTATTTTTTGCGGTAGGTAAAAGTCCCAGAATTTGTCTTACAGCAACAGCGAACTCCTTTGGCGTTTTCCCTTCCTCAGCCATTTGTTTAATATCTTCCCTGAATTCAAGTTCAACTACAGCAAGGTCTTTAAACTGCCGCCAAAGTGTTTTGCTTGTATAAATTCGTACAAGGTCCTCATAACCCTTCCTGTATCCAAACCAGCGTCCCATCTGAAGCAGTGTATCAAACTGTTTCGACTCTCTTAAATAATAGGTTATCATTAATCCCTCCAATGTAAGCCCCCTGGAAAGCTTATTTCCCCCGATGGCAATAACTTTCATTGAAGGTTCTTTGGCATAATCCAGTTTATCTTTTGTATTACTGTTCAAAATTCTGGTAATTATCAGCCTTGATTTAATAACTGCAATTGATTCATTAATTACTTCTTCCCTTGTAAAACAATTATTACCTGCATTCAAATTGTCATTTAAAATTTTAGCCCCTTTAATATATAATTCATACGCTTTTATGAGTTCAGCCAGATTATAATTATCTGGCAGAGTTTGAGTAATATGATCTTGAACCATTTCACCAATCCTGTTCATTTTAGTCACCCGATGATCAGTATTTATCATCATGCTCATTGGCATTGCTGACTGTCCTCTCAGATTTCTCAGTGCAATACCTATTAAAAAAGTATAAATTGCTTCAGAAAGATCAGCTGTAATAAGTCCACGGTCTGCCAGATCCTTCTTTTCTTTTTTCGGGTCTTTAATTTCAGAAACGAAATATTTATCCAGATTGTCATGAAATATCCTCCTTGTTCCGAAATACCCCCGGGGTTCCGGAAGCGAATGAATAAAATTCCGTGGGTATAAATCATGTCCAAACTCATCATGATCTGTATCGTGCTGAATAAACACATTAGCGAAAGGGGTTGCGGTATAACCCAGATAACCTGTTCTTTTAAACAAACCGAGAATCTTTCTTATTTTTTCATTTGTTTTGGTTGGGTCTGTATCTTCCTTGTTTGAGTTGCCGTCCACAGAAGCCTGGTCAGCTTCATCATCTATAATCAGTACCGGAATATTTATCCTGTCTTCTTCGTCAGAATCACTTATCCATTTTATCAGACGGTTCATTATTTTTACATTCTTCTTTATTACAGCAATAACAGGTCTCTCCCTGCTCAAAAAGACATCTGTCAGCCTGTTAATTCCCTTACCGCTGAATTCTCCTGTTTCTTTTCCGTCAAGCCATCCTGCTGAGGTTAAATTGTTCCATCTGCGTGGTTCTTCATTACCATTCCAATCTACAAAACTGCCGTCAAGATTAAGATTATTATGCCCGGTTAGTTCACGGTCAGTCCTGATCTGAGTCTGCTGCCGAAGCTCATCATGGATACCGGCCAGAATAATGATAAACCTGTAACCCGCATCAGCAGCTTTTGAAATAAGTGCCGTGAAATTTGCTGTCTTCCCGCTCTGAACATATCCTACTACAAGTCCCCGTGAATCAAATTCAGCCCTGAGCGGATTCTCCATGTTGCCCAGGATCTCTTCAGTTTCAAAATCAATAGAATTAATTATTCTTGATGCTTCCTCAGCACCATTTCTAGTACCCAGATAATTCATTAAAAATTCACGCTGTTTTTTCCAGTAAAACCTCTTTCCGGTATCTGCCTTCCATGGAGTATGGAGATTTGGATTATTATCTGTTATGCTCAACCCTCTTTCAAGTTCTACAAGATCATTATCATAATTAAGATCAGCAATAAAATAATTGCTAAGCTCATTAAAGAGAATTATTTTTTCAGATTCATGAAGCGGACGTTTTTCTTCAACCCTTACTCTGATTTCATCAAGCAATTCATTCAATAACACAGCGGTAATCCGCCCAACCGTCTGATCAGCTCTTATCTGAGCAATAATTATTGCCTTAATATTGGTAAGTAGATCATTCATTTTATAATATTTTTTCTTCTACAAATTTTTTGAGAACATTTGATGCGACTTCTTTCATCTGATCAAAAAGAAACTCATTGTTATCTGTTATACATTTCAGTTCTATGAATGACATTGTAAAAAGGAAGGCATCCATTATTGCTGTTATCTTTTTGTCTTTTTCAGCATTGCCATATACAATATCATAAAATGGATGGTCGGTGTTTACAAGAACCTGAAATTCATTATCAGGATTGGGTATCATTTTCCAGAATAAATGTTCATTACCGAAAGAATCAGAAATTATTTTCTGCCCCGCTTCGAGCATTTTGTAAGTCATATCATCTGTAATTTTGCTGCCGTATTTATTTTTTATCAGCATCATATTTTTGTCACCCTGCATAGTTACAGAAATATTGTCTGCAGAAACAAGTGCTGCGGATAAATGACTTACTTTTTTTGATTTTCCCCTGACTGTGTTTTGCACAGGATTATCTTTTTTCTCAGAAACTGCATACCGTTTTTTTGCAGCTGCAATAAAGCCTTTGTTTATATTATCCTGAAGGTGGTTTTTAAGGTCCTCAGGAAACTGAACTCTTGTTTTCTTTACATCAAGAGTAAAAAGTTCATCATGCGCATCAGTAAGGTCTATACTTGCCCTTGCAAGTTTATCATGTTCATCTGTGGCTTTGGTTGAATACCATCCACCGAACTCAACAAGACGATTATTCCTGTAAACATAGTAGCCCTGGGCCTGATTCCATGAGAGAACACCTTTAGCTTCTTCCCAGGCAGGGAACGAAGAAAATCTGAAATTGCCAGGCTTTCCGGGATTAGTAGGCAAAATATAGCGTTTAATAACAATGGGTGGCAGACTTTCTTTTATAATAAATTTTCCATTTTTTTCATTTAGCTCCATTTCAAAAGTATGTTCTTCTGAACGGCAAAACGGATCGAGTGCTGTAAGTTTATTATCATTAAAATATATTTTGGTTTTGCTTGTCATGTTTTCTCCGTCAATAAACCGGTGGAATACAAGTCTTAAATATAATTTCAGTTTACCTGATGTTTTGTGAAAGTAGTTCTCAGCAGTTACTGAAGACGTATAAGAATCATAATTTCCCTGGAAAGCTTTAAGGTCACTCCATAATACGATAGTCCAGCTTTCATTGTTTATCAGTTTTTCAGCAGTTGTAATCCCAAGATTATTAAACTCGTTCAGAAATTCCTTTTTTAAAGAATCAATTTCAGCAGAACTGTGTTTAAAAAGTTCCCATTTATCAGATTCCCTCACATGTTGCATATCCCATGAATACCCTGCAATTGGGAGACCACTTTTTTTGGATAACACGGTCAGTTTATTAGCCTGACTAAGTGAAGCTGTTTTAAGACCCATGCCGTATTTGCTCAGGTCTCCCTTTTCATAATCAGTATTTGAACTTCCAAGCCGCATAGCTTCCTGAAGCGTATCCGTACTCATACCCATGCCATCATCACAGATTTTAACAGTGAACCTGTTCTCTTTATTTTTTGTGAAATAAACGTATATATTTTTTGCTTTTCCTCTTGAAATAGAGTTGTCAATTATATCGGCAACTGCGGAATTAATATCATAGCCCAGGTCCTGCAGTGCATGAAATGTCCGTGAAGCTGCAGGTATTGAAATTATTTTTTCTGGCATTGTATTATTTTTGAAAGTGTATTGGATAAAGTGATACTTAGGCAATCTTTTTTAAGTTCACATTCAAAAATCTCTATCACATTCCAATCTGATTTTTCAAGTTTATTAATGTTTACCAGGTCTCTATTCTGGTTGGCGGTAATTTTATTCTTCCACCATTCAGTTTTAGTCTTAGGCAAAACAAAGTTTTTACAATTATTATGACCATGCCAAAAACAACCATGAACAAATATTACTGTATTATATTTTGGAAGCACAATATCTGGCTTGCCGGATAAATCATTACGGTGCAATCTGTACCGAAGACCATTTGCAAACAAATATTGCCGGACAACTAACTCTGGCTTTGTATTCTTTGAGCGGATCTGACTCATATTATTGCTCCTTGTTTCAGGAGTATGAACATCTGCCATACATGCATTTATTTAGACTGCTTCTCAAATTATATCGAGTTTCGCTTCGCTACAGCCATTCCGTTATAACAATTTATCAGTCTCAAATATAATTGAATAATGTTGTATTCAAAATACTACAAATAGGTAATAGGAGATAGGTAACTTATTGATAATCTTGATTCTCTACCATGGACGCAATCGATTATTCAATAAAACTAAACTACCTATGCCCATGTCATATGTGAAGTTGTATTACGGCTAACCAGCGAGGCTTTGTGCAGTAGGGGAATTGGCCAACTGCCCGCCCAGAACCGAAGCTAAATTTGTAACTAAAGCCGCTTGGTTATGCACTGCTGATGATTGTTTTAAAGTCTAGCCCCAATTGCACAAAACCTTTTGTTGGCGGCTGTTATACTTTTTTTATGCCTTGCGACAATGCGTCATTCAAAAGTCCTTGATCGAAAGCAGCAATATAGTCTATGCGCAAGCTTTTGTCAGCGATGATTAGCTTAATTATTTCATCAACAAGACTAATATCAGAATATTCTGATTTGCTTTTTAAAAAAAAGTTGTCAAGGGCTTTTTCTTTGTATTTCGCATCACTAAGTTTAATTACGTTTGGTCTACTTAGCAAACGTTCAAATTGAAGTTTTGCGTCTCTACGAGATAACCTTGAATTTACAAATTCATAAAGAGTTGGGAAGGGGATTACCAATTCTTCATCTTCAATCTCATCAGCCATTTTTTCTGCTTCAAGGCTATTCTTTAGATCTTTTGTAGGATCGTAAAGGGCAATCCAAAATCCTGTATCAATTACAATTCTTAATTTCATTCGTCTGTGTCTATAAAGTTGTCTCTCTTTAATTTGCCATATCCTTCCCATGGAGATTGCTTCCTGCCCCCACTAATAAATTCACCTTTCACTTTTCTTGTTAGACCATCTTTCCATATTATGTAGAGCCTGTCGGATTTTGAAAGTTTGACATAGTCTTTTAAATCACTACTTATTTTATTGATTAACTCTTTTGTGTCGGATGAACTATCTACATTTTCATATTTGAAAAATGCTAGTCCATTACCACATTCAACAGCTTTGTGATTATCAAGCCATGTGAACAGACCAGGGTAGTCTCCTTTTAAACCGAAATCATAAGAAATCCAAATGCCTTTTTCCGTAGCCATGTTAAAGTAATTAGGTGTTCAAAACAATTGCAACCAACGGTCAAGGCTTTGTGCAAGGGTAGCATTAGTATTGCGTCCGCCCACAGCCGCTGCCGATTGTAAATATAAAGTTGAAATTAAGAACTAAAGTTGAAAGTTGTTAGTCTAGCCCGAACCACAGCTCAGATTTGTACTTTTCTGATGTTTATTTGTTAAATCACGTTTGCACAAAATTCAATGTTGTGAGCTGTTATTCTTCGGTCGCCACTGTTTCTGTCACTTCCATTGTGTCCATTTCGTCAAATGTCAGTCCGTTTAGTTTTGCTTTTAAGTCTGCTAATATTGTTGCAACCCTACCCTCAATAAATAAGTCGATTGCGTTGTCAGGCATTTCATCTGCTCTTGCCCATTCTAAAATATTTATTGAAAGCAAATGAGTCGGCATAATTGCAATAAATTCTGGCTTGTCATAATCTTTCATATACTCAAGCGGATTTCTATTGGTTATATCCAAGTTAGTTATTTGCGTTAGATATGCGATATTCATTAAGCTGTCGCTTGTAATTTTATTTTTGTGTTGATTGTTCAAAACATATTCAGAATTTGTAGGAAATATGTGATGAAGATTTGGTTTGTCAGTTGTAAAGAAAAAGTTTTGAACTAAAACATCTCTGTCACAATGTTCCCAATCTTTTGGTTTGGCACTTGCATAAAGAGATAAAACAGCTCTACTCATACGACCTTTTGAACTGTAAGTTGCCGAACGAAGTCTTTGTTTGTCAATTAAGAACCTGTCAAATTGATACGGCTGTTTATTTTTTTCTTTGTTTAAAAACTCTATGTGCTGAGCCAATTGGGTTGTATTACTCAATAAGTCGTCATTGTGAAAAGTGTTGAACCAAAAATACTTTTTAAGAAAGTCATAATTTGGTGAACCATTTTTATAGAAATATGCTGTAATTGTAAAATAGAAATAACGAAATGGAATTAAATATGGGGTTTTAAGATGCAAATGATTTTCAAAAAAGTCAAATGTTTTTAGAATTGCAATTTTGGTTTCGCCCCAAACTGCTAAAATATGTTCAGTTTTGATTTCATTCAAGTAGCGGTCAGTAATATTCCTTACGCCACTATTAGGAACATTATGATTAATTAATACTGCAAGAATTTGCAAATAGTCAATATCACTAATTTTTAAAAACTCACTATTGTTGTGAGCTCTAAAGTTATCTAATAAGTCACGAAGATAAAAACCACTATCTGTTTGTGTTGAAGGTTTAAAAGTTTTAGCTACAACAATGTCAAATATATTTAAGGGTTTACCAGCTTGATTAATTCTTTCAAATATTTGACAAACTTCTGAAACCAAAATGCCTTTTACTTCAATAAATGAAATGCGATAATTATCAAGAACGCCTTTGATTTTGGATAATTCCGCAAGAATTGTATGGTTGAAGTCTTTGTTCACAACTTCACTATTAAATACACTTGTTTGGACGGTTGTGAAGTTATTTTTTATATCAATTAGTTTTACAATTAAACCGTCAGTAAACCTTTTCTTCTTACCAATATTCGGTTTGATTTCTCCGTTTCTGTCGTCAATTTCGCTCCAAAAAAGAAAACGGTTGCGATAGCTTTCTTCGTCTATATCGTTGTCTGGCGGGATTGTAAGGTCAACATAAATTAAGGGATTAAATTGTGGTCTGCTTTCAATAGTTCCACCATACAATGAAGTAAGTAAAGATGTAGTTCTTTGTTGTCCGTCAAGTATATATTGATATTCAGTCCTACTAAAATTTGTGTCAGTTATTTGGTGTCCACCAATTTGTCTATGGTTCTGAAGTTTTAAATCTGTTTTCCAAATCAGGATACTTCCCAAAGGATAAAATTTATAGATGCTGTCCCAAAGTTTTTTTACATTTTCTTGTTCCCAAACAACATCACGTTGAAACGTTGGAATTTGATAGTTTTTTGCAATCAATTCGTCAAGATAAGTTGTCAGTCCTTTGTTAGTAGGAAAAATTCTGTCTGTATAGTTCATATTAATTTTGGTTAACGCTATTTAATATAGTCGTCATATAATAACTTGATTCAGTCCTCCACGACAGCAAGAGTGGAAAACGATAGCACCTTCTTTTGCAACACAACTTCCGCAAATCATAGCGGCAAAATTTAGCCAACTGATATCTACCGTTCCAGAAATATTACCCCATGATGTTTCGCAACCATGAGTAGCAAGGTAGATGTAATCATATTTTTGTGGCGTAAATAGAGTGTCATAGAGTGTTTGATATGAGTCAATCTGAAATACATAGGATTTAATATCGTACATCTTAGCTTGACTAACAATGTTGTCTATTTCAGCGTCCTTAACGTCTTCGCTAGCTTTTAAAATAAGCATCTCTTTCATCTAAGAATGGTTTTGATTATGGCGTACAACGAACAGGTATTGATTGTGGAACGGCTCACACCATACTTGTTGGCAAGCTGCCGGTAAGTGAATCCCTGGGTCAGGTATTCCTGAACGGCTTGTTTTTTAATGTCCATAAGTCTACTTTTGGGTGTAAACCTATTTCAGGACAAGATAATAAAATGTTGAAGCTAAGTTTATCCAGCCCCAATTTTGCTAAACACCATGTTGGGCGCAGTTAAGTAATATAAGCCAATTCTAAACCATACACTATTTCTTTTTTGCTGCCTTCTTAGCTGCTTTTTTAGGTGCTGCTTTTTTAGCTGCTTTTCTTGGTGCTGCTTTCTTAGCTGCCTTTCTTGGCGGAACTTTTGACATAGTTATTTTATTAAATTATTGTGAAGAAAAAGGATAATATAAATTATACCCAATGACATCAATGAGTATAGAAGTAAGTTACTAAAATTTACAATGGCTGTACCAAAGATGTTGCTAATCTTATTGCTAATTGTCTTTTGAACAACATCTTCTGGACGTTTTGCCATACTATCTTTGGTATCTGATATTAATTTCTGCATAAATAATGAAGAAACTAAGTGTGATAGCACATAAAGTATAATAGTGCTTCCCAATAAACACCAACCTGTCCAAAGCTTGTCTTTACTAATTGCATTTTCCAATTTTACAATTTTCTCGATAAATGCAAGTGTAAGGCCGAGTGCACTAGAAGAAACATAAAGGATATTTTTGTCAAACTCTTCTTGTCCATAATCGTAGGTTCTTCTTAACAGCTTTAAGTATTCATCGTTCTCTGTTTTGGCATTTTGGATTTTGGGTTGATCTTTTTTGGGTTCTTCAGGGAATGATTCTATTAACTCTTTGAGTAAAATATCTCTATCTTCTTGATTTAATTTAAGTACTTGTTTGTGCAATATATTCTTTAATAAGTCGGACATATCTTAAAAATTGAATGCTCTTATAATTGAGCCCAACGTTTTGCAGATTTGCGATGGGCGGGATTTTTACCACTGAAGTTGATGCGGAGCACAAAACTTTCGGCTACCACTAAACTGTCTGCGGAGCACGAAACCCCGCCTATTGCAAATGTGCTGTTACCTGCTGTGCTTCTTTTCTCATTGCACACCAAGCATTGATTGCCATCTTCCCAATACTTAGAATTAGTAAAACAATAACAGGAGCAATAAAAGTTCCTGCTGTTCCAAGTGCCTTGCCAATAGAAGCAGACATTACACCAATAATATACTTTTGAGATTTGTCTGTACTGTCGGAAATTTTTTTTCTGTCTTCGTCATATTGTTGGTCGCCACATAAAAATTTTTCCAGTTCTTCAAGCAACTTTTCTCTATAAATTTTTGATTTATTAGATTCTCCGCCCAGTTTTGCTGTATTAGCAGTACTTGCATTTAACCAATTGTCTGCACTTAAGAGATAGTCGTTTGAATTTGAGGCAAGAAATGTTTTAATTATTTCTGCTTGAAAATCGTCAATGGATGACAATAATGTATTTTGGTCAGATTGGATAATGTTTGATAGTTCTTCCATAATTAAATCATTTTAGTAATATATTCAGATGATACTGCATGAGTTGTTTGGTGCAATGTATGAGGGTCAACACCACCTAATGAAATTCCACCTCCACCATTTGGAACGTATGAACCTATAATCATTCCGATAAGCTTAGAGTCAGACAATCTAAAAATTGGGCTTCCAGATTGTCCAGGTCGGGTTTGAATATTCAATACTAAATGTTTTGATTTAATACTAGATGATTCTATAAGCACTTTTGCACCAACAACTGTGTTTTGAAATGTCAAAATATTGCGTCCGTCAACACAGTGAGGAAAGCCAACAATGCCAACACTTTCGGCAACCTTTATGTCGTCAGCCCCACCAATTTGAAGATTTGAAAATGCTTCATTCTCAATTTTGAGAATACAAATATCACGAACAGGGTCAACTTTATAAATTGTCGCAGGGACTGTCTGCCCTTGATTATTTGTAGTGTCTTGATACGTTGTAAGGTCAGTTTTACCTGAAACAAATATTATTAAATTATTGTTGTCGTTACCAGTTACATGCGATGCGGTCGCAAAAAGTCCTTTCTTATTCAAATGAAAACAAGTTCCAAGTAAGCGTACTCCGTTTGGTGTAATACGTCCAACGGTGTAAATCATTTTGTCAAGTCCAGTTATTTCCATATTATTTTATTTTTATTGTCATTGTTTATGTTATTGTTTCGGTCGTCCAGCATTGCAGGTAACTCAAAAATATAAGCACCTTTCTGCTAACAATCATTTGTAAGTACTTACATTTTCTTATTAGCTCAGTACATTTGTAATAGTAGTAAAATAACTACACATAAACAATACCACAAACTGGGTATAGAAGAGAAGAAGGTTAATAGTCCCGAACAAGCTTGGTACTGACGGGCTATCAATCACTTATATCTTAACAAGGTTTTGCTCTTCTCTAAAACTTCTGAAAGTTTGTAGAAAACCCTGCCTCCGATACGATGCTCTATTATCCTCCCTTTTTTTGTCCAGGCTGATAGGGTGGTTTTAGAAATGTTAGGCACAAAAATCTTGCAGGTTAGCGCCGGCGATAGCAATTTTTCCTCCTTCTCACTATGCAATTCTTGCAGCAACTCCTTAATCATTGGCCGGAATAGTTCAA
>Ga0194060_10001163_pt1 | contig 18976 bp, 15 predicted proteins | sample SepL225m_MetaG_FD_163427 | JGI IMG/M metagenome (GOLD analysis project Ga0194060, IMG submission 163427) | Anoxic zone freshwater microbial communities from boreal shield lake in IISD Experimental Lakes Area, Ontario, Canada - Sep2016-L222-5m | ecosystem: Environmental > Aquatic > Freshwater >...
GCCAACTTCAAAATATTGGGCATAATTACCATAATAAACAATGTCCATTTGGTCTGTTTCTGCATATCGAACGCGAAGTGTAGTAGAATGCTCGTACATAAAAATGCTAATTTGTTGACAAACTTACGCTCTCTATCTGTTTTTCCACAAATAATGGAACGATGTTTGTTCCCGAAAGAGTAATCTTATCTTTAATGGAGCAATTTTACTATGAAACAAGTTCTATTTTTATTTTTCAGTTTGACTGTTTTTGCTAGTTCAAATACAGTCTTTGCCCAGTCAACTGCTATTTATAATGATGCAGATGCCAATTTTAAAAATGCCAAAGACTGGTTTCAGCAAGGAAATATAAGTTTGGCTTATCCGGTATTTAAGCAGTTACAGCATGCTAAAAATGAATACTCAAATTACCCCAATCATTTACAGGCAGAAACGGCGTTTTATTATATTGGCTGTTTGTTAAAATTAAATGATAGTAATGCCATTGCTTTAGCCAAAGATTTTATTGAAAAAGATACCCATATTGCTTTGGTGCAAAGAATGAATTTTTATTTAGGCGAATACTATTTTTTACAACAAGCATTTAGCAAAGCTTTATCGGCATACCAAGCATCGGATATTGCTAATTTAAGTAATAGTGAAATTGCCATATTAAAATTTCACGAAGGATATGCATACTTTATTCTACAAGATTTTAATAAGGCAAAATCATTGTTTAATGTAGTGCGTCAATTAACTACTGACCCTAATTATATTGATGCCAATTATTATTATGGCTTTATTTGTTTCTATGAAAAAAATTACAAAGAAGCATTAGCCGGGTTTACCATTGCTCAAAAAGATGCCAATTACCAATCGGTGGTTCCGTTTTATATGGCGGAGATTTATTATTTTTCTGGCAAGCCAAGTTTGTCTTTAGAAACCGGATTAAAAGCACTTGAAATAGGGTCTCAGTTTTATGATTTACAATTAAGGCAATTGGTTGGTCATATTTTATTTGAACAAAAAAAGTATAACGAAGCGCTGGTTTATCTAAAAAAATATGTAACTGCTACGCCAAAAGTTAGGAGAGAAGATTTATATGAATTGTCTTACTGCTATTACGAAGCATCTAACTGGACAATGTCTATAGATGGCTTTAAACAGCTAAGTAGTGGAGATGATTCATTGGCGCAGAATAGTATGTACTTATTGGCTAATGCGTATTTAAAAACAAATGACAAACACAATGCGCGCAATGCATTTTTATTTTGTGCGTCTAATAACAGTAATGGTGTTCAAAAAGAAGTGGCTAGTTACATGTATGCCAAGCTTTCTTACGAATTAAACTTTTTAGATATTGCTCTAAAATCTTTACAAAATTTTATAAACAAATATCCGCGCTCAACTTCCATTGCCGAAGCCAAAGAGATACTGGTTAGTACATTGGTGAATTCTAGTAACTTCAAAGAGGCTTTAGTTATGTTTCAGCGAATAACAGATAGGAGTGATGCTTTGCAAAAAATCTATCCTGCTATTTTACTAGGTAGGGCCGTTGAAATGATTAATGACCAAGACTTACCACAAGCAGATTCTTTATTATCTATTGTCATGTCTTTGCCAAATAATGCCCAGCAATTATCTGTTAGTTGTTTTTGGCGTGGTGAAATTGCTTATCGCTCCAATAAAATTGATGAGGCTATTGTTTACTTTTTAAATTTCTTAAAAAATCCAAAAAACAATGGACAGGCATCGTTGGTGAATGCGCATTATAATTTAGGCTACTGTTATTTAAAGAAAGAAAACTATAATGCTGCTAAAGACCAATTTGAGCAAGTTGCTTTTAATGTTACAAATAAATCTTTGGTAACAGAACAAGATGCGTACATAAGGTTGGCCGATTGCGATTTTATGCGTAAAGACTTTAAACACGCAATAGTTAAATACGATCAAATAATTAATTGGAATAGTTCAATGGCCGATTATGCTTGGTATCAAAAAGCCATTATTCTTGGAGCGATGAACAAGTCGGCAGATAAAATTCAATTGCTTCAGCAGTTTCTTCAAAACTTTCCAAAATCTGGTTTACGCATGGATGTAAACTTAGAAATTGCCAATACTTATTTGGCTAATGAAAATTATGAATTGGCTATTCCGCCTTTGCACAAATTATTAGGCGATAAAGAGGCCGAGGCAATGCATCCGCAAGCCTATTTAAAATTAGGTGTGGCTTATTTTAATTTAGAAAAAAATGAAGCATCATTAACCTATTTTAAACAACTAGTGGCAGCTTACCCCAATGCACAAGAAAGCAATGATGCCATTGAATATATTAGAACCTTATTTATTACACGCCAACAGCCTGGAGATTATGTGGCGTTTATGCATGACAATGGACGAGACATATCTACAGCAGAAGCAGATTCATTAAGTTATAAATCGGCTATGTTGCGCTATGAGGCAAAAGATTTTGCTGCCGCTAAACAAGGCTTTGCAGATTATGTAAAGGCTTTTGCACAAGGAAAATATTTTATTGAAGCCAATTATTTTTGTGCAGAAATTGAATTAACCAATAAAGCAAATAACGAAGCGCTTACATATTATTTAAATGTTGCTGCAAAAGCACCTAATAAATATGCTGAAAGAAGTTGTTTGCAAGCAGCAAGAATTTATTATTTCGATCAAAAAGATTATGCCAATGCGGCTTTGTATTTTGCCCAATTAAAAACACTAGCTACCCAACAAGAAAATACATTAGAAGCCATGCGCGGCTTATTGCGTTGCCAGTTTAAAACCCAACAATGGCAGAACGCAGCACCCAATGCGGCAGAGTTATTGTTAGAGAATGGTATTGCCAACGACGATAGAATGATGGCTAGTTTGGTAGTTGCCAAAAATAACCAGTTGACTAATAATTTCGAGCAAGCAATGACTGCTTATAAACAAGTGATTGCTGCCGGACGTTCTGAATATGCGGCTGAATCGCAATATAGGATTGCTGAAATTTTATTGCAACAACATAAATTAACCGATGCAGAGAAAACAGCTTTTGAGGTGATAAAGAAATGGGGCTCTTATGATTTATGGGTTGCCAAAAGTTATTTGCTTTTAGGAGATATTTATTTTGAACAAAAAGATTTGTTTAATGCAGAAGCTACGTTTAAAAGTATTGTTGAAAATGCAGTAATAGCAGATGTGAAGAAAGAAGCACAAACTAAATTAGATCTGGTGCTAGTAGAAAAAAACAAAACAAATAAAATTGAACAACAGTAAAATAAACTATATGTATCCGATGCTAAAAAAAATGCTACTGTTGTTATGTTTGATTAGTTGCTCGAATATTATTTTGGCACAAACCAAACATAAGAAAAAAGCGGCAACACAAAAAACTTCAACAAAGAAAAAATCAAAAGCTGCTTCAAAAAAAAGCAAAAAAACTACAAATAAGCAACCTGATAAAAAAGCAGTTGCAACTGATGTAGTGCCAAATAATACTACGGCTATTGTTACTGCCGCTACTATATCGCGTGCTGCTTTAACAGATACTAGTAATCCTAAAGAAGTTTTAATTACTTCTTCCTTTAAACCTTCCTTAAGGAATGCAGCCAAAATTAATTTTTCGGCAACGACACCATTTGTTGATACTACAAAACTGATACTCAGTTACCGTGTTCCTTCGCAGAACTTATTTTTTTCGTATCAGCCAGTTCCAATAAAACCTTTGGCACTAGCCGCCGACTCTGCTTATGCTTGGCAGAATAATCAATATTTGAAATTAGGTTTTGGAAATTTTAGTACGCCTTATGCGCAACTTGGTTTATCATTTGGAGATGGAATTAATCGAATTATTTCTGTTAATGCGCAACATGTGTCCTCTAAAGGGAATATTAATTTTCAAGAGTTTGCTAAAACTGATATTGCAGTAGCTACAATTTTTAACACACCAGATCATTTGTCGTATACTGGTAAAGCAAGTTATAATAATAGCACCCAATATTTATATGGGTTTCAGCCTAGTACACTTAATTTTTCTAAAGACAATTTATTACAAGCATTTAATACATTTGGGGTTGAATTTGGTGTTGAAAATACTGTTCCAACTGCTGCTGGTTTAAATTATCATCCAGAAATTAAAGCCATTTATTTTTCGGCAAATGGTAAAGCAAACGAAACGAATTTAATTGTAGCTGCGCCATTTTCTAAAACCTTCGACAATATATTTAATTTGTCAATGGGCTTAAATGCAGATATTGCTACCTATAATAATACTACTAATACAAGAGCGCTTCAGTTTAACAATAATGTGTTTTTTATCAATCCATCCATTGGGGTTAAAAAGCCAAACTTAACTATCAACCTTGGTGTTTCTCCAACATGGAACAAACAGCAATTTTCTATGTTGCCTAATATTTCTGCTGAAGCAAAAATTAAAGCATCTAATATTAGTGTTGAATTGGGTTGGCTAGGTTCTTATCAAGTGAATAGTTTACGCACAATTGCTGGCATCAATCCCTTTATTGAAATACCTAATTCTAATATTTTAAATACTAAAATTACAGAGCAGTACCTTGGGTTTAAAGGATCTACTGGTAATCATTTAAGTTTTAATGCCAGACTGTCTTTATTGCAATTATTTGATCAGCCATTATTTATGAATAATAATACAGATGGAAAGACTTTTAATGTAGTCTATGACCAAAAAATACAAGCCATAAAATTACATGCCGAAGCCGCTTACCGTGAACAAGAGAAATTATCTGTAATAGGTGCCTTAAATTTATTTGAATACAGTAGCCTAACCAATTACGAAAAAGCCTATGGCTTAATTCCTATGGAAGTTTCGGGTACTTTTAAATGGAAGATGCTCAAATCAGTAGATGTTAAGGCAGAGGCAATTTTAAGAGATGGATCGGCATTTTTAAGCAAATCTTTACAATCCAGTAAATTGACACCTTCGGCTGATATTAATTTTGGAGCCAATATTAAATTGCTTCCACAACTAAGTTTTTGGCTTCAAATGAATAACTTATTGAATAATACCTATCAACGTTGGAACCAATATGAAGTTTTAGGATTCAATGTTTTGGGAGGAGTTGTATATTCGTTTAAGTAAATCGATTATTTCATGTACCAATACTTGTTAAAATACCTTGTTTTACACAAAAACTTAGCGATTCCTAAGTTGGGTGTTTTTTCAATGGAAGCGTTGAGTGCCGAGATTGATAGCACCAATCATTTAATGTATCCTCCTTCACAAATTGTTCGTTTCAAACAAGATACTGTGGTAGCTGATAGACATTTTTATGATTTTTTAGTACGTGAAACTGATAAAGATTTAGTGGATGTTATGAATGAGTTACATGCATTCTCTCAACAAGTATTACAAGAAGTACAAACAATAAGCGGGGCTGTTTTACAAGGTATTGGAACGCTTAAAAAAGACAATGATGGACTGTTTATATTTATACCTGAACGTCCGCTAGACTATTTATTTAAACAAGTGTCTATTGATAAATCTATTTCTTTGGCAGTAAATACTACTCAAGACGCTACTATTGAAACAACTACTGTATTAGAAGGAGAGGCTTTAACCGATTTTTTAGGCCAAGCAAATGATGGAGAAGTCACTGATAATTGGTGGGTGTATGCTATTGCCTTACTCTTGTTGGGTGTTGGTGCATTGTTGTTTTATTATGTTTAACGCCATTTTTTTTATACGATGAACGAACATTCAATTTATTATGCTAACTGTCCGGCTTGTGGAAGTGCTGCTATTCAAAACCAAATTCAAGCAATTGATTATACAGTAAGTAAAGAAATTTTTGATATTTGGCATTGTAATAATTGCAGTCTTAGATTTACACAATCAATTCCAACAGCTGCTAATATTGGGTCTTATTATCAATCGGCTAATTATGTATCTCATTCCGATACACAAAAAGGTTTAATACATCGTTGCTATCATTTGGTACGTTCTCATACACTAAATACAAAAAGAAAACTGGTTCAAAAAGTAACTGGTTTAAATACGGGTGCTTTATTAGATGTTGGTGCAGGTACAGGTGCGTTTTCAAAAACCATGGAAAATGCAGGTTGGTCTGTAACAGGTTTAGAACCAGATGATACTGCCAGAAAAAATGCTTTTCAAATTAATAAGATAGATTTAAAATCTCCAGAAACCATGTATGATATGCAAGGCGAAAGCTTTGATGCCATTAGTTTATGGCATGTATTAGAACATGTGCACGATTTACACGGATATTTAGACCAGTTCCATCATATATTAAAACCTGCTGGTAAATTAATCATTGCAGTACCTAATTATACTAGTTATGATGCTAGTTATTATGGGGCTTATTGGGCTGCTTATGATGTGCCTAGGCATTTGTATCATTTCTCTCCAGCTAGCATAGAACAGCTAGCAAACCAAAAAGGATTTACACTTAATCGTATTCAACCAATGTGGTTTGATAGTTTTTATGTTGCTATGTTAAGTGAGCAATATAAAAACGGAAAGAATAATTTATTGGCTGCTGTTTGGGTAGGATTAGTGTCTAATTTTAAAGCAGTATTCAACAACAAAAAAGCAAGTTCTGTTATTTATATTTTGAGTAAAAAATAAGGCTAGTTAAATTTTATTTCAAACAAAGAAGGCCAATTTTTTCCAGTAACATAAAATGTTTTTGTTGTTGGATTATAGGCAATGCCATTAAGCACATTACTATCTGAAGTATCTGGTTGGTGGTTCTTTTTTAAGATATCTGTTAGGTCTGCAATGCCTTCTACCAAACCAGTTTGCACATTAATTTTAATAATAGAATTGGTTTCAAAAATATTGCCGTACAAATAACCATCTACATATTCCAACTCATTAATCATTGATACATAACCGTTGTTGTTTACTACACCCAATGTGCGTTCAATTTTAAAAGTTTCGGGATTTACAAAATAAATATTACTACCTCCTGTATCTATAATTAAATACTTTCCATCGGTTGTCATTCCCCATCCTTCGTATGGCCATTCAAACTCTTGAGGGAGTTTTTTAAAATTCATATCGTACACAAATACTTTGTGTTCTTGCCAAGTTAATTGATAAATTTTATTGTTGATAACACTAATGCCTTCTCCAAAAAACTCAGGAGCTAGTGAAATACTTTTTTCTGATTTTCCGTTCGCCAATTTGATTTGCAATAATTTGCTTTGACCTTTTTGTCCGGTGCTTTCTAATAAATGTCCATCTAACCAAATTAAACCTTCGGTAAAGGAACTTGTATCGTGCGGATAAATATTTAAAACAGTATAACTTAAATTAATAGGGGCAGTAATAGCACTTGTAGTTGTTGTGCTATTGTTTTGATCGGTATTATTACAAGATGCAAATAAAAACATCCCTATAAATAACAAGGCCAGTCTATTCATCAGATAAATTTTATACATTAAATCTAAAATGCATTACATCGCCGTCTTTTACAATGTATTCTTTTCCTTCAATACGTAAACGACCATTTTCTCTGCAAGCCGCTTCACTGCCGTATTTTACAAAGTCTTCGTAGGCAATTACTTCAGCCTTAATAAATCCTTTTTCAAAATCGGTATGGATAACGCTTGCTGCTTGTGGTGCTTTCCATCCTTTGTGAATTGTCCATGCACGAACCTCTTGTACACCTGCTGTAAAATAGGTATCTAAGTTTAATAATTTATAGGCAGTTCTAATTAATCGATTCAAAGCAGGTTCGGTCATTTTATATTCTTCCATGAACATTAGCTTGTCGTCTTCGGCTTCCATTTCGGCAATTTGTGCTTCAATATTGTTACACATTACAATCATTTCAGCGCCTTCTGCAGTAACAGCGGCTTTGAGCATTTCCGAAAATTTATTACCAGTATGCATACTTGCTTCGTCTACATTGGCAACATATAAAACAGGTTTATCGGTCAATAAAAAAAGATCTGCAACTACTGCATTGTCTTCTTTACTTAATCCTAATGAATGAATGCTTTTGCCTTTTTCTAAATGTAGTTTACAACGGTTAAGCACTTCAAATTCTGCTTTAGCTTTTGTATCGCTACCAACCCTTGCTAGTTTTTCTACACGGCTCCATTTGCGTTCAACACTATCCAAATCTTTTAACTGCAATTCTGTATCAATAATTTCTTTATCACTTACTGGATTGATAGCACCTTCTTCGCGCAATACATTTTCGTCTTCAAAACAACGAATAACATGAATAATGGCATCAACTTCGCGAATATTGGCTAAGAATTTATTACCCAAACCTTCGCCCTTACTTGCGCCACGAACCAAACCGGCAATATCCACAATTTCTAATTGGGTAGGCACGGTTCTGTTTGGGAGCACCAATTCGGCCAATTTAGCCATACGCTCGTCTGGCACGTCTACCAAGCCCACATTGGGTTCTATAGTACAGAAACGATAATTGCTAGCTTGTGCTTTTGCACTAATGCTCACTGCGTTAAAAAGGGTTGATTTTCCTACATTGGGTAATCCCACAATTCCTGCTTGTAATGCCATATCGAAAAAATTTGAGCCGCAAATATAGCTTGAAATGCCGGTTGACGATAGATTTGCCCTGCAAGTTTAGGAATCAAAACTTGAAATCGGTATTTTCACACCATAAATTGCAATTATGGCCTTGAATTATGTTTGGATTATGTTTTTTGTGATAGGATTAGTCATTGCTTTATTCAAGCTAATTGTATTTCAAGACTATGAGATCTTTAAAAAACTAGTGGAAGGCATTTTTGATGCGTCTAAATCATCTGTAATGGATATTGGACTGCCTTTAATAGGCGTGATGACCTTTTTTATGGGCTTAATGAATATTGGAGAAAAAGCGGGTGCTATTAATTTCTTGGCTAGAATATTGAATCCTTTCATGAAAAGGTTGTTTCCTGAAGTGCCCGAAAAACATCCAGCAATGGGGCAGATGGTCATGAATTTTAGCGCCAATTTATTAGGATTAGACAATGCAGCAACCCCTTTTGGTTTAAAAGCCATGGAAAGTTTGCAAACATTAAATCCCAACAAAGAGTCGGCTAGTAATGCACAGATCATGTTTTTGGTGCTTCATACAAGTGGATTAACACTAATTCCCTTGTCAATTATAGCTTACCGAGCAGGTGGCGGAAGTACCAATCCTACCAGTGTTTTTGTTCCTTTAATGTTGGCTACAACAATTGCAACTATTGCTAGTATTTTAATTACGGCCATGTACCAAAAATTAAAATTCGATAAAGTATTGGTGTTTTGGTTGGCAGGAATTATTACCGCTATATTTTTATTTGCCTCTTTTATTTATTCTTTGCCTTCGCAAAAAAGTTTTGCCACTCCGGTTTTATTAACCAAGGAAACTTTTAGTAATGTACTAGGCAATTTGATTTTATTTATCATTATTGCTTCTTTTATTATTGCAGGATTTATAAAAAAAATAAATGTATTTGATGCATTTATTGATGGCGCCAAACAAGGATTTGAAACGATTGTAAAAATCATTCCTTACTTGGTAGGAATGTTGGTGGCTATTAGGGTATTTAGAGATAGTGGTGCATTGGATGCAATCATTCAAGGTATTACCTGGTTATTTTTAAAACTAGGAATTACAGGTGAATTTGTGCCAGCATTACCAGTAGCCATTATGCGTCCATTTAGCGGCGGTGGTGCCAGAGGATTAATGTTAGATGTATTTAAAACCCATGGTGCCGATAGCTTTATAGGTCAACTGGCGTCTACGTTTCAGGGATCTGCAGATACTACTTTTTATATTATTGCATTGTATTTTGGTAGTGTGGGAATTAAAAAAGTACGTTATGCAATTTGGGCAGGTGTTTTAGCAGATATTATTGGTGTGATCTGCGCCATTTTTATTGCCTATATCTTTTTTAAATAATAATTATTCAACCACTAATACTTTGGTACCAAGAATTTTATATTGCTTATCGCGATAAACTAATTGGTAATGGCCTTTTTGTAAATACAGATAGTAATATCCATCTTGTGCATTAATATAGGTTTGATCGGCAGGAACTAATTTTCCTACATACTTTTCGTTGTATTCTTTGGTGTAATATGCTTGTACAAAAAACAGTGATTGATAAATTGGTTGAATAGCAGTTTCGTTTCTTAATCCATTCATGCTATTCCAATTGGCACGTCCATTTTTAAATTTAGTAGGAGGGTGTACAATATAAATGTCACATAAATTTTCGTCGAAAACATCTTTGCTTTTATTGTCTTTTAAACAAACAACCGAAGTATTAATGGCAAATCTTTTAGTGTAAAAATCATAAATAGCGGCACCGTATGCATGATTACTTCCTTCTGTCATGCCTGTTTGATCAATAGTTAATGGATCAATGCCTGAAACAATTTTAAAATAAGCAGCCATAGGTATGGCATTCTGAAACCTTGCACCTTCTTCATTATGTGTTCCCTCGGCCTGTACTAGAATTTTTGCTTTAGGATCTTTTTGTAAAATCTTGTAAATATTTTGTGCTTGGGCATACATTTTTTTATTGGGGGTATGATTAAAAGAACTGTCTTCGTATGCCACCAAACTAAATCCCATGGCTAAAGCTTTTCTAGCCAGTTCGCCGCCAATTGGTTCGCAGGTATAATGCCCCGAAAGCATATTAATTTGCTTTAATGAACCATTGCTATATGGATTGAGCGTTTCCATTGCCAAGTAACGAAATCCTTGTTCATAAAATTCAGCTAGTAATGATGCTGTAAATGCACGGTGTTGCGGTTTATTGGGCAACTCGTTAATCATTACAATTTTTTGATTCTTAATATTTTCTCGAATGTATTTTTTTGCATCGGTTAATGTAATGCCGTCAAATAAGTTAGGATGTGCAACAATATCTTTTTTTATGGAATCGGTTAATTGACCTTCGTATCCAATTTTTTCTATGGCTAAAACACTGGCATAATCACCAGCAAATGCAGCACTGACGCCTAAATCGAGCAAATATTGTTCATTGCCAACAGCGGCTTGTAATTTATTTGTTTGATGAAATGCATTATACAGCGGATATAAATAGTGCAATTCTTTATTATGGTAAATCGACAAAAAAGGAATAGAATCTAGTTGTATATTTTTTTGAGATTCAATATAGGATTTAAGGTCTAGCAAGTTTTCACTCAATTGTGCATTCAATGAATTGGCTCCAAAAAAGAGTATTGAAAAACTAAAAAACCATTTTTTCATGCTGGTGTATTTATTGCAAGATTACAATTGTGCTTGTTAGGAAAAGATTAAAGATTCTTTTCGGCCAATTATTTCAATGCAACAGTATTTGTTAAAACGCCAATTTCTGCAATAGAAATGCTAATGCGGTCTCCTACTGCCAGCGTAAACTCATTAGGAGGAACCAAACAAGTACCCGTCATTAAATACACGCCGTATGGAAAATCCATTGATCTAAACAAATAATCGATTAGTTCTTGGTGGGTTCTTTTCATTTGGTTAATAGAAATTTGCCCACTAAACAATTCTGCCTCAGCTCTAAAAATTTGCATATTTATTTTCGCATCAGGATTAATTGGGTTTTCTGGCACATACAAGCAAGGCCCAATAGCAGCAGATTTTTCGTAACATTTTGCTTGTGGTAAATACAATGGATTTTCGCCTTCAATATCTCTTGAACTCATATCATTTCCTATGGTATAGCCTACAATTTTTCCATTGGCATTTGCAAATAAAGTAAGCTCTGGTTCAGGAACATTCCAGTTGGCATCTTTGCGAATATTTACAGTGGCATTGGTACCAACACATCTGTCAGCAGTTGATTTAAAAAATAATTCAGGACGCGCTGCATCATACACTTTGGCATAAAAATCTGCACCACCACTAATTTTAGACTCTTCCATTCTGGCTTCTCTACTTCTTAAATAAGTAACACCTGCCGCCCAAATTTCTTGGTGCTGTATGGGTGGTAAAATAGTCAATTGACCAAAGGCTTCTTTATTAATTGGGTTAGCAGTAAATATTAAGGATTGTAAATAGGCATACAAATTATTTGTATTTACAAGTTCATTCCATTGAATTGTATCTATTAAATAAAATTGGCTTTGTTTTTCTAGGTAAATTCCGCTAGTGGTATTGTATAAATGCATACTGATTAATTAATAATTATTGCAAACAATTGGGTTTGTATTATTTGAAAGTTAATTCAAAAATAATAATATGGCTGCAATTAGATTCTAGTTAATTTTACTGTTTACAATTTCTTTTATTTAATACACACTAGATTTATTAATATTTTTATATGAAAAAACTACTCAAAGCAATTGGCTACTTAATTGGTTCAATCCTTGTTATTATTGTTGTTTTATTGGCCTTTCTAGTTGAAAAAGACAAATCAGTTGCCAGCCTAAAACCCTTGTATACCAATAGTTCCTCTGCTTTTATGCCATTGATGGGTATGCAAGTGCATTACCGCGACGAAGGTATTGCAACAGATAGTTTGCCTATGATATTATTGCATGGCATGTCTAGTTCTTTAAATACTTGGGACAGTGTGGTGTTATTATTAAAGGATAAAAAAAGATTAATTAGCCTTGATTTACCTGCATTTGGATTAACTGGACCAAATTTAAACAACGAGTATAGTTTTGCTTTTTACAACCAATTTTTAGATTCTTTCTTAAATAAATTACACATTAATAAATGTATTATTGCCGGTAATTCTTTAGGGGGAGCAATTGCTTGGCATTATAGTTTGGCGCAACCTAATAAATTGGCCCAATTGATATTAGTAGATGCTGCTGGTTATTCGAATAAATCTGCGAAAGGTTCACTTGGTTTTAAAATTGCTTCAACTCCTGTTATAAATAATTTATTGTTATATGTAACACCAAAAATTTTGGTCAAAAAAAGTTTAGAAGGAATCTATTTTAATAAGAATATAGTAACTGATGCACAAGTAGAAAGATTTCATGATATGGCTATTAGTGCAGGTAATCGTAACGCAGCATTAACCATCTTTAAAAAAGGATTTGAAAAACAGCCCGAATTAATTAATCAAATTAGCACACCAACACTAATTATTTGGGGCGATCAAGACCAACTCATTCCCGTTGAAAATGCATATGAATTTCAACAAAATGTAAAAGGCAGTAAACTAAGTATTTTACACAATATTGGGCATGTTCCAATGGAAGAAACGCCCATTGCTTTCACAGAAATAATCAAGGGTTTTATTAAATAATTGGGTTGATTTGGCATACAGGTTAGAACAGGATGCTTCTAATAATTATATAACCTAGTTTAGGCATATTATTCAGTATAAATGCCGTTCTATGTTATTGCTTGCTAGAAAATTAATGTTCGTTTATGCCTGCCTTTTTGTTACCTATTCCGTTGAGGCACAAACAACTATCACTCCAAAACTAGACTGGGTAGCGCAAGTTGGTTCAAAATCGTTTCCAAATGCAAGCAAATTGTTTTTGGTAGACGCTACCTCAGATTCCACTAAAACTATCACCCAACAAATTCAAAAAAGCATTGATGCTTGTGCTGCTGCTGGTGGGGGCATTGTAGGTTTTAAGCCTGGCGTATACGTAACAGGATCGATATTTATTAAATCGAATGTGCATTTAATGATAGACAAATCTGTCATGATACTGGGTTCAACTGATTTTAAAGATTACCCAGAAATTGATACCCGTATTGCTGGTATTGAAATGAAATGGCCGGCTGCACTGATTAATTTGATTGATGTAAAAAATGCTGCAGTAACTGGTACAGGTGTAATAAATGCAAGGGGTAAATTTTGTTGGGATAAGTATTGGAAAATGCGCAAAGACTACGATAAAATTGGCCTACGTTGGATTGTTGATTACGATGCAAAACGCGTAAGAACTTTATTGGTACAAAATGCATCGAATATTACTATTAAAGAGTTGACATTTAAAAATGCAGGTTTTTGGACCGTACAATTATTATACTCGAACCATATTACCGTTGATGGTGTTGTAATTAAAAATAACGAAGACGGAAGCGGACCTAGCACAGATGGAATTGATATTGATTCTTCTACTTATGCCTTAATTGAAAATTGTAATATTGATTGTAATGACGATAATTTTTGTTTAAAAGCAGGACGTGATTGGGATGGACTAAGAGTGAATCGCCCTACAGAATATATTGTTATTAGAAAATGTATAGCGCAACGTGGGGCAGGACTCGTTACACTTGGCAGCGAAACCTCTGGCGGAATTAGGCATGTATTGGCTACAGATTTATATGCCAAACATACCGACAATGGTTTGAGAATTAAATCGGCTTATACTAGGGGTGGTACCATTGAAGATATTTATTTTCAGAACTCTACGCTTGATTCTGTAAATAATGCTTTTCAGTTTAATTTAAATTGGTATCCTGCGTATAGTTATTCTGAATTGCCAAAAGAATATGTGTACGATTCTATACCAGCACACTGGAAGTCAATGCTACAAAGGGTTCTGCCTGTAGAGAAAGGCATTCCTCATGCAAAAAACATTTATATTAATAATGTAGTGGCTACCAATTGTAACAATGCTTTAGTAGGCACTGGTTACGAAAAATCATTATTAGAAAATTTTGTATTTACCAATTGCACCATCACTGCTAAACAAATTGGCGTTTTAGAATTTACAAAAGATTGGAAATTTAATAATACATCCATTGGGGTATCCATTAAAAAACAAGAGCAAGCGGCAGGAGGAATTGAGCAAAAAGAAAGATTAAAATAACTAATGATTTAATTCTTAGTACTGCATCTTGAAAATAAAAAAATCTCAAAAATGAATAAAATAATCTTTTAATATAAACGTAAAAAAATCTCAAATAAAATTTAAATAATAAAAAAATATTTAAAAGTTTAAAAAAAATCACTCATTATAATTTATCAATAACATGAATAATTTTAATAAAAAATATACTTTTTTAATTATTTGTATTTGCTTTATTTTTTCTGCAAATGCGCAAAGAGTAATTACTTCTTTTGATGCAGATTGGAAGTTTATTAAACAAGACATTGCACAAGCATCTGCAGCAAATTATAATGACAAATCTTGGCGCAGTTTAAATGTGCCGCACGATTGGAGTATTGAATATCCTTTTAATAGAGCCAATACTTCGGGTAGGGGTGGTGGTTATGTTGAAACAGGTATTGGTTGGTATAGAAAATCATTTGTGTTAAATACAACCGAATCTAACCAACAATTTTTTATTGAGTTTGATGGTGTAATGATGAATAGTGATGTGTGGATCAATGGCTATCATTTAGGCAAAAGGCCTTACGGATATATTAGCTTCCAGTATGAATTAACCAAACATTTAAATTTTGGGAAAGACAAAATCAACGTGTTGGCGGTGCGTGCAGACAATTCTTTGCAACCAGCTTCACGTTGGTATACTGGATCTGGTATTTATAGACATGTAAAATTAATTAGTACCGGCACTACACATATAGACAAATGGGGCGTGTTTGTAACTACGCCTAAAATAAGTACAGATAAAGCAACCGTTCATGCACAAATTCAAGTGTTAAACCAATCTGCTGCTAGTAATAATATTGTCATTGAAACAAGTATCATTGCGCCAAATGGTTCGGTGGTATCCAACAATCAATCAAAACTATCTATTGCTGCAGCGCAACAAATAATAGTTGATCAAGACCTTACTGTTACACAGCCACAATTATGGTCTTTAGAAAAAACAAATCAATACACAGCAATTGTAACTGTTAAAGCGAACAATAAAATTATTGATACTTATAAAACCATCTTTGGTATTAGAACCATTCAATTCGATGCAGAAAAAGGATTTTTGTTAAATGGAAATGCAGTTAAAATAAAAGGTGTTTGTTTACACCACGATGGTGGTGCATTTGGTTCGGCTGTTCCATTGGGTGTTTGGGAAAAAAGAATTTTGGCCTTAAAAGAATTGGGTGTGAATGGTATTAGAACCTCACACAATCCTGTGGCACCAGAGTTTCTAAGCCTTTGCGACCAATTAGGAATGCTAGTAATGAATGAAACTTTCGACACTTGGAATGCCAGAAAAACTAGTGCCGATAATGGATACAATTTATATTTTACCGATTGGTGGGAGCGTGATACCAGAGACCAAGTGTTGCGTGATAGAAACCATCCTTCTGTTGTAATTTATAGTATTGGCAATGAAATTCATGATAATTTAAATGATAGTACTGGGTTTAGAAAATATAAAATGCAACAAGATTTAGTACATTCTTTAGATAGTACCAGACCTGTAACAATGGCACTATTTCGTCCAGGAATTTCTCGTGTATACGAAAATGGATTTGCAGAAACCATGGATATTGTAGGACAAAATTATCGCGAAAATGAACTTGTGGCTTTACACGAAAAAAAGCCTAACCTTAAACAAATTGGTACAGAAAACAGAACAGAGCAAGCAGCATGGATTCCGTTTAGAGACAAGCCTTATATAGCAGGTCAGTTTTTATGGACGGGCATTGATTATATTGGTGAATCTGATTGGCCTGCTGTTGTACACGGTTCTGGCTTATTAGATAGAACTGGTTTTGTGCGCCATTTAGGCTATCAACATAAAAGTTGGTGGAGTAATGAGCCAATGGTGTATACCATGCGTAAAGAAGGCAATGCAGGCGCAGGAGAGTGGATCAACGATTGGTCTCCTACAGATGTTGATACCTACGACGAAGCCAAAGTGCAAGTGTTTAGTAATTGCGATGAAGTAGAATTGTTTTTAAACGATATTTCTCAAGGAGTTAAGCCAAGACCCGCAGACAATGCATCACCAAGGGGATGGTCGTTTACATTTCATACAGGGGTATTAAAAACTGTAGGAAAAAACAATGGAAAAATAGTTGCTACGCAGGTATTAAAAACAGCTGGAGTACCTGCAAAAATTATATTATCAACCGAAAAGAAAACAGTTGGAAATACTTGGGATGATGTATGTTATATCACTGCTACCATTGTTGACGAAAACAATGTGGAATGTTTAAATGCCGACAATCAAATTGAATTTAATGTAACCGGTGCAGGTGTTTTAGCAGGTGCCGATAATGGCGATTTAACAGCAACAGAATCCTTTTTATCTAACAAAAGATTTTCTTATAAAGGCAGGTGTATTGCTATTGTAAAGGCAAATGCTGCAACAGGGAAAATTAATATTGTAGCAAGTACTAGTAATTTAAAGTCTGCTAATTTGGTAATAGAAGTTTCTAAATAATTATTATTTAGTGTTGGCTAATTCCATCACTATTTTCCATTCGGCTTCTTTTACGGTTTGTACAGACAATCTACCTAGTCTTACCAGATCCATATCTGTTAAGCGTGGATCGTTTTTTATGGTAGCCAATGAAACAGGCGTTTTTAATTTTTTGAGGGGCTTAAAATCAACCACCAACCATGCTGGATCTGGGGTAGTAGGATCTTGGTAAGATTCTTTTACCACTTTTGCAATACCTACAATTTCCATTCCTTCATTGCTATGGTACCAAAAAGCGAGGTCGCCTTTTTTCATAGAACGCAAATTATTTCTAGCGCCATAGTTGCGTACACCATCCCAAAAAGTTTGGCCATCTTCCACAAATTTGTCCCAACTATATTTAAACGGTTCAGATTTAATTAACCAGTATGCCATGGAAAAAAGATTATAATTTTTTGTAATTAAGTTGGCTGAATATTAATAACCACTTGCTAATACTTCTGCTAAATGCAGTACTTTTAATGGCGATCCATTGTGTTGTAATCGGCCATGAATATGCATTAAGCAACTCATATCGGTGCTTATAATATATTCAGCTTCAGTAGCAGTAGCGTTGGTGATTTTTTGATCGGCCATTGCAATACTAATAGGATCGAATTTTACTGCAAACGTACCGCCAAAACCACAACAGGTTTCTACATCATGCATTTCAACAATTTCCAATCCTGCTACATTGGCTAATAATTGTCGTGGCTCAGACTTAATATTACATTCTCTAAGTCCTGCACAACTATCGTGATAAGTTGCTTTGCCTGGAAAGCTGGCGCCTAAATCTTCTATTTTTAAAATTTGTATTAAAAATTCAGAAAGCTCAAAAACACGTTCTTTAATTTTTTTTGCTTTTTGTAAGTGTGCAGAGTTGTCAAAAATTTTAGGATAATAGTTGCGCACAAAACCAATACAACTAGCACTTGGTGCAACAATATATTCTGCTCCTTCAAAATCGTCTAAAAACTTGGTACAAACTTCTTTAGATTCACCCCAGAAACCAGCATTAAAAGCAGGTTGGCCACAACAGGTTTGTTGCGCATTATAAATAACTTCACATCCTGCTTTTTCCAAAACCTTTACCATGTTAAATCCTATAGTAGGGTATAACTGGTCTATAAAACAGGGTATAAATATTTGTACTTTCATTTACCGGGGAGGTAGTTTTAAGGTTATTTCAATTTCCTATTTAATGCAATCATTTTTAAAGCAGTAATAGCCGATTCTTCTCCTTTGTTTCCGTGAACACCGCCAATACGCTCTTTTGCTTGTTGTTCGTTTTCTACAGTTAGTACACCAAAAATTACCGGCACATCTAACGATAAATTCAATTGTAACACGCCATCAGTAACTGCCTTACATACATAATCAAAATGTGGTGTATCGCCTCTAATGATGGTTCCTAGTGTAATATAAGCATCAGGTACTGTTTTACAATAGGTGTAATGATTTTTTACTGCAAATGGAATTTCAAAAGCACCAGGAACTGTTAGTGTTTTAAAACTTACGCCACTTGCTTTTAATATTTTTTTTGCACCTGCTTCTAACTTATTAATGATAGCCGCATTCCATTCTGTTTTCACTATAACAACAAAGGCATCCTTAATTGTAGGGATGCCTTTGTGTAAGTCTGTATTTCCTTTGGTAGCCATATTCTGTTACCAGTTAGTTTTTTTCAACGCTTAAGCGAAAGATGTATTTATCTGCTTGAAAACCTTTGT